>Ga0209006_10004829_pt1 | contig 12226 bp, 8 predicted proteins | sample JacPin_JW_Ref_O2_FD_188567 | JGI IMG/M metagenome (GOLD analysis project Ga0209006, IMG submission 188567) | Forest soil microbial communities from Algoma, Ontario, Canada - Jack Pine, Ontario site 1_JW_Ref_O2 (SPAdes) (version 2) | ecosystem: Environmental > Terrestrial > Soil > Boreal...
CTCATGTTTGCCTCCTTTCCTGACGACAGGGTCAGATGGACGCGGAACTCATACTACTCTTCAAAATTTGCGCCGTCAGATCACACTTTTGCGTAAGTATCCGTAGTGCCATCCTCTCTGTTGATCGGCCAAACGAACGGTTGGGTCAGGACCTTCTCGATTGCGCGCGAGAAAAAGCCCCAAAGCGGGCGCCACTTGCCAGCGGATGCGGGTTGGCCTAATACTGTGGAACATGGCTTTCCTCCTCGCCAAGAGCCCCCGTTGTTGTAGTCTGCGCACAGATGCGGGCGGTTCGGGCGACTGGCCAAAGGGCTGAAAATTACCACACCACGTTTCCCTTAGGCCTGCGGTCGACCCAAGACTGCGGGCCTTTCGCTTGCCGCAAGAATTTCCAGGAGAATGCAAATGGCAGAAGCAAAGAAGCAGCAACTCGCGACCCTTTCCGTGCATGCCGGGCAAGAACCCGACCCCACGACCGGAGCGCGTGCCGTCCCCATCTACCAGACCACTTCCTACGTCTTTCAGGACGCCGATCATGCCGCCAGGCTCTTTGCCTTAAAGGAATTCGGCAATGTCTACACCCGCCTCATGAATCCGACCACGGATGTGTTTGAAAAGCGCGTAGCTGCGCTCGAAGGCGGAGCGGCAGCCCTGGCCAGCGCCTCGGGCCAGGCCGCCGAAACGCTCGCGATTACCACCCTGGCCGGCGCTGGAGACGAAATCGTCTCCACCACCTCTCTCTACGGCGGCACCTATAACCTGTTCCACTACACCCTGCCGCGGCTGGGAATCACCGTGCGCTTTGTGGACGCCGAAGATTTCGACGGGCTGCGCGCGGCCATCAACGAGAAAACCCGTGCTGTCTACACCGAGACGCTGGGGAATCCCAAACTCGACATCGTGGACATCGAGAAACTGGCCGGCATCGCCCACGAGCATGGCCTGCCGCTGATCATCGACAACACCTCGGCAACGCCGATTCTTACCCGGCCCATCGAGTGGGGAGCAGACATCATCGTTGAATCGGCCACCAAGTACATCGGCGGACACGGCACCTCGATCGGCGGCGTGATCGTAGATAGCGGCAAGTTCGACTGGAAAGCCTCCGGCCGTTTCCGCGACTTCATCGAGCCGGACCCCTCGTATCACGGCCTATCCTATGTAGAGGCGTTTGGCCCGATTGCCTTCATCATTAAAGCGCGGGTGCAGGGGCTGCGGGACATCGGCGGCGCCTTATCGCCGTTCAATTCGTTTTTATTCTTGCAAGGCCTGGAGACACTTCACTTGCGCATGGAAAGACACTCACAGAACGCAATGACGGTGGCCAGACACCTGTCGAACCACCCCGGTGTCGACTGGGTGAACTATCCTGGGCTCCCTACCAGCAAGTACTACGCGCGAGCGAAGAAGTACATGCCGGAAGGTCAAAGCTCGCTGGTCACCTTCGGTATCAAGGGTGGCTACGAGGCGGGCAAGAAGTTGATCAACTCGCTCAAGCTGTTCTCTTTGCTGGCCAACATCGGCGACGCGAAGTCGTTGGTAATCCACCCCGCGTCGACGACTCATTCCCAGCTAACGGTTGAGGAGCAGCGTGACACCGGCGTCACTCCGGAGTTGGTACGGCTATCCGTCGGCATCGAAGACGTTCGCGACATTCTCGCCGACCTTAACGATGCCATCGAGGCGTCGAACGGTCACTCGGCCAAACCGGTGGAAGAACTCAGCGCTCGATGAGTTCCAGCCCCAGCGCGGCGCTGATCGCACCCAGTTTCGAGGGAGACTACTCTCCAGAGGAGGATTTCTCCCTCGAAGCGGGCGGGATGCTTCGGTCGCCCAATCTTCACTACGCGATTTATGGCGAGCCGAACGCGGCGGGTGACAACGTCATCTTCATCACCCACGCGCTCTCGGGGTCGGCGCGGATTGCGGATTGGTGGCCGCGCCTGTTCGCCGACGGCGGGTTGCTGCAGTCTGCCGGCCGCTGTGTGATCGGCATCAATGTGCTGGGCTCGTGTTACGGTTCCACTGGGCCGGGTTCGATCAACCCGCTCACCGGGTGCCGCTACGGGCCGGACTTTCCCCTGGTAACCTTCGGCGACATCGTTCGCCTGCAGGTGCGCCTGCTGGAAAAGCTCAAGATCCGCCGCCTGGCTTTGGTGATGGGAGCTTCGATCGGCGGCATGCAGGCCCTGGAGCTGGCCATTCAATTTCCTGAGCTTGTCCAGCGTGTGGTCTCGATTGGGGCTGCACCGCTGGAGGCAATGGGCCTGGGATTGAACCACCTGCAACGGCAGATGATCCAGCTTGATCCTGCCTGGCAGGGTGGGCGCTATCTGCCGGACCAACAGCCACGGCAGGGCCTGGCCTTAGCCCGCGCGCTGGCGGTCTGCACCTATAAGTCGAGCGAATTATTCGAAGACCGGTTTGCCCGCCAGCCGGATCGCAGCGGCGAGGATCCCCTGGCGGGAGGACGATTCGATGTGGCCGGGTACCTCGATTACCAGGGCGAAAAGTTCGTAGAGCGTTTTGACGCGAACGCCTACCTGGCCCTGACGCGGGCGATGGATCTGTTCGATCCCGTTCGTGGCTATCCATCGGCGGAGGCCGCATTCAAGCGCATCCAGGCGGAGGTGATGCTGGTGGGTATATCGTCCGACTGGCTGTTTCCGGCGGCGGAAATCGCCGGTCTGGCCGCGAGCATGGAGAAGGCCGGAGTACGCTGCCAGTACCGGGAGCTGGTTTCGTCGCACGGCCACGACGCTTTTCTGGCGGAGCCGGACGACCTGGCAAGCCTGGTTCGGCCTTTTCTGAAGTGAGGGTCTGCAATGCTGAGCAGCGATCAACGGCAATTTTACGAAGAGAATGGCTACCTGTGCCCGCTTGGAGTTTTCAGCGACGGTGAAACCCAGAGATTCCGCCGTCACTTCGACGACTACACAGAAGCGAACAAAGGGCGTTTGAGCGAACTGATTCCGCGAGAGCGGCGCGCCGTTTATGGTCTCACCCATCTCTCTCTCCCCTGGGTTTATGAGATGGTTTCGCATCCCGGGGTTCTGGATGCCGTGGAGGGTGTTCTTGGCCCCAACCTGCTGGTGTGGGGCTCGGATTGGTTCGTTAAGTTTCCAGGGGACGCTGCCTTCATTTCCTGGCATCAGGACGGCGCCTATTGGGGACTACAACCGCCCAAAGTCACGACCGCCTGGATAGCGCTCTCTCCCAGCACAACGGAAAGCGGATGCATGCAGGTAATGCCGGGAACGCAGAAGACTCAGATGCCACAAAGAGAAACCTACGCGCTGGATAATGCCCTTTCGCGCGGCCAGGAAATTGCGGTTGACGTGGACGAATCAAAGGCGGTGCCATTGACGCTGAAGCCTGGTGAAATGTCGTTGCATCACATAGGGATCGCCCACGGTTCCAAGGCGAATGGGGCAAATTATGCGCGCATCGGGATTGCCGTTCGTTATATCGCGCCCGAGGTGGTGCAGGGTGGATCGGTACGCCAGATTGTTCAACTGGTACGCGGTCAGGACGACCATGGCAATTTTGAAATTGTCGCTCCGCCCAGCGACGCCGCGACCGCGGCAAAGATCCGCGAGGAAGCCGAGCAAAGGATGCTGAAGAACATCTACCGGGCGACGCAACAGAAGTAGAAGCTCCGTGTGCGCCGTTTTTAACCCATGAGGCCCAGATACGGATTACTGCCGAAGTTGGCGAAGTTAGGAAAGACCTCGCGCACCTGGCTGTCGGACAATCCCATCCACCTTCCTAGCGTTCCGCCGTACTGCTCAACCGCAGTGGTAGGGATAAGCCGGCCTGCTCCCACATCGTTGGCCTGATCGGCGCCTACCACCGGATACTCCCCATAAATATTCTGCCCAGCAACCCCACCGCCGGCGACAATGTGATGGCTTCCCCAACCATGGTCAGTCCCATCGCTGTTGGCGGTGAGTGTGCGGCCAAAATCAGAAACCGTGAAGAGCGTCACCTGGCTGCTCAATCCTGCGGTCATCATGAGCTGATCAAAATACTCGAGCCCGGCGCTCAGCTGGCTAAGCAAGGTGGAAATACGCTTGGCCTGGGTGTCGTGGGTATCAAACCCGCCCAATTGCACAAAGAAGACCTGGCGAGTGACCCCGAGAGCGGTGCGCCCGGCAATCACGCGGGCAACGGTCTGCAGCGACTGGGCAAAACCGTTATCCGCCAGCATGCCGGTAGCGGGATCAAGAAATCGAGTAGGGTTGGGCACGCCGGTTGGCCCGGCGGGCGCCATGGCGGTGGCGAGGGCCGCCTGGGCTGCAAGCGAGCGGCGAACGACCACCGAGTACTCCTTGGCAAAAAGGTTTGCATCGTCGGCGCTGATGATCGACTGCAGGGCTGCCGTTCCTTGCGCGGAGCCAAAGAGCGGATTGGCGAGCCCGTCCGCCTGCAGGGCGCCGGCCGAGCTCACGCGCAGCTGAAACGCCTCCTGCCCAGAGAGAAAGAGCGTGGTGCCGCTGGTGCTGATGCAGGTAAACGAAGCATTGCTGTTCTGGCTCTCGAACAGGTCGGCCATGCGGCCTCCCCATCCACGGTTGGCGCCGTCGGCAGCGACCGCCTCCCAGGCATTGCTCTGATCGAAATGGGAGAAAAGCGACCGGGGCAGGTTCGCCTTACCTGAGTTCCATTGGGCTTTGGTGATGGGCTCGATCAAGGTGCCGGTGTTGGCCACCAACGCACAGCGGCCTGAGTTGAAGAGATTCTGTACGCCGGTGAGATAAGGGTTCAGGGCGAAGCTGCGGCCTGACTGCGGAGTAACCGGCGTGATCGGCAACAGCTCGTTCATGGGATACGCCAGCCCCTGGGCACTGTTGCGAGCCTGGGTAAACGCGGAGAAGGAATCCGAGTCGGTAGCGATCAAAGTACCGTGACCGTCATTGCCGCCCTGGAGGTAAATGCAGACCAAGGCACGATAGTCAGTCGCTGCGGTTGCAGTATGGGAGCTCATCGCCGCCAGGGCGCGCATGCTGTGCATCAAGGGGCTTGCGGTGACGCCTGCCATTGCCGCATAAGAAGCCGTCTTCATGAACTGGCGCCGGGAATGGTCGATCTTGCACATGATGGATAAGCTCCTCGGGTTGCTACGTCTTTAGTGCTGGGCAGTGTACTCAGGCGAAGCGACGGTCAGAAAAATCGCGGTTTGCGCGCGGGCCAGCAGCGCATAGGAGGGATCGCCGCCGGCGGGTATGGGGATGGCATTGATCGCACCCAGGATCTGGCTCTGCAGCGTAGACGACATCTGCCCGCCCAACAGCAATAGGTTTACGCGCGCAAGCAGTGCATCCGGATTGTTGGCCAGCGCGGTCTCGGTAACCAGCGTCATATAGAGGTCACCGTTATTGCCGTAGCCACCAGACACGGCGGCCTGCATGTTGTTGAGGTAGCCGATCACGGTGGTTACGTCGGTGATTTCCATCTCCGGCGCCGTGAGTCCTGCCGCCTCGATGGTTGTGCCCGCGGGTATATATCCCGGAGCAAACCAATTGAAGATGCTGGGCGCGCGCGAAGCCATCTCGCCGAAGCCATAGGCAGGATCTTCGGTGCTGCCGACATCGAAAGCACCGCTGCGCGATTCTGCCGTGAAGGCGCGAGCCATATGGGTAAAGCGGAGCATCGGCTCCTGCACCTTGCCGTAGTTCGGACTGGTGAAGGTAGCCGAATTGGTGTTGCGGGCCTCGTCATCCATAAGGATGGCGGTGATCACGGCCTGCATATCGCCGCGGACTCCCTGGCCGTTGTCCTGAAAGACCGCTGCCACCCGCTGCAGATAGGCCGGGCTGGGGTTGCTGGTAACCAGGTGCTGGATCAGCTGTTTGGAAACAAAGATCGGGGTGTTCGGGTGATTGAACAGCGTGTCGAGGGCGATCTTCAGGTCGCCGTTGGGGTCAGAGGCACCAGCCGGTACGGTCACACCCAGAAAATCTTTCTCGTCGGATGAGTGGTGAGAAGGGTATGGGACCAGTGGCAGCAAATCCTGACCGAAGCCTGGCCCGGCGTACGCAGCGCCGTAGCCTGACCAAGCTGAATCGCTGACGTTGCCGTTCATGTTCCAGCTGAAGCCGGTAAAGATTTTGGCCATTCCAACCACGTCATTGAGTCCGTAGGTGGGGATGGGATTGCCGGTGCCATCCAATTGCGGCGTTCCATCAGGATTCAACTGATTGAGCCCGATGGTGAGCAACTGCATCACTTCCCGCGCGTAATTCTCGTCGGGATCCCGATTGGCATCGCCCTTGTCGTTGGCGAGGATGGACAAGTAAATCCCCATCATGGGATTCAGCGTGACATCCTGCAGGATCTGGCGGTAGTTCGCAAAAGCATCGTTGCCCAACATGTCGTAGTAGTTAGCTACGCCGCGCGGCATTTGCCCGACAACCGCGTCCTGGCTCGAGATCACGAACAGTTCGCTGAGCGCGTACTGCACCCGCTTACGCAGGGCATCTTTTCCGGTGAGAGCGGTCATCCAGAAAGGCTGCTCGAAGTATTGATCGCCAAACGTCCCAAGGAATAACTTCTGGTTGCATGTGGCGTCCCCGGGAGCGCAGGCAGGCTGATTGTTGAGAATCATCTGGCGCTCGGCATAAGGCTCGTGCAGGGTGTTGGGGATCGCAAACTGCTCGGCAAACCAGGCGTTATAGCCAATGGTCGACAGGTGATTAATGTCGGCCTCGGAGCCGCCAAACGTCGCCTGCATGAGGAAGCGCGAAGCATCCTGAGGAGCAACTAGCGGCGTGGGCGGCGTACCTGGAACTTGCTCGATCACGTCAGCGGAAACTGCTGCGCCGGGATCGGGATTCAGAACCTGCAGATCGAACGGGCCGGCAACAGCCGGGTCCACGGTAGCGGTGAGTTGAGTGCCCGAATTAAACACTGTTGGAATGGCTGCGCCGTTCTCGAGCACCGTCGCACCATTGATGAAGTTCGCACCCGAAAGGACAACGCTGCTGGAACCAATATTGACGGTGGAAGGGGTGGCGCTTAGCAGCGTGGGCACCGGGTTGAGAACCTGAACGTTGACGATCGTAGTCGAGTTAGGATTGTCGACGCTGGTGGCTTGCACCACTACCAGATTCGGATTGGGTACCACCGCGGGCGCCGTATAAACGCCCTTGGCATTAATCGTCCCGATCTGCGCGTTACCCCCGGCGATACCGTTGACGGTCCAGGTGAGTGCTGTATCCTGCGAGCCGGTCACAGTCGGAGTAATCGTGATGGTGTTATTCACCCGCACGCTAGTTTCTGTCGGCTGTAACTTGATAACTACCTGCCCCGGCTGGACCAGCGCGTTAACGCCTTTGGAAGTTGCCGAGCCAGGATCAGGATTAACGACCGTTACGGGATAAGTTCCTGGAATATTTTCCGTGATGACGGCAATCAATTGCGTGCCCGATTGATAGGTTGTGGGAACCGGCACACCATTCCATAAGATTTTCGCACCGTAAACAAAGGCCGATCCGTTCACCACGATCTGGGCCATTCCCTCGGAAAATTCTCCTGGCGTTACCGAGGTAAGGATAGGAATTGGATTGAGGACGGCAACACCGTAATTTCCTTTGGATGGATAAATCTCGGCAGAGCTTCCAATGGTTACCTGGTTGTTGGGTAATGGAACGATCGCTGGCGCAGTGTAGAGGCCGGTGCTCGAAATTGTACCGACGTCGGCGTTACCACCAGGAATGCCGTTCACCGACCAGATGACGGGCGCCTCGGTTTTGAACTGCATAGTTTGGGTTACGCGCAGGTTGTTGCCAGTTGCCTGGATGGCTGACATTTTCGCAATGGCCGCTTCGTTGAGACTAAAGCCGCAGCCCGCGGTAGTGAGGCTGATGATCGACAGGCCCAGTGCAGCTGCGTTGCTCTGCCACACGGCCGATAACTTCACGTTCCACATACTGTGCTCCGCACCTGACCGAACTTAGCTGGGAGGACTTCGGGCCGGAAAGCACGTCGCTTGCCGAACTGCCAGTCTGAAAATACGCAAGCGGGTCAGTTACGGGAACGGTACTTTCGGGGGACTTCCAACGTTTCCTGAGGGTTTGCGCGGAGTGGTAACTGCTTCGCCGCAACTTAGGTCGCGGATGCACTATTGGCTTCCAGGTTATCCTGGTGAGTTACCAAAACAGGGGAGTAGCCGGCGGCCCGACTAAAGCCGGGCCGCGATACTTGGTTTTCTTGACGGGATGCTGGGACTCGGTCTACGAGGAAAACAACTGGGATAGATTGCTGAGGCGGAGCAGTTCCTTAACGCGAGGGCTCAGATTGAGCAATTCGAGCTTGCAATATCCTTCTTTAAGGGCTGAGACTTTAAGCCCAACCAGCGTCCCCAGACCGGAGCTATCCATGTAGCTCACGTCGGAAAGATCGAGTACGATGTGCCCCCCCAGAGGGATGAGCGGCTTAACCACTTCCTTCAACTGACTCGCAGTTTCACTCACCACCCTGCCATGACAGACGACAGTGGTGATAGCACCTGCGCTATCGTCAGAAGCCTTATTTACTTCGCAGTTGAAAACCGCTTCCGGCGCCGTTGCCATGCACACTCCTTTTAAGCCAAGGGCCATACTAATCCGGACCGACGGGCGTTCACATTAAAATCTGGTTACCTGGGGCTCGCCAACAGCAGATCCAGGCAGAAACAACGAGAACACCGTTCCTGTCCGGCGCCCGCTCGCGCTCGAGCGCACAGTAAGGTGGCCACCGTGCTTTTCAATCAGTTCGCGTGATACCCACAATCCTAACCCCGTACCCGTATCCTTTTTCGTGGTGAAGAACGGCTCAAAAATGCGGTCGAGGTTTTCCGGATCGATGCCACAACCCGTGTCCGCCACCACGATACGCACACCGTCCAGTGCTGGATCGCGCGGACTGCGCGCCGTGCGAACCCGCACCCAGATAGCATTGCCGGCAGTACAAGCGTCCAGGCTATTGGCAAGAAGGTTGGAGAGCACCTGGCGGAGTTCTCCCGCGTTCCCCCACGCCTTCTGCTCCGTCTTTATATTCACGTGCAGGTTTACGTGGATATGGGCTGCGCGGAAGGAATAAAAGTCAAAAGCCTCGCGGACGACCACATCCGGACGAAAGAGGCTGGCGGAGGAATTCTCCCGATAGAAACCCAGCGACTGGCGGGTGATATGGGCGATTCTTTGCAGCTCGCGATCGGCTTCTGTGAGGTGCCGGCGAATTCTTGGAACATCCTCCTCCCCGCGGGCGAGATAAATAAGGTTAACCAGGCCTTCCAACGGATTGTTCACTTCATGAGCGATGGCTGCGGCCAGCCGTCCAGCCGATGCCAGTTTTTCTGCGCGCATGAGAGCCTGCTCAGCGACATATCGTTCGCTGATGTCGCGGAAGACCAGCACGATGCCAATCATTTGTGCGCTCTTGTCGAGGATGGGCGCGGCGCTATCGTCGATATGGAACTCGGCCTGATCCTTGCGGATAAGAACAGTGTGGTTGGCGAGACCCACGACCTTGCCGGAAAGCCGGACCTTCTCCACCGGGCTTTCGACCACCGCGCGGGTGCGCTGATTACAAATGATAAAGATTTGTGACAACGGAGCGCCGTGCGCCTCGGACTCTTTCCATCCCGTCAGCTGCTCGGCAACTTGATTCATGAACACCACTTTGCCCTGGGGATCGCATGCGATCACGGCATCCCCAATACTGCGCAGGGTTGTATTCAGCCATTGCTCGCGGGAATAACTTTCGTCTCCCCAACGCTGGACCTCCTTGATTTGAAGGTTGTAGGTGTTGGCGAGTTTCTCGAAGAGGCGATGAATCTCCCAGGCAAGCAGCAGGGCGAGAAGCGCGGCCAACCCGATAAGCCCGTAGAGAGTAATGTTATCGATTCGCACGGACGCGAATGAACGGCTGGAACGTACGCGCGTTTCGGCGGAAAGAAAGTCGTCCCCTAATGCGCGGATAGCGTCCATTTGACTTTTTCGCACAAGCATCTGCGCCACTAAATCAGACGCCGGAGGGACGGACGAGATAGACTGGCGAGCGTTTTCCCGCCAGACATCCGATGCTGTTTGCAGGCGCTGCAACCGGGCTGTTTGTTCTGCATCACGCCTTACCAGAGTGAACAGGGCGCTGAACGCCGGCTTGAGTTGTTGACCGGCCTCCTGGTAGGGCTGGAGAAAACGGGTATCGCCGGTGAGTAGAAATCCACGAAGACCGGTTTCTTCATCCACCATCAATTTGACCAGGTTGTTGATGCCGGCGATGACGCGGTCGGAATGGTCAACCTGGCGAGCGCTTCGCTGCACCTGGCGAAACCCGAAGATCAATGTCAACGCTAGTAGGGCCAGAGCAATGATGGGGAGCGCGAGGACTCGGACAAGCAGACGTCGATATGCGGCGGTTTCCAAAGATTCTCCCGGCGCATCCGGTCCTGAGTAGAACCCCATGGAGCCCGCACTAGCGCCGTTACTTGCAATATTGCCTGATTCGCGGCTCCATAGGCAACGAGTTGGACCCGCCGCCACCAGGGCTTTTAGCCCCGGTGGCACTAATCGGCGAAAAAGCAATGAGCTCTTGAGCCTGCAGTGAGAACTGGGCTTTGTATCAGGGCACGGCTTTAGTAGCCGGGCCTGTCCTTTCCAATCCCTGATTTTTCCGCAGCCTGTAAACCCAGAATTTGTTTGCCGGAATGTTCTCGAGGGCTTGAAGCGGCTACCCGTCCGGGGCTACCCACCCTGCTCCCGTAAACATTCCTCTGCGCTGGATTATTCATTGAATGAAAATGAGAGCTACTGGAGAAACGATGAAGGATCAACTGGGCGGCGCCGAACCCATTCTTTGCGCTTCGTTAGTTCGCAAGGTCGATCGAGAGCTCATTGAACTGCTCTCTTCGCTTACTGCCGCTGAATGGGAATTACCCACCATCGCACCTCGATGGTCGGTCCGCGATGTGACCGCCCACCTGCTGGACACTGCTCTGCGCACACTCTCCAGAGCCCGGGATGGGTGTGTCGTGGACCGTGTCGAGCTGAAAACCTTTGAGGACATCGTAGTTTTGGTCGACCGCCTCAATCAGGAAGGAGTCGCTGTTTATCGGCGGCTCAGCCCGCGCGTCCTTACACAGCTGATGCAAACCGCCTGTGAGGAGGCGGCCGGCTACTACGAATCTCTTGATCCTTTTGCAACTTCGGGCATCGGCGTCTCCTGGGCCGGAGAAATGACGTCCCCCGTCTGGTTCCACGTGGCGCGCGAACTCACTGAGCGCTGGCACCATCAGCAACAGATCCGCCTGGCGACCGGGCGTCCCGGCATTATGGACCGCTCGCTTTGTTATCCCGTCCTTGATACTTTTTTGCGCGGTCTGCCATACACTTTTCGCAACGTAGCTGCATCCGCCGGCGACGCTCTTCTCATCGAGGTCTCCGGCGACTGCGGAGGCGTATGGTGCCTGATGAAATCACAGGATCGATGGATGTTCTGCAAAGATCTGCCATCTTCCGTGAAGGCAACGATTATGATTCCGCAATCCATCGCGTGGCGGATTTTTACCAAGGGAATGGACCGTGAGACCGCACGTTCGCAAGTGACTATGAGCGGAGACAAGGACTTGGCCACACACGTCCTGCAACTGGTCGCGATCGTCGGCTGACTGTCCTACCAGTTGGTGATAGATCCATCGGGCCGGAAGTAGGTCTGCGCGCGTGCCGTGACGGGCTCGGTAATCTCAGCAATCTGGGTGAGCTGCTTGTAGTCCAGCTCGACACCCAGGCCGGGACGCTGGTTCGGATAGAGCTTGCCGTCCTTGAAGTCGAGGCAAGCCGGCAGATACGGCAGGGTGCGACCCTGGTAGTTGTACTCCATCAACACCGGCCCGGAGAAAGTTCCGAGACAATTGACCAGGGCTGCGGTGGCGATGGGTCCGGTGAAATGAGGAACGATGCCGACGAAGTGAGTTTCACAGATGGCCGCAATCTTCATCATCTCCGTAATGCCGCCAACGTTGGGCAGCGTGGCGCGAACAAAATCAATGTCGTGATTCTCAACCAGAGGATTAAAGTCCCAGCGGTTTCCCCATTCCTCTCCCGCAGCCAGAGGCACGTTCACTTTGCGGCGCAGGATCGGTATGTCCTGCAGAAACGCCTCGGTGCGAACCGGGTCTTCGACAAAAAACGGAGCCAGATCCTCGATCGCGTTGCATCCGCGGATGGCGTCCGGCAAGTCGAAG
>Ga0209006_10004830_pt1 | contig 12225 bp, 11 predicted proteins | sample JacPin_JW_Ref_O2_FD_188567 | JGI IMG/M metagenome (GOLD analysis project Ga0209006, IMG submission 188567) | Forest soil microbial communities from Algoma, Ontario, Canada - Jack Pine, Ontario site 1_JW_Ref_O2 (SPAdes) (version 2) | ecosystem: Environmental > Terrestrial > Soil > Boreal...
TTGCATAAGTGTTGCAATAATGCAAGCGGAATCTTTTTTCCGAGGGTGTGTTTTCCGCGTAAGTGCTTTACTATCAAGTGGAGCCAGTTGCCGGATTTGAACCGGCGACCCATGCTTTACGAAAGCATTGCTCTACCAACTGAGCTAAACTGGCAACCGAAGGGGATGGAACTTAACTCGACTGCGCCTCCGGGGCAAGTGGATTCCCGGCGTCACATTTCCGTCATCACGAGCTGGCGGAGGTTGCTTTTGCAATTGCAATGCGTGAGGGCGCTTTTTATTTTCGCCTGGCCATCAGGGTTTCGATTTCGCCGGCCTCGAGGGGTATGTCGGCCATCAGGTCCACCGGCCCGTCAGCGGTGACTAGCACGTCGTTTTCCAACCGCACGGCAAAACCTTCCTCGGGCAAGTAAATGGCCGGTTCGACGGTCATGACCCAGCCGGCCTGCATCGGTTGTATGGTCGGGCCGACATCGTGGACGTCCAACCCCAGCGGATGGCCGACGCCGTGCATGAAATACTTCTTGAGCGCCGGATTGTCGGGGTCCTGCTGCCTGATCTGTCGCATGGTCAGCAAACCGAGTTCGACCAACTCTTTCTCCGTAAATTGTTCGGCTTCCTTTTGCCAATCCTTGATTTTCTTGCCGGGCCGCAATCCGGCGATGGATTGGCGAAGGACGCGCAGCACGGCGTTGTAAACCCGTTTTTGCCGCGGAGTGAAGCGTCCGCTAACGGGAATGGTGCGAGTCATGTCGGCGTTGTAATTGGCGCAGGCGGCGGCCACGTCCAGCAGCAGCAGGCTGCCTTTCTGGCAGAGGGCGGAATTTTCCACGTAATGGAGCACGCAGGCATTGGGGCCGGAGGCGATGATCGGCAGGTAGGCGAAACGGCAATGGTGGCGAATGAATTCATGCGCGAATTCCGCCTCTACCTCCCATTCGCCCACGCCGGGTTTTACAAATCGCAGTACGCGCGCGAACGCTGACGCGGTCACGTCGCAGGCCTGGCGAATGAGTCCGACTTCGTGCTCAGATTTGACCGCGCGAAGTTCGTGCAGCAGCGGGGCCAGCCGACGGTAATCATGCAACGGATAGCGGCGCATGGTATCGATCACGAACCGAGCTTCGCGGCTTTCGACTTCGATCACCGCGCGCTTATGCTCGTTGGCATTCAGGAAGACGTGGTCACACTCGCACATCAGGCGGTGGAACAGGCGTGGAAATTCGGAAAGCCAATGGATATGGCGGATGCCGGTCTTAGCCTGCGCCTCCTCGCGGGTGAGTTTGTGGCCCTCCCAGCGTTCGTTTTCGGGCGTCGGCTCGCGGAGAAAAAGCAAGGTTCGCTGCTTTTCGTCGTCGGCGTCGGGATAGAGCAGAAGGATGGATTGTTCCTGCGCCACTCCTGTCAAATAGAACAAGTCGGAATTGGGCACGGCGGCGGCGGAACCGTCGGAGTTGGTCGGTGGAATATCGTTGGCGTTGAGAACGGCCAGAGAATTGGGCGGCAGCAATCTCACCAAGCGTTCACGGTTGGCGATGAATAGTTCCGGTGGCAAAGATGGATTTGGAGCATTCAATGTTCACTGATCTATAAAGTGGATGGGCGCCCAGTCCAATGAAAAACTGGCCCTTCCAATGCGTTGGCCCGCGGCGCTCCTTACGGCACAAATGGGTGGGGCGTCACTGCGCCGGAGTTGATATTAAGCGTGGCGGGTTCCAGACCAGGGGAGCGCGCGGTCAAGATCAACGTACCGGGCTGTTGGTCCCCCTGCACAAGAATTTGGGCCAATCCATTGAAAACGCTGCGCTGCCAGGCGGACGCGACGGGCTTTTCCAGGATCGCGAGCGAAACTCCTTTGTTGACTCCGCCCGAGGCTTCGTGGTTCTGGACCGAGACGGCGATGGAGTTGGCGCCTTCATGGAGGAACTTGCCCACAGAAAACGAAGGCTGCGCCGTCCAGTCGTGGGACTCGCCGACCTTTTGTCCGTTGACATAAACCCAACCCTCGTCGTCGATCATCCCGAAATTGATGTTGACGGCATTGGCGGCGAGCATGGCCGGCGTTGCTTCGAACTCCGCGCGATAAACGGCAGTCTCATCCGGATTCAATGGGCCGCCCTGGCTGTCCACGTTTGCCTCTTGCCAGCCACTGGCATCGACTTTTTCCCCGGCCTCTGCTGGGCTGGGATAGCTGGCGCCGCGTTTGATGCGCCAGTCCTTCAAAGCGACGGTGTGGCTGGGTTGGCCCGCGACGTACACGTCCGCCTCGTGACAACTCGGATCGCCGTTGCCGACACCAATGATTTTGCCGGGGCCGCTTAGCTCAAACTCAATGTGGTTGTCGGCCACCGGCACGATGCGCCCCGTCGAATCTGTCACTGCCACGGTGATAATGGAAATGTCTTCGCCATCGGCGTCGATGGAAGCCCGGTCGGGAGTGAGTTTGACGGCGGTTGCTGGGCCGGTGGTTTCGACCTTTTGTTCCGCGATAACCTGACCGTCCTTGTACCCCTTGGCTGAGAGCGCACCGGGCGCGTATTTGACATTCCATTGAAGATGGGAATTCGGCGCCATGGATTTGCGGCCAAGGCTTTGGCCATTGAGGAATAACTCGACCTCCTGGCAATTGCTGAAGCAGCGCACGTCGATGTCCTGTCCTTCCTTGCCGGGCCAGTTCCAATTCGGCAGCAGATGCAACACAGTGCGGTCGCTCCACCACGCTTGGTAATAGTAGAAATTGTCCTTGGCAAACCCGCAAGTGTCCATGATGCCGAAATGGGAGTTGATGCACGGCCAACTATAGGGAGTCGGCTCGCCGCGATAATCAAAACCGGTCCAAACAAATCCGCCGGAAAGCCAGGGCCGGTCGGCGAAAATCTTCCACCAAAATTCCGCCGTCGTTGCCCACGGCGGCGCGTTGTCGTCGTAAGCGCTGACGTATCCGCGCTCTTTGTCGTTGGCGTAAATGCCCCGAGTGCAGACGGTGCTGGCCTGTTCGGTGCCGATTTCCGGCTGGCCGGGATGACGTTTGTGGTAGGCATCGACGGAGGTGGGATAGTAATTCCAGCCGCGCACGTCCAGCACGCTGTTGACGCCCTGGAAAACGTTGCCGACGTTGGCAGCGGCAGTGCAAAGACGGGTCGGATCCAGTTCGTGCGCCAGTCCTTGCATGGAGACGGCGATGTTCCTGGCAGTGGGCGTCGTTTGCTGCGCTTCTTCGTTGAACAGAGACCAGATGACGACGCTGGGATGATTGCGGTCACGGCGGATCAGACCAGCCAGTTCGTCCAGGTTTTGGACGTCACTGCCGAGCAGGCGGTTTTCATCCATGACCAACATGCCGAGCCGATCGCACGCTTCGAGCAGTTCGGGCGTGGGCGGGTTGTGCGAAGTACGAATGCCGTTGTCGCCCATGTCCTTCAATCGGCTGACGCGAAAGTATTGCAAACGGTCAGGCAGCGCGGAGCCGACGCCGGCGTGGTCCTGGTGATTACAGGTGCCTTTGATCTCGTAAGGTTTTCCGTTCAACAGGAAACCCTTGTTAGGGTCGAAGGCAATGGTGCGGATACCGAATTCCGTTTCCACGCGGTCAACGACTTTGTCTTGAACCAGGAGCGTGGTGACGAGTTTGTAAAGTTTAGGAGATTCGGGAGACCAAAGCACCGGAGAATGTATGCTGATTTCGCGACTGAATTCCACTTTTGCGCCTGGAGGAATTTCGGATGTTTGATGCGCTCCGCCCTCAAAAATGGGTTTCCCATCAGGCGCAACGATGGTCCAATTAACTTCAGCTACGCTGACGTCCTTCTGAAAATTCACCAATGTTGTCCTTAATTGAATCACAGCTGGTCCTTCGGGCACATTATTTTGAAATTCGCTCCAGACAAAAACGCCGTCCGGGGCAATGGCAAGCGGACTTGTTTTTTCCAGCCAAACGTGGCGGTAGATGCCGGCGCCCTCGTAAAACCAACCCTCGAACTGCGAGGCGTCCACGCGCACCGCCACCGAATTTGCGCCGCCGATGTTAGCGAGGTCGGTGATGTCATAGCGGAAACCGGTGTAGCCGCTTTCATGATGGCCCAGAAAGTAGCCGTTGAAATAGATGCGGCAATCGCGATAAACGCCGTCGAACTCCAGCATCAGCCGGCGGCCGCGGTCTTCGTCCGACAATTGGAAAGTGCGGCGATACCAAGCCACGCTGTTGGAATGGTAACCGGGGCCGAAAGGCTTGAAGCCGTGACTTTCGTCGGCTTTGGGATCGAATGGCAGTTCAGGAAGCCAGTCATGCGGCAGGTTAACCATGCGCCAGTTGGCGTCGCCGAACGTGCGCCCGGCCGGCCCAGGGTTGACGCCCGCCTTTTCGAGGCGTTCGCTCAGACCCCAATCGTCGCCGAGATGAAACTTCCAGCCGAAGTCCAGCAGCAGCCGTTGGCGGGGGGAAGGTTCGGCGGCGCGGCCGGGAAGGATGAAGACGAACACCAACGCCGCCGCAACGGCCCAAGCCGGATAATTTTTGGAATATTTCACAATGCTGGCTCGCACAAATCCCGGTTCAAATCGAGAACAAAATGTCGCTGCACCGTAGCTTTTGGAATACTTTCTCGTTTATTCCACGGTGCGCCGAGGTGTCAGTTGTCTAGCCAGGGCAGACGCATCTAAATTGCCGGGCGTTTCTGATGCGGGCCGCGAGGCGCGACCCGCTGCACGCGAGGGCGCGTGCGTTCCCCGGAAGGAGGAAATGCAGTCAAGTCTCTCTAGTGGCCATTCAGAGAATAGGGATTCCACCAGAGCAATCCCTTCCCACCACGCCCTGAGCCACCGTAGTTGGATTCGCGGTTGAAGACAATGGTGGTGATGTAATCCACGTGGCCATCCAGGGCCATGATATTACCCCCATCCTTGCCATGCAGACGCCCAATTCCTTCTGAACCACTCGGCGGGGCATCGGGGAAATTGGATCCGTCGTTCCACTCAAAGTTCAGCTCTCCCTGCGGGTAGCCAGAGGATGCAAGGTGTTCGTCAGGTTCCCACAGCAGGTAACACATCGGCGTCCATACGTCGGTAATCCTGCAATCTTTGTATGGGGGCGGACTCGGACTGGGAGGATTTTCGCCGTAGCCGCAGACAGCGCCATTCATGACGTATGTTGATAGTTTATTCGGCCGCCCTCCCGCTCCGGGCGTATCGTTAACTGGGACTCGAGCGTAATCCGGGCTCAGAATGTCAACCGGACACAGATAGGAGTTATTGTTATGCACGTAACTCCACCAAAGTCCGTTGGTCCAAGCCGACTCAGGATTCTGCGAGTAAGGCGCAAGAAACGGGTCCGGACCCGAACCATTGACGACCTTGTAAAGCCAGCCGCCGCCAGGTTGCGCGGCCGAGAAGCCATCCCAATTGGGGAAAGCCATCCCGTCCCGGTTATCATCGGCGTACATGTGCATGGCGAGGCCCATTTGCTTGAGATTGTTGGTGCAGGTCGTTTTCTGGGCTTGATCCTTGGCTCTGGCTAGGGCTGGCAAGAGCATCGCGGCCAAAATCGCAATAATGGCGATAACCACCAGCAATTCAATCAGGGTGAATCCGTCGGAGCGTTTTCCCTTCTGCGAGGCGGCAGACGCTGATGTTTCGTTGATGGTCATTCTGGTGTGAGTGGATCCAGAAGAGAGAGACGGGAGAATCGCCCGACACCCGTGCAAGAAAGTAGTAGTCGTCATAAGCACTATAAAAGCATTGGATACGGGACAAACATGTTCCTGATGCACCTAATAATCAAGCAAATAATGCATCCATAAAGGAGACCGATAGGATTGGAGGGGTGATATGCTTCTCGTTTTTTGCTTGGCTGGGGATAGGCCGGCCCTTACCGTGCGCTCAGAAAGGCTATTGCATGAAAATGTTCGTCCAGATTGTCTCTTCCTTGGCAGTGGCCGCCGTGTCCCTGGCGGCGGTTGGCACCACCCATGCCGCGGATGCCCCTAAAAAAATCCTCTTTTTCTCCAAATCCTCCGGGTACCAGCACGATATGATCGCGCGCGTCAACGGCCAGCCGAGCGCGGCGGAGAAAATCCTGGCCGAGCTGGGCAAGAAGAACAACCTGGAGTTCACCTTCAGCAAGGATGGCTCGGTCTTCACGCCCGAAAACATCGCCAAGTACGACGCGTTCTGTTTCTACACGACTCTGGATTTGACGACTCTTGGCACCGACAAGAATCCGCCCATGCCCAAGGAGGGTAAGGCGGCATTCCTGCAAGCCATCCATGACGGCAAGGGGTTCGTGGGTATCCACTCTGCCACGGACACTTTTCATTCGGGCGCGCAAGGCGTGGACCCGTATATCCAAATGATCGGCGGTGAATTCGTCACGCACGACGGCTGGGTGCCGGGACATCTCATCGTGGTGGACAGGAAGTTTCCGGGTATGAGCGACGTGCCGGATGATTTCGGGCCTCCTGAGGAATGGTACTCATTGAAGAACTTTTCGCCCAACCTGCATGTGCTCCTTGCGCACGACACGACTGCGATGAAAAAGCAGCCGCCCTATAACCGCCCCAACTTTCCTTCCACTTGGGCGCAGCAATACGGCAAAGGACGAGTATTTTACACCAGCATGGGACATCGGATTGAAGTATGGAACAATCCGGTTTTCCAGCAAGTGCTGCTGGGCGGACTGAAATGGGCCGTGGGCGACGTCGAAGCCGATGTCACCCCTAATATCGACAAAGTGACGCCGGAAGCGAACAAGCTTTAATGTGCAGTGTGAAGCCGTGCGCAAGCCATACATGGCCAAGAATTCTGATGCGCACAGGCGGAGAACATTGTATAGTGCCGGGGTGAAGAAAAACATTGGATGGCCCTTGCTCTTGCTGCTGGTCTTTGCGGTGAGCCGATGGCCCGGCTTGATGCCCGCTAATTTCAGCGCCGCCTATGCCATGGTTTTCTGCGCGGGCCTGTATGTGCCGGGGGTGGCTGGCTGGATCATCCCGCTGGCGGTGCTGGCGGGCACCGATTTGCTCATCAGCCTTTTCTTTTATCCGCAATACTTTACTTGGAACGGTTTTTTGGTGAATCAAGCCCCGAACTACATCGCCTACGCAGGCTTGATCGCCCTGGGCCGCTCGGTGGGTCGGAAGAGGCCGTGGTGGATGCTCCTGTGCGGCGGCATGGTGGGCGCGGTGCTTTTCTATCTGGTGACCAACACCGCTTCGTGGCTAATTTTGCCTTACGCCAAAACCTGGGCCGGCTGGATCACGGCCTTGACCGCTGGCATGCCCGGCCATGCGGAAACGTGGGAATTCTTCCGCAACACCCTCTCCAGCGGCGGCCTTTTCACCGGCCTGTTCGTGGGCGCGATGAAAATGACCGAAGCCGAGGAAGAGGAGAAGGCGGAGGAACCGGAAAAAGAAGCCCAATCGGCTGATGGGGAATGCGAACCAGCCGACGCGGAAACCTGACCAGGCGCGCATTTAGCCGCGAAAAGGCGCAAAAAACGCAAAATCGGAAACAAAAATGATGAAGGACATAATGGGATTGTGTGACATCGTGCGCCAGACAGCCTTCGACATTATTTCCATTTTTGCGCCTTTTCGCGGCTAATCATTTCTGATTAATTGTATGGCTATGAACGCATCCAGCAATCGACGAACCTTTATCAAAGCAGTCGCCGCCACCAGCGCGGGATTGACCCTGGCCAACTGCGCCCCCGCTGCCGATGAACCCAAGCCCACGCGCAAGACGCGACTGGGCTTCGACAATTTTTCCCTGCGTGCGCTGAAGTGGAATGCGAGCCAGTTAATTGACTACGCGGCCTCGCTGAAGCTCGATTCGCTCTTCTTGACAGATTTGGATGTCTATGAGAATTTCCAGGAAAGTTATCTGCAGGACATCAAGAAGAAGGCTCACGACAACGGACTGGTCATTTATGCCGGCTCGTGGAGCATCTGCCCAACCTCGAAGTTTTTCAAAAACAAGTGGGGCACGGCGGAGGAACATTTGGCCTTGGGCTTGCGCGTGGCCAAGACTCTGGAATCACCCGTCTTCCGCTGCATCCTGGGTATGGGCGAGGACCGCGCCACGCCTGGCGGCATCGAGGCTCGCATGGCCGACACGATCAAAGTTTGCCGCAGCGGGCGCAGCCAGGCGCTGGACGGCGGCATCAAGATCGCCATCGAAAATCACGCCGGCGACATGCAGGCCTGGGAATTGGCCGGCCTGTGCGAGGAGGCGGGCAAGGATTATGTCGGCGTCACTCTGGACACCGGCAACGCGACCTGGACTATGGAAGACCCGATGGAGTGCCTGGAAACCTTGGCGCCTTACGTGGCGGCCTCCGCCTTGCGCGATTCCATGATCTGGCAGACTCCGCACGGCGCCGCCATCCAATGGACGACAATGGGCGAGGGAGTGATCGATTACAAAACCTTTGTGCCGCGTTTCCTCGAGTTGTGTCCAAAGGTGCCGGTCAACGTGGAAATCATTTCGGGCTTCACGCGCGACATGCCATATTATCGCGGCAATTATTGGGATGTCTGGCCCAAAGCTCGCGCGAAGGACTTCGCCAAGTTCGACTTGTTGACACGCAAGGGGCACGAGATTCCGTCGCACCATAGTGCCGACGAGGCGGCCGAGCAGGAGTACCAAAAAACCGGATTGGAACGCAGCGTGGCCTACTGCAAGGAGACGCTAGGGTTGGGGCTGGGCCGGTAAGAAGCTTGGTAGTCCACCCTCACGGAATCTTTTCCAGAACCGTTTGAGGCAAACGCCCCAAGCGCACGGCGCGCTCCACCGCTTTCCGCGCGTAATGAGGATGTTCGCGTGCTCCTGCCAAAAGTCCTTCAACGCCAATATCCGCGTCCAAATCCGGCCAATAGACGGACGAACCGCTGATTTCAAAATGGCTGCGTTCCTCACGCGTCGCCAACGCAAGGGTTGGGTAAAACGCTATCGGCACGCTAATGCATCGGCCATCTTCAAGGTAGAAGCTGAGTTGCTCCTCATCGATCTGGACTTCGGATATGAGAGGCGGCGATTGCATAACCATGAAAGCTTAACTCGCATGTCGCCCATGTTCAAGCCAACGCTCGACAATTTCAGAGCGCCGCTCCATGAGCATTCGACGAACCTCGGCAATTTCCTGTACTTTAAATCCATGATTGTAAGCCATGGTGAAGTCGTCGATCCATACCTTGCATTCGTGCCCAGCCTTGAACACATGCACATGGATTCGTTCCGCCAGATCATAACTGTAAAAGCTGACGCGGTAACCGTTCTGAAGGAACACCGTTGGCATCGCTAGGTATTCTTCACAAACACCTTGCCGGGCAACTGGCGGAGCAGGCGCTTCATTTCCAGCCCCAGCAGGGCGACCGAGACCACGGAGGCGGGCAGACCGCTGCGCCGGATGAGGTCGTCAATGCCCACTTCCTCCCTGTCAATCAAGTCATAGAGTGCCGTCTCGTTTTCCGAGAGCGAGAAGGCGGGCAGATTGGGTGAATCATTGGCCAATGAAGGCCGGTTGCTGGCGGGGAAAAGATACTCGAATTCGGACAGAATATCCTCCACCCCCTCGCACAGCTTAGCACCGTTCTTAATCAAATCGTGGCAGCCTTTGCTGCGGGGGGAATCGATCCGCCCGGGCACAGCGAAAACCTGGCGGCCGTTGTCCGCCGCCATCCTGGCCGTGATCAACGCCCCGCTGGTCAGATTGGCCTCGACCACCACCGTACCCAACGTCATGCCCGCCACCAGGCGATTGCGGATGGGAAAACTCTGCTTGTCGGCTTTGCGATTGAAGGGAAATTGCGTCACCACCGCGCCCTGGGCGGCGATGCGCTCAAAAAGCTCCACGTTCTCCGCCGGGAAAACGATGTTGATGCCCGTGCCCAAAATGGCAACAGTGCGGCCCTTGGCGTGTAGCGCGCCTTGATGTGCGGCGGAATCGATGCCGCGCGCGCCGCCGCTGACGACCGTCACGCCGATGTAGGCCAGTTGAAAAGCCAGCTTGCGGGCCGTCTCCACGCCGTAGTGAGTGGTCATGCGCGAGCCGACCACCGCCACTGCGTTTTTATCTTTGACGCTCAACGATCCCTTGACGTAGAGCACAATGGGCGGATCGTAAATTTGCTTGAGCAATTCGGGGTAAGTTTCGTCCGATTGAATGACGATGTTGCAACCGAATTTTTCGATGCGGTCCAACTCGCCCTTAAGGTCGATGCCTTTCTCCCATCCAGCAATGGCAGCCGCCGTTTCCGGTCCGATGCCGCCGACGCGTTGCAATTGCGCAGCGCTGGCGCTAAGGATGGCGGCGGGTTCAGCGAAGTGCTCAAGCAATTGGCGCGCGCGCACGGGGCCGATGCCTTCAATCAAATTCAAAGCCACCAAAGCTTCGCGGGCATCCATGCATGCAGCTAACCGCTTTTTGAGGCGGACGGCAAGTGGAAATCCACGAAGGAGAATTGCCCATCCTGATCCTTTGTGCGAATATCGGCAACGCAATGGAAAGCGAAGCTGTCAAACATCTCAAATCGGTGGACCCGGTTCTGGAGCGGCTTATAGCGAAGATCGGGCATGTGAGTCTCGAAGCCAGACGCGCGCCGCCTTTTCAATCGCTCATTCACGCCATCGCCCACCAGCAACTGCACGGAAAAGCGGCCAGCACAATTTTGAGCCGGTTTCGTGCTTTGTTCGGAAACGGAGCATTTCCAACGCCGGAGCAAATTCGCAAAATGGATTTGGAGAAGATTCGCGCCGTGGGGTTCTCCAGAGCGAAGGCAATGTATGTCTATGATGTTGCGGAAAGGGCCATCAACGGCCTTATCCCAACTATGGCTCAGTGCAAGAAAAGGACCGATGCGGAAATTGTGGCGCAGTTGACTGAAATCAAAGGCGTGGGCCGGTGGACGGCCGAAATGTTCCTCATGTTTAATCTGGGCCGGCCGGACGTTTTGCCGATTCACGATTTCGGAGTTCGCAAGGGATTCCAAATTGCCTACAAAAAGCGCAAAATGCCGGAGCCAGAGCAGTTGGAGAAGTTCGGGAAGAAGTGGAGTCCGCATCGCTCAACAGCCGCGCTCTACATGTATCGCGCCGCCGATTTCTTGAAAGATGGGGAGTGGTGACGGGCGATGAACGCGCTGAGGTGGAAGTGACGATGGCGGAAAAACAGCGGCAACTGACGGCGGTATTGGGGGCCTTGAAAACCGCGCAGGACAGGCTCAGTTATATTGTGGGCCGTGGGCGATCCGCGCCGCCGTTGGCAGCGGAGTTCAAGACCGAAGCCTTTCGCGTGGAAGGCTGTCTGGCCAAAGTCTGGTTCGTCCCGGCATTTGTCGGCGGGCTGTGCCAATTCCGCGCCGATTCGGAATCCGCCGTCGTCAAGGGCATTGCCGTGTTGCTGTGCGATCTCTACAGCGGACAGCCGCCGGAAGAGATCGTGCGAGCCAGCCCCGCTTTCCTGGAAGATTTGGGCATCACGCAACACCTGACGCCCAATCGCCGCAACAGCCTGGGAAAAATCTGGCAGAAAATGCAAGCCTTCGCGCGCGCCCATCTCGCACCGTGACACTCTACGACGCCCATAATCATTTGCAGGACCAACGGCTCAAACCACACTTGGCCGCCATCATGTCCGCCATTCGCGCCGAACCGATCGCCAGGATGGTTGTCAACGGTTCGTGCGAAGAGGATTGGCCTGATGTCTTGGCGCTGGCACGGGAATTTCCGCAAGTGCTTCCATCCTTCGGCTATCATCCATGGTACGTGCAAGACCGCACGACGCGATGGCAGGCAGAATTGGCGCGCTTTCTCGACGCGGTTCCGTCAGCGGTCGGCGAAATTGGATTGGATCGTTGGATCAAAGATTACGACTTGCCGCAACAGGAGGAGGTGTTCGTCTGGCAGCTCCGCCTGGCCGCCGAGCGCGGGTTGCCGGTGAGCGTTCATTGCCTTCAGGCCTGGGGGCCGCTCTTGGAAATCCTCCAGCGAGAGCCGCGCCCGGCCTGCGGATTCCTTCTGCACTCCTACGGCGGCGCGCCCGAACTCATTCCCGGCCTGGTCAAACTCGGCGCCTATTTTTCCCTGCCGGGCTATTTTGCCCACCCGCGCAAAGCCCGCCAGCGCGAGACTTTCCGCCGCGTCCCGCCGGAGCGGCTGCTCATCGAGACCGACGCGCCGGATCAGCCGCTGCCCGCCGAACGCATTCGCGTTCCTTTGCTTGACGCAGACGGC
>Ga0209006_10004831_pt1 | contig 12225 bp, 10 predicted proteins | sample JacPin_JW_Ref_O2_FD_188567 | JGI IMG/M metagenome (GOLD analysis project Ga0209006, IMG submission 188567) | Forest soil microbial communities from Algoma, Ontario, Canada - Jack Pine, Ontario site 1_JW_Ref_O2 (SPAdes) (version 2) | ecosystem: Environmental > Terrestrial > Soil > Boreal...
GAATAATTCTTGCGGAGGGTTTCGAGTGCAGCCTTGTCATCCCCCGCCTGACTGTACGCGCGAGCCATCAATAGCACCGCCCGCGGCGCCAACGGTGAAACCGGCGTCATCTTGAATACCGGCTCCAGCGCCTTCGAAACCCCCGCATTATCTCCGGATTCAACCTTCGCGGAGGCCAGAAAAAACGCGACGTAGTCGGCGATTTTTGGCAATCGCTTCACCGCCGGTTCCAACACCGCGATCGCCGTAGAATATTTCTTCGCGTCGAGCGCAGCCGCGCCTGTCTTGAGGTCGACCAGAGGATCTGTAGCCGATCCACAGGTCAACGCCATGGCAGCGAAAAGCATCGCCGCAAGAAATGTTCTATACAAGTGGTCCGGGATATTCCGGTCCGAGCAATGCCGCATTGTCGTTAGCCAACGTTCGCACAAATTCCGCATGCAGGTAATCGGCGGTTCCGTTCGTCGGCGTTATAAAGTTTTCGCGATACGCGTCGCGGGCCGCGTCCATCTGGGCTCGCAATGCCAAGTAGATGCCGCCCGAAGCGCGACCGCTCTTCACCGCAGCGGCGTGGTAGAGCTGGATTTCCGCTACCCGCACGCGTGCGAATCGCTGTGCGCGCAAGCTTGTCTCCTCATGCGAAACCGGCGTCGGCGCCGCGAGCGTCTTCATAAACTCGAGCACCACCGCGTTTCCGTCGAAAGTCTTGCGCGCATCCTCGAACGCCACCACCCGCTCGGCGTCGCTCGAGGCCCGGCGAGTCCTGGCCGCAACGCGGAGTAGATCCGCTATACCCTCGCGCCGGGCGCGAACAATGTCCGCCTCTATCAGGGCTCGAAACTCGGCGAAGCGCTCATCCAGTGTCATATTCTATTGTGTGCCTGCCGCGGCCAACAGAGTCGAGTATCTCACCTGCCGCCCCCGGCTCAATAAATCGAGCACCAGCCGTCCATCGCTTAGCGTCGCGCCAGATCCGGTGTAAGTGTCGGCGCCCTGCGTCACCTCCACCGATGACAATTTCCAGCGCTCTCCTGCCGTCTGTTCGCTGACCTCGAAACACGCTGCGGCAGTGCGAAACTCCGCATCGGGTGAAAACGCGATCGACCGCCCATGAACCCTTCCCTCGGCATGAGCGCCCGCCAGAATGTCCGCGCCCGCGCCATCGGCGTCGACACTCCCTTCGAAATCGAGCCTCCCGTCCTTATAAGACACATCGCCGAGCTTGCCTTCGAAACGATAATGCGGCACGCGGCCGGTGAGATCGACCGCCAGATCGCCCGCCAGATTAGCTTGATCGATTTTAGCGTTCAGCCCGACAAAACGCACCTGCGCCGCATCCCAGAGCATGCGTACCGTGTCGACATGCACCTGCGTTTCGCCGAACGTCAGTGCGCCGATCGTGACGGTGCCGTCCGCTCGCCGGCCCTTCAGCCAGTCCGGCATCGGAGCGTCACCGAACCGCAGTGTACGCGCGAAAAATCCGCGATCGCGCACCATCCCTGGCGCCAGGACGCTTTGAAGGTCACTCGCATCGGCCCTGGGAATCGTCAGATGAAACTTGTGCGGACGAACCGCCTCAGGCTCCCATCGATAGTCTCCCGTGAATGCAATCTCGCCCACCCTCGCGCGGATCCGATTCACCGTCACGCGCTTCCCGCTTAGGCTGACCGCGGCCGATTGCAGCCTGACCGGCTCCGCGAGTCCCTCCACCGGAATTCGCGCATTCAGCAATTCATATTCGCCGGACCACCGGCCCGCTTCATCCCGCGCCCATTCATAGCGCGCCCAGCCCCGCCACGTGCCCTGTCGCGTCTGATCGAGCAGAGGAATCGCCGCCACCCCAAACGATCGCATGTCGGAAACACTCAACGCCCGCGTCGTAATTTTCAAGTCGAGCTTGGCCGCACCTTCTAAAGAAAAACTTCCCTCCACGTCCGCGCTGTCATTTTCGCCGACGCTGACGGTCGCGGGCTGGAGCGACATCACCTGATGATCGATCACCACCGCGGCGGATGCCGCGCGCAGCGGACTTCCCTCGGGCAGTGTGAGCGATGCGTCTTCCAACTTTACTTTGCCGGCGAATCCGTCCGGCTCGGAATACCGAACCTCGCCCGACAGCGATCCTGCCGCAGCCAGCGTGTCGGAAAATTGAGCGCCCATGTGCCGCGCGATCTCCAGCACTGTCGCTGCCGGTACCTGCTTCAGCTCCGCGCTCGCGTCCCAATGGGGCGCCGTCAAAAAATCCCACGCCCGAAACGCCGCCGCCACTTGAGGATTCGGCACGTCCGATACGCTCTCTAACTCCAGCCTGTCTCCACGCAAATCGAGCGTACCCTTATAAGCAATCCGCAATCCCGCGCCGCTTTGCGGCAGCAGATCCCAGCGATGCACATCGTTGACCTGAATATTGCCGGTCACATCGAGATGCGATGGAACTCCGGAAAGCTGCGCGTCCAATGCGATGACACCGTGCAGCCCGAAACCCCTCGGGTCGATCAGCCGCGCAACCTCTTCGAGCGCGCTCTTTTCAAGCTCGACTCGCAGGTTGACTTTCTGCGCGCTCCACATCCCGCGCACGAAAAAATTGCCGAAGTCCTGCGCCGGACGGTCCGACCGCGAAGGCGCTCCCGCGAAGCGCAGCTCCACAGACCCGTCCCTAGACGGCGCTACACCCAGATCGGCATTACTGAAGTACACCACCGACTTCGTATCGCCGAACTTGAAGTTGACCCGTCCTCCGCGCATCTTGATCGCCGGCATGGCGCCCGCGCTTGCCGGGGCGCTGCTTAGAAGAAATTGAAAATTCCAGGGACCCGCGTCCGTCTTCACCAGATTGATGCTCGCTTCATCCAGGCTCAGGCTCGAAAATTCCAGCTTGTGGTGAAAAAGACTCAGCAAACGCACTCGCGCATCCAGCGTACCGACATAAGCAAACGGTTCGATGCCCGCGCGCGGGTCTTCATGAATCGTGACGTCGTCCACCGTGAATCCGGGTCCGGTAAATAGATTGCAGTGCACCGGTCCGACCTCGACTCGTCGTCCCAGCCCGCGCTCCAGCGCCCGCGCAATCGTTGGGCGAACGAACTCGATTTCGAAATGCGGGGCAGCGAATCCGATCCCGAGCACCAGCAGCAGCGCGATGATGATCGCCCGTTTCATCGCGCGCTCTCCTGCAAAATCCGGTAGGCTTCCGGATCGTCAATATCGCTCAGCACTCCGGCATCGAATGTGTCGAGATAAACCGTGCGATCCGTGTGGCGCCGCACCACTTCTTTCGCTTGTCCCTCCGCAGGCAGCGCGAGAAATTCCTCGATCAATTCGCGCCGCGCACAAACCGGATGCCCCCGATTCCCTTCGTGCCGCGGAATCACCAGCAAAGGATTTTCCGGCGCATGGAAAGCATCGACAATCCGCTCGACCGTCGAAAGCTCCGCCGACGGGCAGTCCACCGGCATGAATAATACCCCTTCAGCGTCCGCCGGAACTCCCGCCAGCCCAGTTTGCAGTGAACTCAGTTGCCCGCGCGACGGATCGGGATTGATAACGAATCGTGCCCGTCCGTTCACTTGCGAGCGAATTTCATCCTCATGATAACCGAGCACCACAATTACCGGATCGCACACCGTGCCCAGCACGCGAATCAGCCGGTTAAGAAATGTTTCCCCGCGATAATCGAGCAGAGCCTTGGGAGTTCCCATGCGGCTCGAAGCTCCCGCGGCGAGGATAATACCGGCAATCACTTCAATAGCGCCTGCAATTTTTCACTGGCGAAAATCGATTTCGAAAGCGACCGCCAGTCCGATTCCGGCGCGCGCCGCAGCGCGATCATTTCCGCCACCACCGAAATCGCGATCTCTTCCGGCGTCTCCGCGCCAATCTCCAGCCCCATCGGCGCAAACACTCTGCTGAACATCTCGCGGGCGAAACCTTCTTTTTCGAGTTCGTGCACCACCGAAATCGTTTTCCGCTTGCTTCCGATCATCGCGATGTACCGCGCCTCGGTCGTCACCGCCCAGCGCAGAACCCGCATGTCATCGCGATGCCCGCGAGTCACGATAATAAGGTAGCTCGACGAAGTGACCGGCAATTTCGAAAACACTTCTTCGTACGGTTCCGCGTACGTCGCATCGGCCTCCGGAAAACGCTCGGCATTAGCAAAAGCTTCTCGGTCGTCGACCACGACAGTCGAAAAGCCAGCCAATGCGGCGATCTTGGAAATGTTCTTGGATACGTGCCCGCCGCCAAAAATATAGGCCCGCGGCTGCGGCGTAACGGGCTCGACGAAAATATTCAATTGCCCTCCGCAGATCAGGCCGTTGTCGTAAGCGGCATCCTGTCCCAAGCTGAATGTCAAATGGCGGGGCTTCTCTGTCTCGATCACCTCGCGCGCCGCGTTCCAAACCTCGGCCTCGACGCACCCGCCGCCAATGGTCCCGAGCATCGACCCATCCTCGCGCACCAGCATCTTCGCGCTCTCATAGCTTGGAATCGACCCGTTCACCTGCACGATCGTTGCAACCGCGCACTTCTGCCCGAGCCTGCGCAGCCGCACGATCTCGTCGTAAACATCCATTCAATATCATTGTAATTGAATAACATCCGGCTTCCATCCGCATGCGCCCTGAAAACCCTGCCTTAATTTATAAGCAAGGAGTCCATGCGCTCATCAACGGAGAGCAGGATCGACCAGTAGGGGCAATTCTAGAACAAGCCCCGATACGGGTCTTTGTGCGTTGGATTGCTGCCAGTCAATGACTGGCCCCTATCCGGACTGGGTTACTGGTTCGTAGCTTCCAGCGGCGGAAGGGTAAATAAAGCAGCTAAAGGGCGCGCGTCCGATACTAAGTTCTTTGAAATTCCAAATGCCGTCGACGGGTGGCGCGAGCTTCAACTTGCAGCGCCGGCTTCAGCCGGTGTGTTCGTCAAATCATGAAATTAAAATTCTCCCTCCAGATAAGGCGCAGAGCCCGCCAAGGTTCTTCCTGGTGTTCTTTGCGTGCTCTGCGCCTTTGCGTGAAAAAATAGGTACTTGACTTACGCATGAAGCTTTTGTCCGGCGATTACAAGTGAGACGAATCAACCTCGGCTATCATAAACTCCTGTGCCCGAATCTTTCGACGCCATAATTGTCGGCGCAGGCCATAATGGCCTGGTCACCGCCGCCTACCTTGCCAAAGCCGGCCGCCGCGTGCTTGTTCTTGAATCCCGCGAACTGGTCGGAGGCTGCGCCGTTACTGAAGAAATCTGGCCCGGCTACAAGGTCTCGACCGCATCGTACTTGTCCAGCCTCATGCAGGAAAAAGTCGTCCGCGAGCTCGAACTCGAAAAATTCGGCTACCGGGTCGACGCCAAGGACCCCGCGTTTTTTTCCCCGTTCCCCGACGGACGCCACCTGTTCATGTGGCAGGATCGCGCCAAAACATTGGCCGAAATCTCGAAATTTTCAACAAAAGATGCCGAGGCTTATCCGAAATACGAAGCCCATCTCGAACGCCTCGCGATCGTCGCCGAATCCTTGCTGCTCACCACGCCTCCCGATTTCCCTCCACGCGGCCCCGGCGATTTCCTAGAATTTCTGAAGCTCGCCGGAAAATTGCGCGGCCTCTCACGCGACGAAATTGTCGGACTAGTAAAAATCTTCACCCAGAGCACCTCCGATTTCCTGGACCAGTGGTTCGAATCCGAGCAACTGAAAGTCACCCTCGCCACCGACGGAGTCATTGGAGCCAATGGAGGCCCTAAATCGCCCGGAACAGCCTACATTCTTCTGCATCACTGCATGGGAAGCGTCAACGGCCATCGCGGATTGTGGGGATTTGTGAGGGGCGGCATGGGCGCGATTTCGAACGCCATCGCCGATTCGGCCCGCGCTAAGGGAGTGAAGATCCGCACCAGCGCCCCGGTCGCAAAGATCCTCATCAGTGACGGACGCGCACGCGGTGTCGTCCTCGAATCAGGCGAGGAGATTCCAGCCAAGATCGTAGCCAGCAACCTCGACCCTCGCCGGACATTTCTAAAGCTAACCGCCGCCACTGATCTGCCCCCGGCCTTCCTCGAATCCATAAAGAATTTCCGTTCCGAAGGCACGTCATTAAAGATGAACCTCGCCCTCAGCGGACTCCCCGAATTTAATGCGTACCCCGGCGCCCCCGGCCCCCAGCATCGCGCGACGATGCACATCTGCCCTTCGGTCGAATACATCGAACGCGCCTGGGACGACGCGAAATATGGGAAGCCCTCGCAAAATCCGCTAATCGAGATGACCATCCCGACCATGTACGACCCCACGCTCGCGCCCCCAGGCCGGCACATCATGGGGATTTTTCTCCAATACGCCCCCTACACTTTGCGCGATACCACCTGGGACCAGCAGCGTGAGCCCTATGCCGAACGCATCCTCGACGTAATTGAGGCGTATTGCCCGAATATACGGTCCATAGTCCTGGAGCGCCAGACTCTTACGCCGCTCGATCTGGAACGCCGCTTTGGAATTACCGGCGGCAACATTTTTCACGGCGAAATGAGCCTCGATCAGATGTTCGTTCTAAGGCCCGTCGCCGGATGGGCAAAGTACCGGACTCCCATCAAGAACCTGTATCTATGCGGCTCCGGGGCCCATCCCGGCGGTGGTGTGATGGGCGCGCCGGGCCACAACGCTGCTCAGGCAATCCTTAAGGACTAAACGAGTAGGGCCGGTTGCCGTATGCCCCTTAAATTTCCCCTGAGATTGAATCCCGCTCAGGGCTAAGGTTCCTAGGTGTGTCCTGTAGGGTATGTCCCTGAAGGGCATACACTCCATTACCGTGTACATTTGAGTCATGTTCCACTGGATCTGCCCGGAATGCGGGCGCGAAATTCCTCCTTCGGTGCGGGAATGCCAGGCCTGCGACCCGCAAGCCGCACCCCTGTCCGTCGTGGAACCCGTTGAAACTACACAGGCCGTCGAGGCAGTACCCGCTGCGGCGCCTCCCGAAACCGCTCCCGTTTCCATCGCCCAGTTGTCTGACAAGGCGCCTGAGACGACAGCCGAGCCCGTCATCGTCCCTCCTCCAGTGGTCGAAGCCGCACCGGTCGAGCCGATTCTAGAACATCCCGCAGTAGCAGAGGCCGCGCCAGCCAAGCCCGAACTACCCGGGGTTGCCGAGCAGGACTTCACCATCACCCAGGAATTCCCAGTCAGAACGGTATCCGAGCCGGTGCTCGAAACCTCAGCAGTCATTGAGGTGGCGCCCGCCCCGTCTGTTGCCGAGTTGCCGCCCGTCGTCGAAGCGGTTTCCGTATCTGAGCCAGTGGTCGAAACTGCGCCTCTCCCGACCGCGCCAGATGAGGGGATTGCCGTAGTCGCCGAGGCAGCAGCGCCGGAGCAAGTTGTCGAACAACCTGTTCTGGAAGCAGCGCCTGTTCTTCAACCGGTCCTCGAAACTCTAACGGTAGCCGAGGTCGCGCCTGAGCCAGTAGCTGAAGAACTGCCCACCTTGGAAGCGGCTCCAGTAGTCGTGGAGACAGCTCCCGTCGAACAACCCGTCGCGGAAGCAGCACCCGTCACCGAAATTCTCGCCGAGCCAATAGCTGCTGATCTGCCCACCGTGGAAGCGACCCCAGTATTGGCCGAGGCAGCACCGCCAGAACAAGTTGTCGAAGAGCCAGTTCTTGAAGCCGCACGCGAAGCCGCCCTGGTCGTTGAAACTCCCGAGGTGATGGAGGCAGAGCCAGTCGCGGAGCCCACCGCCCTTCCCGAACTCGCCGAGGCGCCGTCGGAGCCAGTAGCAGAAGAACCAGTTCCAGAAGCAACTCCCGCGCCTGAGCCCGTCATCGAAATCGCCGCTGTTACCCAGGAAGTTACTCGCGATGCCACTCCGGACGCACCGGAAACTCTGATCAAGCTCCATGAAGTGCCGGACCCGTTGCTGGCGCTCGCCGAAGAGATCCGGGCCGCGCAAGCCGCCAGGGCCGCCGCGCTCGCTGAGGCGCCTCCGCCCAATGGACTTCTCGGACTGGTAGAGGCAGTCGGCGTGCAGTCACAACCTCCCGAGCATGCCGAATCCGTCCCGCAGCAGGTTGAGCCTGCCGCGCCAATCGAAAAAAATCGCGTCACCGAAGAAGCCGCAGTCGCCGAAACCGTGACCGCGGTCGCGTTGCTCGCGCCGCCGCTTACTGCATCGGAACCTGTCAGTTTCCATGAGCTGCGTCCAGTAGCTCTCGCGCCGGAACCGCAAACGCAGCCCATCGCCGAGCCCGAACCGTTTAACCCGCCTGAACCGCCAGCCGAGCCGGCCGCTCTGGCTCCTGAGCCGCAGCCTGAACCCGAAGGTCCGACTCTTCCCTTGGCGCCGATGCAAGACTATAAGCCGGCTACCAGCCGCTCAATCCTGCCGGTTCCTCCGCGCCCTCAAATCCTCGCGGCCGACGCCGGCCCCCGTATTACTCTGCCAGGTCCCACGCTGCCTCCCGAACTCACCCGCCTCCAGGACGCGAACGTTCTCACCGTGATCGGCGAGAATACCGCCCAGCGCACGAAAGAAGCGATCCCCCCGCCAAAGAACGCCGGCGCGCCCGGATGGCTGGTTAGCGCCTTCGTGATGTTGCTGCTGCTGGCCGCTGGCCTGGGTGTCGTTTTCTATCTATTGCCGCACACGGTGGCAGACGCCAAACCCACTCCGACCCCGGCTGTCGCCGCTACCTCGCCCGTTCCGACAGGAGGCAACAGTCCTCTCGCCAAGCTCATCGAAGTTACCGGTTTCCGCATCGTGACTTCATCCCCCGACGCGACTAAAAAGGACGCAGCCAAGAAATCCGAAGTCCAGTACCTGGTGGTCAATCATTCCGACGCGGATATCTCCGACGCGAACGTTTTCATAACCCTCCGCAGCGCCAAACCCGGTTCGGCGCCCCTATGCCGCTTTTCCTTTAAAGTTCCCTCGCTGGGACCCTTTGAATCGAAGGAAATGTCGAGCCCTATCGGGAACTCGACGCACGCCATCTCTCTGCCCGACTGGCAGGAGATCCGCGCCGAAGTGCAAATCAGCCAGTAGCCGCGTTGTATTCTTGGTTGTAAACCAGGAGCGACGTGCGCCGCAATACCGTCACTGTTCCCATCCACAAGGCCCAAGGCGACGATTCGATTTCTCCCGCCCAGGACTTGCTTGCTGTCGAAGAGCCTCTGCAAATCCGCGTCAACGGCCGCGACCTTTCGATCACCATGCGCACCCCGGCCACGATCGCGAACTCGCCACGGGATTCCTCTATACCGAAGGTATTTAACCCGCACTGACGTTCTATCGATCGCGAGCGGGGAAAACAGCCTTGCGTTAACTCTCGCCGATGGCGTCGACCCAGGTACTTCTAGAAATTTCTACACTACATCGAGCTGTGGCGTGTGCGGAAAAGCTTCGATCGATTCACTCCACGCTTCAGGCTGTTCGATGCTGCCGCACCTTCGTATCAATCGGGAAATCATTCACGGCCTCCCGAAAAACTGCGTGCCGCTCAATCGGTTTTCGATCATACCGGAGGGCTGCACGGTGCGGCACTATTCGACGCCGCAGGCAATATAGAATTGGTGCGCGAAGACGTGGGCGCCACAACGCCGTGGATAAACTGATCGGCGCGGCGTTCCTGGAAGGGCGCCTGCCGCTCGAAGGGCGCATCCTTATGCTCAGTGGACGCGTCAGCTTTGAGCTGGTTCAAAAAGCAGTAATGGCGGGCATACCCGTGGTCGCCGCGGTAGGCGCGCCGTCGAGCCTGGCCGTCCAAACCGCCTTGCGATTCGGGATGACTCTCTTAGGCTTCGTACGCAACGGACGGTTCAACATCTATAGCGGCATGAATCGATTCGAGTGAAATCGCTCGCCATTCAAAGAAGCAAAGCCGAACAATGTTCTGAGATAAACTCTCTAGATCGTGAAACCAGCACTAGCAATTTTTCTCCCCTTCTCCCTCCTAGCCCAAGCTCCGCCGCGCCTGGCCCCAGGTGCCGACTCCATCCGCGCATCTGATCTTCGCGCTGACCTCACCTTCCTGGCCTCCGACGCATTGGAAGGACGGATGTCTTTAGAGCGCGGCTCCGAAGTCGCTATCCAATGGATCGCCGCCGAATTCGGCAAGGCTGGCCTGAAACCCCTGGTCGACGATTCGTACCTGCAGCCCGTCCCCCTGGTCGAATACCGAGCCGACCGCCAGTTGTCCTCCCTGACCCTGAAAATCGGCGGCAAAACCGAAACCCTCCACGCCCCCGACGCGACTGGCAACTATCCCAACGACGGCGCCTACTCGGGAGCTGTCGTGTTCGCCGGCTTCGGCATCACCGCCCCCGAGCTCGACTACGACGATTACGCCGGACTCGATGCCCGCGGAAAGGTCGTACTCGTCTTCAACCACGAACCGCAGGAAGACGACGCGAAATCGATTTTCAACGGGAAGGGCAACACGCGCTACGCAAACGCCCGCGCTAAAATGATGTCTGCCGCGCGTCACGGAGCCATTGCGGTATTAGTGATGCCCGATCCGAATCATCCCAAAGGCATGGTGCGCGGCCCCCTCGACAGTCCGCAAGCCCGCCAGCAAGCCCCGCGAACACCCAGGCCGATTCAAGCCATCGCCGATGAACCATCGATTCCCGTCTTCAATATCAGCGCCAAAATTGGCGAAGAACTCCTCAAGAATCCGAGTGAAATACAGTCCGCAATCGACGCGACATTGAAACCCGCATCGACTTCGCTCGGCGCCGAAGCCACTCTGCACATCGTAAACTCCCTCCGCAAACGCCAGCTTTCTTACAACGTAATTGGCCTCTTAGAAGGCAGCGATCCCACGTTATCCGCCGAGACAATTATCATCAGCGCCCATTACGATCACGACGGATTGGCAGCCGGCGGAGGCATCTATCATGGAGCCGACGACAACGGCTCCGGCACCGTCGGCGTAGTGGCACTCGCAAAAGCCTTCATGAAAAATCCCGCCAAGCCCAAGCGGTCGATTTTGTTCGCCGTCTACGCCGCTGAAGAGCGAGGCCTTCTCGGCGCATACTACTACGCGGCGCATCCCCTGCGCCCTCTGGCGACCACCCGAGCCGTAATCAACTTCGACATGATCGGCCGGAACGAAACCCCCAGTACGCAGACCAATGGCCTGATGGAAATCGCGGCCGATACCTCGAACGAGCTGAACATCATCGGCACAAAATACAGCCCTGACTATCGTGCCGCGGTTGTCAAATCGAACGAATACGCTGGCCTGCACCTGAGCTACAAATGGGACGAAGATACCGTCCTCAGCGTCCTGTTCCGCAGCGACCAATACCCATTCCTGATGCACGATATTCCCGCCATGTGGTGGTTCACCGGCTTTCATCCCGACTACCACCAGACCACCGACACCGCCGACAGAATCAATTACGTCAAAATGGAAAAGATCCTAAAACTCGCCTATCTAACCGCCTTCGATTTCGCCGACACCAAAACCCCGCCCAAATTTGTAGCGCGTCCGGCACTGTGAACCCAGGTGGCGCAGGCTTCAGCCTGTGAGCTGCTGTTACCATAAATAAACGTCCCCTCTATGGCCCTGCGCTTCTACAACACACTCACGCAACAAGTCGAGCCCTTCGCTCCTCTCCACGGAAATGTGGTCAGAATGTACACCTGTGGGCCTACGGTGTACAACTTCGTGCACATCGGAAATCTGCGGACGTTCACCTTTCAGGACATCCTGCGCCGCTGGCTTCAGGCCCACGGTTACAGGCTCAAGCACGTGATGAACATCACTGACGTCGAAGATAAAATCATCCGTAACGCCGCGGCGGAAAATAAAACCATCGCTGAATACACCTACGTTTACACTGAGGCCTTCTTTGAGGACATCAAGACCCTACGTCTCCAGGAACCAGAGCAATGGGCGATGGCGACGGCTCACATAAAGGAAATGGAAATCGCTATAGAGAAGCTCCGTGACCGTGGTTTTACGTATGAAAGCGAAGGCTCCGTCTATTACCGCATCGCGAGTTTCCCTTCGTACGGTAAACTCTCCCACAACGATTTCAGCGGCATCCGCTCAGGCGCCCGAGTCGATGTGGACGAATACGAAAAAGCCGACGCTCGCGATTTCGTTCTCTGGAAGGCGAAAAAAGACGGCGAACCGGCATGGGAAACTTCCTTTGGCCCAGGGCGCCCCGGCTGGCATATCGAGTGCTCCGCGATGGCGATGCACTACCTCGGCGACACCCTCGACATC
>Ga0209006_10004832_pt1 | contig 12223 bp, 9 predicted proteins | sample JacPin_JW_Ref_O2_FD_188567 | JGI IMG/M metagenome (GOLD analysis project Ga0209006, IMG submission 188567) | Forest soil microbial communities from Algoma, Ontario, Canada - Jack Pine, Ontario site 1_JW_Ref_O2 (SPAdes) (version 2) | ecosystem: Environmental > Terrestrial > Soil > Boreal...
GCGGGAATGTTTCGTCTCGCGCCTGGGAAAATTACCTCGGCGGGCACCGAGGCGCTGTTTTAGATGATATGGATTCACTCGGACTTAATTCGAAAGTGGAAATCCCTGCTGAGACTCTCGCCATCCTGGCGGAGATCAGCGAGGAAATTAACGCCTCGCTAAATTTAGACGAAGTACTTGCCAGTGCCGCGGCCCAAATCAAACGCTTAATCGATTACGAGATTTTTGCGGTGGTGTTGCCGGAAGAAGGCACGGACCAGATGTATTTCCGGTTCGCCATCGGGCACCGGCCGGAAGTGGTAAAACACTGGCGGATTCCGATGGCGGAGGGAATTATCGGGTCAGCTGCCGCGACGGGGCAGCCCATTCGCGTGGGTGACGTTCGAAAAGACCCGCGCTATTTGAACGCGCTGGACGCGGTGCAATCCGAACTCGCGGTGCCGCTGATCGTACGCGGGCGCGTGATTGGTGTGCTGGATATTGAAAGCAGCCAGCCTGATTACTTCACGCCGGATCAGCAGAACATTTTGACCTTGGTGGCCAGCCGTATCGCCGGCGCGATTGAAAATGCGAGGCTGTTCGAGCACGAGAAAAATCAGGCGGAGACTTTGCTGCTGCTGAATGAAGTGGCGCGAGAAGCCAATTCTTCTCTTTCGGTAGAAGAGGTTCTACGGCGGGCGGCCGAACTTACGAAACGGCTGATCGATTATCAGATTTTCTCCATTTTGTTGTACGACGAGAACGATAAAGTTTTTCGTCATCGCGTTACCGTGAAATTCGGCCAGCGCACACAAGAGAAGTATGCGGTGCCCGGACACGAAGGCATTGTGGGCGCGGCTGCTGCGGCGCGACGGCCTGTTGTGGTTCCGGACGTGAAGGCCGATCCGCGCTATTTGATGGTGAATCCGGAAACGCGGTCAGAGATGGCTGTGCCCATGCTTTATAAGGAGCGCGTAATCGGGGTGATGGATCTCGAAAGTCCGCAGCTCAACTATTTCACTCCAGATCACGTCCAGGCGCTTTCGATTCTTGCGGCGCATCTTGCTGTTTCAATTGAAAACGCGCGGCTCTACGAACAAGTGGCGCGCGATGAAGCGCGCATGGAGCGAGACCTGAGCGCGGCGCGGCGTATTCAAGGCGCACTGCTGCCCCGATTGCCGGGGCCGGAATTTGGGCTCGATATTGCGGCACGTGTGGTTTCATCGCGCGAACTGAGCGGCGATCTTTACGACTTTCTGCGTTATGGGCCGCAAGAGTTGGCGATTGCGATGGGAGATGTCAGCGGAAAGGGAAGCGCGGCGGCTCTTTATGGCGCTGTCGCTATTGGTACATTACGCAGCATAGGTCCGCAGAAACATCCGCCTGCGGAAATGCTTCGCGCCATCAACGGATTTCTGGGCGAACGACGGATTGAGGGGCGTTTTATGACGCTCTGTTTCGCGACATGGCATCGCGGGCGCCATAAATTGCGCATCGCGAACGCGGGGCAAGAGCAGCCTTTCCTTTATCACGGCGGGCGGTGCGAGAGAATTCCACTGGAAGGTTTCCCGCTGGGGATGTTTGAAGATGCTGTGTACGATCAGAAAAGCTACATTCTGAGCTCGGGCGACATCGTGGTGTTCTACTCCGACGGGATCGGGGATACGCAGAACCCGGCGACGATGGAATTTTATGGCCACGACCGGCTGGGAAATCTCATCGCGGAAAATCATAAGTTGGAGGCGGGAGCGATTGCCGATCGTATCTTGGAAGCAGTGGACACTTTTTCGGATGGGCGGCATGCGTTTGATGACCGCACGCTTGTGGTGCTGAAAGTGAAGTGACTATCCGGCGAGGATAGTCATCCCGAACGGCGTAACGCGCCTGAGGGATCTGCTTGAAAGCGATTGAAGACTCCGCGTCCCTAACTCTAAATCGCAGCAAAATCTACTTCTAAACGTCTCAGCTGATTATCTTTCTCCCCAACGAAGTTTATTCCGCAATACTTCGTAATATGTCTTTCGTGGCGGGCGTACGAACTTGACCTTAGACGATGATTTGGTGATGACGACGTGATCCTGCGGTTCCAGCTGGAATCCGGTTTGGCCATCGAGCGTTAAGAAAACGGGCTCATGCGCCGCCGTAAAATCCAACTCCACACGCGACGTATCTGGAATTACCAGCGGGCGGTTTGTCAGCATGTGCGGACAGATCGGCGTAATTACGAAGGCGTCGAGATCCGGCTGAAGGATCGGCCCACCGGCGGCGAGCGAGTAGGCGGTAGAACCGGTTGGAGTGGCCACGATAATTCCGTCAGCGCGGTAGCGGCCGACGTGGCGCGAATCGACAAACACGTCAAAATCCAGCATGCGAGCAAGGGCGGCCTTGTTGGCCACCGCTTCATTTAGTGCGCGTTCTCGCTCGGCAGCTTTTCCGCTACGCAAAATTTCCGCCTCGAGCATCATGCGTTCGCCGATGCGGTGCTCGTCCTTTAAGACCTGTTCGAGAAGCGGATAAAGCTCGTCGAGAGTGGAGCTGGTTAGAAATCCGAGGCCGCCCAGGTTTACCGCGAGGATGGGAACATTTTGTCCGTGGAGAGCGCGCGCGGCGGCAAGAAGTGTGCCATCGCCGCCGAGAACGATGATGAGATCAACTTTTTGGCCTAGCGCCTCGCGCGCAAGCGCCGGGAAAGTTGAGTGGATGCAGGATTCGGTCTCCAAGTCCACGAACACATCGATATTTCGAGCTCGCAACCATTGCGCGAGCGGCGGAACAACAGTGGAGACCATTTCCTTGACTTGTTTACAAATGATGCCCGCGGCACGAATCATATATTGGAGGGAAATTCTACTCTACCCGCGAGCGCGGGCGTGGAGAAAAAACTCTTGATTGCCTTCGGCGCCGGCCAAATGACTGGGGCGCACCCCTAGGATTTCGAGGGACAACTCAGTGGCTGCGGCCGTAACACGTTCGATGGCTTTCTGATGCGACTGAGGATCGCGGACTATTCCACCTTTGCCGACTTCGCGCTTTTCAAGTTCAAATTGTGGTTTCACGAGGATCAGAAAATCGGCGCGGGCATCTGCGACGGGCACAACTGATGGCAAAACTTTCGTGACAGAGATGAACGAGACGTCCATGGTTACGAGAGCGGGTTTCTCTGCAACGTCATCAGCTCGTAGATATCGCGCGTTGCGCTCGATCGAAATTACTCGCGGATCCTTGCGTAGCTTGTAGTCGAGTTGATCCGCGGATACATCCACGGCGTAAACGCGCAGTGCACCATTTTGCAGCAGGCAATCTGTGAAGCCGCCCGTGGAGCTTCCGACGTCCAGGCAGATTTTACCCTGGGGCGATACGCCAAAGTCTTGCAACGCGCCTTCGAGTTTCAAACCGCCGCGGCTTGCGTAACGCAAAGTCTCGCCGATGATTTCAATTTGAGAGTCTGTCGCGATCTGCGTTCCCGGCTTTTCCATTTTTTGACCGTTCACAAGAACGTTGCCGGCCAGGAGCATCGCCTGGGCCTTTTCGCGCGAGGGCGCGAGGCCGCGTTCGACAATTAAAACGTCGAGGCGCGATTTTCCAGGCCGGGGTTTCACCTCGGGCTTATTATTCGCCGCATCACGGCGCGTCGGATGGGATTTCATACTCAGCGTTTAGCGGATAAGCTCAATTGCGGCGCGTGACCAGGAATTGACCGAGCTGGCGAAGACGCGTTGCGCGAGCGCCATAAACATCGAGTTCGCGAAGGGCTTTGGTTTCGAGATCGGCGGCGATCGCGCGAGATTTCTCCAGTCCGTATAGCGCAGGGTAGGTGGCTTTCTGCTGCGCTTGGTCTTTGCCTGCAGTTTTTCCCAGCGATGCTGAGGATTCCGAAACGTCCAGAATGTCGTCCACCACTTGAAACGCCCAACCGATTTGGCCGCCGAAACGCCGCAAGCGTTCGACGTCTTCATCGGGAGCGCCACCCGCGAGAGCTCCGGCCACAATCGAGCCGCAAATCAAAGCCGCCGTTTTTGAACGGTGAATGTATTCCAGCATCGCTGCATCAGCGGGCTTCTTTTCGGCTTCAATATCGGCTACCTGGCCGCCAACCATTCCATTTACGGTGCCGGCGGCAGCGGCGATTTCGGAAATCACGCGAACACGCTGGGCAGGCTCGATTGCGGAATTTGCGAGCGTCTGAAACGCGAGCGTAAGCAGCGCGTCGCCGGCAAGAATGGCGATGGCTTCGCCGAAAACTTTGTGATTGGTAGCTTTTCCGCGGCGAAGATCGTCGTTATCGAGAGCCGGCAAATCGTCGTGGATCAGAGAGTAGGTGTGAATAAATTCGAGCGCGCAGCCAACCGGAATTGCAGCGTCTGCGTCCGAGTTGAAAAGTTTAGCGGACTCGTAACAAAGAATGGGGCGAATGCGCTTGCCTCCGGCGAAAACGCTATAGCGCATCGCGCGATGAATCGACGCGGGAGGCGCGGATTCGGCCGGCAAAAATTGTTCCAGCGCGGCTTCGAATGCGGCGTGATCTTGTTGGAAAAAATCCGGAGCGCTCATGCGATACTCGCGGCGACAGTGAAAGGTGGATTGAAAAACGCGGGCAAGTTATGCCTTGTGCGATGGGCCATTGTCCGGATTGAAGGGCTCGGCCACAATTTTGCCGTCGGCCTTCTTAAGTAAAATTTCAACGCGACCTTCGGCCTCTTCCAGTTGCTTCTGACACTCGCGCGAAAGTGTGACGCCCTCTTCAAAAAGCTTCATGGCTTCGTCAAGGGAGAGATCGGGACCTTCCATACGTTTTACGACTTCTTCGAGGCGCGTGAGCGACTTTTCGAAATCACCTTTGCGCGGCGGGTCTGAGGGTGCAGGTTTATTCGGGACTGGATTCATTCTTCCTCTTCGCGCTGCGCCAGGAGCGCGTTTTTGGATTTCGCCAATCAGCATTCTAGCGCACGTCTGAGAGAGCCAACAAGTTCTTGTGAACCTATTGCCGGCGGTCCGGCCGGTTTTCGGCGGCGGGCAGCAGAATCAGACGATGCGCTCTTGTGGCCTCTTCAGCCGCTTCGCTGAGTGGGGCAACAATTCCGCGGCCGGCAAACCATTCGGGGAATTGGTGTCTGAGTAGCGCACCGCTGTTTGGAATTCTCCAAATTAGACGCCGGTATTGGTAAAATTCCGGATGATGGCTGCCCCCTCCGTCCCTCCATTATCTTGCGCATACACAAGTGTCGCGGTCTATCAGTTGTGCCTTCGGCCGTCGCGTGAATGTAAGGGCGCGCGCGTGTGGTAGCGCTACACCTTTTCGCGGTGCTCGCTCTGGTGGCGGTGAACGCATTTTTCGCTGCGGCGGAGTTTTCCCTGGTAGCGGTACGACTTTCGCGGGTGCGGCAACTTGTTGAAAAGGGAGACGCACGCGCGAAGATTGTGGAATCGCTGCTTGGCGATCTAAGCCGGGTGGTTTCAGGCGTTCAGGTGGGGATCACGCTCGCGAGCCTTTCGCTCGGATATCTCGGGGAAATCACTCTTGCTGGAATTCTAAGTCCGCTGGTCGCGGCGATTCCTCGCCCGTGGGCTGCGATGATTGCAAACGCTGTAGCGCTAGCGATCGCGTTCGCATTGCTTACCGTGCTGCAGGTGGTTTTAGGCGAGCTCGTGCCGAAAAGCCTGAGTCTGGCGCGGGCCGAACGCGTTGCGTTGATTATCGCGCGGCCTTTCCACTGGTTTTTGAACACTTTTCGTTGGGCAATCGATTTACTGGACGGCTTTGCTGAAAAAATCGTGGGCGCTTTGGGCGTCGTCTCACCACACAGCCACACGTTGGTGCGTTCCACTGAAGAATTGCAGGTGATGATTCAGCAGGCGCAGGACCGCGGCTTATTGCCGGCTCCGGAAGTAAAATTCATTCAAGCCGCGATGGAGCTGCGTCAGATTGAAGTTCGCGAAGTAATGGTGCCGCGCCCTGACGTGCACGCGCTTCCCGCTGAAGCGACCCTCGAAGATGCGATGAAAATGTTTGCGACCACGCAGCGGTCGCGCATCCCCGTGTATGAAGGTTCGCTCGATCACATTCTTGGCTTCGTTCACATTAAGGACATGATTTGGGTATTGCTCGAACGCGCGCGCCGGACTGAGGAAAACATTTCCACGCCGGATTTCCAGCTTCGGAATATGCTGCGCGATGTTTTGATCGTTCCGGAGACGAAGCCGGTGAGTGAGCTGCTAGTGGAGTTTCGCTCGCGGCGCACGGGCCTGGCGATGGTAGTAAACGAATTCGGGAGCATTTTGGGCCTCGCGACGCTGGAAGACATCCTGGAGCAGATGGTCGGCGAGATTCACGACGAATTCGACGTGGTGGAGCATCCGCTGGTGTTGCCGGACGGCGGAATGATTTTTGACGCGGCGATCAACGTTCGCGAGCTTGAGACGCAGTACAACATTGTTCTGCCGGACGATCCCTCGTACGAGACGATTGGGGGTTTCGTGCTGAACCGGCTGGGATTCATTCCTCGTGGAGGCGAAAGTTTCGAAGCGGATGGTTATCGCTTTACGGTCATGGAGATGGAACACCGGCGCGTCTCGCGCGTGAAGATTAAGCCACTGCGAGCGCCTGCTGACGCACAATCCACCGCTACAACTGCGACTACGACTACGACTGCACCCACACCTGCTCCTGAATCGCTAGCTGAGCAGACAGCCGAGCAGAAAAACATGTTTGCTGGCGCTAACGAAGCAGATTCGGACCCGGCCGCGCAGAAGAAAGTTGCCGCGAAGGCGCGGCGCGCAAAATGATCCGCTACATATCCTTTCGTCTTCTGCTCGCTCTACCCGCACTTTGGTTGATTGTCACAATGGTTTTTATGCTGGCGCACATCGTGCCGGGCGATCCGGTGGCGCAGATGCTTGGCGAAGGCGCGCGCGCGGACGACTTGCAACAACTTCGCCACACGCTGGGGCTAGACCTGCCTATTCCGGTGCAATACGGACGTTATTTAGCCGGCGTCGTTCACGGCAACCTGGGAGAGTCATTTCGTTTTCAGCAGCCGGTGCTGCAGGTTGTGATTTCGCACTACCCTGCGACGCTGGAACTGGCTTTTGTGGCGCTGCTGGTGTGTGCCGGAATCGGAATACCTGCGGGACTGATGGCTGCGCAGCGCCGCGGCACGTCAACAGATCACGCCATCGGCGTTTTTACTTTGTTTGGTCTTTCGGTGCCGAATTTCGCTCTGGGGCCTGTGTTGATTCTGGTGTTCTCTGTAATGCTTGGTTGGCTGCCGGTTTCCGGACGCGGCGGCCCTGCGCATTTGATTTTGCCTGCGCTTACGCTGGGCGCGGCGCTTGCGGCTATTTTGACGCGCATGGTGCGCACGTCTGTGATCGAAGAGCTTTCAAGCGATTACGTTCGCACGGCGCGCGCAAAAGGCCTTTCTGAATCTGCCGTTCTGTTTCGCCATGCTTTCCGTAACGCGCTGATTCCAATTATAACGATTCTTGGATTGCAATTCGGCACGTTGCTTGCGGGCACCATTGTCACTGAGTCGATTTTTTCCTGGCCTGGTATCGGGCGGCTTGCCGTACAGGCGATAAGCGCTCGGGACTACCCTCTTTTGCAAGGTTGTATTTTGATGATTGCGGTGTCTTACGTTTTCGTGAACCTGCTGACCGATTTGGTCTATGCGTTTGTTGACCCGCGGGTGCGATTCGAATGAGCGGGCTGCGCGAATTTCTGAGGCAGAGCGGTCCGGGACGAGTGGGACTAGCGCTCACTTTGTTTCTCGTAATCGTCGCACTGGCAGCGCCGTGGATCGCGCCTGCTGATCCTACGGCGCAGAATCTGCCGTCGCGACTGGCCGCACCCAGCGCGGCGCATTGGATGGGAACAGACGAACTCGGCCGCGACATTCTTTCGAGAATTATTTACGGAACACGGGTTTCGATGATCGTGAGCGTGAGCGTCGTGCTCGGAGCGGGAATTGTAGGGCTCGCGATTGGGGCGCTGGCAGGGTATTTCGGCGGTTGGTTCGACCGTTTTGTGAACATCGTTTTGATCAACGCGTTCCTTTCATTTCCTGGAATTCTCTTGGCGATTGCATTCGCTGCGTTCCTGGGTCCGGGATTGGGAAAAGTAATTCTGGCGCTCGTAATCACCGGTTGGGCGGGATACGCACGTCTTGCTCGCGCTCAAATACTGCAAGCGAAGGAAATGGAGTACGTGCTCGCGGCGCGTTCGGTGGGCGCTTCCGACGCTCGAATCCTGGTGCGCCATTTGCTGCCGAATATTTTGCAGCCCATTCTGGTGCAAGGGACTATCGCCATGGCCGGAGCGATTCTCGCCGAATCCACATTAAGCTTTCTGGGTGTAGGGGTTTTAGCGCCCATGCCGAGTTGGGGCGCCATGCTGAACGACGCGCGAGGTCACTTGTTCGATGCGCCGCATTTGGTAATTTTCCCGGCGCTCGCGGTGATGACTGCCGTGCTCGCATTTAATCTTCTGGGAGATGCACTGCGCGATTGGATGGATCCGCGCATGCGTGCGTATTTAATCGTTACAACATTGGCCCGCTGAGGAAGTTCCTCTGAGGTTGAAATCCCGCGTCGCATTCTTGTTAAATCTACGCCAATTCGACGGTGACTTCGGCGCCGCGGCCTGCGCCGATTGTCCGGGCCGCGCTGCCTTTGTTCACGCAAATTTCGATGTAACCGCTCGATCCGATAATTGCGAATGGCTCGGCGGCGGTGCCTTTCGAAAACGTCGGCACCAGGTTCGTGACAGCGGCGTTCCCAACGCGGATTGTAAATTTCGCATCCGGCGCAACCAGTGCAGGAACGTCCTCCGCTGTAAGGTTTGTAATCAGGTTGCCAAAATTATCCGTGCGCAACACGATTCCTTTCACCGTATTTCCGGAAGCCTTTGGCTTAGGAATAGAAAAACGAACAAAATCAGTGATCTCCTCGCCAAAGCTCGCTGTCTGCCACGATTTCGAAAGCCAGGCAGCCACCGGCGCAAAAATGTCGCGGCCATGGAAAGTGTTGCTCACCGGCTGGCGGAAGTAGTGTTCCGAGGTGATGTTCCATACATAGAGTGATTCCGACTTATCATAGATTGCAGAGAGCACGCCATTGTCAGGCGCCACGAAATAATGCGTGTCGCCGGCTACCAGAATCGGCCGCCTAGCAGTTCCTACTCCGGGATCGACCACAACTACGTGAATGGTCTTGGCGGGGAAATATTTCGCGGCTTGGCTGATCGTCAGAGCGCCGTCGAGGACATCGTGAGCCAGGACGCTGTGCGTGATGTCCACGATATTCACTTCCGGATTGATATTTAAAATGACGCCTTTGAGTACTCCGACCAAATGGTCGTTGGTGCCGTAGTCTGTGGTTAAAGTTACGATAGGCCGCGCCAAAGTTTACTCCCGTGATTTCTGCGCTGTGGCTATTGCTAACGCTTCCTTTCGACGCTAACGCCCGGTTGCATTGGTGTCAAGACAGCCTGCGCCATTCAGTAACGTGTAGGGCCGGATCGATGATCTCTTTTGACGCATCAACACTTTGGTACGGAGAAAAACTGAGATAGACTGTCCGCGTTTTCAAATAGAAACCGGATTTCTAAGCGGAGGGTGAAGTGCGTTCTTTCATGGCGGCAAGCTTCTTTGCGTTCGTGCTTTCAACCGCAGTGTTGGCGCAGTCAAACACTACTCAAAATCAGGCGCCCGCCGCGAAGAAATCGGAGCAGCCGGCTGCGGCAAAGACTTCCGAGAAGAAGACCCCGGAAAACGCCGCGAAGAATCCTGAGGCGGCGGCGCCGAGCGAGGAAAAACCGGCCAAAGAGCGCTCCGGCGACAAAGAAAATGAAGAACACTTCGATATGGCCGAAGTGGCGCCGGTAGTGACGCATCACCAAATCACCGTCGATGGCAAGCTGCTCAAATACACGGCAACCGCGGGACGGCTTCCGATCAAACGCGCAGACGGCAAGATCGAAGCGGAAATGTTTTTTGTCGGATACACGCTGGACGGACCGGAAGCGGCAAAGCGTCCGCTGACTTTTGCATTCAACGGTGGGCCAGGATCGTCTTCGATTTGGCTGCATATGGGCGCGCTAGGGCCGCGCAAAGTAGTGCTGCAGCCTGAAGGTTTTCTGCCCCCGGCGCCATACCGCACGGAAGACAATCCGTACACGCTGCTTGATAAAACCGACCTTGTGCTGGTTGACGCAATCGGCACTGGATTCAGCCGTGCGGCCGACGCTGAAACATTCAAGAAATTCTGGGGAGTCAAAGGTGACATTGAAGCTTTCAGCGAATTTATTCGCTTGTACATCACGCGCAACGAGCGGTGGAGTTCGCCGCTATATATGCTGGGTGAAAGCTATGGAACCACACGCGCAGCAGGCGTGGCGGGATACTTGGCCGATCAAGGCATCTCGTTCAATGGGATCACGCTGCTTTCGATGGTGCTGAACTTCGAGACTCTGGAAGACAACAAAACTAACGACGAGCCCTTTGTTTTCCTGGTTCCTTCATTCACCACGATCGCCGGATACCACCATAAGCTGGGGCCCGACCTCGCGCAGGATATGAACAAGGCGCGGGCGGAGTCTGAAAAATGGGCTTATGAAGAATATGCGCCGGCGCTTGCGAAGGGCGACACGCTAACTGCGGAACAGCGGCAAAAAGTGATCGATCAGTTGTCGCGCTTTACCGGGCTGAGTAAGGAAATAATCGACCAAGCGAATCTGCGAATTGACGTCGGCAAATTTACGCACTATCTGCTCATCGATCAGAAACTTCGCGTGGGACGCCTGGATGGGCGTTTCACAGGTCCCGATCCAAACGGCCTGCTCGATACACCGTTCTACGATCCGACAGGTTCGTCCACGCAGCCTCCGTTCACTTCGGTCTTAAATAATTACCTGCGCACGGAGCTAGGCTATAAGACCGACATGCCGTACTACACTTTCGCCCCGAACGCTGGGTTCGATAAATGGGATTGGGGATCTGCGATTCGAGGATTTCCGGACACGGCCTCGGCGTTGCGACAAGCCATCGTAAAGAATCCGTATCTGAAAGTTTTGGTGATGGAGGGCTATTATGATTTGGCCACTCCATATTTTGCGGCGAACTACACCATAGACCACTTGGACCTGCCCCAAAAATACCGCAACAACATTTCCTATGCTACTTACGAAGCGGGGCACATGATTTATTTGCCCATGGAAGGTTTGAAGAAAATGAAAAACGATCAGGTAAGTTTTATGGAGAAAGCTGCGCCGCAGTAAAATAGGCCGGTATCTCCGGCCTGAACGAAGGTCTCGAAGGGAAGATTCGGCGGAGCCTACTCTTCGACCAAACTGATCTCGCCCACGCCGCCCTGCACGCTCACTTCGACCGTTGCATGGGTCTTGCCGTACATCTCGTTAACGTATGCATCGCCTTCGCGCCGCATTCCGCGGGCATTTATGCCGCCGATGCCCCCGGAGGCGTTTACGCGCACTCCGACATTTTTCGGCAGCTTAATTCGCGCCGAGCCCACTCCGCCTTGAACGTCAACCTGTAAATCCTCTTTTCGGTCGCCGGTGAGATCCAGATTCATTTGCCCAACGCCGATGTTGATTTCGACATGCGTAACATTCAGGCCATTCAGATTCAGATCGCTCTGGCCGGCTCCCAGTTCAAGCTTCAGATCCATCGGAATTGCGTTGCCGAAGCGAAGAGTCCAGTCGTTGCGCCTACCGCCGAAATGAATGTGCTTTTCATTCTGAGTAATGTCGAGCTGGCCTTTTTCGCCGTTCACCGAATAGTCGGCGCGCGGTTTCCCCTCCGCCGTACGATAATTGAAATCTGCATCGAGCAAGCGGTTGGACCCTCCCGTTAGCACTAGTTTCCCCGCAGGCATTTCAATATTTGCATTTACCGATTTGGCGCCAAGCAGGTCCACGGCTTGAGTGTCGTGGACGGTGGCGGCGGATCCGCCCCTGCCCGCCATCACAGCGAGGCCAATTATCAACAGGAAAACAAGGAGCGCGACTACGGTTCCCGACGAGTCTCCGCCTTTTGAATTCGGGTTCTGCCGCAGGCGGTAGGCGTCCCACATCTTCCCGAGGCCAAGCAATATCAACACGATCGGCCAATAACGAAAGAGAGTGGACCACGGGTCGAAATTCGGCATCAAGTTCATCAGCAGGAAGAAAACTCCGAGGCCGATGAGAAATAGGGCTCCAGTGATTGGGCCTAACCGCCTGGGTCTTTCG
>Ga0209006_10004833_pt1 | contig 12222 bp, 15 predicted proteins | sample JacPin_JW_Ref_O2_FD_188567 | JGI IMG/M metagenome (GOLD analysis project Ga0209006, IMG submission 188567) | Forest soil microbial communities from Algoma, Ontario, Canada - Jack Pine, Ontario site 1_JW_Ref_O2 (SPAdes) (version 2) | ecosystem: Environmental > Terrestrial > Soil > Boreal...
ATGCAGGACATGAAAAAAGTCGGGCCGAACCTGAAAGATGTTCAGTTGAAGCTGAATAAGAACTGGATTCCGGTCTGGCTGAAGAAGCCGACCGATTTCCGGCCCGCCACCAAGATGCCGAATTTCCGCCTGAACGATCACCAGATTCAGGCGATCTCGGCGTATATCTGGCAATCTGGATTTACCGATCCGCTTCCCAAGCATAAACCCGGAAACGCCGCACACGGAAAAGAATTGTTTGAAACCCGCGGATGCTTAGCCTGTCACTCGATTGGTGAAGGAGACCAGTTGCTAGGAGGCACATTTGCCGCAAATTTGACTCGGGTCGGCGAAAAAGCGAACTACGATTATCTGGTCCGCTGGATTCACAACGCCCGCGAGCGCACCCGTCCTTACTGTCCATACGAAAAGAAGGATATCGGTCCGGAAGATTACGCGAAGAAGGGACTGCCCTATCAGTTCGATCTCGATCACAGTCAGTGTCCCAACGACGGTCATGAATTGCAGGTACAGAACATGACGGTGATGCCCAGCCTGCGGCTCGCTCCCGAAGATGCGGAAGATATTGCGACCTATCTGATGACGCAGAAAAAGCAGGAGCCATCGTCTTATCCTGATGCTTCGTTCATGGATGATCCAAATCTGAAGGCTGAAGGTAAGAAGTGGGTCCGTCACTTTGGCTGCTCGGGTTGCCATGAAATCGCGGGATTCGAAGACGAAGGACGCATCGGCACCGAGCTTACTTTCGAGGGCAGCAAGCCGATCGAACGCCTCGATTTCGCGCTGTTCACCTCTACCGCCGAGCGCGGCGGCAAAGATGCAGAGCCGATCAAAGACAAGGAAGATCTGGCGCGTTTGCCTGACGGTCCCGCCACCGAACCCTGGTACGACCACAAAGGATTTTTCGAACACAAACTGGCCGAGCCAAATATCTATGATCAGGGCAAAGTACGAAGTGAAACCGAAGCACTGCGAATGCCCAACGTGCACCTCACCAAAGACCAGGTGCGCGAACTCACAACCTTCCTGATGGGAAGCGAAGAAACTTCTCTGCCGGCCAGTTATCAATACAAGCCGGGCGACGCGCGGCACGACATTCAAGAGGGCTGGTGGGTCGTCAAGAAATACAACTGCATGGGCTGCCATCAGTTCATCCCCGGGCAGAGAACCATCCTAATGGGATTGCAGCAGTATCAGGACAACCAGGAGCAATTGCCTCCCAAGCTCTTAACTGAAGGTGCGCGTGTCGATCCGGAATGGTTGCGCAAGTTTTTGTCGAATCCGGCGTTGAGCACATCGGACACCAACCGCAACGGCGTCCGTCCCTACTTGAAAGTCCGAATGCCGACCTTCTCATTCTCTGATAACGAACTGCGCAAGCTCGTGCGCTTCTTCCAGGCGCTATCGCAGCAGCCGCTGCCCTACATTCCAGAACAGGTGCCCGTTCTCACGACCCAAGAGAGCGACATGGCTCGCAGCCTGTTCTCGAGCACAGCCGCTCCGTGCTTGAAGTGTCACGCAACTGGTGATCCTGCTCACGACAAGATCGCCACGGCGCCCAACTTCCTTCTGGCGAAAGAGCGTTTGAAACCGGATTGGGTGGAGCGCTGGATCACCGACCCTCAAGCTGTCAGTCCCGGAACCTCCATGCCATCGGGCCTGTTCAAGCAGCAGAATAATCAGTGGGTATTCGCCGGGCCAACGCCGCCATCGTTCGAAGGCTACGCGGGAGATCATCGGAAGCTATTGACGGACTATATCTTCCAGCTGACGCCGGAAGAACAGAGAAGAGTGGCATCGTCCATGCCCCGGACGAAAGCGGAGAGCGTCCGCCAGCCGAACCATCGCCTGCAGGCTGCGGCGGAGTCACATCATGCGGCGAGCGGTGGTTCGCGGTAAAATGGCCGTTTGGTGAAGGCTTGCCTTGTCGGTTGTCATCCCGAGCGAAGCGAGGGACCCAGGTGCTTGCCCGCGGAAGGCGACACCGGCAGAGCAGACAGGAACCAAGATCCTTCGCTTTCCTCGGGATGACAAGTGTTTTTTTGAATCGACTACTAGTTTTGGTCGACTACTAAAAAGAAGAGAAAGGGCGACATTCATGAATAAGAAAACAGGTTGGAGGATATCGGTCGGCACGCTGGCTTTGTGCGGCTTGCTGGCGACCGCGGCTTGCAACAAGAAGGAGAATACGGAGCAATCGAGCAACAATATGTCGCAGCCAGCGGCTACCGCTCCGGCCGCGACGCCGATTGATCCCGCAACCGTAGCAACGGTAAACGGTACGGTGAAGTTTGATGGCACGTCACCGAAGCCGTCCAAGATCGACATGAGTCAGGACCCAGCCTGCAAAGGTTCGAATGAAGCCGAAAACGTAGTTGTGGTCGGAGGCGACCTGGCCAACGTATTTGTGTATGTGAAAGACGGCCTGGGCGCCCGCACCTTCGACGTTCCTAAGGACGCGGTCGTCCTCGATCAAAGCGGGTGCAAGTATCATCCGCACGTGCTGGGCGTCATGGCTGGGCAGACGGTTGATATCAAGAATGATGATCAGACCACGCACAACATACATCCCACGCCGAAGGACAACCGCGAGTGGAACGAATCGCAGCCCCCATCGTCACCCGCGATCGAAAAGAATTTTGCCCGCGAGGAAATCATGCTGCCGGTGAAGTGCAACCAGCATCCCTGGATGAAGATGTACATCAATGTGGTGAAGAGTCCGTTCTATGCGATCACGGACAAGAGCGGGAAATATGAAATCAAGGGCCTGCCGCCGGGGGATTACACGATCGCCTTCGTGCATGAGAAGCTGGGCGAACAGGACCAGAAAGTGACGGTCGCCGCGAAAGAAACCAAGACGGTTGATCAAAGCTTTAAGGCGGGCGGCGAGTAAGACCGCAGCGGAAGCGTAGAGGTTTGTGGGTGGGCCTGTTTTGGATACTCACTTTTTCTTGCCAAGGGAGCGTGGCCACCAATTACGGGGCATCCAATGGTGGGCATCCATGGCAACTTGCGCCACTAGCCCCGCGAAGAAGAGCAACAAAAGCAGGAGTGGCGCAATGTAAGCGAGGAACACTTTCATGTCAGAACCCTATCATGCCTGATTCAAAACAGCCCACTACCGGTTTGTGGTTGTTATTCCATCTCGTCTGATAAAATTGGATGTCTAAAATAGCGGGCCGGGCCGATGGGCGCGGTTCGCTTTAAGGTCCAGGGATCTTCTTATCCCTGCTGATGCAAGGGGTAACGCTCTGAAAGCCATCCCGGCAAAATACAACGGCGCCCATCACGCCTTTGCAGTGTTCACCGCGTGTGCGGCGTTCGTGGTCATCACAGCGGGCGCTCTGGTCACCAGCAACGACGCCGGACTTTCAGTTCCGGACTGGCCCACGTCGTTCGGATATCTGGTGAAGGTTCCGCACTTCGTGGGCGGCGTACGCTACGAGTGGAGTCACCGCATGTTGGCGGGCACGCTGGTAACTCTGACCCTCGCCACCGCCTTGTCGACATGGCTGGTGGAGCAGCGGCGCTGGATGCGCTGGCTGGCGGTGGGTGCGTTCTGCACAATTATCGCTCAGGCGATTCTAGGCGGGCTTACGGTTTTGTTGTTCCAGCCGCCGGCGGTTTCAACGGCTCATGCTACTGTGGCACAAACCTTTTTCTGCATTGCCGTTGCCATCGCTCTTTTTACTGGACGCAAGTGGATAGAAGAACAGCCGAAGGTCGAGTTCGACTCGCGCCGTCCCAGCCTGATTACCCTCACGCTGCTGTGTATCTTCGTACTCTACGTGCAGCTCGTTCTGGGCGGAATGTTCCGCCATCATGGCATGAGTTGGTGGCCGCACGTACTAAATGCTGCGATTGTGTCGTTCGTGCTGGCGTGGACCGCGATCCGGGCGATCTCGGCATATTCTCACATTGAAGCGGTACGGCGTCCGGCGATTATCATGATTTCGCTCCTCATCACCCAGCTCTGCCTGGGCTTCACTGCGTTTTTAACGCGCGTGGCCTGGGGCAGAAACACGGTACAGCCGGAGCTGCCCATGGTTGCATCGACCGTTGCGCATGTCGCTGTGGGAGCGCTGCTGCTCGCCACTACGGTTGTTTTGGCCATTCAAGTTTGGCGGCGCGTTCCGGTCACCTTCGAAGAGCGCGTACCTCAGGCCCGAGCGGATGCTTCGGTGGCGTGAGGGAGGATGGATGAGCAGTGGTTGCCGCTTTTGTTCATTTCCACATTTTCTGCAGCGTATCGTCGTAAACTAGTCGTAGGTTCGTCCCAGGACACTCTTGGCATCCAAAGTTTCCGCATTCGCCGATACCGCGTCGGAAGTAGTCTCGCCTTCCGCCGTTGCTGTGATTTCCGTGCAAAACCTGGTGCATCGCTACGAGAACCGCACCGCACTGAACGGCGTTTCGTTCGACGTGGGGCGAGCGGAGTTGTTCGGCCTGCTCGGTCCAAACGGCAGTGGAAAGACGACGCTCTTTCGAATTCTTTCCACGTTGATGATCCCCAGCGCCGGGCGCGCGACCATCATGGGCTGCGACGCGGTGCAGGAACCTGAACGTCTGCGGCGGCAAATCGGCGTAGTCTTTCAGGCGCAGAGCGTCGATCTTAAACTCACCGCGTATGAAAATCTTTGGCATCAAGGACACCTTTATGGCCTTCGCGGATCGGCGCTCAAGCGGAGGATTCAGGAAATCCTTTCACGCGTTGGCCTCGCTGACCGCGCCCAGGAACTGGTTGAAACTTTTTCTGGCGGAATGCAGCGGCGCATCGAGTTGGCTAAGGGACTGCTTCATCATCCCGGCGTGCTGCTGCTGGATGAGCCGACCACCGGACTGGATCCTGGGGCGCGCCGCGATCTCTGGCAGTACCTCCAGATGTTGCGCGACGAAGAACATGTTTCCGTTCTGGTGACAACGCACTTGATGGAAGAAGCCGAGCGCTGCGACCGCCTGGCCATCATGAATGAAGGAAGCCTGGTGGCCTTAGGAACGCCTGCAGAATTAAAGAGTGAAATCGGCGGCGACGTAGTGTTGTTCGAAGCTGCTCAAGATGCGGGTCTGCTGGCCGAGCACGTTCGGAGCCGGTTTCAAGTGGTCACTACTGTTCTGGAAAACCAAGTGCGCATCGAACACGAAGGCGCACATCGCTTCGTCACGGAAGTGGTCGAAGCGTTTCCCGGAGAGATCGAGGCGCTTTCCATAAGCAAACCCGCCCTCGAAGACGTATTCATTCGGCGCACCGGACACAAATTCTGGACCGAGAAGAACGACGAAGAAAAGGCGCAGTCTGCCTCAAAAGATCGGAGGAGGTAATGTGCTTTCTATGATGCTTGCTCTTTCTCTTGTGCTTGGCATTCTCCCGCTGCTGGGAGTCGCGTGGACGCTGGTCAACGGCATGATCACGACCGTGGATGGCCTGTTCATGAGCCTGATCCTGCTCACACTTTCCGCAGTTTTTATGTTGAACGCGTATTGGGAAATGCGCGACATGGGAATGCTCGGCAAGAAAAAGGCCGTGGCCACAGCGCCGAAACCTCCCGCAGTGAAAGCGAGTTAATTTCGTGGCTACTCAAACCACCGTTTTGTCGAGACCTGGGGCGCCCACTTCCGCGGGCGTGTTATTACCCGCCTTCACTTTGTGGTGGCGGGAGATCGTGCGCTTCTACCGTCAGAAATCACGCGTGGTCGGCGTGCTTGCGTCGCCTCTAGTTTTCTGGATCGTAATCGGTTCGGGATTCGGTACTTCCTTCCGCTCCGGCGGAGGCCCGGGCCAGCAACACTACATGGATTACTTCTATCCCGGCGCGCTGATCATGATCGTTCTGTTCACCTCGATCTTCACCATGATGTCGGTCATCGAGGACCGCAAGGAGGGCTTCTTGCTCTCGGTGCTGGTGGCCCCGGTCCCGCGCTCCGCAATCGTGCTGGGCAAGGTTCTGGGCGGGACTACGCTTTCCGCGATTCAAGGGATGATCTTCCTGGTTTTCGCTCCGTTCGCTGGCGTACATCTCAGTCTGCTGCAGGTTTTGATGGTGGGCATTGTGGTCTTTCTGGTTTCATTCGCGCTCACCGCGCTAGGATTTGCCATCGCCTGGCCGATGGACTCGACACAGGCATTTCACGGCATCATCAACCTTTTTCTCATTCCACTGTGGCTGTTATCGGGCGCTCTGTTTCCTATGGCAGGCGCGTCGACGTGGATTCGGGCCCTCATGTATATCAACCCGCTTACCTACGGCGTCGAGGCGCTAAGGGCTCTGCTTTATCCCGGCATGAGTGCGACGTTCCCCCTGCCTTCGGCAATGGCGACACTGCTTCTGTTTTCGCTGGTGATGTTTGCACTTGCGTTCTTGATGGTGAACCGCCGCACGACGAGGCCGGCCGCGTGATCGTGGAACAGTATGCCTACTTTCCTGCCCTTATCGCAACTTTGAACGGTACCAGCGCGGTGCTGCTGCTCGTGGGCCGCAGCTTGATTATGCGCGGGAAACTTGCCGCGCACCGCGCCTGCATGATCGCCGCCGTCGTATCGTCGGCGCTATTTCTGGCGTGCTACTTATATTTTCATTGGCATGTCGGCGACATTCGCTTTTTGCGTCAAGGCATGTGGCATGTGATTTATCTCGTGGTTCTGATTCCACACGTCACGCTCGCCATCGTGATTGTGCCGATGGTGATCATTACGCTGAGCCGCGGGTTGAGAGGGCGCTGCGATCGTCATCGTGCCATCGCACGTTGGACATGGCCGCTGTGGATGTATGTCAGCGTCACGGGAGTGCTCGTATACTTCATGCTGTATCAATGGTTCCCGCATAGTTAGGAAGCTGGCCCGAGAGAAAGCGGGAACACCGAGGCGAATCTATTTCGATTTATGGCGATCGTGCGATTGAAAATCGATGTCGCCGGAACAGTCGGCGACGAAGCTTGGCGCCAGATCAAGCAGTTTGATCAGATCCAAAGTGCGGACTTCGGTCCACAGTTTGGCAGCGGCGGGCGCTGTAACCACGCTCCGGACGCGCCGCATGCCAAGGGCGAATGGATCGGCGCCGAAATTCGGCTCCAGACGCCTCTTCTGGCGCAGTACGCAATTTCGCATTATCTGGAGCAGGATCGCGTGATGGATGCGGACGTGGAGGAATAATCGTGGCCGTTAACACTATCGGTTCTGGACGTCTGCGGCCGCAGGGGACAACAACGGCGCCAGTTTCACATGCGGCGCGAGGCAGATGATGGAAACCGAAGCTCCCCTTTCCTCTCCCGCGAAGCGCGGCACATCCCGCACCCAGAAGCTTCTCTTTTTCCTGACGGCGTGGCTGATCTGCCTGATGCCATTTTTGTTCTGGTGGAATACGTGGTTTGGCCGGAAGCTCACCGACCAGCAGTTGAACGAATATCTGCACGATGCCAAGAAGCCGCGGCACATTCAGCAGGCGCTGGTACAGGTTGGAGAGCGCATCACGCGGCGCGATGCAACCGCCAAGCAGTGGTATCCCGACTTAGTGCATCTGGCGGCCGCTCCCGTGGAGGAGGTACGCAACACCGACGCGTGGGTCATGGGACAAGACACAACCGGCGCAGGTTTTCACGATGCCCTGTTGAAGATGCTCAACGATCCATCGCCGATGGTTCGTGGCAATGCGGCACTCTCGCTGGTGCGCTTCGGAGATGCCAGTGGCCGTCCGCAGATTGTGACGCTGCTGCAACCCGCGGAAATTACAGCTCCAGAATCGGGCCGAATTGTCGACGCAGACCGCCCCGGCACCGCGATCCATCAGGGCGGATTGATTGCGAAGCTGCAATACGGCCATGAGCAGACCGCGGAAATCCGTTCTCCGATTCCTGGACGTATCCGCTCGGTGGCAGGAACCGGCACGAACATTGTGGCTGGAGCGCAGATCGCGGTGATTGATCCATCAACCGAACAAGTTTGGGAAGCGCTGCGCGCTCTCTATCTCGTCGGACAATCTGACGACCTTCCGGCGATTCTTCCCTACCAACGCGATCTGCCGGATATTTCGAATGACGTGCGGCAGCAAGCGGCGGAAGCGGAACGGGCAATACGGGAAAGGGTGAAATAGCATTTCCGCACTCCCGCTGTCGGACTCAGATTTTGAACTCGTAATGGCTTCACAAGCATGGCGCAGACACTCGGATACGTGGCGCTGGTCGTCAGGGACTATGATGAGGCGCTGTTGTTCTTCACGCAATCGCTTGGCTTTACTGTGGTCGAGGATAGAGTGGCCAAAGACCGGAACGGTCAAGACAAGCGTTGGGTACTCGTCCGTCCACCCGGTTCCCGCGGCACCGACCTGCTGTTGGCGCGCGCGTCGACGCCGGAGGAGGAGAGCCGTATCGGAAACCAGACAGGTGGCCGGGTGTTTCTGTTTCTGCACACGGATGATTTCTGGCGTGACTACCGCGCCCTGCAGGCGCGGGGAGTAACGTTTAGAGAGACGCCACGCGAAGAAACGTATGCAACGGTCGTCGTGTTCGAGGATCTGTACGGCAATAAGTGGGATCTGCTGGAACTGAAAACGACCGCTAAATCGCCATAGCCCCGACTTCCTTTTCCACTTCTGTGGTTTCCACCATGGCGATGGCATCCCACGGACAACCGTCAAGGAAGCAGCCGTCGGGTCCTTTGCTGAGGCATTTCTTGCAGCCGATGCAGAGGATAGGATCGATTGCGATGCGGCCGAACGGCGTGGCGTCTTCGTCTGGCACCCAGAACATGCAGTCTTCCACCGGGCAATATTCCACGCAGGCCGGTGATCCGGCGCAGCCGGTGCAGCATTCGGTAATGACCGCGAGTTCCTTTGGCTTCTTCTTGCGCGGCGTAGTCAGGCCCTTGGACTTCGGTTCCCACTTGAGCTCGTCGGGAACCATCCCGACGGCTCTGGTCGCTCCGGGTGCGGCAGGCATGGCGAGATTATAACGCGAATAATGCCGTTTGCGGCATTTCCCGACCTTAGTGACCTTAGTGGTGTTTGCTGTTCTCCGCTGCCTTCGGGCAGGTATCCCAGTATTGGGCCTCCCGGCGATGCGGACGTAAAATTCATCGTCGATTTGAACCTCTCCGCCCTAAAGGGTGAAGATTCTCAGGCTACGCTTAAGGATTACAACCCTTACGTTAGCGCCTGAAGGGTCGCACCAACCCCACGCGTCTGGTTTTTAGACGGGGACTAACCCCATCACAGCAGCCCTTTATGTGCTTAGGCTTCAGCTCCAGTTAAATTACGAATCGCAAATCTGCCGGGAAGTTGTCTAGCCGGTAGCGTACCAAGAGGACCACTATATACAGCTTATATCTTCGCTCTGAAGGGCGGAGTTTTACGCCGCCAGGCGGATAAATATCGTGGGGGAAAGTCTTGTCTTCCTTGTTCGGAAGCACAAAGTCGATGCTGCTCACCTTGTCGGAGTTGAGGAACTCCTTCAACTTCTCTTCAAGGCTGGGCGCCGGAGTGCGAGCCAACACCATTTTGTTCATCATGCTCAAAGCACTGAAAAATCCCCCGCCTCCGCCGTCTCCCCCAGAACTTACTGCCTGAGCCGCCGAGCTGGTCGTCTTGCTCACGCATAAGTCCGCGCCCTTCGTGCCCTGTCCCAGAGTTCCAGGCGCGGGCGTGCGACCGCGGCATTGTGTCCCCGAGTCGCTCGCGGGGGCCGTAGTCACGCATATGGGCCCTGGGTCACGAAAACCGGCCATGGCGATCTCCTTCTGATGTGTCTCGGTCGGATCTTGTTATCCGAGGTTGGCATTGCGAAGTTCTCGGCGCATTGCGCATTCAGCTGACGTCGAGGCTCTTGCCCCTCTTAGACCGCCCAGAATGATACTACGACCTTTATGTTTGTCGCCGCCTGCACCATTTCCACTCGGCGAATTCTGCTATAGTGAACCCCTGCAGAGGAGCACGCGATGGCAGGAAAAAGTCTCAATCGAGTTCAACTGATCGGCAATTTGGGGAAGGACCCCGAAATCAAGTACACACCGCAGGGTACACCCGTGGCCAAGCTGACCATCGCTACCAATGAGCGATTCAAAGACAAGGCCGGCGAATGGCAGGACCGCACCGAGTGGCACAACATCGTGCTCTGGCAGCGTCTCGCCGAAATCGCCGGAGAATATCTAAAGAAGGGCGGCAAGGTTTACATCGAAGGCCGCCTGCAAACCCGCTCCTGGGACGATAAAACCAGCGGCCAGAAAAAGTACATGACCGAAATAGTAGGCAGCGATTTGATCCTGCTCGGCGGACGCGGTGAAGGTGGCGGAGGAGGAGACTTCAAAGACAGCTCGCGCGGCGCGTCAGCCGGCGGCGGCAATAACTTCGACCAGCGCACGCCAGAACCAGAACAAGGGGGCGCAGCGTCAGGGCCGATCACGGATGAGGATATTCCGTTCTGACGTAGGGCCTTAATGTTCGTGTCCATTTATCCGCCTAGCGGCGTAAAACTCCGCCCTTCAGAGCGGAGATATAAGCCGTATATAGTGGTCCTTTTGGTACGCTACCGGCTAGACAACTTCCCGGCAGATTTGCTATTCGTAATTTAACTGGACCTGAAGCCTTAGCACATAAAGGGCTGCTGTGATGGGGTTAGTTCCGTCTAAAAACCCGACGCGTGGGGTCGGTGCGACCCTTCAGGCGCTAACGTAAGGGTTGTAATCCTAGCGTAGCCTGAGAATCTTCGCTCTTTAGGGCGGAGAGGTTCAATCGTGTAGGGTGCGTGGGTTGGGACGATCCATCATTGTTTCGTCTCCACCCTTCCTGTGCGCTGGGGGCGTAAAACGGCGCGTTATTATTGTTTCGTTTCTTGCAGGTTGAACCCTGCCCATGCCTGCTCAAACGCCCCGCGGTTGAGGCATTCCTGCCGATGCTACGATCCGATAGGATCTCCCGCATGGAACTCAAGGTGCTGTTTAGCGAAGATCCGGCATTTGTCGTAAGGAGGGCTGACGAGTTCCTTTCGTCGGAACCAGTTCTGCATAATCTGATTCTGTCGATTCTGCACTCCCGCATCGCTCAGGGCGATCCAGGTCGGTATTGGATCGCATTGCACGGAGAGGAAGCCGTCGGCGTGGTCGTTCAGTCACCTCTAGAATATCCAGCGACGCTGACACCCATGGGACCGCGAGCGGTGACGGCACTAGTGGATGCGATTGCGGAAGCCGGAGTGACTCTACCCGGTGTCAATGGGGACGCGGCGACGGCAGCCAGCTTCGCTGGGCAATGGAGTGAACGATGTAAGTCGGCAGCCGCACCGTTCCAGGGAACGCGTCTCTACGAACTCTTGGAAGTGGGAGAAGTTCCCCGCACCGAGGGTCATTTACGCCAAGCAGGTCCGAGAGATCGCAGTTTGATGATTCTCTGGACGGGTGCGTTTCAGGATGAAATTGGGGAGTCTGCAAACGACACCGAGCTTCGCGTAGACCGGGCGTTGGCCGCCGGACAGATCTGGCTGTGGGATCAAAACGGAGAGACAACTTCTATGGCTGTTGGCCGTGAACCGGCGCAAGGCGTAGTTCGTTTGTCTGGGGTCTATACGCCACCCGAGAAGCGAAAGCACGGATACGCGGCAGCCTGCGTTCATGCGCTGTCGAAACATCTTCGCGGCCGTGGGTATCGGTGCATTCTCTACACTGACTTGGGCAACCCTACATCGAATTCCATTTACCGGCGAATCGGATATAAGGCCGTAGCGGAGGCTCTTCGTTATCGCTTTGACTGATTCAGCAAAAGCGGCAGTCCAACTCCGCAAGTTACCTACCGTGTTCGACAAACCGGAATCTATCCCAGCCTTCGGGCCGGCACGCACTCGTCTCCCCAAGAAGATAAAAAGGATTGCTAATGTGCTGCAGGCGCAGCACCTTTCTTCGCTACCGCCTTCTTCAAAGCGAACACTATCGGCACGCAACCGAAGCAAGCCAATGCCATGTAGCGGAAGTCATCCACGTAGGACCACAGACGCGCCTGTCCACTCAGGGCCTGATTGATAAGTCCATAGGAGCGCTGCAAGGCTGTTGTGGACGAGGCTCCCTGGGAGCTCAAATATGCTTGCATGCCTTGGATGGTTCCTTGGATCGTGATACGTCCCGGAGCGAGCGAATGGACCAGTTCGTTGCGATGAACTTGTTCGTGCCGCGAGACAATCGTGTTCACCACGGAGATTCCAATGCTGCCTCCGATATTGCGCATCAGATTATAGAGGCCGCTGGCATTG
>Ga0209006_10004834_pt1 | contig 12221 bp, 10 predicted proteins | sample JacPin_JW_Ref_O2_FD_188567 | JGI IMG/M metagenome (GOLD analysis project Ga0209006, IMG submission 188567) | Forest soil microbial communities from Algoma, Ontario, Canada - Jack Pine, Ontario site 1_JW_Ref_O2 (SPAdes) (version 2) | ecosystem: Environmental > Terrestrial > Soil > Boreal...
TGAAATCGTGCGTCTTCAAGCCGCACCAGTGATCGTGTGGTGACGGGGCTATGCCCCGTCCGGGAGCACCGGGAACGTTTAAGCCCCCAGGTCTTCGTGGAAGCGAAGGCCCCGCCGCTAAGGCCGCGCCATGTCCCGCATCCGCACTAAGAAGCCCCACGCACCGCCCCCCTATTGCTCAACGCATACGCCGAACGGCTAGGACTCTTCGCGGGCTGCAACTCCATACGAAACGCGGGATTGTAAGGAGTCGACGGCTGCAACAGTCGGCCACCGTGTTCTTCAACAATCCGGCAGCAGGCGCTTAGCGAAAGGGTGCAAGGCTTGTCTCCCCCCTCGGAATTAACCGGCAACGGGAACGACAACGGCTGCGATGCGGGATCGTAAGAGGAAAAGTCCACCAGCACCACTTTGTCCTGCTTGTGGGTTGAGACAAACAACGTGGAGTTGGTTTCGCGGTTGAGTTGGGCGCTGATCTGTCCCGCCAGGTGAACGCAGACATGGAGAATCTGGTTGGCGTCAGCCAGCACCATCGGCACCGTGGGAGAGAGATCAAGACGCACTGAGCTTTCCTGCGCTTCGAGTTGCGGACCGAGCAAACGAACCGCCGTTTGCACTACTGAGTTGATATCTACTTTCGACAACTGCGCCGGAGCCTGCCGGGCAAAAGTCAACAGGCTCGCAACCAGCGTGGTCGTGCGACGGACTTGCGCACCAATCTGTTCTGCTTGAGTTTGTTCCTCGGCCGGTAGATTCGAAGCGCTGAGTAGTTCCGAATATCCAAGCATGGCGGTGAGCGGATTATTGATCTCGTGCGCGGCTCCGCCTACCAATTGGCCGAGCGACGCCAGTTTCTCCGATTGAATCAGTTTATCTTGCAAACCCTTGAGGTCATCGAACGATCGTCGCGACCTTTCCAGCAGCAGGGATAGTTCGGCACGCAGCAGGCGTTGCCGCCAGAAGACAACCACGCCCATCACCAGCAATGTGATCAGGCTCACCGTAATGCGGAAGTCCTTCACTTCCGGCGGAATTGTCGAATCGAGCTCAGAGTGCAGCGCCGCCCAGAGCAGGCTGAACAGAGCCAGCATACTCAGGCGTGTGGCCCATATGCCGAGCAATGGTTGCGACGGTTTGGAATCGGAAAGGTCGAGACGCAGCGCCAGCAAAGGAACGGCGGCCATCCAAACCGTGGCGAAGCTCAGTGGGATATCGTAGATGCTGCCGCTGTAGTAAATCTTATGGCCGATCGCCCAATTGGCGACATAAGAACTTGAAGCGTACAGCGCACTCGCTCCAAGCAACTGTGCGTAGAGCTGACGCCACCCGCCGTGAGCCGTGTACGCAAGGACAGCCAGTGCTACCAGCAGAACCAGCTTTTCCGTGAGATAAGCGTAGTTAAAATTGACGCTGTATTGCGCTTCATCGACATGCACGGTCTGCCACGGCACCACCGCATATACATAGACGAAAACCCACCAGGTCAGCACAAGCGTGAAGTCGAGCATTCGAATGCGTTCATCGCGTTCGTCCTCTCGCAAGTGAGGAAGTACCGCGAGAGCGGCAATCATCGGGACCAGATGCAGGAACAATACGATGTCGCCCAGAAACGGCTCGGGTACTTCTACTCGCTTCACCACTTCGAAGTAGTTCCACATCCCCTGATAGGTGAGCCAGAAGAGCATGCCCACCGTCATCAGGATCCAGAACAGTTGGATATGCAGAGTAGGGGATCGCTCCCGGGATAAATTTGGCAGAAACGCCAATGTCGCGACCAGCATTAAAGCGCCTTGGATGATGTCGGTGACAACAATCAGGGACCCGCCTCTGGACATGAACAGAGACACCGCCACCTGGGCGAGAACCAGGACAGCCAGCAGAGAAATCCAGACTTTGGTGAGTGCGGCCAAGGCAAACTACTCCAATTCCCATTTTAGAGCCTGATATGGTGCAAAAGGGATTACCAGAGTAAGTTCCGCTCGTTCCTTGCGAAAGCAGCCTCCGGTTAAGCAAGAAGCTCATGGAGTTTAGCGGAGATTGCCTTTAGAATAATGGCCTTAACCTTTTGATGTAACCTCTTGGTCAGCTCAAAAACTAGCTCTCGATTTCGATTTTAACCACGAGACTCCCCTTGTCCTGGATGATCCCTCGATACCGCGATCTGTGGCGCTTCCGGGCGCCGCTCAGTTCAGGCGAAATCCGACGCACCGAACGCTGGCTGGCGACGGCGCGAGTGGCGCTGGTCATCGTCGCCGTGCTCACCCTCTGGATGGAGCCGGTGCGGGGGTTTGTCTATTCGCGATGGCTGTATTGGTTGCTAATCGTGTATTTCGCGAACGCGGTCGTAGTGCTGTTGCTGGTGCGATTCCGTCCCCAGTCCACCACCGCTTTTCGCCTGGTAGTGCATGGAGCCGACATTCTCTGGCCAGTGCTGATCTCGATGTTTGCGACAGCTCAACACGGTCCCTTCTTTCTATTCTTTGTATTCGTCATGGCTGCCGCAGCTTATCGCTGGGGCTTATGGGAAACGGTTGGCACCGCGGCCATCGCGGTCGGACTTTTGGAATTGGAAGCCTACGCGGTTCGAGCGGGAATGGAACCGGTGGTCGACCGATGGCTGCACACGGTCCATTTGCCCCGGCTGGGTCTAAGCATTCGGGAGCTGGATCCCCAGCAACTTTTTATGAGTTCCGTGTATCTGATTGTGCTCGGATTTTTGCTGGGCTACATGTCCGAGAACCAGAAGAAGGTGCGGGCCGAGCGCGCCGTCATCACCCGCGTGTTGAGTTCCACTCGGATCGAAGCGGGTTTGACTGGGACCATGCAGCAGATTCTTGGGGAAGTGACCAGCATCTATGGCGCCTCACGGGTGCTCAGCGCCTCGCAGGAGGCCAACAGTTATCGTGTCTTCCTCGCTGAGGTCAAGCGCGGCCCTGAGGGCGCCGAATCGCTGCGCTGGCGTGAGGCCCCGCCCGAGAGCGAAAAAGTGTATCTCTTCGATTCGCCGGCTGATGGCATCTACGCTTCTCGCAACAGCAAGGGCTTTAACACGGTTTGCGTGGACCGCGATGGAACTCGCATACGCGACGTCGACACTGGCTTTCTCGACGCGCTCGCCAAAGTGGACAAGTTTGACGCCCTCGTTTCCGTGGCCTTGCTATTCGGTACCGAATGGTCGGGACGCGTCTTTCTCTTCGATCCGCAGATGATGGGCGATCCCGAAGAAGAATTACGCTTTCTACAGGAATTCGCGCAACAGGTAGCTCCTGCCATCTATAACGTGTATTTGATGCGGCGCCTGCGCGAGCGCGCGGGAGCATTGGAGCGGTCACGGTTCGCTCGCGAGCTTCATGATGGCGCAATTCAATCGTTGATCGCCGTGGAAATGCAGATCGATGTCTTGCGCCGTAAGTCGGGACCGCAGGTGCCGGTCGTCAACGCGGAACTGGGAAGAATCCAGAGATTGCTCCGCGAAGAAGTTTTGAAATTGCGCGAACTGATGCAGGCCATGAAGTCGTTCGAGGTGAATGCCGACCGCCTGCTGGGTTTCATTTCTGATACCGTGGAACGCTTCCGCCGCGAGACCGGAATCGCCGCGGAATTTGTTAGCGAACTCGAGCGCGTCGATCTGGCCCAGAAGGGATGCCGCGAGCTCGCGCGCATTGTGCAGGAGAGTCTCGTCAACGTGCGCAAGCATAGTGGCGCCCACCACGTGTTGGTGCGCTTGGCGCAGCGCTCGGGAAATCTCCAGCTCACGGTTGAGGACGATGGCAAAGGATTCCCTTTCTCGGGAACCATGTCGGACGCGGAACTGGAGACTAGCGGCAAAGGGCCGGCAGTGATTCATGAACGTGTACGCCTGCTGGCGGGCGAACTCACGATAGAATCGACTCCCGGGCATGGCGCTCGCCTGGAAGTCAGGGTGCCCCCTGCAAGAAAGGGCAGTCATGGATAAATTAGCTGCGGACCGGTTGACTCACGACCGGCTGAATACGGATCGATTGGACGCTGATACTCCCGCCAAGGACAAGCACACTCATCCCATACGTATTGTGATTGCCGACGATCATCCTATCTTCCGCGACGGCTTGCGCCGCCTGCTGGAAGCCGAAGGCGATATGAAAGTTGTGGGCGAAGCCTGCGACGGCGTCGAGGCGGTGAAACTGGCGATGGAGATCAAGCCCGACATTCTCCTGCTCGATCTGGCCATGCCCCACCACACCGGCTTGGACGCACTTCGCGAATTAAACACACGCCCTGGCGGCGCAGGGATGGTGCGCATCATCCTGCTGACCGCGGCAGCCGAGAAACGGCAAGTGGTCGAGGCACTGCAGTTAGGAGCGCGCGGCGTTGTCTTAAAAGACTCCGCCACCCAGCTCTTGCTCAAGAGCATTCATGCCGTCATGGCCGGCGAATACTGGGTAGGGCGCGACAGCGTTTCAAACCTCGTGCAGTATCTCCGAAACCTGATGCAGAGCACGAACGAAGAAACCAAGCAGAAGAAATTTGGGCTCACGCCGCGCGAATTGGAAATCGTTTCAGCTGTGGTGGCAGGCTATGCGAACCGGGAAATCGCCGAATATTTCAAAATCAGCGAAGATACGGTTAAGCACCATCTCAGCAATATCTTCGATAAACTCGGCGTCTCCACCCGATTGGAACTCGCGCTGTTTGCCGTCAACCAGGGACTGCCCCTCAAAACGATAGTGTAAAGGGCCTGTAATCAGTCGCTTAGGGGGGCGAGGTCGCAACTAAGGGGAACGCCTGAGCCATAGCACTTTAGTGCCATACAACGTCACTCGCGTGCTATTGGGTACAGTGGATGGTTTACGATACCTTAACTTCCATACGACGGTGAACCGTTTTGGTAGTGGTGTACCTGCGGGGCCGGTCGTTGATTGGATTGGGGGAAAAGTGATTAAAGCAATGCGTCAACTTTGGCAGGAAGAGAGTGGCCAGGACGTCGCCGAATACGCGGTGATGCTCGCAGTCATTCTGGTTATTGTGATCGGAACGGTACGACTGATCGGCGGCAACGCCAATAACGTGTTCTCGCAAGTCGGCAGCCAGATGGCGCAGTAGCAGGGTCTCGGTTCGCGAGTCCCGTTGCTCTGCCATCGGTCGCCCGAAGTTCTTCTCGGTCTCTCTCCCGCTACATCTCCGCGAAATTAGTAACGGTTGGTTTGGGTCCCGCTCGGGTTGAATCCTACTCGAATTGAATCTTGCTTGGCTTGAATCGTGAAGCCACGCGCGCACGCATCACCACGTCCGGCTGAGAAATGGTGAGCCGCGTCCCACGCGGCTCACAGGGTTCTATTTCCCCAGTCTTATTGCCCCGAGGGAGCTGCCGCCGTTTTCTCCGGTGTCGGAGCCGCTGGAGCAGCCGTGCCCAGCCGAGTCAGGAACGGGAAGAACGGCGTGACTTCAAACGGCATCTTCTCAGCTGCCGTCGTGATCGACACCGGCTTCGTCTTGATCAATTCCAGTTGATCGTTCCAAGGCTCGATCTTAACTCTGCCGCCGAGCGGAAGCGCCGCCACCTGATTGGCCTTCTTCGGATCGAATTGCGGTGAGTTCGTCATTAGCGAAGACATTCTGGTCGCGTCGCCGTTCAGCAAGCTGTCTCCCAGGTGAGCGCGGATCAGATTCTTCAACGACGGAGCGCGCGCCTGAACTGCCTTTAAGAACAAACCCGCGTTACCTAGCTTGTCTTTGTAGGGCGAATTATTCAGCAGCTCGATAGCTTTCTTATCGGCGGCTTCTTCTTCGCCGCGATCGCGCGCGAAATCCATGCGCTCGAAGGTCCGCTCATCCGGAAAGAACATCCGGTCATTGAAAGCCAGCTTGGTATTGAGATGATGCCCAAGCACGATGTGCGACAGTTCGTGCGTCAGGATCATCGCCAGCGACGCTTCGTCCGGCAGCACGTCAATCATGCCGCGGCTCACAACAATCGTGTGGCCGATAGTGAACGATTCGAGCGGCGTCGTCATCAACACGCGGCAATGGACATCCGGCTGAATGTCGAGATTGTTGGTGACCATCATGTTGTTCACGACGGTCTGCAATACCTTGTCGATTTCACCTTCCGGAGCCAGCAATCCGATTTGCTGCAGGCGGTCCAGCACGTTGATTTCAGCCTGACGTTCCCATTGGCGCTGCGCTTCTATCGGCGAAGCGTCCTGGGCTTTCTGACTCTGGTCTTGCACCGACTGAGGAGCATCAACCGTGATCTCGGTGAATTCCGAGTTGCGGCGAAGGTCTTTCAGGTTGTAACCCCACAGCCGCGTTTGCGCCTTGTAATTCAGCGTCTGACCAATGCGGTACTTGAGATCCGATTCCTCGGAATAAATCAGCGAAGGCAGCCACTCGCCCGGGCGCATATTCTGCCGCCAGCTGTCGAAGTGCAGGTAATAACTGGCTCGTGGATGCGGGAAGTAAGTGCCGTTGAAGCGGACAATGTTGTAATCCTGATCTTCAATCCAAATGCGGCCCAGGAAGCGTCCCTTGCCCGCATCTTTCTTCGGAGCAACATCCATCACAATGCAGCGCACTTCGCCCAGAAACTCGCGGCGAACGAACGTGAAGTCGTAAAAGCGGCGCTGAAAATCCTGATCGAGAATCACCATCTGCGCGAAACCGAGCGGCAGAAACTTCATGGAATAAACGTTGCTCAGCTTGCTGATCATGCGCTTGCCGAGCCCGGCCGTCGTCGGCGAAGTGAACGCACGGTCATCGGTCCCATCGCTCATATCCAACCGGCCCAGAAAATACACATCACTCACCGGGATAGGTGCGCCCAGGTCTTTGTCTTCTTTCAGGTTCTGGAGATAAGTCTCGACCAGCGGATGCAGCACTTTCATCTTGGCCATGAAAAAATGCTCGCGCTCAATCGCCCTGTCGATCACTTGATCGAAGCTGGCAGCATTGGCACTCGCCCGTTGAGCGCTGGCATCCCGCGTCGCAAGCTGCGGCTCAGCAGCAGGAGGAGTCGCTGCTGCAGGCGCGGATTGAGGCGGCGTAGCTGGTGCAGTAGCCGCTGGTGCAGGAGTCGTCGCTGCAGGCGTGGTCTGGGCCGGCACAGTATCGGCAGTCGCCGCCGGAGCCGGTGCAGTCTGCGTGGGCGCAGCCTGGGTGGCGTCGGTTTGGGTCGGCGCCGTTTGTGCTGGAGCAGTCTGTGCTGGAGCAGTTTGTGCTGGAGCAGTTTGTGCTGGAGCAGTTTGTGCTGGCGTGGTCTCAGTCGGCGTAGTCTGAGCAAAAAGCGTCACGCCACAAAAGACCAAGGAGAGCGTAAGTACTGCTACTGCTAATGGGGGGCGCAGCATTTGAGTGTGTTTCATTCTACTATGATGCCCGTCCTATGCTGGACTTATGATGCCAATTGAAACTCAATGTGCAATACCGCCTCAAAATCAGCCGGATGCCCGTCCCTCAAAGCCGGCTTGAACTGAATCTTCTCCGCCGCGTGCATCGCGGATTCATCCAGGCCGTGGCCCAGACCCCGCACCACCTTAACGACTTTAATTTGCCCATTGGCCGAAAAGACGACATCCAGCAGAACCTCGCCTTCGATCTTCAGATTGCGTCCTTCGTCCGTATATACCGGACGCGGTTTAAAAGTGATCTCGACCGGCAGCGTCTTGACTACAGCCTCACTGGTCTTCGGCTTCGCCGAAACGGCAACCACGTCGGCGTCCCCGAACCCGCTCTGGCGCACTGTACCGCGTGAAGAAACGCCAGAACCTTGTCCCGTCGCAACGCCGTTGCCAAAGCCACTGCTCGCAACCACTCCACGTGCGCCCTTGGAGCCGCCCGTGCCATTACCGTAGCCCGGACCATCGGGCATGCTATACGAGCCTGCCTGCGCGATGGTGATCGGATGCCCGTTGGTGTCTTGCTTGGGCATGCCGTTCGGATCGCCAAAGCCGCCCGTCTGCACCTTCGAAGGCGCAGCGGCCATAGTCGGCGTTGCCGAACTTCCAGTAGAAAATACGTTCGTCTTAACCGGAGCACGCGGAATTGCTAATTTCTCGTCCGGCAAAATGTCTTTCTTGGATGCCAGCTTCACCTCTGGTGCTTGCTCCTCTACCACCGGAGCCTTTTTCTTCACTATCTCTTGAGGCACGCGCATGGCCTCCGGCCGCGGCTCTACCGGCTCCACAACCTGCGGCTTAGGAACCGGAACCGCAAAATGCCTGACTGGCGCCGGAGCCTGCGGAACCGGCGGCGGAGTATCGACCAGCGAAACAAAATGATAGTCGCGATCCCGCGGCTCCAGCACATCGGGATTCATGACGCCGTAAATGATGAGAAACACGCACACCAGCGACTGCACGCCGTAACTGACAATGAATCTTCCTAACCGGTTACGTGACTCAGGAAGGAGTCCGAGGGTCAATTGTGTAGCCTGGGAGTTCATTTTCGGCACCTCTTATGAACCGAACTGCTTGGCACTTGTGAAAGAAGTGGGTCAAGTAACCCGGCGTTCTGAAAACCGCGGGGTCTGAAGGACGATCACTCCTTGCTTCCGAAGTGCACGCCGACGGCCATTTTCGGCGAAGGCCTTACCCCCTTAAGATGCTGCTAAGGGGAGACTTAGTTGGGGAAAAAATCATCCTACCAGACTGCCAGACCGCATCTGCAAGGTTTTTCCTATTTCAGGAAGGGAAAATCGGGTGACAGAATTGGAAGATTTTGCCCGAAATCCGGTCACCCCCGTGACCAAAGTTCCCTATGTTCGCCACCCAACTCCGGCTAGCATGTCGATAAATGTCCCCGCCGCTCCGATTCTCGCCCTTTCTAGAGCTCAAAGCTGGCCAGGAGAAGCCCGCCATCTTCATCGCCCATGGACTAAGCGGAACGGTGCAAGTCTCCGAACTTGCAAAACATATTCAAACCGAACGCCCCGTTTACGGAATCCAGGCCAAGGGCCTCGACGGCAAAGAAGATCCCTTCGACTGCGTCGAGGATATGGCCAAGTTCTACCTCAACACGCTCCATGAAATTGATCCCCAGGATCCCTACATTCTGATCGGATATTCCTTCGGCGGTCTGGTGGCGTTAGAAATGGCGCAACGCCTGTTGGAGAATGGCAAGGGAGTCGCGCTTCTGGTGATGCTCGATGCCTATCCGCATCCGCGCTTTATGCCCGCCGCATTGCGTGCTCGCCTGATCGTCAGACGAACCAGAATTCATGCCGGGCACATGTTCGATTTGTCGCTACCTGATGCATTCGCTTACTTCACCAAGGGCGTCAAACATCGCCTGCAGGTGGCGAAAGCTCTGAACCATTCCGAAAACGGTGCGACTGGCGGAGCCGAGGCATCGAGCTTGTCTTCCGAATGGGCGGCGCTTCGGCGCGTTAGCGAGAGAGCCTACGCTGCCTACGCTAACTACCGTCCGAGGTTTTATCCCGGCAAAATCAACTTCGTCACCACCGCCGAGAAGACGTTCTTCCCCGGAGATCCGCGGGAAGTTTGGACGGATCTATCGAAAGAGATCGTGGTCGAGATCGTGCCCGGCAATCACCTGAACATTGTGACCACTGAATTCCACACGCTGGCGTCGGTGCTAACCCGCTATGTGCGGGCGGTACCTGCTATACCAGTGAACGAATTGTAAGTCTTGAAAGAAAGTTACTCGTCCTCTTCCGCGTCGAGCTTAATGCGGAGTGACTTCAGAAACTTCAAATCCTGATCGCTGATTTTGAGATCCGCATTGGTGCTAAGCGTGGAAACCAGGGATGTCTTGTCGCTGCCGGTTTCACCTTGTTTGCTCACCCCTATGGTGGCTTCAAGAACCAGCAAAATGTCGTAGCCGCCTGCTCGAATCCGGGAAAAGACTTCGGCAATTGATTCCGAATCGGACAGCGACTCGTTGATCGCTTCGCCAAGTTCTTTCATGAGTTGGTTCAGGTGCTGATCCACGAGTCCCCCTGCAATTAGACGCCACCCATGAGAGAAAGTCGCACACATGTGCAACAGCGCCTGCCGTCATTGTACCCCCGTGCGCTGCTAAAATCGACTGACGGTGAGCGGCAAATGATCCTCGGCCAGTGGATGAAAAAAATCAGGTTGTTCTACAGCGCGGCCGCCAATTTGCTGGAGCGTAGCCGGGTAGGCGCAGCGCTGATGGCCGGCATGCGCGCCACCGGTCAACACTTCGGGCGTGTGCTCCATCAACTCTGGTTGGAAGTCACCGGACTCGTATTCCTGGTCATCGCTACCATCGGAGTAGTAGCCGGGATGCGCGAGTACGCAAAATACCAGTCGAACCACGCCATCGGCCCCGGAAGAGTAGCACTCGCCATTTGCTTCACCCTGACCTTTGCCTGGTTCGGACTAAGTTCGTTCTGGCGAGTAAAAAGAAAAATAAAAAGTTGAAGCCAGATCTGGTCCGGTTTTTGATCTAACGGTTTGATGTCGTGTTTGATCTAGGTTTTGATCTACCTGAGGGCTGACGGCTGAAAGCTGACTCCATGACCAACGTAAAGACGCCCGAATCCTCCCCAACTCCGCCAACCATCCCGGAAGTAGAGCGCACGTCTTCCGACATACCGGTACAGCCGCTGTACACTCCCGCAGACCTAGCCCAGAGCAACTACGACCGCGACATTGGCTATCCAGGGGACTTTCCCTACACCCGCGGCGTGCAAGCCACCACGTACCGCGGCCGTCTCTGGACCATGCGTCAGTACGCCGGCATGGGCGATGCCGAGGAATCGAACAAGCGTTACAAATATTTGCTGGCGAACGGCACTACTGGACTATCCGTCGCATTCGATCTGCCCACGCAGATCGGCCTGGATTCCGACAACCCGCTCGCCATGGGGGAAGTCGGCAAAGTCGGAGTAGCCATCGATTCCATCGAAGACATGCAGCGCCTCTTCGATGGCATCGACCTAACGGCGATTTCAACCTCGATGACCATCAATGCCACAGCTTCGATTCTGCTGGCGTTATATGTGGCCGTCGCGCGGCGGCAGGCCAAGGATGGCGATAAAGACGTTCGCAAACTTTCCGGCACCGTCCAGAACGACGTCCTCAAGGAATACATCGCCCGCGGAACTTATATCTACCCGCCACAGCAGGCAATGCGTATCATCACCGACGTTTTCGCCTGGTCGAACGAACACGTCCCCGAGTGGAACACGATTTCTATTTCCGGCTATCACATGCGCGAGGCCGGATCGACCGCCGTGCAGGAAGTCGCCTTCACCCTAGGCAACGGAATCGCCTATGTAGAAGCCGCGATGCGAGCCGGGATGGATGTCGACAAGTTCGCGCCCCGGCTTTCCTTCTTTTTCAACGCGCACAACAATTTTCTGGAAGAAGTAGCCAAGTTCCGCGCTGCCCGCCGCATGTGGGCAAAAATCATGCGCGGACGCTTCAAAGCAAAGAGTCCAAAATCCTGGATGCTCCGCTTCCATACCCAAACCGGCGGTTCCACCCTGACCGCACAGCAACCGGAGAACAACATCGTGCGCACCGCGATCCAGGCCATGGCAGCGGTCTTGGGCGGAACGCAATCACTGCACACCAACTCCTTCGACGAAGCACTGGCTCTGCCCACCGAAGCTTCCGCGCGGATCGCCTTGCGCACGCAACAAGTAATTGCCTTCGAATCCGGAGCGCCGCAAACAGTCGATCCGCTCGCCGGCTCGTATTACATCGAGTCCCTGACCAACGAAATCGAGAAGCGAGCCGACGCCTATCTGGAAAGAATCGAGACTATGGGGGGCATGTTAAAAGCCATCGAGCGTGGATACGTCCAACAGGAAATCCAGAACGCAGCCTACGAGTATCAACAAGCCGTCGATCGCCAGGAGGCCATCGTAGTCGGCGTGAACCGCTTCCAGATGCAAGGCGAAGACGAAAAAGCCGTCCCCATCCAGCGCATAGATCCCGCCCTCGAACCAAAACAAGTCGAACGCCTGCGAGCCTTGCGAGCCAAGCGCAATCCAGAAACCTGGCAAGCCGCTCTCAAAGCAGTCGAAGACACAGCCCGATCCGGAGAAAATCTAATGCCGCGCATCCTCTCCGCCGTAGAAGCCAACGCCACCGTAGGCGAAATCTCAGACGCCATGCGAAAAGTATTCGGCGAGTACAAAGAAGCCGTAGTGATTTAAGAAGTTCACCAATGTTCAAGTGGTAACGGGACCGTGTGGTGACGGGGCTATGCCCCGTCCGGGAGCACCAAGACCCTCGAAGCCTTCCCCCAAG
>Ga0209006_10004835_pt1 | contig 12220 bp, 9 predicted proteins | sample JacPin_JW_Ref_O2_FD_188567 | JGI IMG/M metagenome (GOLD analysis project Ga0209006, IMG submission 188567) | Forest soil microbial communities from Algoma, Ontario, Canada - Jack Pine, Ontario site 1_JW_Ref_O2 (SPAdes) (version 2) | ecosystem: Environmental > Terrestrial > Soil > Boreal...
CACATAGGAGCCCTCGAAGACCACGCTTTCGCGCTTCCCATCGACGTCACGCTCAGCGAATACTCGCACCACATCGGATCCGGAATCGTCAATCCGCTGCACTGTGGTTCTAAAGTGCACTTCGCAACCATGGGCGCCGGATAGATGCGAAAGTATCAGACGGACGAGCTTATACTGCTCGAATTGTATAGCGTATGGAAACTCCGTCTCATTTCTGAGCTGAGCCATGTCGAACTCGGCGACGAGGCGTCCGCTCACGCGATCCCAATGCCGGAAGACCGGAGCAAATAGACCTTCTTCGCGTATCGTGTTCAGCAATCCAAGCTCGCTCATCATTTCGAGCGTCGGCGGATGCAGTGTTGCTGCGCGTTGATCTTCGACGACATCCGCTTCCGCCTCGAGGAGAACAAACGGAATCTCGCGGCGATGCAACGCCAGCGCCATAACAGCTCCGACGGGACCGCCGCCGACAATGATGATGGGTGCCTTTTTCATGTAATCAGACCTGCGGTTATTAAAACGGCATTTGATCGTTTCACGATTCCTGCAGGCAATTTGTCGTATTGAGAAGAACTTTTTTTCTCTGTTACTGATGCCGTTTGGGCAGCGTTCGCTCGCCCCAACCGACGGATTGATATGCCCCTTTACTGCGGAGCAATGTCGCTTCCTCTCCAGTCAACCGCTACATCTTGAAACCAAAAGCCTACCTTGGTGCGCGGATATCCTTGCGCATTAAGTCTGCGGACCAGCTTCTTATCGATCACATCAGGCGAACGCTTCACGATGCCGAAAAGGCACAAGAGGCGATCGATGAACTTAAAGGTTACCGACGCAGCACGGTGCGCCTGGTGGGCATAGAAGAGCTCGCGACAGACCTCTTGCCTCGCACCCTCGTTGCCTCGCGCGAGACGACCCCCTGATCAATTTCAGTATCGAGCAACACGCAGATATCGACATCGCAAGGTGCTTGCGCGCAAGCAAAAGTGCCAGCAAAGATCTAGGCGAGCTCTCTAGATTGTAGCTACTTGCTTGGTAAACTTTCGTCGATGCCCTTAACATAGAAGATCATTGCGAGGATTTGCGCATCCGAGAGGTGATCACCATCGGTGCACTCTACCGCTTTGCCGTCCTGCGCCATAATGGGGCACTTGAAGACGTTGAGTTTACCCGAAGTCAGTGCAGCCTCCGTCTCCGTCGCCATTTTTTTCACATCATCTGGCATGTTGGTATATGGTGCCATAAGGAACATCTTGCTTTCGAGACCGCCCCAAGTCTCTTGGCTCTTCCATGTTCCGTCGAGCTCCGCCTTGATGCGCTGGATGTAATATGGTGTCCAGTTATCGATGATTGACGTGAGCTGCGTTTTGGGACCAAACTTGATCATCTCAGAGCTTTGACCAAATGCCAGCTTACCGCGTTCGGCTGCGATTTGCATCGGTGCCGGACTATCAGTGTGTTGCATGATTATATCCGCACCTTGATCAATCAAAGCCTTGGCAACGTCAGCCTCTTTGCCCGGATCGAACCAGGTATTAGCCCATATTATTTTTATCTTTATGTTGGGGTTGATAGACTGGGCGCCGAGCATCGTTGCGTTGATGCCGGAGATGACTTCAGGAATCGGAAACGCTCCAATATAGCCAAGTACGCCAGTCTTCGACATCTGCGCCGCAATCTGGCCCTGGATATAGCGGCCTTGGTACCACCTCGACTGGTACGTAGACACGTTCTTGTCGCGTTTATAGCCTGTAGCGTGTTCGAAATGAACATTCGGATAGTTCTTCGCAACTTTCAGGGTGGAAGCCATGTAGCCGAAGGACGTGGCAAAGATCAGTTTGTTGCCGGCGCGGGCGAGTTGCTCGATTGCACGTTCGGCGTCCGGCCCCTCACTGACGTTTTCCAGATACGTCGTCTCGATCGTGTCGCCAAACTCCTTCAGCACTGCTTGCCTTGCCGCCTCGTGTTGATAGGTCCATCCAAAATCGCCCACTGGGCCTAGGTAGACAAAGCCCACCTTCAACTTTTCCGCAGCCGAGGCACCAGACATAAATGACGCGCCAACGATAAAAGAGATGAAAGCAGCGGCCACCCTCTTTATCACGAGTCTGTCCTTCAACATCGCTAGGTTCATAATCCATTATCCTCTAGGGCTGTGTTCCGGCATCCCAACAGTGATTGCGCTCCCTGGGACTAACAAGCGCAATATTGAGTACAATGTGCTCGAGTTATTAGAGCGATGTGGCACAACTCTTTGCTGCCCGGGAAACCGAAGGACAAGGAACGGTGACGCTTAGCGCGCGGGGCTTCTCTGAATTGACCCTAACGGCGTGATTTGCCTTCGAAGGCCGAACAGAAACGGGCCATCAGCCCCTTCCGATTCCGGCGTCACGATATGAGAAAAACTTTTCGCGACGGATAACGACCTCAAGATCGTTCGCAAAGGCATTCGGATGACGGGAGAGCTTTTCCAGGATATGGACGTCCGCGCCTTTTGGGACATCAGAGCCAGGCCCGAGATCGCTAGAGGCGACATAAATTGATCGGCAATATCGTCCTCAAGACTATCCCTCCTTTAACCGTTCAATAGCCGTCCGGGCGCCCCGTAAGATCGACTGGTATCCAGTGCAGCGACATAGATTCCCCGCTAGCGAGTTGCGGATCGCGGTTTCGCTGGGAGTGCGATCGCGACGTAGTAGCGCGACCAGTGCAATGGTGAATCCAGGTGCACAATAGCCGCACTGGAAGCTGTTCTCCGCGACAAGCGCCTCGCGTACAAACCTCGTTTCGAAAAGGGAATCGAGTCCCTCGGGCGAGATCACTATCGCCCCCTCGAGCTGAAATGCCATGATAAGGCAACTATTAACGGGCTGACCGTCGACCAAGACCAGACAGGCACCGCAGCGACCGATCGTACAGCCGGGTTTGGCCGCAGTTAGGCCTGAAGTATCGCGCAGAATGTCCAGCAGAGTTCTGTCAGGCGATGTCACGACCCGTTGTTTCGCGCCGTTTAACTGAAACGCGACGGCGACATAGTCTTCCTCGCTAGCCACGAAGACACCCTATGGCGTCAAGCAACATTTCCGGCTCGATCGGAATTTTTGTCGGCCAAACACCAATTGCGTCGGCAACCGCTGCACAGACCGCCGGCGCGATGGCCACTATTCCCATTTCCCCGACGCCGCGAGGTCCGAACAAATCGCTAGCGTCGAGCCCTTCCAGAGCAAAGACCTTCGTGCGAAGGGGGGCGTCAATCACAGTCGGCAGCATGTAGCTGTCAAGATTCCCGGTCACGTAGAAGCCATTGACCATCTCTGCGTGCTCGGTGGTCGTGAAGCCGAGCCCCTGCAAATTCCCGCCCTCGATCTGCCCCAAGTAAGCCGCCGGTTCGATCATCGGACCTGCGGCAGTGTGTTGGTGCAGATCGAGAACTCGAACGGCACCGGTCGTTCGGTCAACTGCGACACGGGCAACGACGGCGCCGGAGGCAAAGATGAAGCGTGAATTGCGGTCCGTATAGTTAGTCTTAGGAAAGCTGTACTTCGCATCGACGGAAGGAAGATTGGTAGGACCGAGCATACGTGCGAGATCTGCGAAACAGATCAACAGATCACCGCTATTCGAGCGGACGTCCCTGAGGCCTCCCGGGGCGACTGCCAGATCGTCCGGGTGCCGACCCAGCAACACAGCGGCCGCTCTCTGCAGCGCCACCGTGAACTTCGGTCCAGCTTCGCTGGCGCCTCGCCACATCAGATAAGCGCCACGCCCCGCCGAGGTTCCGCCGGAATCAGGTGTAAGCGCTGTGTCGCCCGTGACAGGAGTGATGTCATCACGGCAACACCCCAGCTTTGTCGCGATAACCTCCTTGATGGCAGTAAGCACGCCCTGGCCCATTTCGTCGAACCCGAACGCGGCCTCAACCTTGCCATCTGGTGCAAGGCTCAAGCGAATCGCACTTTCATCGGGCGCCAACGAACCGAACCCGTTTCCCTGATGATTGACCGCAATGCCGGTCCCAATCAGGGCGCCTTGACCTTGCTCATCATCAAGCGACCGCCACAGCGAACTTGCGGCCGCCGCATCCAGCATTTCATTCAGGCGTTCACTAGGGCTCAAGGCGTGACCATGATAACCGGGCGAGCCTGGTTCACGCATGTTACGTCGACGCATAGTGATCGGATCGAGGCCAACTCGCTCGGCGAGGCGCCCAATCTGACTCTCTATGGCAAAGGTCATCTGGGGAGCGCCGAAGCCTCGAAACGCGCCGCAACGGCCATTGTTGGTGTAAGCAAGCCGACCGCGTGTGCGGACGTTTGGCACGAGGTACGGCCCGCAAGCGTGTTCGAGCGCGATGTTGACGACGGCCGGGCTGAACGACGCATACGCCCCGCTGTCTGCCAAAAGATCCACCTCCTGTGCCAGCAGCCGACCGTTGGCGTCGCAACCGGTGCGCATGCGAATGCGCATCGGATTGGCCTTCATGCCCAAGGTGACCGACTCAGCACGATCGAGGTGAAGACGAACGGGACAACCACTCTTGAGCGCCAGGAGAGCAAGCGCAGGCTGAATCGTCAGTTCATCCTTTCCGCCGAAAGCACCGCCTATGGGGCTAGTTACCACACGTATCATATCCATCGGCCAACCGAGGATACGAGCAATCTGCATCTGATCACGTGTGCCGTGTTGGCCGCCGACGCAAACCGTTAGCGAACCGTCGGTCTCGGGCACGGCAAAGCCGCCCTCCGTTTCCAAAAAGCCATGCATCTGCCGTGGCGTGATATATGTTTCCTCGATGACATGAGCACAGGCCGCGAAGCCGGCGTCGGCATCACCTTTATCGAACGCAGCTTCGTGCACCAGATTCCCATCAGCGTGAATCAGTGGGGCGCCTGGCTCGAGTGCAGCCGCGACCTCGTCGACTATGGGAAGCGGCTCATAATCGACCCTGATCAGACGCAACGCTAACGCTGCTGTTGCCGCATCTATGGCCGCGACAGCGGCGACTACATCGCCCACGAATCTCACCCGATCGCGGCAAAGCGCGGGTTGATCCTGACGCAAGATCCCAAACGCATTCAAGCCGGGTACATCCGCCGCGGTGACAACCGCGACCACACCCGGCAGGGCTTCGGCGGCTTTGGTGTTGATCGCGTGAATCACCGCGTGCGGAACACCCGCCATCAGAATGCGGCCAACCAGCATGTTAGAGCTTCGGCGGTCAGTGAGAAACATGGCATGGCCTTCGACCTTTTCGGTTATATCCGGGCGAATGCGCCATCGTTCTGGCAATATCTGCCGGCTCACCTCGATTTCGTCCGGACTATCGTGCGACACGGGATGCAGCCTATTTCGGGGCTTCGCGACACTCCTTTGCGCCTGAACAAGACCGTACACTATCGTGGAGGCGGCAACACGGCTACGATATCGCCCAGAGCGGAACGAATCAGATGGTGCGTCGATCAGTGCCGCGATCTCGTTAGTTAGCGATGTCGGTTCGATCGCTTCGAGAGCGCGTCCTCTTAGGATCGTCTCTACCGCCGTCAGCCGACGTGGCCGATTGATCCCTCCGCCAATTGCGACGGAAGCTTCGTTGATCAAGGCTCCGTCGAGTCGCAGTATTCCAGCTACGCCAACCACGCTCGGTGTGAAACTGGCCCTCAGTCCGATCTTACGGTGTACCCAACGATCACGACAATTTTGCGCGGTAAGCAATACAGCTGTGATGAGTCTAGTCGAACTCGCCGGACGCGAAAGGAAAACATCCAATCGTTCGAGGTGGGGGCCTTCAACGTCAAACAGTTCGAGTTCCGCGTCAAGCACGAGAAGCGCAGGCAGCAAGCAACCGCTACGGCCTGCGATGTTCCCACCGATTGTCGCACGATGGCGAATGCTCGGCGCGGCAACATCACGCGTGACGTTCGCCAAAAGCGGGAGCGCAGCTCCCATATCCGGATCAGTTTCAAATGATGATAGCCGGAGCCCCGCGCCAATCCTGACTCGGCCACTTTCCCAAGTCCACGTTTCGAAGCCAGGCAGCGCCGTCAAGTCGATGAGTTCCGCTGGTCGTGTCTCGCACTTGCGCCATTCGACCTGAAGGGCTGTGCCTCCTCCAACAAAGTACGCGGCTCCACCAGAGTCACCGACCAAGCGAACCGCCGCATCTGGAGTAGCCGGTCTATGAATACGCACCACGTTCACCGTGCATCCGCCGCTCCTCCCAGCCGTTGGTAAGACCCGTCGTGAAAGAGCAGAGGTACGAATCGCGAGACATTAGTCCCAACGATCTTACCGATGAAAATCGAATGTGTTCCGAATTCAAAATGTTCAGCAACCGCACACTCAAGGTGCGCGACTATTCCGTCGATGATTGGACATCTGTTTGACCCGATCGTGTGTGCAATGCTGCCAAACGGATCAACTGGCTTGGAGGCGAAATGGATGGCGACCGCTTGCTGGTGTGCCGCGAGCACGTTGATCGTGAATGCGCCGGTACTTTTGATGATTGCACGCGAACGTGCGCTATGATTCACAATGATGAGAACGCTCGGGGGATCTGCGGTGACGCCCGAGACGGCGGTCGCAGTCATCCCGTTCAAATATTCTCCGTCTGCGCATGTAATTACGCTAACGTTAGCGGCGAAGCGGCGCATCGCTTGCCGAAATTCTTCGTAAGACACCGGTAGCCGTTGAAGAAGCGCGTCAGTATCATTGATTTCGGTCAAAGGGGTCCCTCGAGTATTCGAACGACTTATATCGCGTTGCGCCATTAATCCGAACGACTAGCCGGGTCGATCAACTGGAGCTCAAAGATCACAAATTTTTTGTGTGCTCCAGCGCAAAATGCCGCGCAAAGTGATGCCCTTTCAGCAGCGCAGCTCTGATATAAGGCGCGATCGTGTAAGAATCGGGGCCTCGCAAGCGAACTGGTAAGTACGGATTGTTTCCACATAGGAGCTATCTTCTCACGCGGCAGAGCGCGGCTTTGCCGTTGAGCGCGCACTGAATATTAGGACTGTCATCGACGGCATAATCGTTCGTCTCGATAATCCCCCCGCGATCGGAAGCTGACGACAACGATCGACCATCCGCCGGAGAATGCTCACCGCGCAAGCGAGTGAACGACCTCGCTCCGGAATTCAGGTCGATCGCCCACCGCGTCATGCAAGCTCGCTGAGCCGCGCGGGCTCCGTAACGGGTTCCTTTCCTAGAATTATGTCGACAGCTTTTTCGGCGATCATGATAACAGCTGCGTTGATATTTCCGCCAATTAGATCCGGCATCACGGAAGCATCGACAACGCGGAGACCATCAACACCGAGAACTTTCAAATGCGTGTCCACCACTGCATCAAGGTCGGTGGACGCGTCGCCCATCTTGCAGGTTCCCAATGGATGAAAGACGGAGCTGGCCGTTGCCCTCGCGTAACTGTTGATCTCGTCGTCGGACTTGATATCGGGGCCGGGCTTTGTCTCAATGTCCCAAAAGGCGCGCACTTCCTTCTGCTGGAAAAGCTCTCTCGTCATCCGAATGCCTTCGCGAACGATCCTGAGGTCGTTTTCCGTCGCGAGAAAGCTTGCTCGTATACGAACGCGAGTGAGCGGGTCAGTTGAGGCAAGGTGGACGGAGCCTCGGCTCTCCGGCCTCAGGGGAGTCGGCCGACACGCAAACCCGTCCTGATATGGCGCCACGAAGGGGGGCAAGTATGGACGCGCGCCCATCGGAAATACCCTGAGCAGCAGCTGAATGTCGGGGGCTTCACCCGCATCTTTGCTACGCAAGAACGCCGTCACGTTATTTGGCAAGTTTGCTGCAATGCCGGTTCCGAACAGGTACGCTTGTGCAAGCGAGGGAACGATACGGTCAAGGCGCAGCGCTTTGTTCAAAGGACCCGGTTCAATTCTGCGGCACTCGACGTCGGCCGCGATATGATCCTGCAGGTTTGCACCAACGCCGCGAAGAGGCACCTTCACCTTGATGCCATGCTTGCCAAGCTCGTTCGGGTCGCCAATGCCGGATAGCATGAGGAGTTGCGGCGAGTTGAATACCCCCCCGCATAGAATGACCTCTCGGTTCGCTTGCGCGGCGTGCGTTTTCCCATCCTGCCTGTAACGAACACCGCGAACTGCTTGGTGTTCGAACAACAATTCGCCAACGGCCGCTCGGGTTTGAACGGTGAGATTGGGCCGCTTCCTCGCAGGGTGCAGATAGGCAACCGCCGCGCTACATCGGCGGCCATTTCGAACTGTAAACTGACTGTGACTGAAGCCCTCCTGGGTGGCGCCGTTATAATCATCAACGGACGGATGGCCTGCGGAGTGTCCACCGGCAATGAAGGCATCTAGGAGCGGATCCGGGAAGTGTGGTGACGACACGCCGAGCGGACCGTCGCCGCCGCGAAATGCGTTCGCGCCTGCCGACCATGTCTCTTGCCGCTTGAAATAGGGTAGCACGTTTCGGTAGGACCATTCCGGCAGACCGAAGCTTGCCCAACGATCATAATCGGACCTATGGCCTCGAACATATGCCATCGCGTTGATCGAGGAGGAACCGCCGACGACCTTGCCGCGATACATAGGAATACTGCGCCCCGCGAGGGTTGGCGAAGGCTCCGTATCGTAGTGCCAATCCCAGCGACGCTGAAGGACGACGCGGCCCCAGGCAAGGGGAATGGATAACCAGGGATCCCAGTCCCACTCGCCCGCTTCCAGCAAAAGGACCGTGGTTGTGCCGTCACTGGTCAGACGGTTGGCCAGCACACAGCCGGCCGAGCCGGCGCCAACCACGATATAATCGAAACTTTTTGCGGTGCCCCCCATGCGGCTTTTTGAGGTCATCCCTTGGCAGACCGCCATTCGAGAGACGGAAGGATCTGTTCGGCGAACCGGTCTAGGCCCTCAAGCATCGGGTGGAAGTGCAACATTGTGCAGTCAACTCCGATCTCTCGCAGTCGATGAAGGCGTTCGATGATCAATTCCGGGGTGCCGACCAAACATGCCCCAAGACCGAATGAAGGCACGGCTTCGAGTTGGCTCTTCTTGCCATTCTCCGCAACTTGTTCGGCAATAGCCTCGGCATCTTCCTGCTTACTCTCGCAGATGACATGGGCATCGATCGCGAATTTGATGCGCCGGCCGAACCGGGCGCTTCGCGCGTTCATTTCGGCCATCGCTTTCAATACGCGGACACAAAGATCATCGAATGCTCGAAAATCGCCAACCTGCGGGACGAACCAGTAATCGCAATATTCCGCCACGACGTCGAGCCCGGGTTCGGCACGGGTTGCCGTGTATATCGGGGGATTCGGTCGCGTAATCGACTTCGTCGGCAACGACGCTTTATCCAAGCGATAAAACTCGCCCACGAAGCTGAATTCTTCTTCGGTCCAGAGGCCCTTAACGACTTGGACAAACTCGTTCATGCGTCGGTAGCGGCGATCGGGCTCAGCGAGCCAACCACCATTGCCATATGTATTGAACTCTTCCGGCCACCATCCATTGACAACGTTCATCGCGAAGCGGCCACCACTCACGCGGTCAAGCGTCGCCCCCATCTTCGCAACAAGCTGGGGATGAAAAATCCCGGGATGAGCTGCGACCATGATCTCAATGTGTTTGGTTTGAACGGCCAACGCTGTCGCAAGAATCCAGGCGTCAGGATCCGGGCCGAGGTGACGCGCTGCAACCAAGGTTGTGTCGAAACCGAGCGCGTCGGCTCTACGTATGACGTCGGAAGCGAAGAGGAAAGCGGCATCCCCTTCGGGGCCAATTTCATGGGTCTGCAGTTCCGCAATGGCACTGGCCATGCGCGGCTCGCGGCGGATGGTATGGGGCAAGGGCGTCCAAACGCCTAATCTCATTTGCTAAGTCTCGTCAAATCTGGTCGCCGATGGAGCTACGACGAAACCGAATTCTAGATCGGCCCATGAAGAAGCACGAGAACAGCTTTGCGAGCTCAGCGATGCCAGAACGGCAGCACTCACTCCACGGTTCGTGCGTGAACTATACTCACTAAAAAGTCGCTCATAGCGATCCATATTTTGCGCTTGTGATGCGAGCAGGGATCGCGTTGGCTGGTGCGGAATTTGCTTGTGAGAATGCATGCAACAGAGCGATTACCATCCCAATATATCGAGCGGCATTGCCGGTATTATTACGGGAACCATCACGTGCCCTCAGTCGACGCAGCTCTTCCTGCTCGCGCGTGTTCGTTTCGGCATTGAGTTCGGCCCTCGGCTTTTGACGGAAGCCTCCCGATCATCCGCGGGAAATTGTAGATGATGACTCTGCCACTTATCGACAGGAAATATTATCGGGCGACGACCGTGCCGGACGCGCTTCTTGCCAAGCGAGAGATGGGCCCCGAAGCTGTCTATCTCGGCGGTGGTACCGCCCTGCAACTTGGTTGGTCTGACGGTCAGGTCCCGCCGTCTTTGATCGACGTAGCCGCCTTGCGCCGGCCCGTGCCCTGCGAGCTCGATCAGGATCATTTGCACCTCTGCGCATTCACGCCCCTTGAGGCGTTTCGCGCCGACCCACTGGTCCAGCGCGAGTTCAACGCGCTATCGATGGCGTTGGAGACGATCGCCTCATTCGAAGTGCGTGGGCTGGGCACGCTCGGCGGTAATGTGACCTGGACAAAGGGCGATCTCCGCCCGCTGATGCTTGCGGTGAGCGCTGAAGCGATAACATCGGACGGCCCAATCCCTTTTGCACGTTGGATCGAGCATCGAGAGCCGGATACGCTTCTTTTGTCGATACGTATTCCACGCGCATCAAAGGGCGTAATCTTCGAGAAAGTTGGTTTTCGTGCAGCCTTTTCACCGAGCTGTGTGACATTGAGCTACTGCTTTCGTGATGGCCGCGCTTGCGTTGCAATCGGCGGCGGCGAGAACCGGGTGGGACGATTGCGACGCGCGGAAGTCGCGTTGTCGTCGCGGCAGCCGCCGACGGTGATCGAGCTAACAAAAATGATCAGCGATGAGGGATTGCTGGTGCACGATGCTGCCTGTTCCGCCGAGGTACGTGCGGAGATGGCCGCACGCATCTTGCTTAGCGCAAGATTGGATCTAGAGCGTAGGAATGCGGGTGCATGATGAATGTCGTTTCACGAGCCGTGGCAACCGATCTTCCGCGCAAGGCGCGGCCGCTACTGGTTATTAGCGGAGTTGGAAAGGTTTATTCCAACGGCATGCTGGCGCTGGCCGGCGTCGATCTGACGCTCCCGGGCGAACCGCAATTTCTGAGCCTGCTTGGACCATCCGGCTGCGGCAAAAGCACGTTGCTTCGCATGATGGCGGATTTGGATAGGCCTACGGCCGGGACAATCGACTGGCCGACGACCGACTACGACGCTTTCGGTCGTCCGCTCGCGGATCTCGGCTTCGTGTTCCAGGAGCCGACACTTATGCCGTGGGCAACCGTGTTCGAAAATATGTACTTGCCGTTTCGAGCGACGGGGAAGAGCCGCAAGAGCGTTCGTGACGAGATCATGGCCGCCCTTGCGATGGTGCGCCTCGAAGGATTTTCCGATCACTATCCGCGCCAACTCTCCGGCGGCATGAAGATGCGCGTATCGGTCGCTCGCGCCCTGGTGCGAAAGCCGCGGCTTCTGCTCATGGACGAACCGTTCGCCGCGCTCGACGAGATCACGCGCATGAAGCTCAACAACGATTTGCTGGAGATGTTCCAGGCCTACAAGCTCACGGTCGTATTCGTGACACACAGCGTCTACGAGTCCGTCTATCTGTCCAACCGGATTGTGGTCATGGCCGCGCGGCCGGGCCGGGTCGTCGGTGACGTCGCGATCGACGTGCCGTATCCCCGAGGCGAGCCCTATCGGTCTTCGCGCACTTATGCCGATTACTGCCGAACGATTTCGTCGCTGCTGGCCGAGACCATGCACGAATTTGACGGAGAGCAACATTGAGCCTCGTTCGCGAAGACCGGCTGCAGAGCGGCACGAGCGCTTCTGCAACAGTACGCTTAAAAGCAATGGCGGCGAAGGCGGCGCCATGGCTGTTTGGGCTCGGCGTGCTCGTCTTTTGGGAGATGATCACCCGTTTGAATAACGTGCCGGCCTATGTGCTGCCGGGTCCTCTGGCAATCATAGAGAGCCTTCGAAAGGATGCGCCGGAGTTGTTACGAGCGCTGTTTTTTACCCTGCGCGTCACGGTTCTAGCTTTCTTGGCGGCGGCGATCGGCGGTCTTGTTATTGGCTTGTTGAT
>Ga0209006_10004836_pt1 | contig 12219 bp, 9 predicted proteins | sample JacPin_JW_Ref_O2_FD_188567 | JGI IMG/M metagenome (GOLD analysis project Ga0209006, IMG submission 188567) | Forest soil microbial communities from Algoma, Ontario, Canada - Jack Pine, Ontario site 1_JW_Ref_O2 (SPAdes) (version 2) | ecosystem: Environmental > Terrestrial > Soil > Boreal...
AAGCGGCGACTCGCGGTCGACTTCGGCGCCGTCGCCCACCGCTGCCGTCACGCGGGACCCGCGCACGCTTTCGACCGCGCCGGCATACTCGCGGCCATCCCCGCCGAACAGAATCAGCGAGTCGCCGCTGCGCGCCCGCAGAACCTTCGCGAGATGTGATGCGGTCTCGCGGGGAAGCTCGACGACGGCTCCCGGGGTGAGCAGCGTTTCGACATACACCCGAGTCAGTCGCATGTCGCGAGCTCGATGCCTTGCGCCGCGACTCGGACCATCAGGTCCATCTCGGCCTCGCTGACGGTATAGGGCGGCATGAAATAGACGACGTCGCCGATCGGCCGGAGCAGCACCCCCGCCTCGAGCGCGTGGCCATAGATCCGGCGGCCGCGCCGCTCGGTCCACGGGTAGGGCTCGCGGCTGCGCTTGTCCTTGGCGAATTCGATGGCGACGATCATGCCGCATTGGCGAACTTCGGTGACGTGAGGGTGGTCCGCGAGTTCGCGCGCGCGCCGGCCAAGATAGGCGGCGGTGCCGCGGTTGCGCTCGATGACGTTCTCGCCGGCGAAGATATCCAACGTCGCCAATGCCGCCGCGCAGGCGAGGGGATTGCCGGTGTAGCTGTGCGAATGCAGGAAGGCGGTCAGCTTGGCATAGTCGTCGTAGAACGCAGCGTATACGTCGTCGGTGGTGACGACCACCGAGAGGGGCAGATATCCGCCGGTCAGCCCCTTGGACAGGCACATGAAGTCCGGCGAAATTCCCGCCTGTTCGCAGGCGAACATGGTTCCGGTCCGGCCGAATCCGACCGCGATCTCATCGGCGATCAAATGGACGCCGTGACGGTCGCACGCTTCGCGCAGGCGTGCGAGATAGGCGGGATGGTACATGCGCATGCCGCCGGCACATTGCACCAGCGGCTCGACGATCACGGCCGCGACCTCGTGAGCGTGGCCTTCGAGCATGCGCTCCATCTGATCGAACATCTTGAGCGAGTGCTGCTCCCACGAGTCATCCGGCGCGCGGAAATAGCAGTCGGGCGAAGGTGCGGTGAGCACCTCCATGAGCAGGGGTTTGTACAGCGACTTGTAGAGCTCCACATTCCCCACCGCCAGCGCGCCCAAGGTCTCGCCGTGATAGCTGTTGGCCAGCGTGATGAAGCGGGTCTTTGCGGGTTTGCCGCGGTTGCGCCAATAGTGGAAGCTCATTTTGATCGCCACTTCGACCGCAGCGGAGCCGTTGTCGGCGAAGAAACAGCGGTTGAGCCCTGCCGGCGTCAATGCCACCAGCTGTTCGGACAGGCGCACCGCGGGTTCATGCGTGAAGCCGGCAAAGATGACGTGTTCCAGCCGGTTCAGCTGCTCGTGCAGAGCCGCGTTGATGCGCGGGTTCGCATGACCGAAGAGATTCACCCACCAGGAACTTACCGCGTCAAGGTAGCGCTTGCCGTCGAAGTCCTCCAGCCACACGCCTTCGCCGCGTCTGATCGGTATGGGCGGAAGGGTCTCATGGTCCTTCATCTGCGTGCAGGGGTGCCATAGGACGCGCGAGTCGCGCGCGGCGAGCGCGGCGGACGGGCCAAGCTGCTGGGGGTCGTTCATAGGGCGGCGATTGTCGCATATGCTATCGTCGGCGTAGTTCATGAGGGAGCGGAATTGCAGGTTGACCTGGCGAGCGGACTGTTGCGTGGCGTTGCGCAGATCGCCTCGCCGAATTGCGACGCGCGGCCTCCCGGCGTGGAACCGGATCTCATCGTGGTTCATGGGATCAGCTTGCCGCCCGGCGAGTTCGGCGGCCCGTGGATAGACCGCCTGTTCACCAATACGCTGCCGCAGGACGCGCATCCGTATTTCGCCGAAGTGGGCCCCTTGCGAGTGTCATCCCACCTGGCGGTGAGACGTGATGGCACCGTCACGCAATACGTCAAATTCACGGACCGCGCCTGGCATGCCGGAAAGTCCAGCTTCGAGGGACGGGAGGCGTGCAACGACTATTCGATCGGCATCGAACTCGAGGGCACCGACACCCTGGCCTATGACGGCGCCCAGTACCATGCGCTCGCCCGGGTGATTGCCGCTCTGTGCGACGCGTACCCGAGCCTGTCGCCCGACCGGGTGGTCGGACATAGCGACGTGGCCCCCGGCCGCAAGACCGATCCCGGACCCGCCTTCGACTGGCCGCACGCCCGGGGTCTGATCGAGACAGCCTGCGCTCATTCGAATCGGACATAACCCCACTCGAACCGGACATAACCCACGAACCTGAAGCGGACATAACCTGCTCCGGGATTCCCGGCATTCCTTGCAACGTGATTCCCGTCACAGGGGTTTCCAGCAGATTTCACCGAACGAGCCGACACCTTCCACTAAGGCGGTAACTCCGCCGTATAAACCTTGCCTGGAGGGCTTTTGATACGCTGGTTCGCGGACCTCCCCATCGAGCGCAAATTGCGCGTCGTCATCATGGTGCCGGCGATGGCCGCCTTTGCCATTGCGTTGACCATGCATGTTGCGACGAACCTGCTGCACATGCGCGAGGAAATGCTGCTGCGGGGCGCGCGCGTCGCGCGGGTGATCGGCGTCGACGTCATCGAGCAATCCGACGCGGGCAACGAGGCGGCCATCGCGAAACGGTTGATGGTGCTGCGCGATGAGCGTCTCGTCAGCGCGGCCGAAGTGTTTCGCCCGGACGGCAAGCGCGTCGCGACCTACGGGCGATTCGGTGCGGTGGGGGATCCGAAAGCCGCGCCGCTCCCGCTCGATCCCGCCTTGCCCAAACTATTCGTGCGAGACGGCCACGTGCACATCACAGCACCCATCCTGCGCGACGGCCGGGTCCAGGGCTACGTGCACATCGTCCTGCTGCTCGAGTCGCTATTCGGGAACTGGCCCGAGTTCCTGATCATCATCCTCGCCGCCATCGCGGCCGCCGTCGGCGCCTCTTACTGGTTGGCGGCGCGCTTGCAGCAGCAGATTTCCGGTCCCATCGTGAATCTTGCGCAGACCATGAAGCGGGTGTCGTTGGAGGAGGACTACACGCTGCGCGTGGAGCGCAGTTCGCAGGATGAGATCGGCTCGCTGATCGACGGATTCAATCAGATGCTGGGCCAGATTCGGCACCGCGACACCCGTTTGGAGCGCTACCGCGAGTTCCTGGAACAACAGGTCGCAGAACGGACGGTCAATCTCGGCAATGCCAATCGTGGTCTGCACCGGGCGATCGACGAGGCCAACCGCGCCAAGGAGGCCGCCGAAAGCGCCAACAACGCCAAGAGCGAATTCCTGGCCCGCATGAGCCACGAAATTCGCACTCCGATGAACGGCGTCATGGGCATGTCGGAGCTGCTGCAGGGCACCGATCTGACGCCGCGTCAGCGGCGCCTCTCCGAAACCATCTCGCGGTCCGCCGAAGCCTTGCTGCAAATCATCAATGACATCCTGGACTTCTCCAAGATCGAAGCCGGCAAGATGGGTCTCGAGCGGATCGTATTCGGCTTGCGGGAGGCGGTCGAAGAAACCATCGAAGTGTGCGCCGGCCGTGCGCGTGAGAAAGGACTCGAATTGGCCTGCGTCATCGAGGCCGATGTGCCGGCCAGGGTCCGCAGCGATCCGATGCGGCTGCGTCAGGTGCTCATCAATCTGGTGGGCAATGCCATCAAGTTCACCGACAGCGGAGAAGTCGTGGTGCGCGTCAAAGCGCCGGACGCCGCCGGACGACTGCGATTCGAAGTCAGCGACACCGGAATCGGCATCGCCGAGGACGTGCAATCGGACATATTCAACGCCTTCAGTCAGGCCGATTCGTTCACCACGCGCAAGTACGGCGGGACCGGACTCGGGCTTGCGATCTGCAAACAGATACTCACCTTGATGGCAGGCGAGATGGGCGTCACCAGCACGGTCGGCAGCGGATCCACGTTTTGGTTTGAGATTCCGATGGAACCGATCGCGGCCGAGTCCAGGGACGATGGCGACGCCGAAGTCGCGCACTTGCCGCGGCTGAATATGGCGGGCTTGCGTGCGCTCATCGTCGACGACAACGAGAACAATCGCGAACTCCTGCAGCAGCACTTGAATTCGTGGGACGTCGAGGCGGTCGCGGTCGACAGCGGCGCGGTGGCCCTCGCGGCGCTGAATGCGGACGGTCCGCTGCGCTTCGACCTCATGCTGCTGGACGATCGGATGCCCGTGCTGAACGGTATCGAGGTCGCCAGGATCGTCAAGCAGGATGCACGCTTCGCCAACCTGCGTCTCGTCCTGCTGAGCTCGCAGGAGAGCGGCGACGACGGCCCCGAGTGCGCAAAACTGTTCGCCGCCGTCCTGATGAAGCCGCTGCGACGCTCACAGCTGTTCAATTGTTTGAGCGGTGCGATGGCGGGCGCAGCCGGAGCGCCGGCCGCCGGTTCGCCCGCCGCCGGAACGGCGCCCGCCGAAGGGACCGCGGGAGCGATGCCGGTTGCCGCGCAACGGAACGCGGGTCCGCGGATCCTGGTGGTCGAGGACAACCCCATCAACCTCGAAGTAGCGATCGGCATGCTCGAGAGCCTGGGCTGCAGCACGGAGGCCGCAAACAACGGGCGGACCGCCATCGAGGCGATGAACGGCGGGAGCTACGATGCCGTGCTGATGGACTGCCAGATGCCGGTGATGGATGGCCTGACCGCAACCGCGGAAATCCGCCGACGCGAACTCGGCACGGGCAAACCGCGCGTTCCCATCATCGCGGTCACCGCAAATGCCATGGAAGGGGAACGGGAGCGCTGTGTCGCGGCCGGCATGGACGATTTCCTCAGCAAACCGTTCACGCGGCAGCAGCTCGCGTTGCTGCTGAAGCGCTGGCTTGCGTCCCGGCCGATGCCGGAACAATCGCCGCGCGGCGACGCCGCGCGCGTGCCGCTGATCGACGCCGGCGTACTGCGCAACATCGCCGCGCTGACGCCGTCTCTGCTCGACTCGTTGATCGACCTGTATTTGACCCACAGCCCCGGCTTGGTCGCGGCCGTCGAAACGGCGGCCGCAGGCATGCAGATCACGGCACTGGAAGAGGCGGTGCACACCCTCAAGTCCAGCACGGCGAATCTCGGCGGCGCGCGGCTGGCGATGGTGGCCAGGGAGTGCGAGGTGCTGCTGCGCGAGGGCGGAATTGCTCAGGTGGGGCCGCTCGTCGCGCGAATCCGCAATGAGTATAGAGAGTTTTGCACAGCGCTGGCGCGCGAGCGGTCGGCCCATGCGGCGTAGCGATGCAGGCGCAGCCACGCCGCGAGAAGGGGAAATCGACATGGTGAGCACGCGGGATTCCACGGACAGCCTGACGGCGACCGTCCTCGTCGTCGACGACGATCCGGGAGCGCGCCTGCTCATCGGAACCGCCCTGGAAATGGCGGGCTTCCGCGTCACGACCGCCGCGGATGGGCGGAGCGCGCTCGATGAGGTTCAAGGGCAGGCCTTCGACTGCGTCGTTCTGGATGTCGTCATGCCGGGATTGAACGGCTTCGAGGTATGCACCGCGTTGCGGGCGCTCCCCAACAGCCGCCACGTGCCGGTGTTGATGCAGACCAGTCTCGATGACGTGGACTCGGTCAATCGCGCCTATGACGCGGGCGCGACGGATTTCTCCTCGAAGGGCATCAATCCGATGCTGCTCGCGCAGCGGGTCAAGTTTCTGGTGCGCGCCAAGCAAACGCAGGACCAACTGCGCGCCAGCGAAGCGCGGGTGAGGTATCTGGCCTATTACGATCCGTTGACCGCTCTGCCGAACCGGCAACGCCTGCTGCAGATCCTGGAGCAGCACATTGCCTGGGCCATCTTGCGGCAGCGCGGAATCGCCGTGCTGATGCTGGATCTGGACAATTTCTCGCGCATCAACGACACCCAGGGCCAGGCGGTCGGCGACTCCCTGTTGAAGGAAGTCGCGGGGCGCCTGCAAAAGTGTCTGCGTGATGGCCGGCGGGGCTTCGAGCACGTGGACGGCGAGGTGGCAACCGACGACATCAACGACTGGGTGGCCCGGACCGGAGCCGACGAGTTCGCGTTGGCGCTGCCCGGAATATCCACGGTCGTCGAGGCGCAGAGCGTCGTCCGCCGCATCCAGGCGGCGCTGGAACGGCCGTTCGCGCTCGCACAACGGGAAATGTCGCTGTCGGCCTGTGTCGGCATCAGCATCTTTCCGGCCGATGCCGGCGACGGAGAGTCGCTGGTCAAGAACGCCGATGCGGCCATGCATCACGCCAAGAGAATCGGCCAGGGCGGCGTGGAAATCTTCAAGAAGTCGATCAGCACGCGCGCAGCCCGGCATCTATCGCTGGAGGCCGACTTGCGCAAGGCGTTGGAGCGGCAAGAGTTCAGCCTGAACTATCAGCCGCGCCTCGGACTTCCCGACCTGCGAGTCGAGGCCGTGGAAGCCCTGCTGCGCTGGTCGCACCCGCAACGCGGATTCGTGCCGCCGGACGAGTTCATTCCGCTCGCCGAACAGAGCGGTCTCATCGTCGAGATCGGGGACTGGGTGCTGCGGCAGGCCTGCGCGCAGGCGCGCCGCTGGCGCGATGAGGGCAGGCCGCACTGGCAAGTTGCGGTCAACGTGTCCGGCGTTCAGTTTCGCGACGGCAGCCTGGTGCGGCGCGTGTCGAGCGCCATCGATGCGGCGGGCATCGATTCGCGGACGATCGAGTTGGAATTCACGGAGGGTGCGCTCATCGAGCATTCGAGCGCGGTGAGCAGGGCGGTCAAGTCGCTGAAGGACCTGGGTGTGGCGACGGCGCTCGACGATTTCGGAACCGGGTACAGCTCCATGTCGTACCTTCGGCATTTTCCCATCGACACGCTGAAGATCGACCGCGTCTTCGTGCGCGACATCGCCTCGCAGACCAAGGGTAACGCGCCTCTGGTGGATGCCATCATCGCGATGTCCAAGAGCTTGGGGCTGGCAACGGTCGCCGAAGGAGTGGAGACCGAAGCGCAGTGGCACTACCTGCGCGATCGCGGCGCGAATCAGGTGCAGGGATTCCTCTTCTGCAAACCGTTGACCGTGCCTGATTTGGAATGCTGGCACACCGACTGGCTGCATTCCAATCTACTACTCGCCTCGAGCGTGGCCTAGCTCGAACCGAAGACATCGACTCGGCGCCCTATCCCCGCAGTCGCACGGGATAGTGATCGAACGAGAACACAAACGAGCTAGGCCTTAGCGCGGCGGGCCTCTCTTTATCTCGCCGCATTCGTGGAAAGCGGCGAAGCAGTTCCCCAAGCGCGATCTTTGCCTCCAGGCGAGCCAGCGAAGCGCCCAGGCACAGATGGAGGCCGTGGCCGAAGCCCAGGTGCCGATTGGGTGATCGGTGGATGTCGAAACGATCCGGATCGGGAAATTGGGCGCCGTCCCGATTGGCCGCAGCAAATACCGGCAATATCAGATCGCCCTCACTCAGATGGCAACCCAGAAATTGAATATCTCGCCTGACCACTCTCGGTAGCCAGTGAACCACCGAGCGAAACCGAAGGACTTCCTCGATGGCCCTCGGTAGAACCTCGGGGTGCCTTAAGACTTCGGCCCGAGCTTCGGGATGCTCCTCGAGGCACCACAGCGCATTGCCGATCAACGTGGCCGTCGTCTCATGGCCGGCTGCCAGCAGCAGGAGGCAGGTTCCGACTACATCCGCCTTGCGCAGCCGCTCACCGCCAATCTCCGCGTTCAGGAGTTCGGAAATCAGATTCTCTTTGGGACTCCGCATGTGCTCGGTGATGACGGCTTCGAAGTAGGTCGCCATCTTTCCAAAACCCTGCATTCTGAGGTCATAATCTGCGCCAACCATGTCGCTGGTCCAACTGCGGAACTGTTCTCGATCGGTGGTGGGAATCCCGAGAAGCTCCGCGATGACCATGACGGGCAGCGGGAAAGCGAGGGCATCGACGATGTCCACCCCTTCCTCCTCCTGCATGCGATCGATCAGGTTCGCCGTCAGGGCCTGGATGCGCGGCTCAAGAGCTCCCACTCGCTTTTGCGTAAAGGCTTGTACCACGAGAGCACGCAACTGCCGATGTCGCGGAGGATCCAAACCCAGCATACCGGCACCTCGGATTTCATCGACGCTGCCGTCGGTTTTGAAAGTCCTTTCGGAAGAAAAGGTATCGGTATCGAGCAACACCTGCTGGACTTCTGCGTAACCGAAAACCATCCAGGAGCTACGCCGTTCGTCGTACCGCATGCGGCAAACGTCGAGTTGCTGCCGATACCAAGAATAGATGTCCGGAGTCAGCAAGGTGGACGCTTCCAGCTTGCGGCTCGCGATGACACGCTCTCGCGTCGCGCAAGACATTGCCATTCGCCAAACTCCTTAAGTTGAACGAACCCTTTCTGGACCATCCGAGGCCCGGAAGCCCCGAGCACTTTCTGAATCAGGCCACCGGTTACCCGGGAACAAAGTCTGCGGTAAGAATCAACGGCACCCCTCCTAACGTTACGACGAAGTACCCGTCGTCCTCTGCGCCAACTACGCCGCTGCGGTGCACGACGGCCGGTAGTGCAACCGCGGGTGATTCCTGCACAGCCGGATAGCCCGTCGAGCAGGCCGCGATCAGCATGGCCACGCTCACTTGCGCAATGACTTTTCCCATGGTCGTTCACTCCTAAATTGGATTAACGATTTCGATTACCCGGGGACAAAGTGCATGCGTTCCCACTCCGATGTCCTGAATCCGGTCTGAAATCCTCCGAAGATTTTCGGAAGAATTGCCAAACTCCCTCCATGAAGGCCGATGTCGACCGGCCAATGCGCAGTGGGACGCATGAGCTATACTCTTTATTCAGCTCCATCCGCGAAACAGCGAAGGCAGGACGCCTTGCCAATCAACCGCTTGGGTCCCACCACCCGTGGCACCCGCTAAACGACCCGCGTTTCGCGTCGGCGCGTGGCGCGTCAATCCGACCGTCGACGAGATTTCCCAGGAAGGGAAGGTCATCAAACTCGAACCGCGGCTCATGGGACTGCTGCTGTGCCTCGCCGAGCGCCCGGGAGAGGTGGTAAGCCATCAAACACTGCTGGATGAGGTGTGGCACGACGTGATCGTGTCGCCTGATTCGGTGTACCAAGCGGTTGGTGCGCTGCGGCGGATTCTGGGCGATGACACCAAAGAACCGACTTACATCGCCAATGTCCCGCGCCGCGGCTATCGACTCGTGGCGACCGCAACGCCAATAATTGAGCCTGCCCCCGCGATCCTCGAAGGTTCGACCGCCGATTCGATCCCAGCGGCGTCACCATCCGAGGCCGTTGCCGCAAGGTCGACTCGTGTCCGCTGGTGGCTCATCGCGATGCCGGTCGCCCTGACGGCGGCCGGGCTATTCGTGGTGGTGGAGGGGGGATGGTTGAGTCGCCACACTGGAGCGCCCGTCATTGCCGCCGGTGCCAGCGTGCCGCAGGCTGACAAGTCCATCGCGGTTCTGCCGTTTCTCGATATGAGCGAGGGCAAGGATCAGGAATACTTTGCCGACGGCATGGCGGAGGAGATCACCGATCGCCTCGCCAATGTGCCAGACCTGCGCGTCACCGCGCGTACATCCGCGTTTTACTTTAAAAACAAAGCGGTCAAGGTTCCGGAAATCGCCCATGAGCTCGGCGTGGCGCATGTTCTGGAAGGCAGCGTCCGGAAATCTGGTGATCATCTGCGCATCACGGCGCAGTTGGTCCGCGCAGATACCGGACTTCATCTCTGGTCTGATACTTATGACGGCGACCTGCGGGATGTGTTCAAGGTGCAAGACGAGATCGCCAACGCCGTCGTCCAAGCCCTTCAGATCAGCCTCATGGGTGGAACGGTTAACCGCCGGAGTGGCGGCACCAGCAATCTCGAGGCGTACCAAGTGTATTTGCGAGGCCGCGATCAGATCAATCCTGCGTCAGCGGCTGCTCTCCGAGCGGCACGTGGATATTTTGAGCAAGCCATCCAATTAGATCCGAACTTCGGCGATGCATGGGCATGGCTCGCCGTCGTCACGGACGCGTTGACCGACGTCGGTATCGTTGAACCGGACACCGGCTATGAGAATGCGCGACAAGAGGCGCAGCATGCACTGGACCTGAGCCCGGACGAATTCTATGCACACTTCGCGCTCATGTACGTGTACCGTACCCACGATTGGAACTGGTCGGCAGCCCAAGGCGAATTGCACGAAATGCGGCGTCTGGAGCCCGCCAATTCGTTTCTACCGGGGTTCCAAGGCATGCTCGATTGGACATTGGGACGCTGGGCCCTTGCCGAGAGAGAATTGAATACGGCAATAAATGGCAACCCCCTATTTGCGGACACGTATTTTAACCTGGGTATTGCCCTGTACGGAGCAAAGCGATTTCAAGAAGCGGAAGTGGCATTTCGCAAGACCCGTGAGCTCAGTCCGACATTTATATACGGCAACAGCTACTTGGCAAAATCCTTGCTCGCTCAGGGCGACGTCGACGCAGCGCTGTCAGTATTAAACTTTCAAGACAATGAAGAAGCCCGATTGGCCTATTTGCCGCTCATTTGGCAGGCGGCCGGGCGCCAGCCGGAAGCCGACGAGGCGTTCAAGACGCTGCGTGACAAATTCGCGAACAGCAACGCGTACGACATTGCGGTGGTCTATGCCTATCGTGGAGATCGCGATCTCGCACTGCAATGGCTGGAGCGAGCGTATGACCAGCACGATCCGGACCTGCCAGAGCTATTGTGCGAGTACTTTTTTAAGAATCTCGCTCTTGACCCGCGCTTCACGGCGCTCAAACGCAAGATGAACCTCCCCGGGTAGGTCCGCAGCCGGGGATGGTTACTCGCGGGTCCGCCGCCAGATGGTTTCGGTTCCCTGTTCGTGGCGTGCAAGCAAACGCGCGATCACGAACAAGAGATCCGACAGTCGATTCAAGTACTGGAGTGCGTCGGGCGCGACAACCTCGACGCGCGCCAGGGACCAGGTGCGGCGTTCCGCGCGCCGGCACACGGCGCGGGCCACGTGGCAGGCGGCCGCGGCCGGTCCACCGCCCGGCAGTATGAAATCCTTGAGCGGCGGAAGATCCGCATTGAACTCGTCGAGCTGCGCCTCCAGGCGCAGAACGTAGGCGGCCGTGACGATATGATGACCGGGGATGCACAATTCGCCGCCGAGATCGAAAAGATCATGCTGCACGTCGATAAGGCAGCGCTTCACGCCGGCCGGCAGGTTCGGTATCGTGAGCAACACACCGATCGCACAATTGGCCTCATCCACGGTGCCATAGGCTTCGACTCGCAGACTTTCCTTGGGCACCCGGGCGCCGTCGCCGAGACCGGTGCTGCCGTCGTCACCCGTACGCGTGTAAATCTTGGTTAGCCGATTGCCCATTGCGACCCCCAGTTGAGGTGCGACCGTAGCACAAGGTTTGATATCGTGACAGCAAGGAGCCTGCCTGAGTATTCTACCTGGCGACGGCAGGCTCCAAGCCCCGGAGACCGCTCATGACCCTCTCGCCCGAATTGCAGGCGGCGCTCGACGCCGCAGCCGAAGCAGCCTCGATCGCGCGATCGATGTACCAACACAATGTCGAAGTGCGCTTCAAGGCCGACAAATCCCCGGTCACCGAGGCGGACATCCGCTGCGAGACCGCAATCCGCGCAATCCTCGAGACGCGCTTCCCGGACTACGGCTTCTTCGGCGAGGAAACCCTGGCCCGCGGTATGGACGCCGACAACGTGTGGCTGGTGGATCCCATCGACGGCACCAAGGCATTCGTTCGCGAATATCCGATGTTTTCCACCCAGATCGCGCTCATGCGGCGCGGCGAAATCGTGCTCGGCGTATCGAGCGCGCCGGTGTACGGAGAACTCGCCTACGCCGAACGAGGATGCGGCGCGTTCCTCAACGGCCGGGCGCTTGGCGTAAGCGCCATCGCCGACCTGGAATCGGCGGCATTGTCTTCCGGCAATCTGAAGACCTTGGCTACCGGCAGCCGGTGGGGCCGTTATGGCGGATTGGTGGCGCGCGTCGGGCGCATTCGCGGTTACGGCGATTTCCTGCACTATCACCTGTTGGCGGCGGGCAAGATCGATGCGGTGATCGAATCCGACGTCAATATTCTGGACATCGCCGCCTGCGTGGCGATCGTGTCGGAAGCCGGGGGACATTTCACGGACCTTGGCGGCGCACCGATCACGCTGCAATCGAACTCGGTGCTCGCGACCAACGGGCGGCTCCACGCCCACATCTTGGCCGCCCTGAGGTAGCCGC
>Ga0209006_10004837_pt1 | contig 12219 bp, 10 predicted proteins | sample JacPin_JW_Ref_O2_FD_188567 | JGI IMG/M metagenome (GOLD analysis project Ga0209006, IMG submission 188567) | Forest soil microbial communities from Algoma, Ontario, Canada - Jack Pine, Ontario site 1_JW_Ref_O2 (SPAdes) (version 2) | ecosystem: Environmental > Terrestrial > Soil > Boreal...
GAGCCGGTCCGAGGCTGCGATCAATCATGGGCGCTCCGGAATCGGTTCTTGACCAGTTGGCGTCCGCTGATTTTCAAACTGATTGGGGAACCCGAGGTCGAGCCTCGAGCGACAGAACTTACGATCCAAATTCCTACGCGAGCGGAAGTGTCTGGGCTACCGGCACGGCTGGCATGGCTTCTGCGTTTTGGGATGACCATCGACCTGCGACTGCCTTTCCGATCTGGAATGCGCTCGTCCCGTGGAGTTCTCTCGATTCGTTAGGACATATGCATGAGGCGCTCGCGGGCGACTACTATCACGAGGAATCGGAATCCGTTCCGGAGCAAACATGGTCCTCGGCGACGTTCTTCTCCGCCACTGTAAATGGATTGCTGGGCTTGCATGTGGAAGGCGCATCGAATCGCGTCACCTTTGCTCCTCACCTTCCGGAACATTGGGATGCCGTTAGCGTGAGAAATCTGCGAGTAAGTTCTTCGAAGATCAGTCTCAGTGTCCTCAAATCGACGAATCAGATTCGCCTCGATCTGCAAAATGAAGGCGCTCCCGTAAGGATGGTGTTCAACCCAGAAATTCCGCTTGGGGCACAGCTGCGAAGCGTGCGTCTGGGGAACACCTCTATCGCGGCAAAACTCGAACAGCATTCCCAGGATGCACACGCGCGCATGGAGTTCACTCTGCCTCACGGCAATGCTGTGTTGACCGTCGAATATAAAGGAGGAGTGGCGGTTGTTCCTACCGTTCCGCAACTGATGGTTGGAGAGCCCAGCAAGGCGATCAAGATTACTGGTACAACTCTGACTGCCCGAGTCTTAACAGTCGACTTCGACATTGTCCCATCACAGGCTTCAAGTCTCGAACTTCGCACGCCTTGGAAAATCAAAGATGTAGAAGGTGGAACTTTGAAGTCTATTTCGCCGGAGCTGTATCGCGTCGCCATCCATCCGGCTAGTCTACCTGTGTCGACGGAACCTGATGTTTTTCAGCACGGCAAGGTTGTCGTGACATTCGCTCCCGAGAAAGCTGCGAGATAAGTGCCTTCTTTTGGCGTTATCCTGCATGCCAAAAAAGCGATGAGACACATTGAATATTCTGATACCTATGCTGGACGAAGTGGACCGTAGAGAACGACCAGAATCCGTTTTCTATAGTGTTGGTGCGGTCTGCGCGAGGGTAGCGTCTTAAGGCGCCAAGCCAGGGAAAGTACACTTCCCGCCTTTCTTACGGTGGCGGCCGCGTTGATCGTCAGAACCATTCGGAATTCTATTGACGAAGAAATGTCGCACATCTAGCATCGAGAAGTAATGATTTCGCCGAACCACCGTCGCCACCACCATCATCACCATGCGATGAGCGTGTCGGCGGAGGATTCCAGATAATTTAAAGCATTAATAAAAGATCTGAGCCCGCTGACGCTAACCGCGCAGCGGGCTTTTTGTTTCTGCCGTGCTGTCAGCAGAGGGAGCGGGTTAAGAAAGAGGAGTTCCCATGGAAATCGATTTTGAAAAGATGCAGGGCTTGGCGCCCGCAGTCATTCAAGACGCAGCAACCGGAGAAATGCTAATGGTTGGGTTCATGAACCGCCAAGCTCTGGAGATGACTTTACAAACGCGTTTCGTAACCTTTTATAGCCGCACCCGGCAAACGCTTTGGACAAAGGGAGAGACGTCGGGCAATCGTCTGGAAGTGATAGCGGCGTGGACGGACTGCGATCAAGACACCTTATTAATTCGCGTTCGCGTTTTGGGTGCGGGCAAAGTTTGCCATACGGGATCACGATCCTGTTTCACTCAAGCACTTCCGCTCGGCGACGCAGCCCTCTCGAGAGAGGCGAGCCGATGAAACTCCGACTGGGTATTCCAAAAGGGAGTTTGCAGGAAGCGACCTTAAGTCTTTTCACGCGCGCCGGGCTGCGCATCTACACGAATCCGCGTTCCTACTTTGCCGCGACCGATGATCCTGAGATCGATTGCCTGCTCATTCGCGCGCAAGAAATGGCGCGCTACGTCGAAAACGGTGCGCTGGACGCCGGCCTGACGGGCCTTGACTGGGTACTCGAAAGCGGGCTTGCCGTCGTCAGCATTACCGACCTGATTTATGCGAAACAGAGCATGGGTAAGGTGAAATGGGTGCTCGCCGTCCCTGAGACATCGAGCTTTCAAAAGCCTGAAGACTTGGCGGATCGGATCATTGCCACAGAACTGGTGAATGTCACCCGCAACTACTTCGCGAGCCGCAACGTCCCGGTGCGGGTAGAGTTCTCCTGGGGAGCGACGGAAGTGAAGCCGCCCTTGCTCGCTGATGCGATTGTGGAAGTCACGGAAACGGGCACTTCGTTGCGCGCGAACCATTTGAGAATCATTGAGACGGTGCTCGAGTCAAACACCCGGTTGATAGCGAACAAGGCAGCCCTGGCCGACCCGGAGCGGCGGCGGAAGATCGACAACTTGACCGTTATGCTCTGCGGAGCGATCGCAGCCCTGGGCCGCGTCGGCTTGATGCTCAACGTGCGAAAGCCTGACTTAACAACTGTTCTTGGGCTGTTGCCTGCGCTGAAGAATCCGACGGTAGCTCCACTAGCAGATGGGGAATGGGTCGCGGTTAACACCGTGATTGAAGAGCACACGGCGTGGTCACTCATTCCGAAACTCAAGCAAGCGAATGCGCAGGGCATCGTCGAATATCCGCTGAACAAGGTGGTGCTGTGATGCGGCGCATCAGGATTCTCGAAGGCAAAAAGAAAGATCGCTTCGTGGGTGAATTGGAAAAACGCGGGAATAGTGATTTGGCCAAGATTGAACTCACGGTTCGGCGCATTGTGAACGATGTCCGTCGCAACGGTGAAAGGTCCTTGCGGCGTTATGCGATGCGTTGGGACGGTCTGGAAAAGAGCGAACCGGTGCGCGTGCCAGAATCAGAATTGCAAGACACATGGCAAAGAGCTTCACTAGAACTGCGCGACGCCATCACGCAAGCAGCGGAGAACATTCGCCGCTATTGCGAATGGCAGAAACCGAAGGAGTGGCGCCGCGAGATTCAACCGGGCGTTTGTGTAGGTCAGTTGGTTCGGCCACTGGAGTCCGTTGGCTGTTATGTTCCCGGCGGCCGCTATCCGCTCCCTTCTACGTTGCTGATGACGGTGATTCCAGCGCAAGTGGCGGGCGTCCCGCAGATTCGCGTGGCCTCACCACACCCCGCGCAAGCGACGATGGCTGCTGCCGCATTCGTGGGTGTGCACGAGTTCTATCGAGTTGGAGGAGCGCAAGCAATCGCAGCGTTTGCCTATGGGACGGAGAACATTCCTCGCGTGGATAAGATCGTTGGACCGGGCAACCGATATGTGACCGCGGCCAAGAAGCTGGTAGCCTTGGATTGCGCTATCGAATTCCTCGCCGGTCCTACCGAAGCGGTATTCATTAGCGAAGATGGCGATCCACATTTCCTCGCGTGCGATCTAGTCGCACAGGCAGAGCACGATCCAGACGCACTCTGCATCTTGATCACTCCCTCGCGCGGATTAGCCACTGCAGTGCAGAAGTACATTGAGCAGCGTACGGGTCAGAACCCGATTGCCGCCGAATCGCTTTCGCGTCGCGGCGCGATACTCTTGGTCGATTCACTGGATGAAGCGGTTGACATCTCGAACCGGATTGCCCCTGAGCATCTGACGCTGCCGGCCCGTCTGATTCACGCAGTTAAGAACGCAGGTTCGATTTTTCTCGACGAATTCACGCCGCAGTCCGCGGGCGATTATATCTCGGGCCCAAATCATGTTTTGCCCACGGGGACGGTGGCCCGGGTCCGTGGTGGCTTGAGCGTCCTCGATTTCGTCCGCCTCATTTCCTGCCAGGAAGTTTCTCCGGAAGGAATCCAACGAATCGCCCCGCCAGCGATAGCCCTGGCCGAAGCCGAGGGATTACGAGGACACGCTGAATCATTGCGCGTGAGGTGCTCGCGTGCTTAGGGCGCGCAGTGCGGTGGAGAGCATGCACGCCTACCGGCCGCCGCTGGCCGCCCGCCGAGGACTGCGTCTTGATTTCAACGAGAGCACGATCGGCTGTTCGCCGCGAGTGCTTGAACGGCTACGCTCGCTCGATGCGGAAACTCTCGCGCGCTATCCCGAGCGCGAGCCGCTAGAACGAGCGGTAGCTGATTTTCTAGGTCTCGACGCGACCCAGGTTCTACTCACCAACGGAATGGATGAGGGAATTCATCTTCTATGTGCGGCGTATCTCGAACCCGGAGATGAGGCGATTATCGTGGTTCCAACCTTTGCGATGTATTCGATCTTCGCGCGAGTCGAGGACGCCCGGATCGTTCCTGTCTTCGCTTGCAAAGACTTTGCCTTTCCGCTGGAAACAGTCCTCTCCCGTATTACTTCTCGCACGCGCCTGATCGCCATGGCGAATCCGAATAATCCGACGGGAATGGCGGTGGAGTCCGACGTGTTGCTCAAAGTCGCACGCGCAGCGCCGCACGCGAGCGTCCTGGTGGATGAAGCCTATTTCGAATTTCACGGCAAGACTTTGCTGCACGCGATGGCGCGTCCGGCGAATCTTTTCGTGGGACGCACATTTTCGAAGGCTTACGGTTTGGCGGGTTTGCGTATCGGAATCCTCGCCGGAGATGCAAATCAAATCGCAATGGTGCGGCGAGTCGCCTCGCCTTACAACGTCAACGCGGTTGCGCTGGCAGTTCTCCCGGAGGCACTTCAAGACCAACCCTACGTGAAGCGTTATGTTGCCGAAGTACAACGCGGACGTCATCGGCTGCAACAGGAACTTGCAAGCTTGCGCCTGCGCTACTGGCCGAGCCAAGCAAACTTTGTGCTCGTGCGCGTCGGTTCCGATTACGCAAGATTCATGCAAGCCCTGCGTGCACGAGGAATTCTGGTGCGCGATCGAAACTATGATCCAGGTTGCGAAGGCTGTGTGCGATTGACCGTGGGTGCTGAGGAACATATGCAAATCCTTATCGCAGCGCTCCACGAAGTGGTCAGTGAACTCCGATTGTCTGGCGAGGTGAGAGCGTGAGGAAAGCCAAATTGCATCGCAAGACAGCCGAAACCGAGATTCGGATCGCACTCACGATTGAGGGTCGGGGAAAGTACGAGGTCTCTACAGGCATTCGTTTTCTCGACCATATGTTGGAGCTCTTCGCTCGACACGGCGGATTCGATCTAAAGCTCACAGCTTCGGGCGACCTCGACGTGGATCAGCACCACACTGTGGAGGACGTGGGCATCGCTCTGGGAGGAGTCTTTGATCGTGCGCTCGCGGATCGACGCGGGATTCTGCGGGCTGGTTACTTTCTAATGCCCATGGATGAAACGCTCGGTTTGGCGGCAGTGGATTTCGGCGGGCGCTCCGCCGCCGTGGTCGACACGAAAGTTCGTGCGGCCAGGGTGGGCGATCTGCAGGTGGAACTGGTTCCTGATTTCTTCGAAGGGTTCGCGCGTGGAGCGCGCGCTAATGTTCACGCGCGCGTACTCTACGGGCGCTCCAGCCACCACAAGATCGAAGCGCTCTTTAAGGCCTTTGCGCGAGCGTTGCGCGTTGCCTGCTCGCGCGATCGCCGACTCGGCCGCATGCTGCCGAGCACCAAAGGGCTTTTATGATCGCCATCATCGATTACGGCGCGGGAAATCTGGTCTCGGTGAAAAAAGCGTTTGCCTACCTCGGCGCTGAAGTTGTGGTCACGAACCAGCCTGCAATGGTTGCGGCCGCGAACAGGATTGTTTTCCCTGGAGTCGGACATTTTTCCGCCCTGCAGGCGCTCGATCAGAACGGCTTGCGTGAATCGATGCTTCAAGCTGTTGACGCGGCGAAGCCCATCCTCGGAGTCTGCCTGGGGATGCAATGGCTTTTCGAAGGAAGCGAGGAGTGCTCCGCCATCGCGGGCTCCGCAATTTTTCCGGGCAAGTGCGCGCAATTTCCAGCCTCGGTGAAATCCCCGCATGTCGGCTGGAACTCTTTAGCGATCCAGGATGGCTCGCGGTTGCTGAAGGGCATACCTCAAAACACATTCGTCTATTACACGCACTCCTACCATGCGCCTGTGATTGCCGCATCGACAGCGACTAGCGAGCACGGACGACAATTCACGGCCGCAGTGGAGCGAGAAAATGTTTTTGGAGTGCAGTTCCACCCCGAGAAGTCGGGAGGGGCGGGACTTGCTATCTTGAAGAATTTTTGTGAGATCTGATTTGCTGACCAAGCGCATTATCGCCTGCCTCGATATGAAAGACGGCCGCGTCGTCAAGGGTGTGCAGTTCCAGAATCTGCGTGAGGCCGGCGATCCTGCTGAATGTGCCGGAGAGCACGCTCGTAATGGCGCAGACGAAATCGTGCTACTGGATATCACCGCGACCAGCGCTAACCGGCGCACACTGCTGGACTCGGTCCGCAGCACGGCACGTACTTTGTTCGTTCCCTTCACCGTGGGAGGCGGAATTCGTCAACTGGAAGATGCCTCGGCAGTTTTCGATGCAGGTGCGGACAAAATCGCTATCAATTCGGCGGCCGTGCGCGAACCGGAGTTGATTGGAAAAATAGCAGGACGTTTTGGTTCGCAGGCTGTCGTGGTCGCGATCGATGCCAAACGAGTCGAAAGAAACTATAGAGTCTTCGTCGCCGGAGGGCGGATATCCACGGGCCGTGATGCGATTCAGTGGGCGCAGGAAACCGCAAATTGCGGAGCGGGAGAAATCTTGCTCACATCGATGGACCGCGACGGAACTCAATCAGGCTTTGACTGCGAATTGGTAAGAGCAGTGGCAGAAGCGGTCTCGATTCCCGTGATTGCTTCCGGAGGTGCAGGGTCGCCGCGTGATTTTATCGAAGTGTTTCGCGAGGGCCGCGCGGACGCCGCTCTGGCCGCGTCCATTTTTCACTTCGGTATTGAAAACATCTCCCAACTGAAGAGGCAACTACACGATGCCCACATCCCCGTGAGGTGGCCATGCTGATTCCATCCATTGATCTGATGGGCGGGAAGATTGTGCAGTTGGTGCAAGGCGAGCGAAAAGCACTGGAGTTCGATAACTTCGATTATTGGATCGAACGTTTCTCCAAATATCCGCTGGTGCAAGTAATCGATCTCGACGCGGCGCGAAGTACGGGTCAGAACCGGCTGGCCGTGAATCGCATCCTAAAAAAGCTGAATTGTCAGGTCGGCGGTGGCATTCGCAACCTTGAAATGGGTCGCGAAATGCTTCAAGCGGGCGCGCACAAAGTTATCATTGGCTCGGCGTTACTGAAGGACGGCAAGATCGACCCAGAATGCGCTGAAACTCTGGCACGCGAACTAGGCACCGCGAAACTGGCTTTCGCCATCGATTCCCGAGGCGGGCAAGTTGCAATCGACGGGTGGAAAAAAGAAACTGCTGTGACCGCATTTGACATGATTCGGGCGCTTGAACCGTTCTGTGATTCGTTCCTTTATACCCACATCGATACCGAGGGTCTTATGGGCGGCATTCCAATGGAGACGGTGAAGGCAATCCGGCAAGCCACTTCGCGACGGTTGGTGGTGGCAGGCGGCATCACAACGCAGCAGGAGATCGACAGCCTCGACGATCTGGGGATAGACGCCGTCGTCGGCATGGCCTTGTATTCCGGCCGAATCTCGTTCTGAACCAAACCCGAGGCATACAGCTACATGATCACTGAATTAGAATCTGGCGTATGCGACTGCGGATACGCGCTCTGACCGTGATTATCGCTATGAGTATGCCGATTGCGCACGGTGCCGTCGCACAGACAAGATCGTCGCCCAGTGCAGTAAACCCGAGTGGCGAAGGATCACAACTGCATACGTACCTCGAACATGCCTCCCAAGCGATGCACAAAGGCGACAACGCAGCTGCAGCCGAGGATCTCCGGCGCGCCCTGAAAATCGATCCTCATTCACTTGCCGCCCTGAATAATCTGGGAATTGTGCTGTCGCGTATGGGAAAACCTGCCGAGGCGATCCCCCTCTACCAGGAAGCGTTGAAACTTCGGCCCAATGATTCCGCGACGCAACGCAATCTGGCCATCGCCTACTTCAAAGCTCAACGGTACTCACCGGCCTGGCGCTTGCTTCGACCGATGGCGGAGAAATATCCAACTGATTTTCAGATTCTCGACCTTGCCGGACTCTCGCTGTTCGCTCTCGACCGTTATGCCGAAGCCGCGGGATACCTGGAGCGCGCGAACCAAGTCGAGCCGTCCGATCTGGAAACGCTCGACATGCTGGGCAAGGCATACCTTCGAATTAAAAATTACCAGGAACTGACTGGCGTATTCGCTCGCATCATGAAGCTTGATCCGAACTCGGCTTCCGCTCACATCATGATGGGTACGGCCTATGACCAGATGTCGAATCGGACGGAAGCCATCAAAGAGTATCAAGCGGCGGTTGCAGCAGACCCCAATTTCATGGGGGCGCACTCCGGCCTCGGCTTTGAGTATTGGAGAGAGGGTGAAAACGAACTCGCGGAAAAGGAGTTTCGCGCAGAGCTGCAGCATTTTCCCAGCGACCCAGTGTCGAACTGCATTCTCGGTCTGATACTTCTCGATAAATCTCAGGCGGCAGAGGCCGAGCCTCATTTCAAAGCGGCCCTAGCGGTAAATCCTCGCTACGCCGAGGCGCTGTTCGGCCTGGGCAAAACTGAACTCGCTCTCGAACGTCCTAAGGCAGCTATTGAACCACTTCGCCAAGCCGTCAAAATCGATCCTGATTACGTTGAGGCTCATTTTGTTCTGGGCACGGTGCTACGGAAGCTGGGTCAAACTGCCGAAGCGGGGAACGAACAGAAGACCGCACTTGAAGTCCAGGAAAAGCGTAGAGCGGCAGCGATCAAGAAGAACGAAAGCCAGTGAGCGCAGGATGTCTACTCTTGCGAATGAGTCCGGAAAAATAAAAGCGCACGCCGGAGCGTGCGCTTGATGGTAACTGTAAGCGGTGGTTAGAAGTTGACCTTGGCTCCGATTTGCACGTTTCGTGGATCGTGCCATGCGTTCACGGTACCAAAACTTGCCCCGTCGTCTACGTTAGTATCGACTGTCGAAGGGTTGCCATGGTTGAATGTATTGAAAGTCTCGAGACGCAGTTGTAATCCGACCCGCTCCGCAAATCTGAAATTCTTGATGAGCGACATGTCCCAGACCTGCAATCCTGGTCCATAAATTGCACCCACTCTGGATGAGCCGAAGTGGCCCACTGCGTCGGTGAAGGCCGCCGGGTTGAAGAATTCTGCCGCAGTTTTCGGGCCGCTGGCGCTGCCGATCTGATCCGCACGAACCTGAACCGTACTGCCAGATCGCGTCATGCCCAGTCCTCCCGGATAGAGCGGGCAGGAAGTGGTGGTGGCTGAAATCGTACATCCGCCTACCGAGTAGGGAACGCTTACCGCACCGAAGGGATCCGAACTCTGTGTGATTGAAAGTGATTGACCTGTCTGGATCGTCGTGATACCAGAAAGTTCCCATCCTCCAAGAACCTTGCCGACAAATCCGCTCTGATTTTTATAGAACGGGAAGTCGTACACATAGCTCGCGATAAACATCTGCGGGGTGTTCAGGGTAGACGGGCCATAGCTCTGCTTCAGATCGTACGTATTGTACGTTGCCAAGGACCGATCCTCTGGGTTCGTCGTAAGTAGCCTGGACCAGGTGTAACCAAGCTGTAGAGTTAAGCCTTTGCTGAATCGGCGATTCAATGACGCCTGCAGCGAGTTGTAGTTGCTGGTATAGATGGGATTGCGGTCAGTAATTACCCCATAGCCGGCATAAGGTCGTATGGCATTCACGTCGACTCCGGGATTTGCCAGACGCGCGGCGAGCGTAGGCTGATTCAACTCCACGTCGCCCAGCAGATGCGTTCCCTTTGTTCCCACGTAGCCAACCTCAAGAACAGTGTTGGGCATGAGTTCACGTTGCACGGAAACGTTGTAATCCATATAGCTCGGCACCTTGAAGGTGGGGTTCCCGGTTGCAATCAAGCCGTTGGGACCGAGAGGCGGACCCGCCACCTGTCCGCCAAGAGGGTTATCGAACAAATTAAGAGAACTGCTGCCATTATTATTCACCGTCACAGTTTGGACCAACGGCGGATCGCCAAAGGCATTCTGCTCCCAGATGCCATTCAGGCTGCGGTCATAGAAGATGCCGAAACCGGCACGAATTGCCATCTTGCCGTTTCCGTATGGGTCATAGGCCAGACCGAGGCGTGGTCCCCAGTTATTGTTGGAATTGGGATTCACCCGGCTTCCGAAAGGTGAGCAAGCAACCTGAGAAGCGATTGCTTGAGCTGAGGTGCAGGCCTTGCCACTCGGAAAGATGAGCCCGTTGGTGTAGGTCGCCGCACTCGTCGGAGCGCCACTCGCCGTGAACCCGGTCATGTTTCCAGAGATCGGGTCGATGATCGCGGCATTAGCGGGATTGAATAACTGTGGATTGAAGTTATTGAGTGTGTTGTTACTGTCCGTGGGCGATGGGAAATAGCTCCAGCGCACGCCGGCGTTCAAAGTCAGGCGGGGAGTTATCTTCCAATCATCCTGCACGTAGAATTCGAGATTTACGTAATTGAGGTGAGGAATCGTATCCTTGCTCGGCTGCGTATATTGATCTGCTTGTCCCAGCAAGAAATTAGCGAAGGCCGGGTTGCCATTCGTGGGACTGAAATTGAAAGTCGCAAAACCGGCGGATGCGTTCTCCGTCTTCTGCATCCACATTGCCGTAATGCCCACACGGACGGTGTGATTTCCACGCTGGATGGAAAGATTGTCGAATATATTTTTATCGATATTGCGCTCGAAGTATGGAGCGCTTCCATTGCCCAAACCAGTGAGGGCCGGAACCGCTTGTGTTCCGCCCGTGAAGTTCACATTGGGTGCGCGCCCGTTCGGATCTTGAAAAGCCGTATTGTTCGTAAGTTGGCTGAGGAAAGCTGGAGAGTTCGCGATGCCGCTGAGCGTGGAATTGATTGCGCCCCAGGCATCTACATATTCAACTTCATTCACTACCCTGGGAGAGATCGTAGCGCTCGCGTTTATCACCAGATTACGCCCAGGAGCGTTGACGGATGTCGTCTCAACCCCAGGATAGTTTCCACCACCCCAAAGTGAGAATGGCTCATTTTGCGGGACAACATCTTCCATGTAACGACCGAAGATTCGGACTCTGTCGCCGATGGTTTGATCGAGGCGGATAATGTCCTGCCGGAAGTTATTCAACTGCCCATAATTGGTAATGAGTTGCGTTCCATCGGCATTGTTGGCAGGATTCGGCAGCATGAAGGCGTTTAAGTAAGCCTTGGCGTTCGCGCTGTAGCAGGACGGGTTGATGGTATATACGCCGCCAGCAGCAGTTACGCATCCCGCGGGGGCAACACCAATCGGGCTTGTGAAGGAACCGGCGAGCTCTGCATTCGTGGGCACGTTGATTTGATTCGTGCCCGGCGTGCTGGCTTTGCGCCATTCCTCAGACCAGAAAAAGAAAGTCTTATCCTTCGCGGGGTGGTACAGCTTCGGAATAAATAGCGGGCCGCCGAGAGTGAACCCATAGTCGTTGTAGCGCTCGATCGGTACCGTATTGTTCGGCGAGAGCGGGTTCCCAGCCGCAATTGACGCGCGGCCGCCAAACGTATTGGCATTGTAGAAATTGTTGCGATTGAATTCGTAAGCGCTGCCGTGAAAGGTATTGGTTCCGGATTTGGTAGCGACCACAATTTGCCCGCCGCCGCTACGTCCGAAGGCGGCATCGTAGTTGCTGCGTTCCAGCGTGAACTCCTGAATCGCATCGATGCTCGGTGTATTCAACAAGGTTCCGTTCGAGCCGCTATCGTTGATGTCGGCCCCATCCACGGTGTAGTTGTTCGCTCCCGTCCGTGCTCCATTTACCGAAATTGAGGTGTTGTTCGCCAAACCGAAACCCACCTTATCGGGCAATTGATTGGCAACGCCGGGTTGCAACAGGATCAGTTGCTCGAAGTTGCGGTTGTTCAGCGCCAACTCGCGAACCTGCTCGCCGGTAACCGTTCCTGATTCCTCCGCCGTGGTGGTTTGAATCTGTATGTTCTCCGCGGTCACCTCGACGGTCTCGCTCGTTTTTCCTGTCTTCAAGCTCACGTTGAGGGTGTGCTTTTCCGCGACATTCAGAATCACGTCTTTCGCCACAAACAACTCAAACCCGGCGTTCTTTACCGTGACCGTGTAGCGCCCCGCGGGGAGATTGG
>Ga0209006_10004838_pt1 | contig 12219 bp, 5 predicted proteins | sample JacPin_JW_Ref_O2_FD_188567 | JGI IMG/M metagenome (GOLD analysis project Ga0209006, IMG submission 188567) | Forest soil microbial communities from Algoma, Ontario, Canada - Jack Pine, Ontario site 1_JW_Ref_O2 (SPAdes) (version 2) | ecosystem: Environmental > Terrestrial > Soil > Boreal...
GAAACTATCTTCCGAACGGAGGCGGCGTTGAATCGCATTTAGCGAATTCAGGCGGCGTGTTCGGGACTGACGAATCGCTCAGTTGACGAACCGGCGAATCCGGACGTTCATCACCAGACCAATCGCCAGGAAAACAAACAATGTGGCAGAGCCACCGTAGCTCATAAGAGGTAACGGAATGCCGGTGACCGGCATAGCGCCAATCACCATAGCCACATTTACTAAAACATGGAAACCAAGCGCGGCGGCTACGCCCATGACCAGGAACATGCCCGCACGATCTTTCGCGCGCTGAGCATTCTGCACGAGTCGGAGCAACAACGCCATATACAAACCCAAGGCAATCAGCACGCCCTTGAAACCCTGCTCTTCCGCCCAAGCCGACATGATGAAGTCGGAATAACGAACCGGAATGTAGCCGAGCTGATTCTGCGTGCCGTTACGAAATCCTTTACCCCAGAAACCGCCCGAACCTACGGCGATTTTCGATTGGAGCAATTGATAGCCAGAACCCTTCGCATCGTCTTCAGGGTGCAGGAAGGAAGTGATTCTCTCGCGTTGATACGGCTTGAGAATGTGCTTACTCACCGGAGGATAAAAAACGCTCCCCACTAACAAGAGACCCGCTAAGCCGAATACGGCTGCGTGCTTCCACTGCAATCCACCCAGAAAAGCGCCCACGATCAGCAAGGGCATGAGCACTAACGCGGTGCCCAAGTCGGGCTGTTTCAATATTAGCCCGAGTGGCAAACCAACCAAAAGCCCAGCTTTGATCAGGTCGCGAAGGGAAAGCTCGTCGGTACGCACTTCCGCAAAGAAGCGCGCCAACCAGATGATTATAATCAATTTTACGAGTTCCGACACCTGAAGATATTCGCCCACCATCGGGAGCCAGCGTTTGGCGCCGAACCGAGTATGGCCGAAGAGCAAGACGGAGACGAGGGCGACGATGCCGATGAGGTAGAGGATCCACGCCTGATCGAGGATTAGATGATAGTCGAGCCTCGAAAGGACGAACATCAGGATGAAGCCGACGGCCAGCCAGCGGATCTGCTTGGTGTGCATGCCGGCCAGGCTGCTGCCCTGGGTGGCGGAATAGATCTCAAGCACTCCTAAAGTGCAGATAGCTAAGAGGATGGCGATCAGCCACCAGTCGTAATCGCGGGTTCCGGGTGCGTCTTTCATAAAGTTTCGGTGCTACTTGCCGGCCTTTCCGGCTGAATCCCAATTTGGAACTGCTCAAACTCTCAAGACCGCCGGCAAGATGCCGGCCCTACCGTTGCTGGCGCGGCTCCGGAGTGCGCTGTCGGGCCGGAGTTGCCTGCGGCTCGGCATCGCGCTTGTCGGGGGGCCGCACCACAGGCGGAACGATGGTTGCTGCCGGAGCACCCTTCGCCGGGTCATAAGGCTTGGCGGCATCGGGCTTCGCCGCATCCGGCTTTGTCGCGTCCGCATTGATTACACCTTCGGTCCGCTTCGTCCGCTTGTCGTAAAACATTTTCACAACATCGCGGACGACCGGGCCGGCTGCTTCGCCGCCGTGTTCGCCGCTTTCCTGAACCAGTGCTGCGACGCAAATCTCGGGATTGCGCTTCGGAGCGTAGCCGACGAACCAGGCGTTGTCGGCGAATTGCGAGCCCTTCTTCACGAGATTTATTTTGTTATAGCCGATGACCTGTGCGGTTCCGGACTTGCCGCTGAACTCGACATTGGCTAGTTTGAGCTTCCCACCCGTGCCATGGGGTTCGTTAATCACGCCATACATCGCCTCGGTGACTTTCTCGACGGTGTCTTCCGAGAGGGGAAACTTTTCTTCGCCGACGTTCGGCGCATCCTTCAGCATGTGCGGCTGTTTAAAGACGCCGCCAGAGGCGATGCCGCCGATCAGGCGGGCAAGTTGAAGCGGCGTCGTCTGAACAGCGCCTTGACCGGTCGAGACGGAGATGACCTCACCCGCGTACCACTTACGGTGGAAGGTGCGTTCGACCCATTCCTGGGTGGGCATCAGGCCCGCTTCTTCGGCGGGTAGGTCGATGCCCGTCTTGTGGCCGACGCCGAGGCCGCTCGCGTAGTAGGCGAGGCGGTCGATGCCGAGTTTAATGCCGACGTTATAAAAGAAAACGTCGCAGGACTCGAGGATCGCGTCGTGCAGGTTGACGACTCCGTGGGATGTAATGCCTTTTTTGGAGTAATAGACCCAGCAGTGGTACGGGCGGCCGAAGAAGGTGCCATATCCGGGGCAGAAAGCTGTGAAATTCTCCGACGGCACGTGATCCTCGAGCATGGCCGTCGCGGTGACAATCTTAAAGACCGACCCGGGAGCCAGTTGGGCCTGAATCGCGCGGTTGAGCAGCGGCTTGAGGGGGTCGTCGTTCAGATCCTTCCACTCTTTCGTCGAGATGCGAACGGCGAAATCGTTTGGGTCGGGCGTCGGGCGGCTGACCATTGCCAGAACCTCGCCAGTGCGCGGATCGAGAGCGACTACCGCGCCAGGGCGCGTCCCGAGCGATTGTTCCGCAGCCGCCTGGAGGTCGTAATCGACGCTCAGCTGAATTTGCTTGCCCGGAATGGCTTCCTGGGTCGGGAGGCGATCGACTTCTTTGCCGACGCTGTTGACGATGACCCGGCGCATACCGTCGGTACCTTGCAAAATGTCGTTATATTCGCGTTCGAGGCCGGTTTTGCCGACGAAATCGCCGGGACGGAACTTGCCGTTGCTGTCTTCGATCTGATTTTCGCTGACTTCACCGACGTAGCCGCTGGCGTGCGCCATGAAGCCGTTGGGTAGATAGCGGCGGCGGTGGACCATCAGCATTTCGAGGAGCGGAATATCGGAGCGATGCGACTCGATGAATGCGACGTCGGCCTGTGTTGCTTCTGGCTTGATAACGATCGGCTGAAATTTTGGTAGGTCGCGGGCGCTGTTGAGCTGGTCGTTGAGGTCGTCGAGCGAGACGCCGAGACCTTCCGAGATCGCGGGAAGATTCTTCGCGATCTGGGTGGGATCGTCGCGGAGCAGGAGCACGCTAAAAGATGGGTAATTGTCGACCAGGACGCGGCCGTCGCGATCGAGCATGCGGCCGCGAGGCGCAATGACGGGAATCGAGCGGATGCGGTTACGGTCGGCCCACTGCGAATACTTGTCGGAATCGATGATCTGGAGCTTCCAGAATCCGACCAACAATAGGCCGATCATGCCTACGATGACGTAGGAGACGACAGCCAGCCGAGCCTGCGGCAACCGATTATCGTTGCGGAACCAGTACGACACGAAATCCCCGCGCGAGCGTTTGTTGGCGGCATGTTGCGCTTTCAGCCGCGTCTGCTGCAACGCTTGAAATCAGCCTAAACCGGGTATGACGGAGGCTGCTCGCGCCCTCAGAGTGACCACTTGCGGGCCCTGTTTGCGCTAAAAAGTAGCGAAAAAGGCCCGATCTCACGGTACACGGGCGGGGTGGGGGCTGCAAGCCGTCCGCAGGGGCAGGTTCCCTGAGTGGTACTAGCCATTAGGCAAACGGCGGGTGATTCGGCAGGGCTGTCGGTGGCCCTCGCGCTCGGAAATCTATTCGTGGCGCAGTGCTTGCGTCGGCTCAATATTGGTGGCGCGGCGGGCTGGGATGAAACAGGCCAATAGCGCGATCGCGGTCAGCAGAATGGAGACGCCAACGAAGGTAAATGGGTCGGTCGGCGTGACATCGACGAGGAAGTCGCTCACGAGCCGGCCGATAGCGAAAGCGCATAGGAGTCCGGTCGCGAGCCCGCATGCGACCAGGATCGCTCCCTGCTTGCAGATCATCGTGAGCACTTGGCCGCGACGAGCGCCGAGCGCCATGCGGATGCCGATCTCGGACGTGCGGCGGCTGACGCTGTAGGACATCACTCCGTAAACGCCGACGACGGCGAGAAGCAGGCCGAGGAATCCAAGAGCGCCTGCGATCGCTGCGCCTATCTTGAAGAATAAGAGTCCGTTGCCGCCGTTGATCAGGCGCTCCATCGTGCGAATTCCGAAAACCGGCATCATCGGCGAAATCGCGTGAATCTGGTCGAGCGCGATGCGCGCCATCGTGTCGGTCGAAGCAGTCGTATGAATTTGCAGCGTCGCGCTGGAGACGAAGTTCTGGCTGAGCGGGACAAACAAGGCTTCCGTGAACGGCCCCGAAATTAGGTCCAATCGGGAATTCCTCGCGATGCCTACGATCTGGATCGCGCGTTTGGGGTTCGTGGCGCGACTGAACGTTTTTCCGATCGCATCCTGATTCGGCCAATATTTGTCGGCCATCGCGGCGTTGATGACGGCGACCGGCTGCGAATTCTCAGTGTCGGCGTCGGAGATTTCTCGGCCGCGCAGCAGCGACATCCCCAGCGTTTCAAAGCAGCGGGGCGAGTCAACAACACGGATGGGATGCGGCGCGGGCTGATCTTTCTCCTTAGGCCGGCCGGGAATTTCAATATCGTCGCCGTTGATCGTCTCGCTGAGCGGCGGAGTGGACGTAATACAGGCCGACGTCACTTGAGGCAGTGCGCGAACGCGATCGAGCAGTTCGTTGTAAAACGCGATCGACTGCGGTTTGTCGTATCCGATTTCGTGCGGATCGGCAGTGAGATTTATCACGCCACGCGGGTCGAAGCCGAGATCGGAATTTTGCGCGTGTTGCAGGCTGCGCAGAAAAAGTCCTGCGACGACCAAGAGCGCGAGCGAGCCGCCGACCTGCACCGCAACCAGCACGCTGCGAAATCGCTGGCGGCGACTGGTCGAGCCACGCCCGCCGGAGTACAAAACGTCCCGTAGGTTACTGAACGACACGCGCAGCGCGGGGAAGAGACCAACGAGAAGTCCGGTAGCCAACGCTATGCCGGCAGCATAGAGAAAAACGTGCCAATCGAAGGGAAAGGTCAGGATCAGCGGAAGATCGGTCTCGAAATTGACGCTGGAAATCGAGTGGACGATATTCAGGCCGATCAACGCGCCTGCGAAACATCCAGCAAAGGAGAGCAGCAAGCTTTCCGTGAGCAGTTGCCGCACGACGCGCGTTCGTGAAGCGCCTAACGCGCTGCGGACGGCGATTTCGCGTTCGCGCGCAGTGGCGCGGACAAGCAGAAGATTTGCGACGTTGACGCACGCGAGCAGCAGCACGAGGCCCGCAAGAATAATGAAGAGGCTCGCGAGTTTCGGAAGTATTCCAGGCGGATTGGTGATGCCTGGCGCCCGAAGCGGCATCGCTCGCAGAGACGAGCTCGCGTCTTCGGGCCGCGCATTTTGTTGGAAGAGGCGCTTGCCGATGATGTCGAGCTCCGGCTGCACTTTTGCCGAGTTCATCCCATCTTTCCAACGGGCGAGTACGACGAGCGCGCGAGTCTTGGGATTGGCGATGAAATCGGTGTTCCCGTCGGTGTCGAGCGTTGCCATCCCGAGCGGCAGATACGCTTGCATCGAAAGCAGCGGCGTGATGCCTTCAAATCCTTCGGGCGTGACGCCGACAATCGTCACGGGATGGCCGTTGATCGCCGCTTGTTTGCCGACAATATTCGGATCGGCATGAAAGCGGGTTTTCCAGTAGCGGTCGCTGATCACTGTGACGGGATCGGCGCCGGCGGATTTCCCTTCGGCGGGAAGAATGAGACGGCCTTGGGCCGGCGCGATGCCGAGCAGCGAGAAAAAATTCCCGGTGACGAACGAAGTTTGCACCGGCTCGGTGTGGCCCTCAAACGTCAGACCGTCCCCTTGACTCTCGGAGCCGAAAAGGCCGCCGTAGATCACTCCGGCCGCGCTGGTGAAGATATCGGACGTTTGCTTTTGGAGGTCTGACAATTCTTGATATGAAAAATCGTGATCGACATGGACCGAATCGCGAGGAAACGCGAGATACACCATGCTGCTCGGGTCGGTGATCGGCAGGGGCCGAAGCATCAAGCCGTTGATGAGGCTGAAGATTGCGGTGTTGGCGCCGATGCCGAGAGCGAGCGTGAGGATGACGATGAACGTGAAGCCCGGCTCCTTGAGCAGCATGCGTGTGCCGAAGCGCACGTCGCGCCAGGCATTTTCGATCGAAGTAAGAATGCGCACTTCGCGCGTGCGCTCTTTTACAAGGGTGGCGTTGCCGAGTTGGCGATGCGCGGCGTGACGCGCTTCGGTGGCCTCCATTCCGGCGGCGCGATTTTTATCCGTGCGCTGTGCGAGATGGAAAGAGAGTTCGTCGCTGAGATCGCGATCGAGTTCGCGCCGCGTCAACAGCATTCGGATTCTGAGCCAGATGCTTCGCAAGGATTGCCGCACGGTTCGTCTCCTCTTCGCCTATTCGTAACGCAACGCGACCAGCGGATCGACATGCGTGGCGCGCCGCGCCGGGACCAATGCGGCTGCCGTCACGACGACGAGAATCGCAATCGCAGAAATTGCCAGCGTGACCGGATCGGTTGGCGCCGTTTCATACAGGACCGACTCCATCAGACGAGTCAGCGCGAAGGCTCCGGCGAGCCCGATCACCACAGCGAGTACTGCAAGTGACAAGGCTTCGCGCAGAACCATTCGCGTAATTTCGGAAGTGCCTGCGCCCATCGCCATACGCACTCCGATCTCCGGGGTGCGCTGCGTCACCGAGTACGACACGACGCCGTAGACGCCGATCATCGCGAGTACGATGGCGAGGCCTGCGAAAATGAGCAGCAAAACGAGCTGGAATCGCGCATCGGAAGCCGAGTCGGCGAAGACGTGATCCATCGTCTGCACTTCGGAGATCGCTTGTTGCGGATCGTATTCTCGAATCGCCGTTTGCACCGGCCGAACAACCTCCTGGGGATCGCCTGCTGCGCGAATCACAAGCGTCACTCCGTACGCGCCTGCCTGCGAATTTGCGAGAAAAATTGTGGGCTTTGGATCGTCTTTCAATCGCGTCTGTCGCGCATCCCCGACGACGCCGACAATGCGTCCCGGATTTTTTACGCCCCAGCAGACACTCACCTGCTGGCCCACCGCGTCCCTGCCGTTGAGAAATTTCCGAACAAATGCCTGGTTCACGATGACCGACGTCGTCGACTCGATCGTGTCGTGCCCGTTGAAATCGCGGCCGGCCACAAACGGCGTTCGCATCGCGTCGAAAAACTGCGAACTCACGACGAGAAACTGCGCGTCGGGCGCATCCGCCATATTTTTCGGGAGCGCCGCATCCAACGCAAAACACGAACCCGAAACGCGATCCATCAATGGCAGAAAATGCGTGAAGCCCGCCGCTTCGACACCGTGAACACCGCGCACCGCGTTCACCAATCCATCGAGGTATCGCGCGCGATCGGGAATCTTGTCGACGTTATCTTTCACAAACACGCGCATCGTGACGAGGTTCTCGGTGCGAAATCCCAGGTTCACCGACGTCAGTCGCTGGAAGCTCCTCAGCAACAGCCCAGCTCCAACGGAAAGCATCAAAGCCAGTGCGATCTCCGCGACCATCAGCGCCTGGCGTAGCCTTCGATTTCCGCCGATACCCGTGCGCGACGTCCCTTGCTTGAGCGCCGCAAGCAGATCGATGCTCGACAAACGCAGCGCCGGCAACAGTCCGAACAGCAGGGTCGTAAAAAATGTCAGGCCAAGCGCGAAAAGAAAGACGGTAGTGTCGATCCGGATCGATTCCATCCGTGGCAATGGCGCCGCTTCCGGGATCAATGTGAGCAGCGCGCGCAGTCCCCACACCGCGATCGCGAGTCCGCCAAGCGTGCCAAGAATCGACAGCACTAAATTTTCTGCCAGCAACTGACAGATGACGCGGCCGCGTGCGGCACCCAATGCAATACGCACTGCGAGTTCGCGCTCGCGACCTGTGCCGCGCATCAGCAAGAGGTTTGCGACATTGGCGCATGCGATGAGCAAGACAAAACCGACCGCGCCGAGCAACAGCAAGAGTGGCTGCTGCACGTCGCGCGTCGCGTCCCACAGCATCGGCAAGACGATCGCGCTCCAGTCGGTGTTGAAGTTCGGCCGCGCAGCCAAGGTGTACTGCGCCACGCGCTGCATGTCCTGGTTCGCTTGTTGCACGGTCACGCCGGGTTTCAAGCGCGCGACCACTGTCATGTAGCGCCCTTGGTCGGAGAACGTAGCGCTTCGGTCGATGACGAATGGCGCGAACACGCTGCCGCGCACACTGGGCAACGCAAAACCGCGCGGCATCACGCCGATGATCGTCGCAGGTCTCTCATTGTTCTGGATGTGGCGCCCGATGACACTGGGGTCCCCGCCGAATTGCTGCTCCCAGAATTCGTAGCTCAGAATCAGATGAATTTCGGCGCCTTCTTTTCCATCGTCGTCGGTGAAACCGCTGCCGAGAAGCGGCGTAACGCCGAGCAAGGAGAAAAATTCCGGCGACACGAGTACCGCCGGAACCTGGAGCGGTTCGTGTCCGAGTCCAAGCTTCGTTGAGTCGCCGACGATCGCCGCCATTCCGCTAAAGGAGCGATTCTGTTCTCTCCAGTCCAGAAAATTGATTGGGTTGACGACGTTGCGGTCGGCGCCCGTCTTGAAATCCGTCTCCCACACCTGTACGAGTCGTTCGGGCTGCGCGAAGGGAAGCGGCCGCAGCAGCACGCTGTTCACGACACCGAAGATTGCCGTGCTCGCGCCGACTCCGAGAGCGAGCGTCGCAATGGCGATCAGCGCGAAGAGAGGAGCCTTGATCAGCATGCGCGAGCCGTAGCGCAGATCGTGCGCAAAATTTTCAGCCGTCGGGAGGGTTCGCAGATTTAGCGTGTTTTCTTTGATGGAAGTGGCGTTGCCGAGTTGCCGATTCGCGGCGTGACGTGCTTCGGCGGCATCCATTCCCGCGGCATGATTCCTTTCGGTGCACTGATCGATGTGAAACGCGAGCTCATCGTTGAGATCGCGTTCGAGCTGATCGCGATGAAAGAGCGAACGAATGCGAAGCCGAAGTTCACGGAACCAGTTTGAGGGCACGATATCGCTCCTTTACGGCTTCATTCCTGACGCAAAGCGATGGTCGGTTCGATACTCGTCGCGCGCCACGCGGGGAGAAAAGCGGAAAACGCTGTGACGGCGAGAACACCTCCCGCAACGAGCACAAGTGTTGCCGGATCGCTAGGGCTTACTTCAAATAGCAGCCCGCGCAATGCGCGCGTGACGAGCAGCGAAATTCCGCAGCCGGCCGAGATCGCCAGCAATGTAATCAACAGCGCTTCGCGCAACACCATCCGGCCTACGTCGGAGCGGCGCGCGCCGAGCGCCATGCGCACACCAATTTCGGACGTTCGCTGCGCGACAGTGCACGAAAGCACGCCGTAGATTCCGATGGCCGCGAGAACGAGGGCTACGACGCCGAATCCCGAAAGCAGCGACATCGTGAAGCGGCGCTGCGCCAACGTATTGTTCAGGATCTCGTCCATCAAAACCGGATTGAAGACGAGCGTGTTTTTGTCGAGCGACCAGATCTCCTCATTAATCGCCGGCGTGAGCGCGCTCGGCGCGACCGAACTACGAACCATCAACACACCGGGATAGCTGAACGGCGACTGCGTGTAGAGAAGGTACGCTTGCGGCGTCGTCGGAGAGTCGGGGCCGTATTGATGAATGTCGCCGACGATGCCGACGATCTCCGCCCACGGTTTGTCGTCTTGTCGGCCGCCGAGTTGGATGTGCCGGCCGATCGGATCTTCATTGGTAAAAATCTGGCGCGCGGTTTTTTCGCTGATGATGGCGACTTGCGCGGGCGACTCGGCGTCAGCTTGCGTGAAGTAGCGGCCGCGCCGCAGCGGGATGTGCGTCGTGGCGAAATAGTCGGCGCTGACAACGTAGCGATCGACGCTGGGGACCTGAGTATTGAGCAGATGGCGATCCTGAATGTGAAAGCCGGCTTGATCAAATCCACCAAAATTTCCGGCAAGCGGAGGGGTGCTTGTCAGTGCGACCGACTCGACACCGGGAAGGCGGCGCACACGTTCGAGAATTTCGGTTTGCGCGGCAAGAGTGACCTTGTCGTTTTCATATTTCTTGCCCGTCAGCGAAAAATTCGTCTCGTATAAATTGTGAGCGGAGATGCCGGGATCAACGCTCCACGCGCGAATGAAGCTTTTCAGAAGCAGGCCCGACGCGACGGTGAGAATAAACGCGAGGCAAATCTGCGACGCTACGAGCACGGCGCGAAATTTGCTTTGCCCGCCTGTGATGCCGCGAGCCGCGCGCTGCAACGCCACGCGATGATCGATGCGAGATGCCTGCAGCGACGGGGCGAGGCCCATCACGATGCCGGTCGCGGTGCTGACGAGCAGCGCGAAGAACAGAACACCGGTATCGACGTGAATGTCGGCAACACGCGGAATTTGCGGCGGCGCCCACTGCGCGAGCAATCGCGTGCCCCAGATTGCGAGCAGAACTCCGGCGATTCCGCCGAGTGAACTGAGCAAGACACTCTCCGTGAGAAGTTGGCGAACGATACGAGAGCGTCCGGCGCCGAGCGCGGAGCGAAGCGCGACTTCGCGATTTTTCTGAGCTAGGCGCGCGAGCAGAAGATTTGCGACGTTGGTACACGCGATCAGCAGGACGACGCAGGTCGCGGCGAGCAGGAGCCACAGGGTGGTTTGAACCCGTCCGTACCAGGTGTCGCGCAGCGGCTGGACCAAGATGTTTTCGTGCTCGGAGTAGTCGTTCGGAAATTCACGCACGAGCTGCGACGCGATCGTCGCCATTTCGGCGCGCGCTTGCGAGAAGGTGACCCCATCGCGAAGGCGCGCAACGGAGTCCAGATGGTGGCACGTACGGCAGGCAAATTCCTGCGACATGTCGTAACCGAGCGGCGCCCAGATGTCTGGCGGGCTGCCAGCATCGGTGAAAGAGAGCGGCTCGAAATTCTGCGGCAGTACGCCGACGATCTCGAACGCAACCTGATCGAGCACGATCGTTTTGCCGATGACGTGTTCATCGGCTCCGAATTGGCGGACCCAGTAGGGATAACTTAAGACGACAACGTGCCAGGTGGAGGGGCGGTCTTCGTCGGGCGTGAAACTACGGCCGAGTTGCGGGGCGACACCGAGCGTGGCGAAGAAATTTTGCGTCACGCGCAGTCCGAACACCATGCGCGGATTGCCGTTGCCGGTTGCGGCGGGAGTCCAGCCGCGATAGAGCGCGATTTGATCGAAGGATCGCGTGCGCGATTTCCAATCCTGGAACTCGCCGAAGGAAACTTTGGCCGGGTTGCGATCCTCCGCGTTGGCGGGCGCGACTGTGACGAGGCGCTCGGGCTGGCGATACGGAAGGGAATCGAGAAGGACGGCTTTCACCACGCTGAAGATCGCGGCGTTTACGCCGATGCCGAGCGCCAGCGTGGCGATGGCGATGAGCGCGAAGCCGGGACTCTTGCGCAACATTCGCGCGCCGTAGCGGAGGTCTTGCAGCATGTCTTCGAGCGCGGCGAAAGTTCGCAGGCGCGTCGCGCGTTCTTTGATTTGCGTGGCGTTGCCGAGCTGGCGATGGGCTGCGTGACGCGCGTCGGTTGCGTTCATTCCGGCGCCGCGGTTTTTCTCTGCTCGTCGGGCGAGGTGGAATTCGAGTTCGTCGCCGAGGTCGCGATCGAGTTGATCGCGATGGAAAAAGGATCGCAGGCGGGCGAGGAATTGTTTTGGCGAGTGCGGCATTTGGCGATCTTCCTTTCGCTTTACTCGTGGCGCAGGGCCAACGTCGGCTCGATGCTGGTGGCGCGGCGCGCGGGAACGACGCAGGCGGCCACGCCGATCGCTAGAAGCAAAATTGCTACGCCAAAAATGGTGAGCGGATCGTGTGCGGACGTTTGCCAGAGCTGGCTCGCGAGGATGCGTGAGAGCGCGAGGCTGGCAACGAGTCCGATCGCGACACCGATCGCAATGACGCGAAGACCCATTCCGAGGACAAGCTTCAGTGCGTCGGAGCGCGTTGCGCCGAGCGCCATCCGAATGCCGATTTCGTGCGTACGGCGCGCGGTGGCGTAGGCGACCACGCTGTAGACGCCGATCGTCACGAGTGCGAGGCCGACGATCGCGAAGATCGTCATCAGGATGAAGCCGAATTGCGGGCCGGCGTAGGACTGGAGATGAATGTAGTTTTCCATCGAACCGGTGTAGCTGAGCGCGACGCTGCGATCGACGGCCCAGACTTCGCGGCGCACGGATTCCATCAACGACATTGGATCGTTGGCAGTGCGGACGAGAATGCCGCGCTGGCCCGAGCCGGTCAGCGTGTAAGGGAGCCAG
>Ga0209006_10004839_pt1 | contig 12218 bp, 24 predicted proteins | sample JacPin_JW_Ref_O2_FD_188567 | JGI IMG/M metagenome (GOLD analysis project Ga0209006, IMG submission 188567) | Forest soil microbial communities from Algoma, Ontario, Canada - Jack Pine, Ontario site 1_JW_Ref_O2 (SPAdes) (version 2) | ecosystem: Environmental > Terrestrial > Soil > Boreal...
GTCCTTATGCTGCCTTTCTTTAAGACCGCCGTACTCGCTAAGATATGCGGTTGACGAGATGCCGGATTCTTGGTTCTGGGGCACATCCCTGCTCTGTAAAATGAGGAAGAAGCAGCTAAACCACGACAGTCGGTTTGATATGTGGGAGTGACTGAATGATCAGGGAAACTGACCAGCTCACTGCTGGTTCGGCCTGTCCATTGCTCAGCACTTTACAGGTCGTCCAGAAAATGACAAAAATTAAAAATTAAATCAGCGTCACGTGCTTACGCGTCGCTCAATATCGCACCGCGTCATGGTCTACTTACCTCCCCCTCATCTGGCCTTACCCTCGCGCCCATCTTACGCTGAAATCTACGCAGACATACTTAAAGCTCATAGACGATCCCCCCTTACCTCGGCTTCTTCGGTAATCATACTAGTAGCGCCCGACGTCGATGCTCTCTGTGCGGCCCGGATGTTAGCAGACTTGTTCAAGCAAGACGATGTGATGCATCGCGTTATTCCCGTGTCTGGAATTGCCGAGCTGGAACGTATGAGGAATGAGCTCATGTCATACACTGAGGTAATTCACAATGTCCGAAGTATTATGCAATCCAGAATAAATCGAAGTGATACAGCTCCATACGCTGATTTTACTGAACATGGGTGCAATTCTGGACCTTCCTTCATCGGAGTGGTTTGGAGACTTCGGCTTGCAAATGACCGTACACGTCATTGATTCGACGCGTCCACAAAATTTGTCCAGTCTGTTTGGCGCGGGAGAAAATGGCGAACGGATTGTTGTGTGGGATGATGGTGAAGCTGAAACGTTGGAAGAGGAGAAGAAAGCCTGGGAAGCACTTGCTGTGAGCATGTCATCTTAAAAAACCATGTTGACTCAGATTTCAACGAATGCCTCTACAGTATGAACCCGAAATCGACTCAGATGACGATGATTCGGATGATGATTCTGAACTAGAACAGTCAAGCATCCACCAAGAGGAGGAGGAGGATTACGAAGATGATGGGAGCCCTTCTGGAAAACGAAAGTCGTCGAGTGATGGTAGCCGAAGTCCTGCAAAGCGACGTAAGCTCGATAAGGTGCTTTTGATATTCTGAAGCGTGTTTGCATAGCTCATGGATAACGTTCCGATCGTGCCAGAGAGCAAACCGTATGTCTCGTGATCAACGCAACCGTCACGCTGCTTTATTAGAGAAGCACTACGGCGCTGGGACATGGTATGGCCAGAGTGCATCGGGCACAATATACATCCTGGCTACCGCGTTAGAGCGAGTAGATAACGAACTTTTGTGGTGTGGTACCATTTTTTATCTTCAGTTTCCTTCATGACTGAATGCTCACCCTTAGGCTTGCCATCCTTGGTCTGACATATCAATATACAACATCACACATTTCGCGAGAACACTACGACAAATATCACTCCATTTATTACGATGAAGTTTTCCGCCTAAATCCACCATTGCCACTCGACTCCTCGACTTCACTTCACCCGGATGATCTTTCAGTACGCGCAACGGACGAGCTGAGATTCACACTGTTCAGGCATTGGACATTATATGATGCAATGTACCATTCCAGTTATGTTGCCAGTAAACTGGGTATCTGGAAGGAGAAAGGACGGAAAAGGCTAACGGGATTACTAGCCAAGATGGGGTTGGTGACTTTACTTTCATGCTCTCGTGGTCTCAGCGCTGATGTTCGTTAGGTTTTCTATTCCTCAAACACAACAGCCATACCCTCACATGGACATGGATCTTAAAAAGCAGCTCCATTCAAAGTTGTCAGCAATAGCACCTGAATATGGGCTAGTCGAACTCTCCTACCCCTCGTTCATGAGATGTTACGGGTACCGATCACTACCACTTTCCGCTGCAGATGCGGTCGAAGCGGTAAGCGCGCTACTAGACGTTGCGGGTGGTGTTAAGATGGAAGTCGAAGTCGAAGGAGCGAGGAATGGGGGTGAATGGTTTAGCGGAGGGAAATTGTGGGAGGCCTCCGGGGAGGCAAGGAGAGCTGATGAACGTGAAAAGGTGTCCACAAGCGGAGGCGAGGCCAGGGAGGGCAGAATTGAGGCAGATAGCACAAACGAGCCAGAAGAGAAGAATACCGGAGTGCCGTGGTGGGCGAAGAATTTCTGGACTGCATTCGATGCGCTCAGCGAGTAAGTTCATGGCACGCTCTCAAAATGATGGTAGTCTGAAATTTCGCCAGCATTGTGCCACTCCAGGAAGCACTCTCGCTTTCTATGTCTCTCCACCGCGCAGTCATCCGCCAGGGCACATCCATAATCGACAAGCAAGATATTCGAACTATGCGGAACCACCGCGTTATTGTTCTGACACAAGGGCCTGATTTGGCCCTGTTTGCCCATTCGGGTGTTCTATCTCGGCTAGCGTTATGGCTTGTGGATGCTCTCCGTGACCGAATCCCGGGAAAAGTTGTCAGCGCGAGGAGTAAGAAGAAGACCTTGCCATTAGTAGTTTGCTGCCTGAATGAGGACTCTGGGACATATATAGTCGTTGGTGTCATGGCTGCGCTTGACTTTGGGGATGTGCGCAAAAAGTATGTCCCCGCATTCAAGTTTATCTGCTCAAGTTGACCTTATCTTTTCTCTCACAGTGAATTTGGTCTCGCCTTTCTGGACGCGAAGGAACGTTGCAACGCCAGGACACGGCATGGTTCTTTCGATACAAGCGTCATTGAGATCAATCAGGCAGACTTGAAGATATTCCTTGAGACACTGTGCGAGGGGGTAGATGGGTATTGAAAATACGATTGACGATGTCTTTCGTTGTAATATCTCAGCTTCTTACAGGTAGTACGTGACAATATTAGATATTAAATACTAACGGCTCGTGAGAGGAGTAGTTCGAAAGGATGCTCAGTGGCACCTGTCCGAATCGATCTTGTAAATGTATTACCAAGGATTTCTACCGAACCACCTTACCACTGAAAGTCTTGTAAAGAAAGCATGGGGCAAAAATGCCCATCACGACCCTTATTCTTCGTAGATCCTAACACCACCCTCGCCCCATTTCATCATTACGGCTGCCCCTGCCCTGGTCGGCTGCGTGAATGCCACTTCTCCCTTTTTCGGATCCAAGGGACACCCATGCACAAACGTCTCCGCTGCCGCGCAAAGTAACTTCAGCGCGATCCCCCCTCGACGGTGGGCACGTGCGACGAAGAGTCTAGAGATCCCCATTGGCGTAGGCAGTGGGGTAGGGTTGGCGTACAGGGAGGCTGCTGGGTCCACTGCAATGAGAGGCGGGGCAGACGGTGCCACAGACTCAATAGAAGATTCAGTAGATTCGGTAGGCGCTGCTCCATCATCACTTGCGCTGGTATCTGGAGGAGAAGCGATGGCCATGGCAGTCGTTATTCGTTGCGCAATGACACAACCTATGATTTTCTCGCGCGAGGAACCGGGTAACGTTGTGGGAACCAAGAACAAGTAGACTTTCGACGCTCGGAGAACGGACTGTGTAAGTGGAGGCGAGGATAGTGCCAGATTGATCGTCTCAAGGAGCGTTGTGAGCTACCAAACACATTCAAATGTCAACGACGCCTTCAGATAAACGTGTACTTGCCTTTGACTTCATCCTGCCACTCACATCTGCTCTGAATGAAACAATCCTCCCCTTTCTCCCATCATTCAACGGTACGCCGCTAGCCACTTCCGAAATACCCGCCTTGACACTTTCCCTCTCCTCCTCCTTTCCCCATTCCATTCCCCTCTGTACCCTTGCACAATGTGCCTTGTGCAGACTTTCGTCCTGTGGCGCGCCTTTGGTGTACGACATATCACATAAACTGCATGTCCGCAGGATGGATGTATCGATAGAGAAATGTAGTTGTGTAAAGGTCTTTTTAGTTTCTGGTTTTGATTTCAATATTTCCCTTTTTTGAGAAGTCTTCAAGCGTTTGACAGGGGGAGGAACGTTTTGAGATAAAGTCAGGTCCTCGAGAGGTTGTTTCCTCCGTTTCGCAGGTTTGGGGGATGTGAGATCGGAAGAGGAAGAGGAGGACGGGTGTGGCTTGCGAGTGCGTGAGCCGTATGTTCGTTTTATGGTGGACATTAGTCTCGCGATCGGTGTGTTAGGGGAAGACGCGTAAAACGCGTTTTACGTAATGCCTCGTTTATTGCATCGCGTAAAGTCACGTGAACATTATCGAGTTGTGATGCGAAGTATCTACGATGTAATGTATTCTGTCCGAGTAAGAAAAGAATGTTCAACCAGACTGAGATAATGGACTCCAGAGTGTCACGGTCGAAGCGAATCCGTTGACGTTGTCACTCTGGTTGACGATCCCGAGATTATTGACACTGACTTGATACGTTGTACCAACAGTCGAGAGACTGTAGACAGAGATCGTCGACTTTTCGTCCACGTTGAATATGCCATTCTGGCATGTACTGTTGGCCACGCAGGCTGAGGTGTGATTCTTTCAAGATCCATCAGTCACTGAAACAATCCTCTGACCTTCCGAGGGAGTAAACTGACCTGGAAAAAGCTGTAAAGACCGGCACCTGCGAATGAAGCAGCACTGTTATTATCGCAGGGCCGTACAGTGTACCTGAAACGTACCAAAGATGGTAATATGCGACGACGACTGGACCCAAAGGCCCCATGCTGAACCTCCGTTGTAAAAATTAGGATCTTTCCAGAAAAGATTATGAACGAATGGTGAAGGTGCCGCCGGGACAGGCTGGTAATACGGCTGTATTAAGGAGCATGAGCTTTCGATGAGCCATTGTCAATACACAGTCCCACCGTCTCTGTTTGAATCAAACCCATGTAATGATCTTTAGCATCGACAAGGCTATATTGGTACAGTGTGTGGTGTTCCGCTGGAAAAAATTATAAGTGTATCAATATATCCCATACCGCGAGGTCTTACCAGCTATCAAGTGGCGAAAACCAGGAAATCAGCTCGACACGCGTTACAACAAGGAATTCCATGCACTTACCCGTGCCAATCATCCAGACAGGACCCGTGGATCGCGAGAGGATTCCCCGACCACTATAGACCGTGAGTGACGTCTCGCCCCTTCCGTCAAGATCATGATCCGCGAGCCACACCCAGGTACCCTGAAAAGATTCAATTTGTGAAACAAGAAGCAGGTATCCTTCGTGGTGACGAACCTCAAAGTAGCCACTCGATCCAGGGGCGAGGTAGAGGCCAAGGAAAGCAGCGAAGCATGCGTCAGTGCCGTTACCAGTGACACTAGCGTTGCTGGCGGCGCAGGTGCTGAGCTCTAGATTAGTGCCTCGAGCTGAATTCGTGAATCAACATGAGAGATTGGACATTTTTTGTGGAGATAACGAACCTCCTCCAAGTCTGAACCAAAATTCAGTTAGGGACAGGCCACTTTTCGATATCCAATAACGAACCTGATGTGTGAGTCCCACATCCCAGAGTCACCCTGTGAAGACTGCCCAACGTTCCACTCAATGACGATAGCGCCGGCAGCTATGTGGATCACCATCAACCACAAGGAATCCAATATATACACACAATCGCTCACTGGGTCCAACCGTAGTGAATAGCATATCCGTAATTTCGACTCCACCAGTTGATCCCGGAGAACCTACTTGAACGACGGGTTGGGGACGATGAAGGTTCTCAAAAAAGGGACCCTTTCCAGCGATGACAGACCAAGCTTCTCCTACTATCTGCGTTCCCGCTGGGATAGTGAGAGTCGAGGTGACTATATATGTGCCTGCGTCGAAAAAGATGAGTTTGCAGCCAGCATACTGGGAAAAAGAGATCGGTAAGAAGATTTGTCTCGGCGAGAAAAGTCAGACCTTCTCGAAGACAGCGTTGAGTGCAGCCGTGTCGTCCGTCACCCCGTCACCCTTCGCGCCGTTAGACTTGACACTGACAATTTGGCTGACGGAATAGGTATGATATTGCGGATGGGGTTTTCCGAAAACTCGGCCGGAACTGTCAAGCAAGGATGAGGGTATGGAGGCCTTCGGTATATTGCCCTGCGTGAAAGTTCCTTTCGGGTTTGTGCCAACGTAAACGTTTCCTTGACCCCAGGACGCGATAGTTTTAGTTCCACCCGCAAGTACAACCCCACCACCGACTACCCCGACAGCCGTTGTGACGTTTTGGAGTTTGATGTTGTTGAGAACGAGGGAGCCCGCGAGTTCTCCTTGGCTAGCAACTGACGAGCGGACAAATATGGGTGTATTGGATACCACGGCGTCGATGATGGCTTCAGCGCCTACGGTCTAGAGAAGAGGGTAAAACGGAAACCAGGGGGTGCATGGAAATGAACGATATTCACCTGAGTAGCTGCAGTGTGACCGCCGGTCTTCAAGTCAAAGCCGACTTCACAATTGTTAATTGTAACTCGCTGGAATGTCCATCCTGTGTGTTGCGGAAATATAGACTTGTCCACAGCCACGGTTGACATGTTCACTCACCCCAGTTCCATACGCTATAAATGGCTTATCACGATCGGTGAGTTTAGAGAGTGTCCAAATATGTGACCTTAGCGGACTCACCGGTGGCAGCATTGTTAATCGTGATATTCCGAACAGTGAATCTGGGAATAGACAAACCAGTGAACATCCTGCGAGTTTTCTGCACGAATACTACTTACTGTTGGTTTCCAACCCAGATACCGAATTTTCCTCCATTGAAGACAAGGTCTACCAATTCCGTAAACACTTACTGTGCTGAATAAATGGAGTATTGAAACCTTACCGCCCATGAAGCCACCGCTGAACACCATGGCGAATTAAATTACGAAACCTTCTCGAAGCAAACATCACTCACCTCCCGCTCTCCATGAAAATTCCTACGAGAAATAAGAAAATTAACGGGGTATTTCTCCATTTCACGACCAGCACAGCGCACCTTGATGGTTATTCCCAGAAGCCGTTGACATGTATACCACTACATTGGTGAGGGAAGTCGCCTGGGAGACTTGCCAATGTAGACCGGTAGCAGTGGCAGACGCGGGCATGGCACGAAGATCAATGACAAAATTCCTCACAGAGCGGAAACTGAGGGAGACCCAATTATAACTAGTAGGTCTGGACCAATGGAAGGAATACCACTGACAAGTTATCCTGATTCTGATACCATTGTGTGCCGTGTCCGCCGGGGAGATACGGATCGGCATCTAAGATGAAAAATTGAAAGAATGGAAGGAGAACTAGAATGAAGAGAACTCACCGATAACCGCAATTCCAGAGAAGTTGGCAGCCGCATGAAGGGTGGGAGGCACCTTGGCGTCTCCAATGAGTTGTGTGTAGTAATAAGCGATTATGGGGGATGAGATAAGGTAGGTTCTGTTCAAAAGACTCAGTGACGGTCGAAAATCGAGATAGATTGATGTAATTACCCTTGAGGGAAATAAACGAGTGCGGGTGAGATTCTGCGGAAGAAATATGAGGATAGTGTGGGTAGGGAGAGAAAGGCAGAGATTCACGTTGATGATGGACATGATCCTCCTCCGCAACGATCGCCTGAGGATATTGCGGCACTACAAAATAAGACATTGAATGGAATGAATGCAAGGGACTCACTTGATCGCCGCGGTATCATCTGTGAGACCATCTCCTTTGGCTCCAAAATCTTTCACATTGCGGAACACCTGGTAGGAAGCGGTGGTGTTGTAGGGGGAAGTTCCTTGGTGTTTTATAGATTGAAGCCAGTAAGGATCTTTCGGAGCAGCCGATCCAAACTGGAGAGGAGATTTACAAGACGATCCATGACCAGTTACGAAGGGTATCATGCCAATGCTAGCAATTATAAAAAATAAACAATGAGCGTGGAAGAACATGTCGAAGAGCGCGCACGTTCATTTATTTTTTTAGTGATCACGGCCATTTTATATTTTGTTTCCTCGACGTACCTCGTACCTTGTAATTTCATCAAAATATCATATTTTTAAGCGCTGAGAACTTTTGTTAGACCGTGACTACCAAAAGTTGATGGTTGTGACCGTGTGAACAACATACCCAAGCGTAGCACTAAGCACCGCAACCCAGCATCCATCCTCAAACCTCGTTCTTTTTCACTTTCTTTGGCTAGCCCGTGTTGTAATTCTCATCTTTGGTACGTTATAAAATTTACATCCTTATGTTATCACCTAAAATCATCATATTACATTATAAGGAGTTCCGAGTTTGACCAATTTTCGACGCCATGTCGCATTTGAACGATAATACCGCAAATATCGCATACGATCCACTTCCCGGTAACGATCATCCCCCAGATATACCATACAATGCTCCACTCCCAGAACCACCCTCCCTATCATACGATACCCCACAACCTGGCTCTCGAGACTCAATGCAAGACCCCGATGTTCCTCCTCCCATAGGTGCTGCCCGTCCTCGATTCTTTGGTCAAGAACTCTATTCCGAAGGCGGTGGTGGCCCACATATTCAGCAGTCCTACACCGACTTGCATGGAGCGTCCCCTGCTGCATCCCTCTATACAGGATCCGTATATGCTCTCAACGATAGGCCATTCGAGCGAGCTTATCGTGATGATCCCTACTTTATTGATGATCAAGGTGCCGTGCCACTCTCCCCAGTCGGTCGAGACAGATATTTGTCAGAGAAACATGCTACCTATGCTCGTCCATTCACTTTCGGAAAACGCAGAGTCATCATGTGGGTAGTCGCCATCGTAGTTCTCATTATTCTATCCGTCGGCTTGCCTGTTTACTTCGTCGTCATTCGACCAAAACATGACGCTTCCGCTGCAAGTTCCTCTTCTACACCGGCCGCAAGGCCGTCCAGCACTAGTAGGCCGGGTACTTCAAACTCAGCCATTACCGGTGGTAATGGAAGTACGGTCACTATGGATGATGGGACCACCTTCATTTACTCTAATCCATTTGGGGGTTACTGGTACTGGGACCCGAACGATCCGTTCAACAACGGTGCAAGGGCTCAATCTTGGTCCCCCGCATTAAATGAAACTTTCAACTACGGCTCCAACAGGATTTGGGGGTTCGTCAATTCAATCAAATAAGCAATTAATCTGCAAAGTGTAATGACCTCTTTACAGTGTCAACATTGGTGGCTGGCTAAACACGGAACCTGTGAGCTCCTTCTCCTTCCATATCCCAAATGGTTCTAACATGTAATCTCTTGCCAGTTCATGCAAGCCTTATTATCTAATATTACACCACACAATTGCCTAACCTAACAACTCATATACAGCACACCCGCTCTATATGAACAATATGTCAATACCTCGACCCCTGCCGTCGATGAATGGACTCTCAGTCTAGCTATGGCTAGCGACACCGCCAACGGTGGTTTGGGCCAACTAGAAACTCATTATAAGACTTTTATCGTATGTTACGATACCCTTACAATTGTCACATCATCCTCAATTATTTCACAGACTGAGCTAGACTTTGCACAAATTGCTGGCGCCGGCTTAAACTATGTTCGTATACCTCTCCCCTACTGGGCAATCGAGACCCGAGGAGATGAACCTTTCCTTGCTAAAACGTCGTGGACGTACGTCACATTAGTCCGAACCTTGGCTGATCGAGGGTGCTGAGCTTGACCCGCTAGGTACTTCTTGAAAGCCATAAAGTGGGCTCGCAAGTATGGCCTTCGAATCAATCTCGACTTCCACGCTTTACCCGGAAGCCAAAACGGATGGAATCACTCCGGTCGTCTTGGTACGATCAATGTCCTCAACGGCCCTATGGGTCTGGCCAATGCCCAACGTTCTCTTGACTACATAAGGATCATCGCCGAGTTCATTTCTCAACCTCAGTACAGCAGTGTTGTCACTATGTTTGGTATCACTAATGAGCCCCAAGGAAGCACTATTGGCCAAGGTGTCCTGTCGAGCTTGTTAGTTCTTCGTTTATATGCGTCAACTTATACTTATATCTTCGACTAGCTATCTCCAGGCTTATAATATAGTTCGCGAGGCAAGCGGCGTAGGCGCAGGAAACGGCCCTTTTATCTCGTTCCACGACGCCTTTTTCGCCAGGTCACTGTGGGCAGGTTTCCTGACCGGCGCTGACCGGATCTCCTTAGACTCCCACCCCTACATTTGCTTTGATGGTCAATCTAGTGCCCCCATGTCGTCATACGCTACTACTCCATGCTCAACGTGGGGTAATGTAGTAAATACATCTATGGGCGCGTTTGGGCTTTCCACCAACGGTGAATTTAGTAACGCAGTGACGGATTGTGGACAATGGGTGAATGGTGTGGCCCAGGGGGCTAGGTATGACGGAACATACGTTGATGGTACCTGGCCTGTGGTCGGCGACTGCAGCACGTGGACGGACTGGCAGAACTACAGCCCGGCCACGGTAACGGCGATTGAGAACTTTGCCCTTGCCAGCATGGATGCTCTCCAGGTTAGTACTTCTGCCATCCATCATAACAGTGTCTGACTTCCTGTCGTCCAGAACTGGTTCTTCTGGACCTGGAAGATCGGCAACTCATCAGTAACTGGAGTTGTCGAAGCCCCTGCTTGGTCATACCAACTAGGCCTCCAGCAGGGATGGATGCCTACCGATCCCCGCCAAGCGGATGGTGTTTGCCAAAATGCGGACCCTTGGACCCCTCCCCTCAGCGCTTGGCAGACGGGTGGTGCTGGTGCAGGAACGATCGCGCCATCGCAATCTAATGCCTTCCCGTGGCCACCTGCAACCATCAGCGGCGCGGGTGCTATCACGCTCTTGCCTTCCTACACACCCACGGGGGTTGTCCCCACGTTACCGCCACCGACGTTCACCCTGACCGCCGCTGGATCAACTGCCAGCGCCGGAGACGGTTGGGAGAACCCGTCCGATACTGCCGGGCTGATGGTCGCTATAAGCACGTGTAGTTATCTCGATCCTTGGGTAGGTGCTGCACCTCCTCCGTCACCCCTTTGCAGTGGAGCCGCTGCGCGACGCGACGACGAGGCCCCAGCTCCACCAGTGATGACACCCCCACCTTCTTAATGATGCGAGGGCTTCTTTTCTTCCCTACAACTCTGTTATATTTACACCGGACGTTGGTTTGTTCAATTTACTTGATTTGTGAGTCTCTTAGTACAGACTTCTGTTAATCATGGACATGGTTGAAATGGTATTACATCAATCTTTATGTATGACGATTCGAGTGTAATGTTCGGAGTGGTAGAACACGCTCGGTGTCAGTGCTCGCCACTGGTGGTTGCATATCTGTCTTCCAAATCTTCCTGTCCACCAAATCCCCCTTCGAAATCTCGCTCTTTTATTTTTTCAGCATTCTGCTGTTCATGGATCGCAGCGAGCTGAGCTTGCTCCTGCCATGTATGTATCTCAATGTTTTCAAAATGGGATGATCGAGAGAAAGACCGCTTACTTTCGTCCGGATGTAGCATGCCTCCTCTCCTTGTTCTCTAGTTTTCCAAGGCTCATTCTGCAAGTCACGTTGCGTCAAATAAATCGAGCTTGAAATAAATCGAGCCCACCTTTGCTGTGCAACCTGATGACATACTTGGACAGGGTGGTGACATGAGTCACACACAGGCTGAAAACGGTACAGTGCGTTACATCACGCACCTAAATCAGACACTGGTCCGTGCGCCATTTGAATACGTATAAAAGCAGGCGTGTAACATGGTGATTCCTTACCACTCTGGCCTTTTGGCTTAGATCAAGTGTAGTATCTGTTCTTAATAGTTTAACCACTATTATCGAGGCAATGCCTCGGTTATTGGTTATCTAATTTTTGCCGCCCTCATCTTTGTGCTCTGCTTGCAACACATCGATATGATGACCGTGCTATTGCACTACCGGCTCGTGTCGTCGGGGGATCTCCTTTATGGCTCTCTTCATTTGCTGTATTTTTGTTGTGCTTGTCAGTTGACATTGCATTGCAATATAGCAAATGAATTAGTCTTGTTGGAGATCACATTTATCATCAGTGACAGTAGTACTTTGTGCCAATATTGAGTTTGTAAAAAGTTATGGACACGGATGGCTTCTTCACATTGGAGGAGCAGCCGAAGAGGGTTGCCGTCATCGGTGCGGGTATATCGCCGTCGAGCTTGCTTGGGGTGCTGAATGCCCTCGGGAGCGAGACCCATTTGTATATACGTGGACAGAAGGTCTTGCGGACCTTTGATCAGGATGTACAGGATACGTTGACACTGGATGGAGCATACGGGGGTGCGTATGCATAAGGGGACGATGGTAACCAGGGTCGAAGGAGACATAGGGGGGCCCTTGACC
>Ga0209006_10004840_pt1 | contig 12218 bp, 12 predicted proteins | sample JacPin_JW_Ref_O2_FD_188567 | JGI IMG/M metagenome (GOLD analysis project Ga0209006, IMG submission 188567) | Forest soil microbial communities from Algoma, Ontario, Canada - Jack Pine, Ontario site 1_JW_Ref_O2 (SPAdes) (version 2) | ecosystem: Environmental > Terrestrial > Soil > Boreal...
GGCCCGGCGTGGATGGCCGGGACAAGCCCGGCCATGACGGCGCAGAGGCCGAACGGCTTCCTCCCACTACCCCTTCCAGGGTGTCTCCGGCACCGGGGTCAGCGGGCCTTTGCCGTCGAGCCAGGATTTCAGATTGTCGATCATCAGATCGGCCATCGCCTGGCGGGTATGGACCGAGGCCGAGCCGACATGGGGGAGGAGCACGGCATTGTCGAGCGCCAGCAGCGCTTCGGGCACTTCGGGCTCGTGTTCGAAAACGTCGAGGCCGGCGCCGAGCAGCCTGCGCTCCTTGAGCGCGTCGATCAGCGCGGCTTCGTCGATCAGCGAGCCGCGCGAGACATTGACGATGATGCCGGCCGGCCCGACAGCTTCGATGATTTCGCGATTGACGATATGCCGGGTGCCGGCGCCGCCGGGGGCGGCGACCATCAGAATGTCGCAAGCCTTGGCCATGCCGATCAGTGTCGGGTAGTAAAGAAAGGGCGCGGCGACCTGCTGGTGGCGGCCGTGATAGACGACATCGAGGCCGAATGCGGCGGCGCGCCGGGCGATCGCCTTGCCGATCCGTCCGAGGCCGACAATGCCCATGGTGCGGCCGCGCAGCGAGGCGGTCAGAGGATAGGTCCCGGCGCGCCAGCGCCCCTCTCTGAGGTAGCGCTCGGCTTGCGGCAATTCGCGTACCGTCGCGATCGTCAGCGCCATGGCGATGTCGGCGACCTCGTCGTCGAGCACGCCGGGCGTATGGGTGACGATGACGCCTCTTTCGCCGGCGAATGCCGCGTCGATATGGTCATAGCCGACGCCGAAGCTGGCGACGATCTGCAGATTGGGCAGGCGGCGTATCAGCGCGGCGTCGACCACTGCGAGATGGGAGGTCGCGATGACAGCCTTGATGTTTGGGGCCAGGCGCGCCAGCGCCGCCTCGCGGTCCGGCGCCTGCCACAGCCGATGCAGATTGACTCGGCTCTCGATGTCGCCGCTGATTTTCGCAATGCCCTCGACCGGGACCAGAACGTCGAATTCCGCCACTTTCAATTTCTCCATCCATCCGGCCAATCTCGGGCGGCACAATGAACCCAGACGCAGCCGTCGCCAAGCGGGCATGTAGACGCGGGGCTCGCTCGGGGAGAGGCGCCGACTTTCGCTTCGACGCAGGACATGGCACATGCCGGATATGGCCAGCGCCCTTCGCCGCCCGCTCGTGCGGCGCATCATCCTCAAGGATTTTCGCTCCTATGCGACGCTCGATCTCGCATTGGCGGGCTCGCTCATTGCGCTCGTCGGCGAGAACGGCGCCGGCAAGACCAATCTGCTGGAAGCCCTGTCGCTATTCGCGCCGGGCCGCGGATTGCGACGCGCGCAGCTCGGCGAATGCGCGCGCGACGGCGGCGCGGGCGGCTTTGCAGTGTCCATCGAGGTCGAAGATGGCGGCGAGCCGCGCCAGCTTGGGACCGGGCTGGAGCCGTCGCCTGAAGCGGCGCCGCGCGTCAATCGCATCGATCGCGTGAACGTCGCCTCGGCGCGCGCCTTCGCCGACCATTTGCGTATCGTCTGGCTGACGCCGGCGATGGACGGGTTGTTCACCGATTCGGCGGGCGAGCGGCGGCGCTTCCTCGATCGGCTGGTGCTCGCCGTCGACCCCAATCACGGCGCCCGCGTCAACCAGTTCGAGCGCGCCTTGCGCGGCCGCAACCGCCTGCTCGAGGAGGGCCAGCGCCATTCACACTGGCTCGACGCGATCGAGCGCGAGGCGGCCGAACTCGCGGTCGCGGTCGCCGCCGCGCGCAGCGAATGCGTGTCGCGGCTGAAGGCGACGATCGCGCTGGAGCGCGACGATTCCTCGCCCTTTCCCTGGGCCGATCTGGCGCTGGAAGGGGATGTCGAGCGTTTGGTGGCGGAAATGCCGGCGCTCGCCGCGGAGGAGCGCTATCGCGCGATCCTGCACGAGGGCAGGGCGCGCGACGCCGTCGCCGGGCGCACGCTGGTCGGCCCGCATGTCGGCGATCTCCTCGCCCGGCACGGCCCCAAGGACGTCCCCGCCGCCCAGGCTTCGACCGGCGAGCAGAAGGCCCTGCTGGTCGGCCTCGTGCTCGCCCATGCCCGGCTGGTCGCCGATATGAGCGGCATCGCGCCGCTGGCGCTGCTCGACGAGGTCGCCGCCCATTTTGATCCGCGCAGGAGGGCGGCTTTGTTCGAGGCTTTGGAGCGGATCGGCGGCCAGGTATTCCTGACCGGGGCCGATCCCGCCGCCTTCGCCGGCCTTGCCGGGCGGGCGCAGCTTCTCGACGTCGCCGCTGGGCGCGTGACGCCACGCCCGTAGAGCGCTCGGCTCAGGCGTGGCCGGCTTCTGAGGACAGCATGGCGGCGTTGACCCCGATCTTGGCCAAGGCGCGATCATATTTCGAGGCGAGGTCGCTATCGAAGACGAGGCTCGGATCGGCCGGGCAATTCAGCCAGCCATTGGCGAGAATCTCGCTCTCGAGCTGGCCCGACGACCAGCCGGCGTAGCCGAGCGCCAGAACGGCCTTTTCCGGCCCCTTGCCGCCGGCGATGGCGCGCAGGATGTCGAGCGTCGCCGTCAGGCAAATGTCGTCGGCGATGGTGACGGTCGAATTGTCGACGAAATAATCGCGCGAATGCAGGACGAAGCCGCGTCCTTTTTCCACGGGGCCGCCGCGCAACACGCGGACATCGCCGGCGCGCGGCGGCAGCACGATCGATTCATCCGGTTTGACGACATCGAGCTGGACCAGCAATTGCGGGAAGTCGATGGTCTCGGCGCGCTGATTGACGATGATCCCCATCGCCCCGTCCTTCCGGTGGGCGCAGAGGTATACGACGGCGCGCGCAAACGGCCCGTCCCGCAAAGTCGGCATGGCGATCAACATCTGGCCTTCAAGACTGGTCGAATTGGAACCGGCCGCGGCGCCAGGCTTTTTGGGACCATTGCTCATAAGCCCATGCTACGCGCCCGCTTCTTTCTGTCAAAGCGCCTTTTTCCGGCTTCACATGAATGTTGTTGGCATGGCGAAGACAATCGTCCTAGAGGGGAGCATGGCTGCCCGACGCCCCGTTCTCATTCTGCTGGCCGCGCTTCTCGCCATGCCGGCGCCGGCCTGGGCTGCCGATTCCTATTCCTCGGATTGGGCGGCGGGGCTGAAATCGTCGGCGCGCCTGATCGCCGCCGGATCCGCCGACGGCGCTCTGCAGGCCGGCGTCGAGATCAAACTCGCCCCGGGCGCGATCACCTATTGGCGCAATCCGGGCGATGCCGGGCTGCCGCCGACGTTGTCCTTCGAAGGGTCGGAAAATCTCGCCCAGGCGCGCATTTCCTTTCCTGCCCCGCGCCGCCTCGCTGAAGGGGGCGGCGAAGCCTTCGGTTACGATCATGGGGTGATCCTGCCCATCGATGTCGAAGCGATCGACGCCGCCAGGCCGGTGGCGATCGCGTTGAAGCTGAATTATGCGGTATGCGAGGCGATTTGCATTCCAGCCGAGGCAAAGCTGCGGCTCGTCCTGCCAGGCGCCGAGGCGCCGTCTTCGCCCTTCGCTGACGCCATCGCCGGGGCCAAGCAATTGATCCCGCATCCGGTGGAATGGCAAAGCCTCGGCGCCGACCTGACCGCCACTGGCGAAAAGTCCTGGCGCCTTTGTTTAGCGTATCAGGCCGGCCCGAAGCGCGATCTCTTCATCGAGCCGCCTGAGGCCTGGTGGTTCGACATCAAGCCCGCGGCGAACGGAACGGGCGGAGCCGATTGTTTCAGCCTCAACCTCGCGCAGCAGCCGTCCGATTCAACGCTTCCCGTCGCCGCGCGACTGACGATTACCGGCGGTCAGGGCCCCGTCGAGACGACGATCGCCTTGGGGGCCGGCGTGAAGCCTTGAAGGATTGCCGCGCCGGTTTGCGCGGGCGCTGGTTCACGATAGAAGAAGCGCGAGCCTGCCGCTCTCTCTCAAACCCAAGGATATTGTCATGACGATCAAGGTCGGCGACCCTCTGCCGGAAGTCACATTGCGCCTTATCACCAGCGACGGACCACGGCCGGTGACGACTGCGGAATTCTTCAAAGGCAAGAAAATCGTGCTGTTCGGCCTGCCTGGCGCCTTCACGCCGACCTGCCACAAAAATCATCTGCCCGGCTTCGTCACCCATGAAGCGGCGATCAAGGCCAAAGGCGTCGAAGCGATCGCCATGACCTCGGTCAACGACCCCTTCGTTCTCTCCGCCTGGGCGAAGGCCTCGGGCAGCGAAGGCAAGATCAGCTTCCTGGCCGACGGCAATGCCGATTTCGCCAAGGCGGCGGGGCTCGAATTCGACGCTTCGGCGAACGGCCTCGGCATACGCTCGAAGCGCTATTCGATGCTGGTCGAGGACGGAATCGTCAAGAAGCTCAACATTGAGGATTCGCCCGGCAAAGCTGACCTTTCCGGCGCCGAGCACCTGCTCGGGCAGCTCTGAGGGCTAGGCTTCCGCCGCGCTCTTGCGGGCCTTCAGCATGAACGGGCGCATGCCGCGCCGCGCCAGTTCGTCGGCGCGCTCGTTCATCGTATCGCCGGCATGGCCCTTGACCCATTTCCAGTCGATGTCATGGCGCGCCGTCGCCTCGTCGAGACGGCGCCAGAGGTCTTCGTTCTTGACGGGCTTTTTGTCAGCGGTGCGCCAGCCATTGCGCTTCCAATTTTTGATCCAGCCGGTGACGCCGCCGCGCAAATATTGCGAATCCGTATGCAGATCGACGACGCAGGGCCGGCTCAGCGCTTCGAGCGCGCTGATCGCGCCCATCAACTCCATGCGGTTGTTGGTCGTTAGCGCCTCGCCGCCGCAAAGATCCTTTTCATGGCCGTCATAGGTCAGCACGGCGCCCCAGCCGCCCGGGCCGGGATTGCCTGAACAGGCCCCGTCGGTCCAGATCGAAACGCGGCGGCTCATCGCAGCAGGCCATAGTCGCGGGCGCTCGCCACGCTCTGATGGAAGCGCATCCTGTTCAGATATTCGAGGGGGTCTTTCGGCACGACCTTGGCGCCGGGCGGCACGTTCAGCCAGTCGACGAGGCGCGTCAGCATGAAGCGCAGCGCCGAACCCCGCGCCAGCGCCGGCAGCGCCGCGACCTCCCGTTCGCTGAGGCGGCGCACGCGCTCATAGCCATTGATCAGCGCCATGCCTTTGGTGATGTTGAACGAGGCGTCGGCCTCGAAGCACCAGGCGTTCAGGCATATGCCCAGGTCGTAGGCGAAGGAATCGTTGCAGGCGAAATAGAAGTCGATCAGGCCCGAAAGCTGGTTTCCGAGAAAAAATACGTTGTCGGGAAACAGATCGGCATGGATGATTCCGCTGGGCAAGTCGCCCGGCCAGCTCGCCTGCAGCGCGGCGAGTTCGCTTGCCGCCTCATCGGCGAGGCCGGGGGAGACTTCATCGGCGCGCGCCTGCGCGGCCTCGAGCAAAGCGGGCCAGCCGCCGATCGACAAAGCATTGGGCCGTTGCGGCTCGAAATCCATGCCCGCCTTGTGCATGCGCGCGAGCGTCTCGCCGACGCTGGCGCAATGGCGCGCGGTGGGGCGTCGAATCCACAGGCCGTCGAGGAAGGTGATGATCGCCGCCGGCCTGTCGGCGAGGCGGCCGAGCGCCTCACCCCTGCGGTTGCGCACGGGCTGCGGGCAATTGACGCCCTTTTTCGCCAGATGCTCCATCAGGCCGATGAAGAATGGCAGGTCCGCCTCTTTGACGCGCTTCTCATAGAGCGTCAGGAAGAACGGGCCGCTCTGCATATGCATGAGGAAATTCGAATTCTCGACCCCCTCGGCGATGCCCTTGAAGGACAGGGCGGGGCCAAGGTCGTAATCGCTGAGAAAAGCGCCAAGAGCGTCGTCGGTGACTTCCGTATAGACCGCCATTTTCCGTCCGACTTGAGGGGTGCGGCCCGAAGACGGCGAAAGCCTCCACCCAGCAGGCGCGCTTTCGATCGATCCCTTAGACCTTGACGCTTTTCGTGTTAGCGACGGCGTCGAAATCCGTCAAATCCCGCCGACCGAGGGAGGGGCGATCATGCAGGCGCCCTGGCTTTGGGTCGTCTTTACTATTGTCGCCGCGGGCGCACAGACGCTGCGCAACGCCATGCAGCGCGAACTGATCGGCACGCTCGGGTCGGTCGGCGCGACGCAGGTGCGCTTCCTGTTTGGCCTGCCCTTCGGCGTGGCGTTCCTCATCCTGGTGCGTCTGGGAACCGGCGCGCCATTTCCGGCGCTCGAATCGAAGGTCGTTCTCTGGACGATCTTTGGCGCGGTCGCGCAGATTGTCGCCACCGCCCTGATGCTCGCGGCGATGCGCGAGCGATCCTTCGTCGTCGCCATCGCCTATATCAAGACCGAGACGGTGCAGGTCGCGCTGTTCGCGCTCGTTTTCCTCGGCGAACGGCCGACGCCGGGCCTGATCCTGGCGATTATCACGGCGACGGCGGGCGTCTTGCTGATGTCGTGGCGCAAGCCCGTGGCAGGCGTCGAAAACTCCTGGAAGCCGGCGATTCTCGGCCTCATCGGGGCGACGTTCTTCGCTTTCGCGGCGATCGGATTTCGCGCCGCGATCACCGGCGTGGCGACGCCCTCCTTCGTGATGGCCGCCTCCAGCGTTCTCGTCCTTGGCCTCGCCATTCAGACTTTGTTGCTGTTGGCCTATCTCTCGGCGATAGATCGCGCGGCGATGCTGGCGATCCTCGGCGCCTGGCGCTCCTCGTTGTTCGCCGGATTCATGGGGGCGCTGTCCTCCCAGTTCTGGTATCTCGCCTTCGCGCTGACGACCACGGCGCGCGTGCGCACCCTGGCTTTGATCGAGGTGATTTTCGCGCAGCTCGTCTCGCTGCGAATGTTCCGCGAAGGCGTGTCGCGCAATGAACTGATCGGCATGTCGCTGATCGTCATCGCGGTGGTGGTGCTGATCAACAGTTGAAGCGCCGCCTCGCGGGCGTCTTACGCCTGCGCGGCGTGTTCGCGCAGTTCCCGCGGCAGCGGAAAGAAGACGGTCTCGTCGGTGGTCGTCAGCGTCTCGACGACGATTTCGTAGCGTTCGGCGAAGGCGTCGATAACCTGTTCAACGAGAATCTCAGGCGCCGACGCCCCGGCGGTTATCGCCAGCGAGCCGATGGCGCCGAAAATCCGCCAGTCGATGTCCAATGCGCTCGGTAAAAGGCGCGCGATCTTGCAGCCCGAGCGTTGCGCGACCTCCGCCAGTCGTTGCGAATTGGAGGAATTCGGCGAGCCGACGACGATCACCGCTTCGACCGTTGGGGCGGCGCGTTTGATCGCCTCCTGGCGATTGGTCGTGGCGTAACAGATATCTTCGACCGTCGGCACGAAAATTCCCGGGAAACGCTTGACCAGCGCTTCCACAATGCCATGCGTATCGTCGACCGAAAGCGTCGTCTGCGTGACATAGGCGAGATTGCCTTCGTCTTCGAAAGCCAGCGCTTCGACGTCTTCGATCGTGCTGACCAGGACGATGGCGCCGGGCGGCAACTGGCCCATCGTGCCGATCACTTCGGGATGGCCGGCATGGCCGATCAGAATGATCTTGCGGCCGCGTTTGAAATGGACCTGCGCTTCGCGATGAACCTTGGTGACCAGCGGGCAGGTCGCGTCAATGGTGAACAGGCGACGCGCCATCGCCTCTTCGGGCACGCTTTTGGCGACGCCATGAGCGGAAAAAATGACCGGCGCCGAACCCGCCGGCGCTTCGCTCAATTCCTCGATGAAAACCGCGCCCTTGGCCTTGAGCGATTCCACGACATATTTATTGTGGACGATCTCATGCCTGACATAGACGGGCGGACCATAAATCTGCAGGGCGCGTTCGACGACGTCGATCGCCCGCACCACGCCGGCGCAAAAGCCGCGTGGGGCGCACAGGACGATGCGAAGCTTTGGCTTTTGCGACATGGGGGCATCCGCTGTTATAGCGGAGGTTTTCGAGAAGCTCGGCGCGTAAGTCAATAGGGCCGTCATTGCCCAATCTTTGCAACGGTCTGTCGGCTGCTCTGCACAAGATGCAGGCATCGGGGCTGGCGCAAGCGCGCCATTGGCTCTAAGAGCGCCCTGTATCCGCCTCCAATCGGAACATCCCGTGACCGTTGTAACCGCACCTGCCGCCGTCAGGCCGCGCGCCGTCTTTACGGAAGGTTCGCTGCTGCGCCATGTGGCGGTGATGACGGCGACCGGCAGCATCGGGCTGATGGCGATCTTCTTCGTCGATCTGTTGTCGCTGTTTTACGTTTCGCGCCTGGGCGATCAATCGCTGAAAGCCGCGGTCGGCTATGCCAGCCAGATCCTGTTTCTCGCCATGTCGATCAATATCGGTTTCACCATCGCCGTCTCCGCGACGGTTTCGCGAGCGCTTGGCGCGGGCGACCGGCCGAGGGCGAGGCGACTGGCGGCTTCGGGCCTGGCGATCGCCGCGCTGGCCGCCGCGATCATCGCCGTCGCGCTGCTTGTTTGTCGCGGCCAGATGCTTGAATACGCCCTGCATGCGCGGGGACGGGCGGGTGAGGTCGCCAATCAATTCCTCGCGATCACCTTGCCCGCCAATGTCCCGATGGCCGTGGGCATGTGCTTTTCTGGGGTGCTGCGCGCCACCGGCGACGCGCGCCGGGCGATGTATGTGACGCTGGCGGGCGGAGCAGTGACCGCCTTCACCGACCCGCTGCTGATTTTCGGATTCGGCATGGGCGTCTATGGCGCCGCCTGGGCGACGGTTATTTCGCGGTTGGTCTTCCTCGGGGTCGGCGCCTATGGCGCGATTTTCGTTCATGACCTTGTCGCGCGTCCCGATTGGCGCTCGATGTGGCGCGACTTCCGGCCGATTATGGGGATCGGCTTTCCGTCGATCCTGGCGAATCTGGCGACGCCGGTCGCTGCGGTTTATATCACGCGCGTGATTTCGGATTTTGGCGAAGCGGCAGTCGCGGCGACCGCCACCACGGATCGTGTCGTGCCGGTCGCCTTTGGCGTGATCTTCGCGTTGACGGGTTCGATCGGGCCGATCCTCGGCCAAAATCTCGGCGCCAGACTGATGCCGCGCGTTCGCCGCGCATTGACCGATTCCTTCCTGCTCGCCGTCGGCTATGTTCTGGTCGCCTGGGCGGTGTTGTTCCTTGTCAGCCCATGGATCAACTGGGCGTTCGACGCGACCGGGGAAAACGCGCGCCTCGTCACGTTTTTCTGCCGATATGGCGTGGCGGCCTGGGTGTTCATCACTTGCCTTTTCGTCGCCAATACGGCGTTCAACAATCTTGGCTCTCCGCTTCTGGCGACCGCCTTCAATTGGGGGCGCGCCACTCTCGGCACGATTCCTTTTGCAACCATCGGCGCGCGGCTCGGCGGCCCGGATCATGGCGTTGAAGGCGCGATGCTGGGAATTACAGCGGGGGCCGCGATATTCGGACTAGGGGCGGTCGCCGCCGCCTATTGGGTGACGGCGCGGCTCGCAAAGCGCGTTGAAACGCTGTAGGAAAGAAGCGCCTCTCGCGAGGCGGCGCACAGGGAGGCATATCATGATGAACCTCAATGACATCATTCAAGCCGCCCAGGGCGGCCAAGGCGTCAACAATATGGCGAGCCAGTTCGGCCTCACGCCCGAGCAGACCCAGGCGGCGATCCAGGCGATGATTCCGGCGTTTTCGACGGGCCTGCAGCGCACGGCCCAGGATCCAACCGGCCTTGGCGGCATACTCACCCAGCTCACCAACAGCGTTCATCAGGGTTCGTTCACCGATCCCGCCCAGGCGGGCGCGGCGGCCGGCGCCGGCGGCGGCGTGCTCGGGCAGATTTTTGGCTCGCCGCAAATCACTGCGCAACTCAGCCAGCAGGCTGCGCAAGTTTCCGGCGTGAGCCCGCAGATCATTCAACAAATGATGCCCGTTGTCGCCTCCATGCTGATGGGCGGCCTGTTCCATTCGATGAATTCGCAAGGCATGGGAGGGATTCTTGGTCAGCTCGCCGGCGCCGCCAACAGCCCTGGCGGCCTTGGTTCGGCCCTTGGTCAGGCGGCCGGCGGGGAGCAACCGGCCGGCGGCGGATTGGGAGGGCTCCTCGGGAATGTGCTCGGCGGTCTGTTCGGCGGCGGCGCGTCGGGGGCGACGCAGGCGACGGCGCTGCAGGCTGGACTCAATACGCTCAACAGCATGTTTCAGGCCGGCGTTCAGGTCTCCCAGACCCATCAACAGGGCTTGAGCGATATTTTGAGCACTCTGACCAATCAGAATCGCAGCTAAGGTTCGAGACATTCTGTCCTGGCGGCGATAGCGCCGATGGCGCTTCCAATCTGGATGACGGCGGCGACCGCGCCGCCGGCCAATGCAGGTCGTCGCGATTGCAGATCAGAAGCTTGCGGCGTGAATGAAGCGGAAAGCAGCCTGCGTCCGAAGCTGGTGGATGCTTTCGAGCCCACTGGGCTCTCTAGTCGGCCCGTGTGCTTCGTTGCGTTGTCGCCAGGGGCCGACTATCTAACCGCAATCCTCATCGGGCTTGCCCGTCCATTCCCTTCCGGAACCTTTCATGGCCCGCGATATTGTTGACGCCGATCCCGTGGAGTCGCGCGATGCGCTCGTCTCCTGGCTGGAGGCGGGATGTAAGCCGGCCGCGTCGTTTCGGGTGGGGACCGAACACGAAAAAATTCCCTTCTATCGCGCCGATCTCGCGCCCGTGCCTTATGAAGGCGAACGCGGCATTCGCGCTCTGTTGGAGGGAATGCGTCGGCGACTGGGCTGGGAATCGATTGTCGATGGCGGCAACCTCATCGGCCTGTTCGACGCGGCGGGCGGGGGCGCGATCTCGCTGGAGCCGGGCGGCCAGTTCGAACTCTCGGGCGCCCCGTTTGAAACGGTCCATCAGACTGCGGCCGAAATCGACACCCACCTGCGCCAGGCGAACGAAATCGGCGCGTCGCTCGGCATCGGCTTCCTGGCGCTTGGCATGAGCCCGAAATGGACGTTGGCGCAAACGCCGGTCATGCCGAAGAACCGCTATCAGATCATGGCGCGCTACATGCCGAAAGTAGGAACGCGCGGACTCGACATGATGTTTCGCACCGCCACGGTGCAATCCAATCTCGATTTCTCCGATGAAGCCGATATGGTCAAAAAGCTGAGGGTCGGGCTTGCGCTGCAACCTTTGCTGACGGCGCTGTTCGCCAATTCACCGTTCACCGATGGCAAGCTGAACGGCTTTCTGTCGGCGCGCTCGGAAATCTGGCGCGACACCGACAATGCCCGCGCCGGGATGCTGCCTTTCGCTTTCGAGCCAGGCATGGGTTTCGAGCGTTATGTCGACTACGCGCTTGATGTGCCCATGTATTTCGTCAAGCGAGGCGCGACCTATCACGACGTTGCGGGCGCGAGCTTTCGCGATCTGTTGGCTGGCCGTCTCGAGGCGCTGCCAGGCGAGCGCGCGACGATCTCTGACTGGGCGAATCATCTTTCGACGATCTTTCCCGAAGTGCGCCTGAAGCGCTATCTGGAAATGCGCGGCGCCGATGTTGGGCCGGCGGCGCGGATATGCGCCCTCTCGGCCTTGATGGTCGGTCTTTACTATGATTCCGCCGCGCTCGATGCGGCTTTCGATCTCGTGAGGAACTGGAGCGCCGAGGAGCGCCAGCAATTGCGCGGCGACGTTCCCAGAATCGCGCTCGGCGCGAGGATCGCCGGCCGAAGTCTGGCCGAGGTCGGGCGCGAAGTTCTGACGATAGCGCGCGCAGGACTCACGAGGCGCGCGCGGCTCGATGAAAGCGGGCGCGACGAGGCGCTTTACCTCGCGCCGCTCGACCTGTTTGTTGAAACCGGCCGCGTCGCAGCTCATGACTGGATCGCACGCTTTGAAGGCGAATGGCGCGGATCGGTCGCGCCGGCCTTTGCGGAAGCCTGTTACTGACCGTTGACGAGCCAACCCGGATTTGTGTCTTTTCTAACGCCGACATAAACGCGCGCGGGGCCAGCCGCCGTATCGAATCTCAGATCGCCTGACGCCGCGGCCGCGGCGTCGAAGGCCGTATCGGCGGGATTGCCGCCGATATGCGGTTCAAAGGACCTCACCGCGCCGCTGCTCGGCTCAAAACCCACCCCGGCGCTGATTCGCCCGCTGATCTTGATGCAGGCGTTCGACCCGGCCACCGCGAAGAACCCTTCGCCAAGCGTCGAACAATGCATATCGGCGCGAGGCTTGTCGGTTTGTCCCGCCGG
>Ga0209006_10004841_pt1 | contig 12217 bp, 11 predicted proteins | sample JacPin_JW_Ref_O2_FD_188567 | JGI IMG/M metagenome (GOLD analysis project Ga0209006, IMG submission 188567) | Forest soil microbial communities from Algoma, Ontario, Canada - Jack Pine, Ontario site 1_JW_Ref_O2 (SPAdes) (version 2) | ecosystem: Environmental > Terrestrial > Soil > Boreal...
GAACGGGGATGAAGTAGCGCGGCTTGACTAGCTGCAGGACCAGTTTTTGTTCTTCCTGACTGGCGTGGCCGGAAACGTGAATGGTGCCGGCGGAATTGTCGTAGTACACGAGAGCGCGGCGACGGAACATATGGTCGAGCATGCGGAAGATGGCTTTTTCGTTGCCGGGAATGATGCGCGCGGAAAGGATGACGCTGTCATTTTCGTCGACTGTTACGAAACGGTGATTGTCTACGGCAATGCGCGAGAGGGAGGACATCGGCTCGGCTTGGCTGCCGCTGGCCAGGATGACGATGCGTTTGGGATCGAAGTTGCGAATGTCTTGCGGGCGGACGACCATGCCGTCGGGGATGCGCAAATAGTTCATGGAGTGCGCGATTTCGACGTTGTCGACCATGCTGCGGCCGACGAAGGCCACTTTGCGGCCGACGCGTCCGGCGACATCGATCACTTGTTGAATCCGATGAATGGAGGAAGCGAAGCAGGAAAGAATGACGCGCCGCGGGGCGGAGCGGCAAAGCTCTTCGATGCGCGGGACGATGGCGCGTTCGGAGGGAGTGAAGCCGGGCCGCTCGACGTTGGTGGAATCACTGAAAAGCGCCAAGACGCCTTCGGCACCGTAGCGAGCGAAAGCGTGGAGATCGAAGGGAGCGCCGTCAACGGGAGTCTGATCGATCTTGAAGTCGCCGGTATGGATAACTATGCCCAGCGGAGTGCGCACCGCTAGTGCGACGCAGTCGATGGTGCTGTGCGTGACGTTGATGAACTCGATTTCGTAGGGGCCGATTTCGACGAGGCGGCCGGGGAGAACTTCGCGGAGCGTGGTGGAGGCCAGCAGTCCGGCTTCGTCGAGGCGTTTTTTTACCAGGGCGAGAGTGAAGCGCGTGCCGTAAATGGGGACGTTCAGGTCGCGGAGAATGTAGGCGAGCGCGCCGATGTGGTCTTCGTGACCGTGGGTCAGGACGATGGCGCGAACGTGCTGGCGATTTTGTTTTAGATACGTGATGTCCGGAATGACGAGGTCTACGCCGAGGAGTTCGGATTCGGGGAACATCATGCCTGCGTCGATGACGAGGATGTCGTCACCGAGACGAAGGACCATCATGTTCATTCCGAATTCGCCGAGACCGCCGAGGGGAATTGCCAGTAGGGACTGCGCAGACTTACTCAAAGAAAGGTTATCTCCGTTACGTTCCTAGGAATCGTATCACATCTAGCGTGATGTACGCGCGTTGTGATCGGGGCTCTCGGTGGGTGTCTCCTTTTGCACAGGTTGTTCGCGCGCCCATCCGAGGCGCCACAGGAGAGATTGCCAGGGGCCCTGACTAGCGATCGCCACCGCTAAACAGGTGCGCTATCAACACCAGGAGGACGGCTCCAACCGTAGCGGCGGCTAGCGAATAGAGAAAGCCTCCGCCGAAGATGCCGAGGCGCATGAAAATCCAACCGCCGATGAAGGAACCGACGACGCCTAGAATAATGTCGGTGATGCAGCCGAAGCCGCGGCCGCGCGAGATTTTTCCGGCGAGCCATCCGGCGATTAGTCCGATAACGATCCAGCCCCAGAATCCGCTGGGGAGTGCAATCCACACACCTCTTGTCTCGAACAAAACGCTTAGCAGTATGGCGGACATTCAGCCTCCAGGAGAATTTCGTTCGCATCTAGACTTGTGATGGGTAGGAGTCTATCAGATGGGTTGCTGTTGCGTCATGCAGTGAAGGGTGCCGAGGCCGAGGACCAGGTCACGGCAGGCGATTCCTGCTATTTCGCGATTGGGGAAGAGTTTGGCTAACGTGTTGAGGGCAGCGCGGTCGTTCGAATCGTTGAAGGTGGGGACGATGACGAGTTTGTTGGCGATGTAAAAATTAGCGTAGCTGGCGGGAAGGCGTTGACCGTCGAAATAAACCGGGGCCGGCATGGGAAGGGTTTCTATGCGGAGGGGGCGGCCGTCTTGGTCTTTCATTTGTTTTAGCAGGGCTAGATTCTCTCGCAGTGTGGCATAGTTCGCGTCGTTCGAATCGTCCTCGACGACCGTGACTACCGTTGTGGGATCTACGAATCTCGCTAAGTCGTCGACGTGGCCGTGGGTGTCGTCGCCCGCGATGCCGTTTTTGAGCCAGAGGACGTTGGTTATGCCGAGATAGTTTTTGAAGACTTCGCTGTAGTCTTCACGGGTGAAGCCGGGATTGCGTTCTTGTGTTTCGCTTAGAAGGCATTCTTCTGTGGTGAGCAGCGTGCCGAGGCCGTTGACGTCAATGCTGCCGCCTTCCAGGTCCACGCGTCTTCCTTTGTGGGTTGGCTGCCAGTGGCGGCGCTTTAGTTTTTTGCTGGCTTGGGAAACGACTGCGGCGTCTTTTTTGTGATTGGGGTATTTGGCCCAGCCGTTGAAACGCCAGTGGGTGTAGGCGACTTCGCCCGCGGAATTCTTTACGCAGATGGGTCCGGAATCGCGCATCCAGCCGCGATCGGTGGGGATGCGAAAGAAATCCACGGCGCCGAGATTGGCCCCGGATTTTTTTAGGATGGCCCGGACACGCGATTCGGCGTCGCGATTTTCGACCAGAAGGTAGACGCGCTCGCCTTGGGACAGGTGGCGGACGATTTCGGCGAAGGCCCAGGGGATGGGGGAGAATTTTCCGGGCCAGTCGGTTAGTTCGTGGGGCCAGCCCAGCCAGGTGCATTCGTGTTGGTTCCATTCGGCGGGCATGCGATAGCCGAGGGAGTGTGGGGTGGATTCGTTTTTCGAAGAAGGCATAGGATTATGTCTGGACGAGGGCTTTTTAACACAGAGGTCGCATAGAGCACAGAGAAGAATCGATCATTCGCCTAGCCAACGATTTAGGATGGGTTGGTAGGCGTCAATACGGCGGTCGCGGAGGAAGGGCCAGTTGCGGCGGGTCTCTTCGCTTTGGGCGGGGTCGCACTCGACTATCAGAATCTCTTCTTTATCGCTGGAGGCTTCGGAGAGGATGCGGCCAAAGGGATCGGCTACGAAGGAGTTTCCCCAGAACTCGAGGCCGGCGTCGCCTTTTTCTGGTTTGCCTTCATAGCCTACGCGATTGACTACCGCGACGTAAACGCCGTTGGCGATGGCGTGGGCGCGCTGGATGGTGCGCCAGGCGTCGAGCTGGGCTGCGCCGAATTGGGCTTTTTCGTGGGGATGCCAGCCGATGCTTGTGGGATAAAAAATGACCTGTGCACCCTGCAGAGCGGTGAGGCGCGAGCCTTCCGGATACCACTGATCCCAGCAAATCTGAACGCCGATGCGTCCGTAGGCGGTGTCGAAATTCGGGAAGCCGAGATCGCCGGGCGTGAAATAAAATTTCTCATAGTACAGGGGATCGTCGGGGATGTGCATTTTGCGGTATTTGCCCAGGAGAGAGCCGTCGGCGTCGAGTACTGCGCAGGTGTTGTGGTAAACGCCTGCGGCACGGCGTTCGAACAGAGAAACGACCAGGACGACTTTGCATTCCTTGGCGATTTTCCCCAGTGTGTCGGTTGCCGGGCCGGGAATGGGTTCGGCTAGATTGAAAAGATCGGGGTCTTCAGTGCGGCAGAAATATTCGCCGCGAAAAAGTTCATCCATACAAATGATCTGGGCGCCGCGCCCGGAAGCCTCGCGGATTTTCTCGATGGCATGCGCAAGATTCTCTTCAGGAACGGGAGTGCTGCGCAGCTGCACGAGGCCGATTGTGAATTTCTTTGTCATAAAATTTAGTTTATCATGCTCGTAGAAAGTTTTTTTGTAGCGTTTTGTTCTTTCCTTCGGGGCGCATTTGTAATATCAATCGTTACGAAATTAGATCGTCAAGGCGTGGTGTGAGTTACTGAAACAAGGGCGCAAACAGAGCTCGGGGAGAAGAGATGGCAAAGCGGCAAGAAAAGACGGTCACGGGGCGCGTACTGCACGATCCGGTGAAGGATAAGTTGCGGCCGATGTTTCCGATTGATCTGTCGAAATGCCGCACCATCGACGAATTGGTTCGCGCGATGGGGGATACGGCGTTCACAGGACGGCAGATTGGAGACGCCGCTGACGTTTTGGAAACGATGGCGCGCGACAAAGATTGTTTTGTGGTCCTGACCCTTTCCGGCGCGCTGACCGTAGCAAAGATGGGTTTCATTTTTTGCGACCTGATTGAAAGTGGTTTGGTCAAGGCGGTCGTCTCCACGGGCGCCTTGATGGCGCACGGGCTTGTGGAAGCGACGGGACATTCGCACTTCCGGTACGACCCCAGCAAAATGGACGACAAGACGCTGTTCGAGGCGGGCTACAACCGTGTGTATGATTCGCTCGAACCGGAAGTGAATCTGGATCACGTGGAAGAAGTGATGGATGACGTGCTCTCGAACTGGGACGCGGAGGAAGTAGCCTGCAGCTGGAAGATTCACCGGAAGATCGGGGAAACGCTGCACCGACAAGGGGCCGGGCGGGGAATTCTGAAATCCGCTTACGAGCGCAATGTACCGGTGTTTGTCCCGGCGTTCAGCGATTCGGAATTGGGAATTGATTTTGCACTGCAGAAGATCTCACGGCAAAGAGAGAAGAAGCCGCTGCTGAGGTTCGATCCCTTCGAGGATTTCGAGAAGTTTGCGGACACCATGCTGGCGACGAAGCGCATGGGACTTTTTACCGTTGGAGGAGGGGTGCCGCGGAATTGGTCGCAGCAGTTTGGAGTCTATGCGGAGCTGCTGGCGCGGCGGGGTTACAAGAATATTCCTCTGAAGCGCTACAACTACGGCGTGAGAATTTGTCCGGAGCCAGTGCATTGGGGCGGGTTGAGCGGGAGCACGTATACGGAAGCGGTGTCCTGGGGGAAATTCGTCCCTCCAGAAGAGGGCGGTAAGTTTGCGGAAGTGTTCGATGACGCGACGGTGGCCTTGCCGCTGGTGGTGGGGGCGGTGCTGGACCGCATTGGCTATTTCAAGCGCGAAAAATAAAAAAACAGAAACAGGCTATAGCCGAGCAGGCAGATGGCGCATGGAATATGGGTTCCCTGTCTGTAGTAAGGAGCAGGTTATGGCATCTCCTCCCAGGTCTGTTCCGAATGAAGTTTCCATACCACGAGCATCGCTTCGCACGGTGGAGGCGCACGGCGTTCGCATTTTTATTGAGAGGCTGCCCGGCGGACTGGCCAGTTGTTTTACTGTTGCCCGGTTTTCTGTCGTCGCATATGTCCCGCGAATTGACTCCACGTCTGGCTGCGCGCTATCGGCTCATTGCTCCGGCATTTTGTTCCCGTAACACATGTGGAAGAAATTGCAGCGGCGATACACCAACTTCTGAGCCAAGCTGCCAGCTAGTCGGTCAGGACGACACTTAAGAGAGAAGGATTGATTTGGACTTCGCGCTTGTTCTTGTACAGAATGAAGCCCATTTTCCGGAACTTGTTCATGAAATAGTTCACGCGAGAACGCGTTGTGCCAATCATCTCCGCCAGCGTCTCTTGGGAAATGTTCGGAAGTATCGTCTGTGTCTGGCCCGGCGAGCCGTAACGTGCCAGCAGCAACAGAGTGCGCGCCAGGCGCTTTTCGCTGGAATTAAAGAGCTGGTCTATCAGATCCTCTTCGACTCGAAGGTTCCGTGACAGCATATGCGCGATGAAGCGGTCGGAGAACTCAGACTCTCCGTGAAGTACGCGTAACATCTCGCCTTTCTTAATCACGAGCACGGAGGTGGGTGCAATCGCGGTCGCCGTGGACATGCAAAGGGTCTGGCCAGCTAGGCAGCCTTCTCCAAAAAAATCACTTGGTCCTAGGATCGCCACCACAGCTTCTTTACCGGCCTCATTGACGACGGTGAGCTTCACACCGCCTTCTTGAATATAAAGGACACTGCTCGCGGGATCGCCCTGCGCGAAGATGGGGCCTTTGTTTCGAAATTTTTCTATCTTTCTTCCGGCACCTGCCGAATCGAGGAATTGTTGCACGTCGAATGCAGCATCCCCGAAAATCGCCTTTTGCGGCAGATTAGCGACTTGAACAGAGGCACGTCGACCTACGCTGGACAACATGCGGCAGAATAGCACAGGAACGAATTCTGTTGACTGTCCAATATTGCACAGTTGTGCCAAATCACCTGCGCGCCGCAGAGCCTCCGCGGAGTTTCAACAAGTGTTGTAGAGTGAGTGGCTTGCAAACGGCTTCTAGTTTCGGAGAGCTTTTCGCAGAGATTGGCGCACTTCCAGTCCGCCATCATATTCAATGTAGCCCTTCTTCCGGAATCGATTCATGAACAGATTGACGCGGGAACGCGTGGTGCCGACCATTTCCGACAGAACCTGGTGGCTTATAACGGGAATTTCAACCACCGCCCGGCCGTTCAAATGCGCTAGCCGGAGAAGCACGCGCGCGAGCCGCTGCTCGGCAGAGGAAGTCAGCAAGTTTGCCACGTGATCCCGATAGTTCTTGACGCTAGAGAGCAAATAATGGACCAGGGCATTGGAAGTCTTGTTCTTACTGCGAAGCATTTGGAGCATTTTACTTTTCTTGATGGTACGTATGGAACTGGCGGTCAAGGCCACGGCTGTGGACATGCGAAGAGGATAACCCGCGAGGCAAAGCTCGCCAAAAAAATCATGCACGCCCAGGATGGCGGTAACCGCTGATGATTGGTGTTTCGTTCGAGTGGTAAGCCGCACGCCGCCTGCTTGAATATAGAAAAGCGTATAGGCAGGGGTACCTTGCTTGTAGATGTTCTGTTTGTTCCGATACTGCGAGACCTTGCCACCCAGGCTGGCGCCGGAACCGAAGTCGGCAAGGGAAGCGGACATCTTGTTCCTGTTGTTCTTGCGTTTCATGCGTCGCTCGAAATCTGGCGCGGGGCCTTAGACATTTGTGGCTTCTTCCATAGACTGCAGGGACTTCCGATGAGCTTCTGGCGACCGCTCGAGAACTTCAATGGCCGGTTCCATGCTCTGCGTGGGATGCTCCGTGCACGGTCCACTGATCGTTTTCTGGCGTGCGGGGGCAGTGGCATCATGACGAGCTTGAACGGCGAGCCGAACTCAGCAGCTCCCAAGTGCGACTCATTTCCCATAGTGCTAGCCATCCCCAGAACCCTTATGAGTTTAGGGTCTTTGTAATTCTTGGGCTGTGCAATAGTGAACACCTCAGTGGCTGCTAGCCTTTGTCCATGGGCCTCTCGCTTTGCACCACGCATTCCCTTCGATGGGGACCCGATGTTTGATAAAAAGGAGATGCCCTCGGAAGCGGGCAAGCTTGTGTCTCTGGGTGGCCTGATTAAGATACATGACAAAGGGCTTGCCATCATTCTAGGATGGCCAGAGACCACCTGCAGAAACTGTCGTTGCAGCGCGGTTTCGAGGAGACCGTTAGAAAGGAGGCGAAAAATGGTGAAGGCAAAGCAAGCCATGACCAAGACTTTGTATGGCGTGCATCCCGGAGTGGCGATGATGCAGAAGTGGATTGCAGAAATGAAAGTGAAAACAGGGAGGTCGCTCGGGGAATGGATTGCGTTGGCGACGAAAGAAGGACCAAAGGAGGATAAGGCTCGGCGCGCTTGGCTGAAGACGAAACACCACCTCGGGACCAACAGCGCGCGGTGGATTTCTGAACGCGTGGATGGGAAGGGCGCTGAGGAAGACAACCCAGAAGCGTATTTGAATACGGCGGCGGTATACGTGGAGGAGCAATACACGGGAACGAAGGAGAAATTGCGGCCGATTTATGATGAATTGCTGCGGCTGGGCAAATCGATAGGAGCGGACGTGAAAGCGTGCCCGTGTAAGACGATGGTGCCTTTGTATCGCGAGCATGTTTTTGCCCAGATTAAGCCGACGACCACTACGCGAATTGACTTAGGCTTTGCCCTTGCACACTACAAGGGAAAATTGCCGAAGAGGGTGCTTGATACGGGCGGGTTGGCGAAGAAGGACCGGATTACTCACCGGATTGAGTTGAAGTCGGTGGCGGAGATTGACGCAGAAGTGCAGAGTTGGCTCAAGATAGCGTACGAATTGGATGCGAAATGAGCTAGTCGTCTTCGCCTATGAGGATGGCGGCGCCGAGGACGGTGGTCCACAGGCCGCGCTTGTCGCCGACCGCGGATTGCGTGACGTTCATGGTGCGGACGATCTTGTTGGAGATGCGGTAGACCTCTTTTTTCTCGTCGAAGCTTAAATCCGGATCAAATTCCACGTTGAGAGTGGTGGCCAGCATTTCCGCGGCGAGTTCTTCGGCGTATTCGCCGGCGACTTCTTCGGTCTCTCCGAAGGAGTGATGCTCGGAAAGATAGCCGTACATCAGTTTATCGCTGGGGAGAGCAAGGCCGATGCTGGCGGCAATGAGGCGGTGCGCTTCCTTGGTGGAATTTTCGCTGATGACGGTGAACGCCACCTGGCCAGGCTTGATGTGCTTCAGGCCTTCGCTGCGGGAAATCAGTTTGCAATTGGGTGGGAAAATCGAGGAGACGCGCACGATGTTGCACGCGGCGATACCGGCATTGCGCAGGGCGAGCTCAAAGCTCGAAAGTCTTTCGCGATGTTTACCGACGCCTTTGGTGAGGAAGATCTTCTTAGCGACGAACGCCATGGTGCCGGGTTGCGGTGCCTCCGTGGGTAGAGTAACGGCGGAAAAAATTCCGCTGTGGAAAAATAACAAGAAGGTATTGCAGTGTCAAACGAATTCGGGGCTTTCTTGCAGGGAGAACGAAGAAAGATGAATGGATTGTGACAAGAATCTCTGTGCACGCTCAGGAATCGCCGGTGATGTGCTGAAGCAGTTTTCCGAGAGGTTTGCAGAGCGCGAGAACTTTACCTAAGTCATCGGCACTGAAGTCCGGTCCGGCGATTGAGGGATTGGGACCCTTGCGGCTGACCTGGATCACTCCCACGACCTTGTCGCCGGAGAGAATGGGAGCGCTGATCATCTTCTGGATGAGTTCGGAGCTTTCGCCGCCGGTTTTCACGCCCTCGAAGACGGTGGCATGGCGGACGCTGGCAAAATTGTTGATGATGTCCGGACGGCTTTCCCGCGCCGTACGAGCGGCAATGGCCGAAGTACTGGAAAGGGGGATAAAACCGATTTGTTTGAGGGATTCAGGGACGAGAAAATGAAGGTGGCGCCAACGTACGGAGACTCCCATCAAGGCAATTTCGTCGGGCCTGACACCGAGATTTTTTGCGATGCGTGCCGCGATCCCGGTCAGGGAGATTTGGGACGCGGCGTGGGCGTCCGATTCGATGGCAGTGGCGATGCGTTCCAGCTCTGAAGCAAGGCTGAGGCTCGTGGTCATGGGATATCCGTTGGGCTCGCGAAGGTTGCCAGGCAAGGGGGGCCGGGCGGATACCATCCGTGGTGTTCTCATTTAAGCGGGAAAGGTTGTAAGTCGCAACCGAATTTCGAGGGCGGGTGTCCGGGAAAGGAACAGGCTCGCCCGCTTGCATCGGCGTTTTCAACTGCCTATACTGAAAGGGCCGCGAGACTTTGGTGCCCTTCAGCATCTCAAGCGGCGGAGAGGGCATGTCCCGAACGGCAACCCGGCCTGATACCGACTATCTTCTTCGCAAGCTGCATTCCCTAACCGGCATAATCCCCGTTGGTGCATTCCTGGCGGAACATTTCTGGTCAAACAGTTACGCACTGGTGAGCCGGGCGCAGTACGACCTCAAATCGCAGGAATTGCAGACGATTCCGTTCCGCTTGGCGGTGGAGTGGCTGTTTATTTTTCTGCCGATGCTGTATCACGGCGGGTATGGGATTTATATTTGGTTGCGTGGAAAGTCGAATGTATCGGCGTACCCTTGGGTGGGGAACTGGCTGTATACCACACAGCGTTATACCGGCCTGATTGCATTTGCGTACATCGCATGGCATTTGTATACGGAGCGGTGGTTAACGCACGGAAGGTCGACTTACGCGGATGTGGAGGACTTGCTGCAGAATCCATATGCGCTGACGTTCATGTTCATTGGAGTGCTGGCGTCGTCGTTTCATCTCGGTGTGGGGATTTGGAATTTTTTGTGTAAATGGGGGTTGGCGGCTACGGCGAAGGCGCAGCGCGCCGCCGGGGCGCTTGGAGCGACAGCTGGATTCGCGTTTAGCCTGATCGGGGTTCTGATTGTCTTGAGTTTTTGGTTGAACTGGCACCCGTTTGACTTCTATTTGAAATGAGACAGCCGAAAATCATTGTAGTGGGCGGTGGTTTGGCCGGCCTGATGGCCACGATTCGGGTCGCGGAGGCGGGCGTGCCGGTGGATTTGTTTTCCGTTGTGCCGGTGAAGCGATCGCATTCGGTTTGCGCGCAAGGCGGGATCAATGCGGCGAAAAACCAGAAGGGCGAAGGCGACACAACCTGGAAACATTTTGACGACACCATTTACGGAGGAGATTTTCTTGCGAATCAGCCGCTGGTGAAACGAATGTGCGAAGCGGCGCCGGGGATTATTGACTTATTGGATCGCATGGGCGTGATGTTCAACCGGACGTCCGAGGGGCTGCTGGATTACCGGCGGTTCGGAGGCACGTTGTATCACCGGACTGCGTTTGCTGGCGCGACGACGGGGCAACAGTTGCTGTACGCCCTCGATGAGCAGGTACGGCGGCACGAATCGGAAGACCGCGTGAAGAAATACGAAGGCCAGACGTTTTTGTCGGCGGTGATTGACGAAAGCGGGGTTTGCCGCGGGATTTGCGCCATGGACTTGCGGTCGATGGAAGTTAAAACGTACCCGGCGGATGCGGTGATTTTCTGCACGGGGGGGATTGGTGCGATTTTTGGACGCTCGACGAATTCCGTGGTATGCACGGGTTCGGCGCAGTCGGCGTTATTTCAACAGGGAGTCGATTACGCAAACGGCGAGTTCATCCAAGTTCATCCGACGGCGATTCCCGGTGAGGACAAGCTACGGCTGATGAGCGAATCGGCGCGCGGCGAGGGAGGCCGCGTGTGGGTACCGAAAAATCCTGGGGACAGCAGGTCGGCGCGGAGCATTCCCGAGGGAGAACGTTTTTACTTTCTGGAGGAATGGTACCCGAAGTATGGAAATCTTGTCCCGCGAGATATCGCCACGCGCGCGATTCATCGCGTCGTTTACCAGGAAAAACTGGGGATAGCAGGGCAGGCCGCGGTCTATCTCGACGTCACGCATATACCGCGGGAAGTGCTGGATCGGAAACTGGAAGGCATACTGGAGATCTACGAGAAGTTTCTTGGCGTGAATCCGCGCGAAGTACCGATGAAAGTTTTTCCGGCGATGCACTACACCATGGGCGGGATCTGGGTGAATTCAGAGGATCAGGCAACGAATGTTCCAGGGATATTTGCAGCCGGCGAATGCGAATACCAGTATCACGGGGCCAACCGGCTGGGAGCCAACTCGCTTGTCTCTTGCATATTCGGCGGAGGCTTGGCGGGTCCCGCAGCGGTAAAGTATGCGGGCAGTCTTGAAAAAGGCGCGGAGTCAACAAGCACGGGAGTATATGAGAACGAGCGCAAGCGGCAGGAGGAGAAGAACCAGGTGCTGATTTCGCCTGATGGCACGGAGAATCCGATGACCATTTGGCGTGAGCTCGGTGAAGTAATGACCGAGCACGTGACCGTCACGCGGATTAACAAGGATTTGCAGACTGCGGATGCCAAGATTCTAGAGCTTCTGGAGCGCTGCGGACGAATCAATTTGAGCGATCGGACCAGATGGTCCAACCAGACGCTGAATTTTGCGCGGGAGCTGGGCAATATGCTTGTGCTCGCGCGCGTGGTCACGCTAGGCGCGCTCGAACGCAATGAATCGCGCGGGGCGCATTACAAGCCCGATTTTCCCGAGCGCGACGACGCAAATTGGTTGAAGACCACGCGCGCCAAATGGGTGAATGGTGAAATCCGGCTTAGCTATGAGCCGGTGGACATTTCGCAGATTCCGCCGCGCGCTCGACGCTATGACGCCGCGAAGTAGCGCAAGTTGGGGCGCGTGCCAGGTAGCCGCTGAATCGGACTTAGGGCCGGAGAGCTCTTCTAGGTTTTGCTGAGGATTTTATGGCTGACGCCAAAGAGGTGATCGTTCGCGTGAAACGGCAGGTTAGTCCCAAGGGGACGCCCTACTGGGAGGAGTTTGCTTTGCCGTGGCGCCCCGCGATGAACGTAATTATCTGCCTGCGGGACATCGCGGAGAACCCGGTTACGCGGGATGGCAAGAAGTCCACGCCCATCAGCTACGATTCGAATTGCCTCGAAGAGGTTTGCGGCTCTTGCGCGAT
>Ga0209006_10004842_pt1 | contig 12216 bp, 7 predicted proteins | sample JacPin_JW_Ref_O2_FD_188567 | JGI IMG/M metagenome (GOLD analysis project Ga0209006, IMG submission 188567) | Forest soil microbial communities from Algoma, Ontario, Canada - Jack Pine, Ontario site 1_JW_Ref_O2 (SPAdes) (version 2) | ecosystem: Environmental > Terrestrial > Soil > Boreal...
CGGGGCTCGCGCGATAATCCATGCCGGCCGCGAAAGCCGCGACGCTCGCCGTCGTGGTGCTCGACCCGACGACCGGATCGCCGCGCACGTTGCCCGAGCCGCCATAGGCCCCGCCCCAGGCGCTGAAGCGCTGATCGAACGTGGGCGGCGGCGGCGCCTTGACGGGTATCGCTGATGCGAACGCGGCGGCGGCCCGCGGCGGCGCCTCCTCGGACGCGAAGCCATTCGCCGGGCCAAAGCCGCCGCCGAAACGGCCATCGAGGAATGGATTAACCATCAGCGTAAGGAACGAGTTGCCGGCCTGGAACGCGCCCTGGAAGAAGCCGGCGCTGTTCTCGCCGGAGAGCTGCGTGAGCGCGTTGAGCAGCCCGGTGTTCGACAGATTGCTCAGGTTCGCGAATGACGGCGGGAGGTTGTCGCCGGCGAGGATCGCGGTGTTGATGGCGTTGAGGACGTTCTGCTGGTTCTGGTTGGCGCCGAGCGGGACGGCGAACAGAGCGCTGCCGGCGCCGATATCGAGCAGCACGTCGTTCGGATTGCTGTAGTCGAGCGTCATGCTGCCGGTGAATGGGCCGCTCACGGTCAATCCCGCGAAGGTGCCGGTACGTCCCCCGGTCGTCGCCACGATCACGTCGTTGGTCGTGTTGTAGTGGCCGACCTGCGGCGTCACTGTCACGATGCCGCCATTGATCACGGCCGTGCCGGGCGCGCCCGTGATGCTGGTCGCCGAGCTCGTGCTTGGCGTGATGTGCACCGCGTAGGTGCTGCCGGGGTTGAACGTGATGCGGCCGGAGACGTTGAGCGTGCCGGTCGGGGTGGAGGCGTTGCCCGGCATGAGCGTGCCGCCGGACATGATCGTTACGGCGCCGGCGAGCGTGCCGGTGCCGCCCGCGCTGCCGCCGTTGACGTCGATAGTGGTCGCCTGGATCAATCCGTCGACGATCACGCTGCCGGAATTGATATTCACCAGGCTCAAGCCCGTCATGGCGAACGGGCTCGCATACGTGAAGGTGCCGCCGCCAAGCGCGAAATTCACCGTGTCGCCGGCGTTCTGCCCGACCACGTTGCCGTTGATCGCCCCGCCGGTGATGTTGAGCGTGTCGCCGAACGGCGACAGCTTGACGTCGCCCGCCAGCAGCCCGCCGGTCTGGTCGATGGTGATGGCGTTGAGCGCGCTGCTGACGTCGATCGCCGCGATGCTGCCCGTGATCGTGCCGCCGTTGACGATGTGTCCGCCGATGAAGCTCGCGCTGGCGACCCGGACGCCGAATGCGAAACCGGTGATCGTGCCGCTGTTGGTGACGCCGCCCGAGAATGTGCCGAGGCTCGTGATGCCGATGCCGGTGTTCGCGAAGCCACCCGTGTGGATCACCACGCCGCTGTTGCTGATGCCGCCCGTGAAGGTCGCGGCGCCGCTGACGAAGATGCCGGAATTGGTCGCCGCGACGGTGCCCGAGTTGAAGATGCCGCCGGTTACGGTTGCGACGGAAAAGAAGCCTAGTCCGTTGCCGGCCGAGACGGTGCCGCTGTTCGAGATCGGTCCGGAGAACGTTGCGCCGCTTGAGACGCCGATGCCGCTGCCGGAGGCTGCCAGTACGGTGCCGCGGTTGGTGATCCCGCCCTGGAACGTGTTGAACGTCTGGACCGAAATGCCGCCGCTCGCCGAAAGCGTGCCGCTGTTGGTGATGCCGCCGGCGAAACTCGTAACCCCGTGGAGGTTGATGGCGGCGCTTGCTGCCGTGATCCGCCCCGTATTGGTGACGCCGTCCGTGAAGGTCGTGATGTTGTTGAGGAAGATGCCGCTGCCGGCACCGCCGATTGCCGCCGAGATCGTGCCGCCATTGCTGACGCCGCCCTGAAAGCTCGCGACGCCGGTGACCGCAATGCCGCTGCCGCCCGCCGAGATGACGCCGCTGTTGCTGATCCCGCCGAGGAACGTCGCCGGGTTGCTGACCTTGATGCCGGCGGCGCCGGCCGAGAGCGTGCCGCCGTTGAAAATGCCGCCCTGGAATGTCGCGCCTCCGGTGACGAGGATGCCGGTCGAGGCCGCGCCCGCCGAGATCTGGCCGATGTTGGTGATGCCGCCCTGGAAGGTCGCGACATTCAGGGCCCTGATGCCGAACCCGCTCGCCGCCGTGATCGTGCCGCTGTTGACGATGCCGCCGCCCGCGCTGGCCGATCCGAACACATTGACGGTGCTGACGAAGACGGTGCCGAACCGTCCCGAGAGGGTGCCTGAATTGTTGATCGCGCCCGCGAAGGTCGAGACATTGCTGACGAAAATGCCGTCGTTGGTCGCCGCGAGGATGCCCGAGTTGGTGATGCCGCCCGAGGCGAGCGCGACCGAGCCGACCCCGATGCCGTTCGAGGCCGAAATAGTGCCGCTGTTCGAGATCGGGCCGGAAAAAGCTGTTCCGCTGAAGACCGAGATGCCGCTGCCGCCACCCGTCAGGAGGATGGCGCCGCGGTTGCTGATCCCGCCTTGGAACGTGCCGAACTGCTGCACGATGATGCCGCTGTTCGCCGAGATCGTGCCGCTATTGCCGATGCCGCCGCCGAAGGTCGAGGTGCTGACGTTGATGGCTCTGCCCCCGGCCGAAATCAGGCCGGCATTGCTGATGCCGCCGAAGAACGTCGAGCTGGTGAGCGAGATCGCGGTGCCGAACGCGTTGTTGATGGTGCTCTTGTTGTCGAGGGTGAGGCCGCCGGCGATGTTGCCGGATGAGGCCAGGAAGCCCGACATCGTACCGCTCGTGAAGCTGACGCCGCCGGGCGCGATCGTGCCTTCGTTGGTGATGTTGCCGGCGAAGCTCGTGTTGGCGACGACGACGCACGCCGTCGTATGCGCGGCCGGATTGTCGAATCCGGCGCCCGCCCCGGCGCCATTGGCGCAAGCCGCAAACGCCGCCGGCGCGCCGCCGCCGACCAGCAGCGCCGCCGCGGAGCTCGACAGCAGTAGACCGGCTCTGCCCCCGATCATTTTCGACCACGCACCGCTCGCGTGAACCCGGATTCGCATGCGCGACGAATTTTACCGTGGCCGAGGATCGCAGGAATAGCGATTGGGAATGGAGCTCGGGCATTTTTGCCGCTCTGGCGGTCGATTTGGCCGGGATGTTGCCCGAAGGCCACAGATCGCTGCATCGATTCCGTGGTGACGACCGAATTCGTGTCGACGCCGATGCCGCTTCCGCTCAGCGAGATCGAGCCGGCGTCGGAGACCTGCCCCGCGATGGTGCTTGCGCCGGTGACCAGGATCCGACCGGATCAGCGGCGCCGAACTCCCCTTCGAATTTCACCGTGGCGGTCCAGGCAGGATTGAGCTTGAGCTCCGCGCTCGCCGCCGTCAGCGCCGAGTCCTTCGGCGGCGCCGCACCGTTGACCGTGAAAGCCGAGCCGGGCAGTGCCTCGAAGACGGCGCCGATCGCCGGATTGATTGCGTCGATCGCTCATGATTGGCCAACCCCTGAATAGCGGGGATAGATCGAATCGCGCTTGCGTCCCCGGCGCGAGTGGTGCATGGCATTAAGTGCAGAGTGACATTCGCGCGTCCGCAGCCTCACCGCTTCGGACGCGCTTTGCTTTTCAAGCGGCGTAGGAGAACCCCATCGGCGAAGTCGTCGCGAAAGAATTCAGCCGATGGATTTCGCGGAGCGTGTTCTTGCGCTTGCCGAGGCGACCCGAGGCCTCAACCGTCCTTCATGCCCCGCCGAAACAGGAGCGATCGTCCTGTTAATTTTCCTGTTCTTCCTGTTTTTCGCTCCTGTTATTGGCCGGTTCAGCGCTCGCGTCTTTTCCTTCGCTGTCTCAATGGCTTTTCCTGTATTCGGCGCACATCGGCGCCCTGTAAATCGCCTGTATTTTTTTGAGGGGGTTCTTTCCACGAGCGCGAGGCTCGCGGCGCCCGTCGCCGGTCTTCCGGCGGCACAACCGGACGTCGTCACGCGTCCGGATTTTTCATTGCTTCCATTGTTCTGCGCATTGTTTTTTTCCATTGTTTCCCATTGTTCTTGCGCCGGCGGCTTTTTGCTCGTCCTGTCAAGGCGTTGCATTGTATTTCGCATCTCATTTCCGATTGCAGATCGCCTGTATTTGTTTTTCCCCGGGGCTTTCCGGCCAACGCGCTCGACGCGCGGCCGGCGCGTTGCCTCGATCGGGGCTGCGTCGCGGTGGAAAAACACAGTGCCGGCAATGACATCGGCAAGGACGTTAATGGGATTGGCTTTATTCGGCGCGAATCCGAAAACGGTTGAATCCATTCCTCTATTGAAACTACAGGATGTGGGCAGCTCTCACTCGGTCGACGCAGCGTCGCTCCGGCGGCGACGGTCGTTGTTTGGCACGGCCCCCGCCGTCTCGAGCTAACCGTGGCCGAAAGGATGGAGGTGGGCCAGACCAGCGCCGGGGCCGGCTTTGCCGCCCGCGCCGGCCGCATGCTATCGACACGGAGCCATGAACCAGGTCACGGGGAACCCGGCGCAGCAATTCATGCCGCTCGGCGAGGCGTTGGTGCTCGCCGACCGCTATCGCGGGGAGGGGCGGCTGCTCGAGGCCGAGGGCCTGTGCCGCCAGGTGCTCGCCGCGCAGCCGGACGTGGCCGAGGCCGAGCATCTGCTCGGCGTCATCGCGCACCAGAACGGCAAGCTCGCCGACGCGATCGAGCACGTGCGGCGCGCCACCAAGCTCGCGCCGAAGAACGCACTGTTTCATGCCAATCTCGGCGAGATGCTCCGCCTCGCCGGGCGGCCGAAGCTCGCCGCCGAGGAGGCGCGGCGCGCGCTCGCGATCGACCCGAGCATGCCGGCGGCGCTGAGCAATCTCGGCGTCGCGCTCTACGAGCTCAAGGACTACGAGGAGGCCGCGCAGGCGCATCGCCGCGCCATCGCGGCCAATCCAGGGTTCGTCGAGGCGCACAGCAATCTCGGCAACGCGCTGCATGCGTTGAAGCGCTTCGACGAGGCGGTCGCGTCCTATCGCCAGGCGATCGCGCTCAATCCCGACTATGCGGACGCCTGGGCGAACCTCGGCACCACGCTGCATCATGCCGGCGAGTTCGAGGAGGGCGCCGCCGCGCTGCGCCGCGCCATTGCGCTCGCGCCCGGCCACGCCAATGCGCATTCGGGCCTCGGCATCCTGCTGCTGATGCGCGGCGACCTCGGCGAGGGCTGGGACGAGTACGAGTGGCGGCTGCGCTCGTCCGAGCGCAAGGGCCCGCGCTTTCCGGAGCGGCCGTGGGAGGGCGAGAGCCTCAGCGGCCGGCACATCTACGTGCAGGCCGAGCAGGGGTTCGGCGACGCGCTGCAGTTCGCGCGCTACATCCCGCTGCTCGCCGCGCGCGCCGGCAAGGTGACGCTCCGGGTGCATCAGCAGATCGTGACGCTCTTGCGCGAGAGCCTGCCCGGCATCGACGTGCTCGGCGACCGCGGCGATCCCGCGCCCTACCAGTGCGACGCGGTGCTGCTGAGCCTGCCGCGCCTGTTTCGCACCCGGCTCGAGACCATTCCGGCGAGCGTGCCCTATCTGCGCGCGCCCGCCGACGCGCTCAAGCGCTGGACGCCGCGCCTCGCCCCGCTGTCCGGGCTCAAGGTCGGCCTCGTCTGGGCCGGCAACCCGGAGCATGTCAACGACACACGTCGCTCGCAATCGCTGGCGGCGCTCGCGCCGATCCTCGACGTGCCAGGCGTGTCGTTCGTGAGCCTGCAGGTCGGCCCGCGCGCGGCCGATCTCAAGACGCGCGAGCATCGCGGGCGCAAGATTCTCGATCCGACCGAGAAGCTCACCGACTTCGCCGAAAGCGCGGCGCTGGTGTCGGGTCTTGACCTCGTCATCACGGTCGACACCTCGGTCTGTCACCTGGTCGGCGGGCTCGGCAAGCCCGTGTGGGTGCTGCTGCCCTGGGTGACGGACTGGCGCTGGATGCTCGGGCGTGAGGACAATCCGTGGTATCCGACCATGCGGCTCTATCGGCAGAAGCGCGGCGAGGCGTGGCCGCCGATCATCGCGCGGATCGCGCGCGATCTCGCCGCGGTCGTCGCCGGCGACACCGCGCCGCTCATGCCGTTCCGCGCCGCCGGCGATCAGCGCGCCGCGCAGGCGGCCGCGATCATCGCGGTCGAGGCGACGCGCGCGCCCGCCGCCGCGCCGCAGGCCTCGCCGCCCCAGCCGCAGATCACGCTGGCGCCGGCGGCCACCAACCCGGGCCAGCTCCTGCTGCTCGCCGAGCAGAAGCGCCGGCACGGCTTTCTCGCCGATGCCGACGAGCTCATCCGCCGCGCGCTCGCGGCCGAGCCCGACAATGCCGAGGCGCATCACATGCTCGGCATCATCGCGCACCAGTCGGGGAAACTCCCCGAGGCGATCGGACATGTGCGCCGCGCCGCCGCGCTCAAGCCCGACGTCGCGCTCTATCACGCCAACCTCGGCGAGATGTGCCGGCTCGCCGGCCGCACCGAGGATGCGATCGCGGCCGGCGGGCGCGCGATCGCGCTCGATCCGAGCCATTCCGGGGCGCTCAGCAATGTCGGCATCGCGCTGTTCGAGCAGGGCAAGTTCGAAGAGGCGCTCGAGCACTACGACCGTGCGGTCGCGATCGATCCCGCCTTCGTGCAGGCGCACTCGAACCGCGGCAACGCGCTGCAGCGCCTCAAGCGCTTCGCCGAGGCCGAGGTCTGCTATCGCCGCGCCATCGAGCTCATGCCTTCCTTTCCCGACGCCTGGAACAACCTCGGCACATGCTTGCGCGAATTGAAGCGCTCCGAGGAGGCGGAAGCCGCCTACCGCAAGGCGCTGGAGGTGCGCCCGAACGATCCCGAGACGCTCGACAACCTCGCGCTCGCGCTCAAGGATCTCGATCGCCTCGACGAGGCGGCCGACACGTTGCGCGCCGCGCTCGCGATCGAAGCGCGCAGCGACAAGATCCACGTGCACTACGGCACCGTGCTGATCGACCAGCACCGTATCGACGAGGCGGCGGCCGCGGCCGAGCGCGCGCTCGCGCTCAAGGCGGACAACCACGACGCCGTCAATCTCCTCGGCCGCGTCGCCTTCGAGCGCGGCAAGCTCGACGATGCGCTCGCGCATTATCGGCGCGCGCTTGCGCTCAAGCCCGATCTCGCCGACGCCTACAACAACATGGGCAACGTGCTCAAGGAGCTGGGCCAGCTCGGCGAGGCCGAGAAGGCCTACCTCACGGCGCTCGACCTCGATCCCAAGGTCGCCGGCGTCTACGTCAACCTGGCGGATTCGAAGAAGTTTGCCCCCGGCGATCCGCACCTCGCCGCCATGGAGGCGCTCGCCGCGCAGGCCGATGGTCTGTCAAAGACGGATCGCATGCAGCTCGATTTCGCGCTCGGCAAGGCCTACGCGGATTTGAAGGACCACGGCCGCTCGTTCGAGCACCTGCTGCGCGGCGCCGCCGCGAAGCGGGCCGCGATCGCTTACGACGAAGCCGCCACGATGGCGCTGTTCGATCGCATCGAGCAGGTTTTTACCCGCGAGCTGATCGCCGCCAAGGCGGGCGGCGGCGATCCTGCGCGCCGGCCGATCTTCATCATCGGCATGCCACGTTCCGGCACCACGCTGGTCGAGCAGATCCTCGCCAGCCACCCGATGGTGCACGGGGCGGGCGAGCTGCAGACGCTCAACGATGTCGTCCTCACGGTGCGCGGCACCGACGGCAATACGCTCGCCTATCCGGATTTCGTGCCCTCGCTCGACGCCGCCGCCCTCAAGGCGATCGGCCAGCGCTATCTCGCGCTGGTGCGCGAGCTCGCCCGCGACGGCGAGCGCGTCACCGACAAGATGCCGTCGAACTACTATTTCGCCGGGCTCATCCATCTCGCGCTGCCGAACGCGAAGATCATCCACACGCTGCGCGATCCGGTCGACACTTGCATCTCGTGCTTTTCCAAGCTGTTCTCCGCCGAGCAGAACCACACCTACGATCTCGCCGAGCTCGGCCGCTACTACCGGCGATACGAGCACCTGATGGCGCATTGGCGCCGCGTGCTGCCGCCGGATCGCCTGCTCGACGTGCGCTACGAGGACGTGGTCGCCGATCTCGACGGGCAGGCGCGGCGCGTCATCGCCTATTGCGGCCTGCCGTGGGACGACCGCTGCCTCGCTTTTCACAAGACCGATCGTCCGGTGCGCACCGCGAGCGCGACGCAGGTGCGCCAGCCGATCTACACGAGCGCGATCGGCCGGTGGAAAGTGTACGAGGCGTTTCTCGGCCCGCTGTTGCGGGAGTTGCGGTAGCGCGCATCGCCAGCGAGGTTGACCCGATGCTCGATCCCTCCGACATCAACGGCGCGCGCACGGCGGCCGACCCGATGCTGGCGATCAGGCGCTGCCGCCACGGCACGATGATGTATCTGCGCCGCGACGTCTACGTCGGCCGCTCGTTCGCCGAGTACGGCGAATATTCCGAAGGCGAGGTCGAGCTGTTTCGCCGCTGGCTGCGGCCCGGCGACGTGGCGCTCGACGTCGGCGCCAATTTCGGATCGCACACGGTCCCGATGGCGCACCTCGTCGGTCCCGCCGGCTTCGTGCATGCGTTCGAGCCGCAACGCATCCTCTTTCAGATCCTCTGCGGCAACGTCGCGCTCAACGAGCTCGACAACGTGCGCGCCCTGCCGGTCGCGGTGGGGCGCGCCGCCGGCCGCATCAAGGTTCCGCCGCTTGACTATCGCGGAACGAACAATTTCGGCGGCATCGCGCTCGGCCGCGACTACGGCGTCTACCGCGAGGAGGTCGGTCTCGTCACGCTCGATCATCTCGGGCTCAAGGCCCTGCGCTTCATCAAGATCGACGTCGAGGGCATGGAGCTCGAGGTGCTGATGGGCGCGGCGGCGACGCTCGCGCGCTGCCGTCCGGTCCTCTACGTCGAGAACGACAAGGTCGAGACCTCGGAGGCGCTGGTCGCCCACCTGCTCGCGGCCGGCTATCGGTTGTGGTGGCACACGCCGCCGCTCTACAACCCGGACAATTTCTCGCGCAATCCGCAGAACGTCTTCGGCCGCATCATGTCGTTCAACATGTTGTGCCTGCCGCGCGAGTCGGCGGAAGCGCCGAACTTGCGCGAGATCATGTCGCCGCCGGATGCGTCGGGCTTTCTGCGCGGCATGGCGCAGTCGTCGTCATGATCGCATCGTGCGCTCACGGATTCAGCGGATGCCCCGGCATCAGCTCGTAGGGATGCTTCCATCCCGGCAGCGCCTTCATGCGGTCGAGCCATTTGCCGATCGACGGGTAAGTGCCGGCGATGTCGAAACCGAATTCCTCGGCGGGATAATAGAGATAGGCGACGAGCGAGACGTCCGCGATGGTCGGCCGCGCGCCGAGCACGAAGGCGCGGGTCGACAGCCGTTTCTCGAGGATCGCGAGGTTGCCGTCGATGCGGCCCTTGAGAAAGGCGAGCACCGCCGGGTCGCCGGGAGGCTTGGCGAAGATACGCAGGAAGCGGTACGGCCCCAGGAACCCGTTGACCTTCTGGTTGTCGAAGATGATCCAGCGCAGCGCCTCGAGCCGCTCGTCCTCGCCTTGCGGCGCGAGCTTGCCCGCCCGCTCGGCGAGATAGGTCAGGCACACGCCCGACTGGGTGAGCTTCCTCGCCCCGTGGGCGAGCACCGGCGCCTCGCCCATCTCGTTGACCTCGGTGCGGTATTTCGGGGTGCGCGTCTCGCCCTTGAAGAAGTCGACGAAGATCGGCTGCCAGTCGGCGCCGATCAGGTTGAGCATGAGGGCGACGCGATAGGCGTTGCCCGACTGGGCAAAGCAGTAGAGCTGGTACTCGGGCATCGGGCTTCCGTTGCGGAAAAACAGGCGGGACAACTGCCGTAGTTCGGCCTAAACTATCACCAAAACATGAAGCCGCACATCCGGGGAGCGTACGATGTCCATGCGTCTGTCGGTGGTGTTGTCGCGCACGCGTTCGGCGATCCGGTGGCCGGCGGCGCTCGTCCTTCTGCTTCTCGTCGCCGTTGCGCCGCGCCCGGCCTTCGCCGAGGCCGCCGACAAGCCTGATGCGGTCACGCCGGTCGAGGAGTTCTCCCGCCAGCTCGACGAGCTCAAGAAGACCTTCAAGGATCTCAACCAGCGCATCGACGCGAGCGCCAAGCTGATCGACGGCGAGACCGATCCGGCGGCCTCGCGCCAGGAGATCGCCGAGTTGCGCGAGCTGGTCAGCTCGCTGCTCGGCGCGGTCGCCGACAACGGCGCGGTCGCCCAGCTCGGCGCCAAGGCGCTCGACCACGCGCGCGCCAAGCAGAAGGCGCTCGCGGCCGATACGCGCTACACGCCGGAGCAGCGCGCTTTCCTGCTCGGCCAGTGGGAGCGGCTCGCGCGCGAGACCGAGGCCGCGACCAAGGAGCTCGACGACGCACGCACGCGCTTTGCCGGGGTGCTGCGGCTCTTGCAGACCAACGACGATTACGTCGGCGAGTTGATGGAGATCCGGCAGGGCACCGAGGCGTTGCGCGTCGTGCGCGACCTCGCCAAGCAGATCCACGACGCCTCCGACATGCTCAACAATTTCATCAACACGATCACGCCGCCGCGGCCGGGCACCTGATGATGCGGCCGCTGCTCGCAGGCGCTGCCGGCGTTGGCGTCGCCGTGCTGGCGCTGGCGCTGACCCACTGGCGCGAGGATACGGGCTACGTCGAGATCAAGGTCGTGCCCGGCTTCGTCGTGCCGCCCCTCGTGCTCGGCTCGGCGCGCATCGATACGACGAAAAGCGAGGGCACCGTGCTGCGCGAGCGGGTCGGCACCGCGACGCTCGCCTACGAGCGGTTTGGCGAGCGCGTCCCGTTCTGCGAATTCGCCGTGCGCAAGAACCGGATCGTGACGATCGCGGTCACGGCCTTCGGCCGCGACCCGCGCTGCAAGGTGCAGGGGTAGACCGTAGCCCGCATGGAGCGAAGCGGAATGCGGGGACGGCGGTCCCGGATTACGCTTCGCTCCATCCGGGCTACGCGATTGCGGGCTACGCGGCTCACCTTGCCAGCATCACCTGCTCGCCCTCGGGCGTCACGCCTTCGAGGCGGCCGGGCTCGGTCATGCGCAGCGCCGCGAGGGCGCCGCCGCGCGGATCGCGGATGACGACGCCGTTCGGCTCGATCGTCCAGCTGTGGCTTGCCGCGAACTTGCCGGGACAGCCGCCCTCGAGCGCGATGCTGCCCTCCGCCCCGGCGGTGCCGAACGTCAAGCCGCACGAGCCGGTGCCCGGCATGGTCAGCACCCAGCGCCCGCGCATGGCCTCGGCGGTCGGCACGATCTCGGCGGCGCGTGCCGGCATCGGCACCGTCGGGCCGGCGGCGAGGCGGTCGAAGATGCTGCTGTTCACCGTATCGCCGCAGCCTGCGAGCGTGAGCGCCAGCGCCAAGCCGGCGAGAAGCCGCGGCGCGCAACCAAGGTTCACCGCTATCGCCGACGCCATGACACCTCGACGCGAATAACTCGACGCGATTGATCTGCTTGCCGGCGCCCCCGCCGGTTCACTTCATCGTCGGAATGACGAATTCGGCGCCTTCCTTGGTGCCGGACGGCCAGCGCGCCGTCACGGTCTTGGTCTTGGTGTAGAAACGCACCGAGTCCGGCCCGTGCTGGTTGAGGTCGCCGAACCCCGACCGCTTCCAGCCCCCGAACGTATGGTACGCAAGTGGCACCGGTATGGCAAAATTCACCCCGACCATGCCCACATTGACGCGGCTGGTGAAATCGCGCGCCGTATCGCCGTCGCGGGTGAAGATGGCAACGCCATTGCCGTAATCGTGCTCGGACGGCAGCCGCACCGCCTCGTCATAATCCTTGGCGCGCACCACCGAGAGCACGGGGCCGAAGATCTCCTCCTTGTAGATGCGCATCTGCGGCGTCACGTGGTCGAACAGGCAGCCGCCCATGAAGTTGCCGTTCTCGTAGCCCTGGAGCTTGAAGTTGCGCCCGTCGACCAGGAGCTCGGCGCCTTCCTGCACGCCGAGATCGACATATTTCTTGACCTTGTCGAGATGTGCCCTGGTGACCATCGGGCCGTAATCGGCCTGCTTGTCGGTCGAAGGGCCGATCTTGAGCGATTCCACGCGAGGAATGAGCTTCTCGACCAGGATGTCGGCGGTCTTCTGGCCGACCGGTACCGCGACCGACACCGCCATGCAGCGCTCGCCGGCCGAGCCGTAGCCGGCGCCGATCAGCGCATCGACCGCCTGATCGATGTCGGCG
>Ga0209006_10004843_pt1 | contig 12214 bp, 12 predicted proteins | sample JacPin_JW_Ref_O2_FD_188567 | JGI IMG/M metagenome (GOLD analysis project Ga0209006, IMG submission 188567) | Forest soil microbial communities from Algoma, Ontario, Canada - Jack Pine, Ontario site 1_JW_Ref_O2 (SPAdes) (version 2) | ecosystem: Environmental > Terrestrial > Soil > Boreal...
TCTACCTCAGGGCTCTCCGTCGGTTCCAGCACGAGCTCCCCAATCACGATCTCGGGGCTGGCATCGGGGCTGGAAACGACCAAGATCATCGCCGCGCTGATGGACGCTGAACGCGAGCCCGTCACACACCTGACAGACGAGGAGGCGAAGCTCGCGGCCGAGCAGACGCAGCTGTCGAGCATCCAGTCGAGCCTGCAGCAGCTCGCCTTCTCGGCGTCGGAATTCAGCCTCCCGTCGCTGTTCGAAAGCGCGCAGTCCGTCACCTCCAGCGAACCGCAGCGCGTCAGCGCCTCCAGCTCCAGTGGCGCCGGTGTCGGTGGCTATGAGGTGACCGTCACGAGGCTCGCGAACTCCTCGCAGCGCAGCTTCACCTTCACGAGCCCTGCTAGCGAACAGACACTCACGATCGAAGGCCAGGAATTCAAGCTCAAAGCGGGCGAGAGCGCCAAGGAACTCGCGAGCTCGATCAACACCAACAGCACAGCGCCCGTTTACGCCGCGGTGCTCGAAAACGGGACGCTCGTGCTCTCCAGCCGCGCGACCGGAAACACAGGCCCAGAATTCATCAAAGTCAGCGGCGCCGCGCTCACCGAAGTCGCAGGCACCGCCAAGGAAGGCAGGGACGCCGAATTCGAAGTGGACGGGGTGCCCGGAACCTCGAGCTCGAACACCGTCACGAGCGCGATCCCCGGCGTGACGCTCACGCTCGGAGGTCTCACGCCGAACGGCCCTGTAACGATCGATGTCGAACCCCCCGGCCCCAACGCGAGCGTCGTGGAAGCGCAGGTGCAGTCGTTCGTGAAGCTCTACAACTCCACCGTCGAAACGATCCAGACGCAGTTGCAGACCAAGCCGCCGACGAAATACGAGAGCACCAGCGAATACGGCACAGGCATCCTCTTCGGCGACGTCGAACTCACCGGGCTGCTCGACAACATGCGCGTGACCATGTACGAACCGATCGCCGGGCTGCCCACGGAAATGTCGAGCCCCTTCGACATCGGCATCAGCACGGGCTCCGCCAGCGGTTCGGGTGGCTCCTCCGGCGCGTCATTGGAAGGGCTCCTCACGTTGGAACCGGCGAAGCTCGCCGAAGCCGTCAAGGCGAACCCCGCAGGCGTCGAGAAAATGCTGCAGCAGTGGTCGCAGAGCCTGCAGACGCAGATCAACACGGTCGGGGCTCCCGGCGGTGCGCTTGAAGTCAGGGTCAACGGTGATGGCACGGAGGTGACCGGGCTCGCATCGCAGATCAGCTCGATGAACGAAATGCTCGCGCAGCGCGAAAAATCGCTGCAGAGGACGTACGCGGAACTGGAAAGCGTGATCTCGCGGAACACCACGCAGAGTGACTGGCTCACGAGCCAGGAGGAATCGCTCAACAAGTCGGGCATTTAGACTCAGGCCGCCGGTAGTTCGCTCCGCGGTGTCAACTTTTTCGCCCGACGGCCGATCAAGGCAGTGAGATGACGAACGTCACGGCATCCCACGCGGCCTATCGCAGGGGCACGGTGCTCGCCGCCACCCCCGTTGAGCGCGTGGTTCTCCTTTACGACGGAGCCCGTCGCTTTCTCACCCAGGCCGCAAGCGCGATGCGCGAAGGCGAGATCGAGCGCGCGCACAAGATGCTGCGCAACGGCGAGCGGATCATCAGCCATCTGGACGGGACACTCGACTTTCAGCAGGGCGATATCTCGCAGCGCCTCGACTCGATCTACCGCTTCTGCCTGACCCATCTCAACCGCGCCCGTCTGAACCAGGACGCCGGCAAGGTCGAAGAGGTGATCGAGCTGCTGGGTGAGCTGCGCGAGGCGTGGAGTCAGCTGGCAGCTGAAGCGGAGTACGCCGAGTGAGCTCCTCCGAGCTCCACGCCGACGCCCAGAGCCTCCTGCACCGCTACGAGGCGATCCACGCCCACGCCGAGCTCGAGCTTGAGCTCGCCGGCCGAGGAGAGATCGGGCGTCTGTCCGAGCTCTCTGGGCGGTGGGAGGAGCTCACCGAGAACCTCCCCTCGAAACCGCCGCTCGCCGCGGCCGCGCTTCTGCGGCGTGCGCGCATGATCCACGAGCGCACGCGCATCGAGCTCGAGCGCCTGCGCGGCGTCGTGCTCGAGGAGATAGGCGATATCAAGCGCGCGCGCCGTGCCGCCGGTGGCTATGCCGGCCAGCTGACCAGGCGTCCGCGCCTGGATCGCAGCGCCTGAGCAGGATCGCAGCGCCTGAGCAGGATCGCAGCGCCTGAGCAGGATCGCAGCGCCTGAGCGGATCAGGTCGCGAGGAAGCTGCCGGCGCTGCTGACCGTTCCAGTCGGCGCTTTCGTGTTCGTGACCGTGATCGCGCCGGCGCTCGCCCCGCTCGGCACGGTTGCCTTCAGCTGGGTCGCCGACACATAGGTCACGCTCGCGGCGGCCCTGCCGGCGAAGCTCACGCCTGAGTTGCTCTGGAAGCCGAGCCCCTTGATCGTCACAACCTTGCCCGGTGCACCGCCCGCCGGTGTGAAGCTCGACACCGACAGCGTGGGTTTGAACTCGCTCGGGCTCAGCGCCGTCTCCACCGGCGTCGTCACCGAGATGTCCCCCACGAGCGCGCCGTTGGGTACGGTCGCTTCGATCGACGTCGGCGAGAGCAGCGTGAAGGTGGCTTTGACACCGTCGAAGTGCACCGCGCTCGTGGAGCCCAACGCCGTGCCCGTGATCGTCACCTTGCTGCCCGTGATCCCCGACGCTGGTGTGAAGGACGTGATCTTCGGGATGTCCGAGATGACGGTGGCGGTCTGTGTGGAGACCGCCGGCGAGCCGGCGCCCGTGGCGTTGGTTGCGATCTCCTGCACGCGAAGCGTGGAGCCGACCGCGGTGGAGGTCAGCGTGTACGTCGCCCCCGTCGCACCGGCGATCGACGAGCAGCTCGAGCCCGAGGTGTTGCACAGTGCCCACTGGTCGGTGTAGGAGCTCGGGCTGTTCGTCCAGCTGCCGTGGCTCAGCGTCAGTTTCTGGCCCTCCTCGGCGGTGCCCGAGATCCTCGGCGCGGAGACGCTCGCCGGGCTGCCCTCCGGCGAGAACGCGCTCAGCCCGACCGGGCTGCCCACCCCGGTGGGCCCGTCGTAGCCGCTGGCCGCCTGGCAGGAGGTGGCGCCTGTGCAGGAGCCGTTGCTGCCGCTCGTGACGTCGTACAGCGCGCTCGAGTTGCCGGCGTTGGAGTAGAGCGTCTGCGCGGGGTAGCTGACGCCGTGCCCGCCGCCTGCAAGCGCGAACTCCGCGGCGACGATCGGCGAGGCCGCTGAGGTCCCGCCCCAGATTCCCCACCCGGTCGGGTAGCCATCGGGCGTGCTGTCGTAGACGTCCACGCCCGTGTACGGGTTCGCGACCGCCGCCACGTCCGCCACCGAGCGGGCGCTGCCGCAGGCCGTGGCCGAGAAGTTGGCGATCGCGCTCTGCCACAGGGGCGCCGTGAACGCGATGCTGCAGCCGCTGCCGCCGCCCGCCCACACGCTGCTCGCCCATTCGCTGCCTGCGCCCCCCAGGGACGTGCCGCCGACGGCGACCACGTCGGGCGAGCTCGCCGGGAAGTTGGCTGCGTTCGTGTCGCCTTCGCAGCCCTCGTTGAAGTAGCCGCAGTCGCCCGCCGAGACGGTGATCGCGACGCCCGGGTGGTTGTACGGCGTGTTGTAGGACGCGTAGTTCGAGGATTCCTCGGCCCCGCCGTAGGAGTTGCTGACCTCTGTCGCGCCCGCTTTGACCGCCGAGTCGACCGCCTCGCCGAGCGCCGCGAAGGAGCTGTTCGCGGCCTCCACGAGCATCAGCCGGCAGCCCTCACAGATCGCGCGGGACATCTGTAGGTCGAGCGATATCTCGGTCGCCCAGCCGCCGTTGCTTTCCGGCAGCGGGGTCGTGTGGCCTTCGTCGTTGAGCTTGCGAAAGCAGCCGTTGGCGCTCGTGCACGCCGGCAGGTCGAACTCCTTGTCATAGACCGCCAGGTCGGCTTCCGCGGTCGGGTCGTTGTAGGCGTCCACGAGCGCGATTGTCTGGTTGGAGGAGCTGGGCACGCTCGTCGGCAGCGAATACGCTTCGTGCAGTTCTTTCGGCTTGAAGCCGCCCGCGATCGGTGCCTTCACTTCCACGCTCGGAGAGCCCGCGGCGACTTCGCTCGCCTGCTTGACGGCTTTCGCCTGGAGATCCGCGTGTGTCAGCGAGGAGGGCACGAGCCGCTCGTCGAGGCAGCTCGCGGAGCCGTGGTGGGGCGTGCTGCACACCTTCTGGGCCGTGTATGCCGAGTGTGACACCGTCGCCGAGGCCGTCGAGCAGAGCATCAGTGCCAGCGAGCCCGTCGCGAGCAGCGACAGCGCAACGGTCGCGACCGTGCGCTTGGTGTGAGCGATTGCTACCCCCCGGCGATTCATGCCGGCAGGTTCGGCTCGCGCGCGCTCGCTCGTGAGATTCACGACGAGGTCCTGGACTTCTCGGCCGGCGCTGCACGCTCGCTTGCGGGGCGTGTGAGACACGCGCCCCGTGCTCTAAAGATCGCCGACGCGCGGCCGATCACGGGGACGGCCCTCGATGGCCATGGAGTTCGCGACCTCATGGAGAGCGTCGGTTTCAGCCCAGGGAGGGCGGAAAGGACACCACACCAATGGCTCTCGTCGATTCCACACAGCAGCTGCTGCAGGCTGCCATGCGCGGTTCCTGGCAGCGTGAGACGGCGCTCACGAACAACATCGCCAACGCTGACACGCCCGGCTACCAGCCGCAGGAAGTCAGCTTCGAGAGCACCCTGGAAAGTGCTGTGAACACGGGCGAATCGCCTGAAGAACTTCAGTTTCAGACGCAGACGGTCCCCACCGAAGCGGGCCCGAACGGCTCCGGCGTGAGCGTCGATCAGGAATCCGCCAAGCTCGCCGAAAACGCCCTCGACTACCAGGCGCTCACGCAGGTGATGGGCGCCCGCAACGACATCATCCGCTCGGCGCTCGGGGCGCCGCCCGCCTGATGGGGCTCTTCGACGCGATCGGCATCGCCGGCAGCGGTCTCACGGCCGAGCGCATCCGCATGGATGTGACCGCCGAGAACCTCGCCAACGCCGACACCACCAAAGCCGCCAACGGCAAGCCCTACCAGCGTCAGGAGGTCGAGCTTGCGCAGGAGGGCTCCAGCGACTTCGGCGGCGCGCTCTCCAGCGCGATCAGCCGCGGCTCCTCGGGCGGATCCTCTGCGGGCGGCGTCCAGGTCACCGGCATCGTCAGCGACGCCACACCCGACCAGCAGGTCTATGACCCGGGCAACCCCGAAGCCGACGCGCAGGGCTACGTGAAGATGCCGAACATCAGCACGGTCACGGAAATGACCGATCTGATCTCCGAGTCGCAGTCCTACCAGTCCGACGTGACCGCCATGCAGACGGCCAAGTCGATGTTCACCTCGACCCTCGGGTTGCTCAAGTGATCGTCCCGCCGGTCGGCGGACTGAGCCACCTATCGCTGGGATCCGCGGAAGGCGCGACCCAGGCCGCCCAGTCGAATGGCGGCGTCGGCGCCGGCGGCGAAGCGGGTGGCTTCGGCGGCGAGCTCACGGAAGCGATCTCCTCGCTGGAGAAGTCCCAGCAGAGCGCCTCCAGCGCCTCGCAGGCGCTCGCGATGGGCACGGTCAGCGACCCAGAGAGCGCGATCGTGACCGTCGAGGACGCGCAGATGGCGATGGAACTGGCGTCAACGATCCGCACGAAGGCCACGGAAGCGACCACCGACATCTTCAACACGCAGGTCTGATCGATGCCCACCGCCGCCCTCGTCTCGAGACTTACACCCCGCGGCTGGCTGATCGCCGGCGCCGCCGCGGTCGTGTCGATCCTGTTCATCTACCTGTTCGTGAACACCGTCTCCAAGCCCAGCTACACGACGCTCGTCAGCGGCGTGGAACCGTCACAGACGGGCAAGATGACGAGCACGCTCGCCGCCCAGGGGATCGCCTACGAGCTGCAGAACAACGGCACCGCGATCGCCGTCCAGGCAAACGAGTCCTCCAAGGCGCGCGTCGCGCTCGCCGGCGCGAACCTGCTCGGCAACACCCAGCCGGGCTTCTCGCTGTTCGAAAAACAGAACCTCGGGGAAAGCAACTTCCAGCAGCAGGTCACCTACCAGCGCGCACTGCAGGGCCAGCTGGAGGAAACGATCAACAGCGTCCAGGGCGTCTCCGGCGCGCAGGTCGAGCTCGTCCTGCCCAGCTCCCAGAACCAGATCTTCGGCGAAAACCAGAACGCCTCCTCCGCAGCCGTGCTGCTGTCGGGGACGAGCTCGCTCTCCGCGAGCTCTGTGCGCGGGATCGCCCAGCTCGTCACCTCCAGCGTCTCGGGCCTGCAGCTGAGCAAGGTCACGATCACCGACGCTTCAGGCGAACTGCTCTGGCCGCAGGCGGGCGGCGCCGGCGGCGGCTCGGGCACGAGCGTGCAGGAAGCCGAGCAGCGCTATGACCAGAGCACCGCGGCGAGCCTCGACGCGATGCTCGCGCAGACACTGGGGGCCGGCAAGGCGCAGGTTCTCGTCTACGCGAACATGAACGTCGATCAGACGACGAAGGAATCCCTGGAATATGGCAAAGCCGGCACGCCTCTGCAGCAGAGCAAGTCGGTCGAAACGCTCGCCGGCAACGGCACCACCGCGGGCGGCACTACCGGGACCGCCAACCTCACCACGACCGGCGCCGGCGGCAAGTCCAACTACAAACACGAAACGACCACCTCCTCGCTGGGGGTGTCGAAGACCGTCACCCACTCGACGATCGCGCCCGGCACCGTAGAAAGCCAGCACGTCTCCGTGCTGCTCGACAAATCAGTGCCCGCCTCGGCGCTGCCCGCGATCCGCGAAGCGATCACCAACGCCGCCGGCATCCAGACCAAGCGCGGGGACACGATCTCGATCGGGCAGGTCGCGTTCGCGAAGAGCGCGACCGCCGCAGCCGCCGCGAGCAGCCCGTTGAGCATGGCCAAGTACGTGCTGCTCGGGATCGGGTCGCTCCTGTTCCTGTTCTTCACCACGCGCACGTTGCGCAAGCGCGAGAAGGAGACGATCGACGAGCCCAAGTGGCTACGCGAGCTCGACGCTCCCATGCGCCTGTCCGAGCTCGAACGCGAAACCGCGCCGCGCACGGCCGTGGCGATGGCGGCGGCCTCGCCGAGCAACGGTGGCGGCGCGGGCGCCCAGGCCCAAGACGGCGAAAGCATCCGCGAACAGGTCGAGCAGCTCGTCGACCGCGAGCCCGACCGCGTCGCACAGCAGCTGCGCAGCTGGATGCAGGAGGGCTGATCCGCGATGGCCGGCGAGTCCGCGGCGGACACGATGCCGGGGCTGCCGGCCGCCCCCACCGCGCGCCTGCCGGCCGTCACCGGGCCGATCATCGGCACGCGCAAGGCTGCCGTCCTGATGGCTGCGCTGGGTCCCGAGCGAGCCGCAATGCTGCTGCAGCGGATGGGCGAGGAGGAGATCGAAAGCCTCTCCATGGAGATGGCCAACATGACCTCCGTCGGCCCGGAGACGACCGAGTCGATCTTCGTCGAGCTCGCCGCTCTCGCCGCCGCCGGCGAGACGGGCGCCTCGGGGGGGCTGGACTACGCGCGCGGCGTGATGGAGCGCGCGCTCGGACCCGAGCGCGCCGCCGAGGTGCTCGGCCGCCTCTCCGAGCGCAACGAGACGCCTCCGTTCGACTTCCTCCAGCGCGTCCCGCCCGAGCGGACCGCGGCGCTGCTGCGCGGCGAGTCACCGCAGACGATCGCGCTGATCCTCGCCTCGCTGCACACCACGCTCGCCGCGCAGGTGCTCACGCGCCTGCCCGAGCGCCAGCAGCCGGACATCGCGCTGCGGATCGCGCGCATGGGCGAAACCAGCGCCCAGGTGGTCGAGCAGGTCGAGGAGGTCATCCGCCACAAACTCACCGCCGTGGCCGAGCGCGAGTACTCCGCCGCCGGCGGCACCAAGACGCTCGCCGAGATCCTCAATCACTCCGACCGCACGACCGAGCGCAACGTGCTCGAGATGCTCGCCTCCGAGGACAAGGAGCTCGCCGAGGAGGTGCGCAGCATGCTGTTCGTCTTCGAGGACATCGTCAAGCTCGACGAGCGCGCCGTGCAGCAGGTCCTGCGTGAGGCCGACCAGAAGGACCTCGTGCTGGCGCTCCGCGGCGCGCCTGAGAACGTCAAGGACGTCGTGCTCACGAACATGTCCGAGCGCGGCGCGGAAATGATCAAGGAAGAGATGGAGGTCCAGCCGCCGCAGCGCAAACGTGACATCGACGCGGCGCAGAGCAGGATCGTGGCGGTCGTGCGCCAGCTCGAGGAAACCGGCGCGATCGTGATCGCCGGCGAGGGCGAGGACGAGAGCGAAGCGGTTGTCTGACGCAGCCGTCAGCTACGCGTTCGAGCCGCTCGAGCCGTCGGCCGCGCCGCCGCGCGACGCGGCTGCGCGAGTGCTCGCCAAGGCGATGGCCGACGCGGAAAGGATCCGCGAGACCGCGCGCGCGGAGGGTTTGCAGGAGGGGCGCTCCGCCGGGCACGCGCAGGGGGCGGGCGAGATCGCCGCGGGCTCAGCCGCGCTCGCTGCCGCCGTCGCCGGGATCGAGGCGCTCCGCGCCGAGACCGTGCAGGCGATCGAATCTGACGCGATCGACCTGTCCCTGCGGCTCGCCGGCAAGATCCTCGCCGGCGCGCAGCAGGCGCAGCCGGAGCTCGTCGTGGACGTCGTGCAGGGGGCGCTGCGCCGGATCGTCGACCGCCGCCGCATCACGGTGATGGTCAACCCAGCGGACCTCGAGGTCGTCAAGGCGGCGATCGGCGAGCTCACCGCGCAGGGGAGCGGCGTGGAGACCTGCGACCTGCAGGCCGACGAGCGTGTGGGCCTCGGCAGCGCCGTCGTGCGCACCTCCGAGGGCGAGGTGGACGCGAGCGTACACACGCAGCTCGAGCGTGCCCGCGAGGTCGTGGAGCTCTCCATGCAGAGCGTCGAGAGCGCCGCGCTGTGAGCCATCTGAGCACGCTCGAGAGCGCCGGTGAGGCGATCCTCGAAGCCGACCTGGCTCGGCGCCACGGCTTCGTCAGCAACCTCATCGGCTTGATCATCGAGGCCACCGGCCTGCAGGCCGAGGTCGGCGAGGTGTGTCTCGTCGGCACCGACCGCAGGGGCGCAGCCGGCCACGAGGCGGTTCCCTCCGAGGTCGTGGGCTTCCGCGACGGGCGCACGCTGCTGATGCCGCTCGGCGAGCTGCACGGCATCGGCCCCGGCACGCGCGTGCTCGCCACCGGCGCTCCCTTTCGCGTCGCCGTCGGCGACGGCCTGCTTGGTCGCATCGTGGACGGCCTCGGCATCCCCGAGGACGGGCAGACTGTGCCGCGCGCGATCGCCCGCTCGACGATCGCCGCGCCGCCCAACGCACTCTCGAGGCCCCGGATCCGCGAGCGCGTGGGGTTGGGCGTGCGTGCGTTGGATGGGCTCGTCCCCTGCGGGCGCGGCCAGCGCCTGGGCATCTTCGCCGGCTCCGGCGTCGGCAAGTCCTCGCTGCTGGGCATGATCGCGCGCTCGACCAGCGCCTCGATCAACGTGATCGCGCTCGTCGGTGAGCGCGGGCGCGAGGTGCGCGAGTTCGTCGAGCGCGACCTCGGCGATGCGCTCGAGCGCTCCGTCGTCGTCGTTGCCACCTCCGACCAGCCCGCGCTCGTGCGCATCAAGGCGGCGTTCACGGCCACCACGATCGCCGAGTACTTCCGCGACCAGGGGCACGACGTGATGCTGATGATGGACTCCGTCACGCGCTTCGCCATGGCCCAGCGCGAGGTGGGGCTCGCGATCGGAGAGCCGCCCGCCACCCGCGGCTATACGCCCAGCGTGTTCGCGCTGCTCCCGCGGCTGCTCGAGCGCGCCGGCACCAGCACGACAGGCTCGATCACCGGGCTCTACACGGTGCTGGTCGATGGCGACGACATGAACGAGCCGATCGCCGACGCCGTGCGCTCGATCCTCGACGGGCACATCGTGCTCACCCGCGCGCTCGCCCACGCCGGCCACTACCCCGCGATCGACATCCTGCAGAGCGTCTCACGTCTGGTCGGGGAAATCGTCTCACCTGAGGTCCAGCAGGCCGGCCAGCAGCTGCGAGCGGCGCTCGCCGTGCTGCACGAGAAGGAAGACCTCGTGTCGATCGGCGCCTACCAATCGGGCAGCGACCCCGCGCTCGACACCGCCCTCTCGCACCGCTCGCGGATCGAGCGCTTCCTGCGCCAGCCCGTGCAGGAGCACAGTGACCCGCAGCGGACCGACGCACGCCTGATCGAGCTCAGCTCCTCGATCGCGCGCGAGCTCGAGCAGGCCAGCGACGAGATCCCGGATGCCGAGGTGCTCTCCTCCGAGTCCCACGGCGACACGCACGCCGCAGGCGCCTACGCCGCCTCGGAGGAGCCCGCGATACCCGCCCTCGGGCTGAGCATTTGAGAGCGCTCAAGAACCCGATGCCCCGACCGATAACCGGACCGTGACCGGATCGGCGTTTCGCTTCCGCCTCGAGCGCGTCCGCGCTGTGCGCGAGCGCAAGGAGAAGCTTGCTCAGACCGAGCTCGCGAACGCGATCTCGCGTCACTCCAGCAGCGTCACGGAGCTGCGCAGCGCGGACGAGCGCCTCGAGCACGCGCGTGAGCAGCAACGTGGCGTCGTCGAGGAGACGACTGTCAGCGCCAATGACCTGCTCGCCCGGCAAACCTTCCTCGAGCGTGTCGAAGCGCAGCGTCGGCTACGAGCCGGCGAGCTGGAGCAGCGTGAGAGCGAGCTGGCGCAACGCGACGCCGAGCTTGCCACCGCCGCTAGCGAGCACGAGATGCTGATCCGCCTGCGCGAGCGCCACCGCGGCGAGCACGAGCGCGAGGCCGCGCGCGTGGAGCAGGGTGCGCTCGACGAGATCGCCGTCACCCGTTTCGGCCGGAGCCACGCATGAGCGCCCAGGCGCTCGCCGGCTCCAGCGGCGTCCCTGCGGGAGAGCTCGCGACGATGCAGCGCGTGCAGCAGCTGCAGGGCCTGATCGAAAGCGCGCGCGAAGTCGCATCCCCCAACTTCACCGGCGCCTCCTCCACGACGTCCCCCACCGCCACGGCTTCCTCCTACACGCCGAGCTCCTACACCGACTTCGCCTCCGCGCTGCAGGCGGCCACCAGCACCGGCGGCGAATCCACTGAATACGACGCGCTTATCGAACAGGCAGCAGCTCGCAACGGCGTCAATCCCGCGGTCCTGCATGGCCTGATCCAGCAGGAGTCCGGCTTCAACCCCGACGCCGTCAGCAGCGCCGGCGCCTCCGGCCTCACCCAGCTGATGCCCGGTACAGCCTCCACGCTCGGGGTCGCCAACACGCTCGACCCGGCTGAATCGATCGAAGGCGGCGCACGCTACCTCGGCGAGCTGACCTCGCAGTTCGGTGGCAACACCGAAGACGCTCTCGCCGCCTACAACGCCGGCCCCGGTGCGGTCGAGCAGTACGGCGGCATCCCGCCCTACGCCGAAACGCAGAGCTACGTGGCCAACGTGCTCAGCAACGCCGCGGCCTATCAGCAGTCGCACGCAACCAGCTACGCAACGGGTGCCGTATGACCGTCGCACCGACAATCGTCGCGATGGCCGCGCCCGCTCCGTCTCCCACCTCAGGTGCGCCACCCGGGGCCGATCCGCCACCGGGCGACGCTCTCTTCCAGAGCACGCTCGCCGAACACTCGGCCCGGACCGCACAAGCGGAAGGCCACCACAGCAAGGGCGCCGAAGGCGAATCCAGCGGCGCCCATCGCCCGGCGCACGAACGCGAAGCCGACCTGACGGCCGGTGCTGAAGCGGGCGCGATCGTCCAGGGGCGCTCCGCGCCGACATCCACCGACACGCGTGCAGGCGTCGGCGCCGCAGCCGCCCGGGAAGCCTCATCCGGCGGCCAAGCTGCCGCGGAAGCCTCCCCCGGCGCCCACGCCGCCGCGGAAGCCTCACCGGGCGTGAGCGCCACGGAAACCGGCGAGGAAGGCGCGGCGAACGCCGTCGAAGGCACATCGCAGGCAGCCGCCGGCACGTCCGCAACAGGTGCGGTCGAAAAGGCCCTCGCCAGCGCCGAGGCTGCGACGCCCGTGTCGGTCTCCGCAAAGGCCGACGCGACGAAGCCGGCGTCGAGCTCTCCGGCGGCCGTTGTGGCGAAGGGCGCATCAGACGCGTCCGCCCCCCA
>Ga0209006_10004844_pt1 | contig 12213 bp, 10 predicted proteins | sample JacPin_JW_Ref_O2_FD_188567 | JGI IMG/M metagenome (GOLD analysis project Ga0209006, IMG submission 188567) | Forest soil microbial communities from Algoma, Ontario, Canada - Jack Pine, Ontario site 1_JW_Ref_O2 (SPAdes) (version 2) | ecosystem: Environmental > Terrestrial > Soil > Boreal...
CTTGGATTCCGGCCATCGCGTTCTCTCCGGGACCGAATCGTGCCGGGTTTCCCTCGAAAAACATGCTGGTCCACATGTCGAGGTCGGCGCCCTTGTCCACGAAGTACTTGGTGACGGTGGTGGCGTGGCGGTCCTTGGACAGCAGGACTTCGGTGAGTGCCGTGATCTCCGCATCGAGGGATTCAGGCTCGCAAAGGCGGTTGACCAGGTCGTAGCGTTCTGCGGTCGCCGCATTGAACAGGTAGCCGAGGAGGTTCCATTCCTTGGTCTTGCGTCGGCCGGCGAATTTGCTCAGCCGCCCGGTACCACCCCAGCCGGGCGTAATTCCCCAGTTGATTTCCGGCATGCCCCATCGCGAGCGGTGGGTGGCGATGACGAAATCGCAGACCAAGGTGAGCTCCAGGCCGCCGCCGGTACAGATGCCATCGACACCGGCGATGGTGACCGGGACCAGATCGTCGATGATGTTCACCGTCTCCTGGTACATCCGGATGTTCCACGGTCCGTCGTCGGGCGCGAAGTCCAGGAAACCCTTGATATCGTCACCGGCGCAGAAGGTTTCGCCCGCTCCGCGCAGCACCAGCACCCGGCAATCGCGGTCCACCGCCACGTCCTTGACCGCGGCGTTCAATTCCGCGGAGATCTCCTGATCGAGCGCGTTGTGTACCCGCGGGCGGTTGAGCGTGATGATGGTCACCGCACCGTCCTGGTCCACGATCAACTTCCCCGATGGGGATGATTTTTCAGCCATCAGGCGTCCTCACCTCAGTCTGTTCCTGGCGTGATTACACTAGATCCGGTGGTTTTGTTATGCAAGTAGATTTCATAAAGATACTTGGCTGGCCGGGATGAGTGAGGTACGAACACTGTGAACGACGCTGCGCCGGCCCCGCCCAGCGGCGGGCATGACTCGATCCTGCGCACAGCGGAGGTCGTCGGGGATGCGTGGTCCTGGCTGGTGATGCGGGAGGCGGTCCTTCACGGTGTGACCCGGTTCGCCGAGTTCCAGAAGCGGCTGGAAGCGCCTCGCTCGACACTTTCGGCGCGCCTATCCCAGTTGACCGCGGCCGGTTTACTGCTCCACGAGACCCACCCTCGGGCTGCCGAATACCGCCTGACCGACTCGGGCCGAGACTTCCTGGGCTGTCTGTTGATAGCGATGCGCTGGGGCGACCAGTGGTACTTCCGGCCGGACACGCGGCCGCAGAAGGGCACCCATACCCCGTGCGGCAGCCCGTTGGAGGTCGTCCTGCGGTGCGCGCACTGCCGCGACGTGCTGCGGGCGCGGGAGGTGACGACCAGTCCGGGCCAGCCGTTTACGGAGATCCCCATCGGTGTGATGAAAGGCGCCAGACGCCGCAGGCCGGGACTGGAGCTGCTGGAGCGTAGTCGCCCGTGCTCCATCGCGCGGACGCTGATGGTCATGGGGGAGTGGTGGAGCGCATTGATCGTGCGAGAGTGCTTCTTTGGCACCCGCCGCTTCGATGAATTCCAACGCCGGCTGAACATTGCACCCAACATTTTGTCGGAGCGACTGCAGCGACTCGTTGCGCTCGACATCATCGCCAAGGTCGCCGACGACAGTTGGTCAGTGCGCCACGAATACCGGCTCACCGACAAGGGCGCTGACCTCTATCCCGTTCCGCTAGCCATCCTGGACTGGGGGCGACGCTGGCTTGGCCCGGCGGAATCCGACACCACGCTGACGCATACACCCTGTGGGGCTGATCTCGACGTCGTCCTGAGCTGCTGCGCGTGCGCGGGGCGAATAGTGCGTGACAACATCGAGCTGACGGACGCGAGTTAAGGGCGGTGCGCATGCGCCCTCGACCGGCCGCGGTCGGCCGCTAGATTTCGGCACTGGAAATTTGGCGCCCAGTCAAGGTTTGTCAACGGTTGACGTGCAGATGGAGTTGCTCGTGCCGGCGGACGAGGAGGCTGTCCACCCACTGCGGGTAATGGTCGGGGTCGAGCGCGAAGTTGCGGGTCTGCTCAAGGAGTTCGGTGAGCACGGCGCGGGCTTCGATGCGTGCGAGTGCGGCTCCGACGCAGAAATGGATGCCGTGCCCGAATGCCAAGTGGCGCTTGGGGGATCCCCGCGTCAAGTCCACTTTATCGGGGTTGGCGAACTGGGCGGGGTCTCGGTTCCCGGCAGCGAAGAGCAGCAGGGCCGTGGAACCCGCCGCGATCTCGGTGCCGCCCAGTGTGGTGTCGTGGGGGACGCTGCGCAGCATGTGTCGAAATGGTGATTCGAGTCGCAGGGCCTCGTCCACGAACACGTTAATGTGGTCGGGTCGATCGCGTAACTCTTGCTGCAATGCGGGGTCCTCGGCGAGCATCCGGACGGCGTTGCCGAGCAGGCTGGTCGTCGACTCCCCGCCCGCGCTTAGAAGGGTGTGCAAGATGGTCTGAACCTCGCCCATCTTCAAGGTGCCGCTGTCCAGTGCCCGGCGCACGGCCAGCAGGATTGTGTCGTCATCGTCGTCATCGGCGGAGGTGACTTCGTCTGCGATCCACTCCTGAATCACGCCGATGCGGGTGACGAGGTCGTTGAGTCGATCCAGTGGCATGGTGCCGCCGACCATCGTGGTGGATTCGAACGCCGCCTGCAGGAGCTGCATCGGGTTGGTGTCGCGGAAGCCGATCAGGTTGGCGACCACGGTGATCGGCACGATGTTGCCGATCGTGGCCATGAAGTCGAAGTTGTTGTCGCGCAGGGCCGAAGCGACGGTGGTCGCCGACAGCGTGCGGATGTCGTCTTCCAGGGCGCGCATGCGCCGTGCCACCAGCTCGGGAAACACGGCGCGCCGGTGGGTGGTGTGCAGCGGAGGGTCGGCGGCTGCCAAGGTGGGCGTGGCCGCGTCGCCGAAGTCGAGGCGGGCTGGCAGCCCGTCAGCGTCGCGGTAAAGCAGGCAGCGCATCGTGGACGAGAAGTCGTCGGGCCGTGCGACCGCCTCCGATAGCAGGGCGAAGGTGCTGATGGCGACGACGTCGGTTCCGGGCACCGTCCAAACCGGTGCCTGCTCGCGCAGCGTCCGGTAGAAGTCGTACGGGTCAGCAAGGACCGCCGGGTCCAGCAGCATCGAGCTGCTCAGCCTAGTCATGGACGCTGGGTGATCTGGTCGAACAGACTGGTCATGTCGCTGTAGACCCACGATTGGACCACCTTGCCGCCGGCGCATTCGTAGATCTCGCAGCTCTCCACGGCGATGTCGCGATGAGTCGGGGCGATGCCCCCGTAGTCACCGGTGTGGACGCCTCGCAGTGTCCAGCGGGCACAGACGAAACCCCGTGCGCCGAAAAGCAGATCCTCGTCGAGGTGCAGTCCGTCGAACGCGGCGGTCAGCAGGGTGAGGTTGGCCCGGATGTCATTGAGTGTGAGCGGCGTGGCCAGTCCGATCACCCATCGCGGCGAGTCAGGGGAGAACCCGGCCAGGTAGCCCTCGACGTCGCCGGCGTTGAGCGCGGCGACCGAGCGACGGATCAGGTCTTCTTCGGGCGTTGCACCAACTGTGGACACTTGTCCACTTTGATGGATAGATGTCCACAAATCAAGCCGTCTGGCTTATTGTGAGGTGGTGACTGACACGGCTCGCGCCGAGTTGCGCGGCCAGCGGCGCGCAGCCCGGCGCGCGGAGAACAGAAGCGTGATCCTCGACGCCGCAGAACGGGTCTTCAGCGAAGATGGGCTGCGGACAGGTTCGCTGCGCCGAATCGCTGACCTGTCGGGGTATTCGACGGCGGCGATCTACAAGTTCTTCGACAGCAAGCAACACCTCGTCGCCGAGGTCCTCAACCGGCGTGGCGACGAATATCTGGCCGAGCTGAGGCAGGCTGCGCAATCCGCCGGAACGCCCTTGGAACGCCTGCATCTCATCGTCGACACCGCGGCTGCATACTTCGGTGCGCGTGGCCACTTCCGGTCGGTGCTGCGGCAAATGCAAGGCGGGTCAGCGATCCTCGGACCGGTACTCGACGCTTTCGCCGAGGATGTCTACGGCCGCTACGCCCAGGCACTCAGCCTGATGACCGACCTGATCCGCCAGGGACAGCAGGCCGGAGAGATCCGGGACGGGGACCCGGGCGGCCTGGCCCACCTGGCGGCGGTGCTGACCAACGAGTACGCATTGGCTGATGTCGCACTCGTACCTTCGGAGTTTCACGCCGTATTCGACGGCGCTCTGCGAGCGGACCCAGCATGACCGCGAGCAACCCGCCACCCAGTCGGCTTGCGAAAGGTCCGGATTTTTTGAGCCGAAGCCTTCGTTGACCATCGCACGCCAGCGGTGCAGGGCCATTCTCTTGTGCCCATGCCCAGGCGGACGAACGCTCAGGTGGGTATGCCAAATGTCGTTTGGATTACAGTCCGGTTCCGCGAGCGACTCAGTATCAAATCGCGTACCAGATTCGCAGCATCGGCCGGTGCAATGGACGGGTGGTGTCGGCAACAAGCCTCAGCGAGGTCGGAGTGAACACCTCCGAGGTCCCGATCGCTGGGTTCTGCGTGCCCGAGTTCGAGGCTGTCCGGGAGCAGTTCGAGCGTAACTTCGCCGACCGTGGCGAGATGGGCGCCGCAGTGGCGACGTGGGTCGATGGCAAACTCGTCGTCAACCTCTGGGGCGGCTGGCAGGATGCCGCCTGTGAGCGTCCCTGGCAGCAGGACACGTTGGCCAGTGTGTTTTCGGGATCAAAGGGCCTGACCAGCACCTGCGTACACCTGCTGGCTGAACGGGGGCTGATCGACCTGCAGCAGCCCGTCGCCGCGTACTGGCCGGAGTTCGCCCAGTCCGGAAAGGAGGCCATCACCGTCGCCATGGTGATGGCCCACCGCTCCGGCGTCATCGGGCCGCAGCACCGATTGGAACCTGACGAAGTGCTGGACTGGGACCGTGTCTGCGCCGAACTCGCCGCGGCCGAACCATGGTGGACACCGGGGACGGCTCAGGGCTACCACATGGTCACCTTCGGATTCATCCTCGGCGAGCTGCTACGCCGCGTCACCGGACGCACGGTCGGTGAATTCCTGCGCGAGGAGATCGCCGGGCCGCTGTCGGCGGACCTGTTCATCGGGTTGCCCGCCCACGAGCATGCCCGCTGCGCAGACATGATCAACAAGCCGCACATCCGCGACGCCCTGGCGGCCGCAGGCGCGCCCGCGCACCCGACGTCGCTGGCCGAGCACCGTAAGGCCGGGCTGGCCGTCGCGATGGGTTTCATTCCCGACGACGAAATCGGCGAGCAGACCATCGACGTCTGGCGCTCAGCCGAGTTCCCCGCGACCAACGCCCACGTGTCCGCCCTCGGCATGGCCACGTTCTACAACGCCATGGCCCAGGAGAAGCTCCTCAGCCGCGAACTAATGGAGCTCTGCCGCGAATCTCAGGGTGGGTTCGCGACCGACGTCGTGCTGGGGCCCCGCGTCGCCGACCACGGCTGGGGTCTGGGCTACATGCTCAACCAGCGCTGCGTCGCAGGACCGAACCCGCGGATATTCGGCCACGGCGGCCACGGCGGCTCGTACGCATTCGTCGATCTGGAACACCGGATCGGGTACGCCTACGTGATGAACAAGTTCGACGCCACGAAGTGCAACGCCGACCCACGAAGTGTCGCGCTCTCAAACAAGATCTACGCCGCCCTCGACGTCACGCCAGCGTGGAATTGACGCTCGTCGACGGCCCCGCCGTCCGCACGGTACCGTACCGGTGGACCGTGCGCGTCGTGGTGCAGCTGGCCGTGCTGTCCGTCGCCGCGTACATGTACGCCGTCGCCGAAATGGCCCCCATCGGCGCCATGCCTGCGATCGCGTCGGATCTGCACGTCGGTGAGGCACGGGTGGGGATGCTCACTGCCGCTTACGCTTTCATCAGCATCGTGGCCACACTGCCACTGGTCCGTTGGACCGCTCGGTGGCCGAAGCGTCGGGTTTTCGTCCTGACGCTGGCGTGCCTGACCGTCGCGCAGGCGCTGTCGGCGCTCGCGCCCGGGCTGGCGTGGCTCGCGGCCAGCAGGGTGCTGTGTGCGGTCACCCATGGCCTGATGTGGTCGATCATCGTGCCGATCGGGGCTCGCCTGGTCCCGGCGACGCACACCGGCCGGGCCACGACGGCCGTGTACCTCGGGTCGTCGGCGGCGCTCGTCGTCGGCAACCCGCTTACCAACTCGATGAGCCAGGCATGGGGATGGCGGCCTACCGTCGCGGTGATGGCGGTCGCCGCGGGCGCCATCACGCTGCTCGCACGGGCGGTATTGCCCGCCATGGCCGTCAGCGCGGCCGGCGCCGCGGCAACCGCGACGCGGAAGCCACTGCCCTACCGCAATTTGCGACTGCTCACCCTGTGCGCTTTGACGCTGATCGGGGTGACGGCTCACTTCGTCTCGTACACGTTCATCGTTCCGATCATCAGGGACATCGTCGGCATCGGCGGCGCGAAGGAGGCCTGGGTACTGGTCGGCTACGGGATGGCCGGCCTCGTCACGTTGGCGCTTTTGGCCCGCGCTATGGATCAGCGCGTCCGCGCGGCCGTCGCGGGCAGCCTCGGCATCCTGTGCCTGGCGTTCTGGACGCTGAGCGCGATGTCGATGGTCGGCGCGGGTCCCGTCGGGACGGTTCTGGGCGTCGGTGCGATCGTGGTGTGGGGCGCGTCCGCGGCGGGGCTGCCGCCCATGCTGCAGTCGGCCGCGATCCGCACGTCGCCGGACGCGGCAGAGCACGCCTCGGCGCTCTACGTCACCGCGTTCCAAGTCGGCATCCTGTCGGGATCGGTCGCCGGCGGCCTCGTCTACGAGCACGCCGGCGCCGCGGCGGTCGTAGCCACAACAGCCGTGCTGTTCGCGGTCACGCTGGTCGGCGTGCTCGCTCGCGGTGACGCGTTCCGCTCGGAGCCAACCGCACCGGCCGTCCTCCAAACACCTCAACCCGTGTTGACGTCACACGTGATGGCATCGCCAGCCTTGACACATCCGGTCGTCAGCGCAGGATCGCCGGGTATCGGGTATGAGGAAGCCGGGCTGCCACGACGGTCGAGCTTCCCGAGAGCGATGATCAATACCTAATAGTTCTGCATAGTTCTGCAGCCACCGGGTGATGCCTGATCAATTCCCGAGGTATGACCTCGCCGGTCGCATACCAATGCTGCACCGAGTCGTTTGCCGACACTGTCACTGGCTACCTCCCTCGTCGCGGCCACTGGTTGGAATTGTCGGCCTGCAGACGCGGAACGCCGCGGCTCCGGCCGCAACCACAGCGCCGTCGCGGCCCTCGTCGATGAGAGTGAAACGGACCACTACCCGCCCGCCCCGGCCGGGCCAGCCGTCCGCGAGGACGAGGAACGGGCCGGCGCGGCCGGGACTGACGAAATGGACATCCCAGTCCTCGACCTGGACCGTGTCGGTCCCGGTCAGCTCGGCCGCCAACTCCATGGCCGCGGCCTCGAACACCACGTGGATCGGACCAAGGTGCAGCGATGCCGAGGTCGAGGCGAGACGGGAGGTGAGGGCCGGCAGCCGCCAGCCGTCTGAATTCCGCTGTGCCCCGAATACGACGTGCAGAGCAGGGAGATCGGCCGTGTCCGGCATCTCGGCCGGCAAATCCACCGGCCGAAACGACGGCGGGGCGTCGGCGAGCTTGACGCCGACCCCGGTCGTGACCGCGATGAGCCGGGAGGCGTCGGCGGCATCAGTGATCACCGAGCGGCTGAATCCCATTCTGCCGCCCCGCCGCACGGTGCCGCGGGACACGCGGATCTCCGCGACGTCGCGGGCATCGTCGACGATGTGCAGCCCATAGGCTACTGGCGCAGGCACCGCCTCGCGATCGCGCCAGCCGCCGGTCTCCGGGGCGGCGATCGCGAGCGGGGCAGCCATGATCCCGCCTGTGGTGTTTCGCATGTCGCGGCGCAGCCGCACCGTGTCGGGGTCCACGGCCTGGTTAAACGCCCGGCCGAGGTACCAGTAGGTGATCAGGCCGTCGGGGCCCATCATCTGCCGGAGACGATCCCAATAATCCTCGGTCGGCCCCTCTCGGATGTCTCGGACCATCGGGCAACCTCCTTGGCCAGCGTGAGGGCGGTGCCGCCGCAGTTCGCGGGCTGGTTATCGATCGCCTGCGGCTGCATGGCGACGGGCCCGATCAGAACAGCATCACCGCTCAGTGCACTGCACATGTTGTTTTGAAAACAGTCGTCATACTATATTGACTAGAATGTCGTTATCTTACAGAGATCTTCGGCGACTCAGGTCTTGCTCCAGACTGCTGCCGCACGTCGTCGGGGTCGTTGGGGGGCCGCCGGAGACCGAACGTGGATCTTGAACTCACTCCGGATCAGGAGCTGCTGCGGGACACGACTCGCAAGTTCCTGCAAGCGACGGTTCCTTTGATCGAGGTCAGGGCGCTGGCAGAGAACCCCGCCGGGTTCGACCGCGGATGGTGGCAGAAGGGGGCCGAACTCGGCTGGACGTCGCTGCTCGTCGACGAGCAACGCGGCGGCGGGAACATCTCCGGCGAGGGCCTACGGGACCTGGCGCTCGTCGCCGAGGAGATGGGCGCCATGGTGTCGCCGGGGCCGCTGATCGCGACCAACGTCGTCGCGCAAACTTTGTCGTGCGACGCCTCCGATGAGTTCGCGCAGCAGGTTTTACCGGGGTTGCTGTCCGGGGAGTCGGTCGCCGCCTGGTGTGTCGCGGAGCCTGGCCGCGCGGTCACCCCGGACGGGATGACACTGCAAGCACGACGTGACGGCGACGAGTTCGTCCTGGACGGGGTGAAGTGTCCCGTCGAAGCGGGCATTGAAGCCGACTGGCTACTCGTCACCGCCACCGGGTCCGACGGTCTGTCCCAGTTCCTGGTCCCGTCCTCGGCACCTGGCCTGCGAATCACCCCGCTGTGCGGGCTCGACCTCGTCCGCAGGCACGCCGAGATCCGGTTCGAGGATGTCCGGGTGCCCGCGTCCGCAGTGGTTGGCGTCGTGGGCTGCGCCGCGCTCTCCTTCGAGCGGCAGATCCAGACCGCGCTCGTACTCCAGTGCGCCGAGATCGTGGGCGCGACGGACCGCGTTTTCGACTTCACCGTGCAGTACGCATTCGACCGCTCGTCATTCGGTCGCGCACTGGCGTCCTATCAGGCCCTCAAACACCGCTTCGCCGACATGAAGCTGTGGATCGAGTCCGCCCAGGCGATCACGGTCGACGCCACCAGGGCAGCCCAGGCCGGTGCTCCCGACGCCGCCGAGGTGATCCGAATCGCTAAGGCCTACGTCGCTGAGCGATGTCCGGAGCTGATCCAGGACTGCATCCAGATGCATGGCGGGATCGGTGTCACCTGGGAACACAACCTCCACCTGTACCTGCGCCGGGTCGTCGTTCATCGGCAGACCTACGGCGATCCGATGCAGCAGCGCGACCAAGTGGCGATCCTCGCCGAGAGATAAAGGACAAACCATGACCGTGACGACCGCGGCACCCGGAGGACTGGCCGAGGACCTCGATGCCTTTCGGACGCGAGCCAAGGAGTGGGTTACCACGAATCTGGAACTCCTCAACGGCGCCGACCCCTACCTGGGCCACGCTACCGACGACGCAGACCACGTCATGCGTGCCAAGGCGATTCAGCGCAAGCTCTGGGACGCCGGCTTCGCAGGCGTCTGCTATCCCGTCGAGTACGGCGGGCGGGGGTTGCCTGCGGAATATCAGGACGCGTTCATCGAGGTGACCTACGGCTACGAGCTGCCAAGGCTGTTCAACATCCCCACATTCACGATCATCTTGCCGACCATCCTGGACTTCGGCACCGAAGAGCAGAAGCAGCGCTTTATCCCGGCCGCGCTCAAGGGTGAGGAGCTTTGGGTCCAGTTCCTCTCCGAGCCGACCGGCGGATCAGACCTCGCGGGAGCGCTCACCCGCGCGGAGCGCCACGACGAGGTCTTCATTCTGAACGGCTCGAAGATCTGGAGCACGTACGCGTGGAAATCGGACTACGCGCTGTGCGTTGCCCGCACCGACTGGGATGTTCCCAAACACCAGGGCCTGAGCGTCCTGATCGTGAAGGTGCACCAGCCCGGGATCACCATCACCAAGATCAAACACGTCGACGGCACGGACGATTTCTGCCAGGAATTCTTCGACGACGTCCCTATCCCCGCCGACCACGTCCTCGGGCAAGTCAACGATGGATGGAACGTGGCGTCCCGCCTGCTGCTGCACGAGCGCGAAGCGATGAGCGGCTCCTCACCGTACGCGATGGCGCCGCGCACGGCGGCCCACGAAAGTGACCAGGTCAGTGCCGCTGCACTCGCGCAGGTGTCCGGCGGCGTGAACGACCCACGGGTGCGTCAACTAGTCGGCGAAGCTCGTGTCCTGACTCGCGTGCACACGGCGCTCGTGGGGCGCATCGGCACGTCCATCCGAACCGGCCGCCTGCCGGCCTCGGCCGGATCGATCTCCCGGCTGTCCAACGGGATGCTCCGGGTCAGATTGGCCAGCATCGCGATTGAGATCGCCGGCGATCGCGCAGTCGCCTGGCACGACGACGATCCGACCGGCGCCCTGGGCGTCGCCTACCTAGGCCGCCAAGGAGTGTGCATCGGTGGGGGCACCACCGAGATCACCCGCAACATCATCAGCGAACGTGTGCTCGGGATGCCCCGTGAGCGTGCCGAAGACCTGGACCGCCCCTTCCGGGACGTGCGGACCAATGCAGCGGTCCCGCGAGATCGATGACCAAGAAAGGTAAGGAACGATGGGAAAACTCGACTTTCCGGTATTCGACGCAGACAACCACCTGTACGAAACTGAGGACGCCTTCACCCGACACCTACCCAAGCAGTACGACGGACTCTTTAAGTACGTGCAGGTGAATGGGCGCACGAAGATCGCCGTCGACAACGTCATCAGTGACTACATCCCGAACCCCACCTTCGAAGTCGTCGCGCGGCCCGGGGCGTTCGCCGAATACTTCTCCGGCAACAACCCGGAAGGCAAGTCGCTGCGAGAACTGGCCGGAAAGCCGATACGTACCGGCGAGGAGTTCCGCACCGCCGAGCCCCGGCTGACGTTGCTCGACGAACTCGGTCTCGATGCCGCGCTGATGTTCCCGACTCTGGCCAGTCTGCTCGAGGTCAGGCTCACCGACGACCCCGAACTGACGTGCACCGTCATCCACGCGTTCAATCAGTGGCTCTACGACGAATGGACGTTCAACTACCGGGATCGGATCTTCGCCACACCGATCGTGAACCCTTCGATCCCTGAGCGCGGCGTGGCCGAACTCGAGTGGCTGCTCGACAGGGGCGCGAAAGTCGTATTGATGCGGCCGGCGCCGGTCGCCGGCCACCGCGGTACACGGTCTCCGTTCCTGCCGGAATTCGATCCCTTCTGGGCCCGGGTGGCGGAGTCAGGCGTGCTGGTCACCCTGCACGCGTCCGACTCCGGCTACCAGCGATACGTCAATGACTGGGAGGGCACCAGCCGCGAAACGCTGGCCTTCAAGCCCAACCCGTTCTATGACGCCGTCTCACCTGGTCGGGCCATCAACGACACGATTACCGCCGCGATCTGTCACGGCATGCTCAGTCGGTTTCCGACCGTGAAACTCGCCAGCGTAGAAAACGGAGGCAGCTGGGCGATCCCGTGCTTGAAGGCGTTGGAGAAGACGCATCAGAAGATGCCACGGGAGTTCGCGGAGCATCCGCGCGAGGTATTCCTGCGCAACCTTTGGATCAACCCGTTCTGGGAGGACTCCGTCGAGAACCTCGTAAACCTCATGTCACCCGAACACATCTTGTTCGGCTCCGATTACCCCCATCCCGAGGGCATGGCCGACCCGCTGAACTGGGCCAAGGAAATGGGGGAGTTGTTCGCCGCCCCCGATGTGCGCAGCATGATGGGCGGCAATATGTATGGCCTTCTCGGGATGACTCCGAAGCGCCTGTAAGGCAATGACCGCAGATGGATACAGCAGGCGCACACTTACTGACAACAACGACTGCCGGATTAGCCCAGAGCGGGCACCTGTACCTAGCGCAGCAGTAGAACCTTATAAGCAACGGAATAGACTCTCGTGTACGGTGTCGGGAAGGCTTACGTGATTGTCGCTTGAAGGAAGTCATGACTGAGCAGGCGGGCGGAAGCAGCTTCTGCACGTACGAGCGTGACGGACTGACGTTGGGATATTCCGTCGTGAGCGACGGACACCCGATTGTGTTTGTCCACGGCGCG
>Ga0209006_10004845_pt1 | contig 12213 bp, 6 predicted proteins | sample JacPin_JW_Ref_O2_FD_188567 | JGI IMG/M metagenome (GOLD analysis project Ga0209006, IMG submission 188567) | Forest soil microbial communities from Algoma, Ontario, Canada - Jack Pine, Ontario site 1_JW_Ref_O2 (SPAdes) (version 2) | ecosystem: Environmental > Terrestrial > Soil > Boreal...
TCCCGTGGCGGTGGCGCTGGAGCACACAAACCCGTTTCCGGAGCCATCGCAGCCTGCAGCGCTGATCCCTCCGTCCATAACCGACCAATTGCTTGTGCCTCCGGGCGCACTGTCAAGTTCAAGAGCCGAAGGAAACTGTGAAACAACCTTCACAGCGGCGGAGTCCAAATTGGTGCCGCCGCCGTTGTAACCTGTCGTGTCAATCGTATAAGTTATGTCGTATGTGGAGTTCCCACCGCTCGTACTTTCCAGTGCATACTGCAAGGTGTAAATCGATCCCTGACAAGTTCCGCAGTTCGGACCAATCGGATCCGCGAGACTTGGCAGTGCTGTCATCGCTAGACTTCCTAGCACCAGACATAACACCACGTACAATCTAGCTTTCATCTTATCCTCTCAAACTCAGATGGCGAAATAATGTGCGGCCCATTCGGGGACAAAAAATGCGCTTCTCTTCTTATGTTGATTCCGTCTCGCTGTCAAGTATTTTCCCTAAATGGAACTCCGTATGACTTAAGATTGTGAGTCCTGGTACTGACAAGCCGGTCAGCTTGAATTTTGAAATCGAGACGACCGATCATGCAATCTTCCACCGATACTGCCTGGGTAGGCTGTTTAATCCACAAAACGGGAATGCACCAAGTGGACTAAGGGGTGACGGTCAATAATGCGGTTTTCGATACGCCTAAAGTGGCGGTGATGGTAGGCGTCGTTTTGACAGTCACGGGAGATGTACTAACAGTAAAACTGGCCGATGTTGCCCCTCCCGAAACAATGACGTTAGCCGGTGCTGCCGCAACCGCGGAATTGCTGCTGCCGAGAGTAACGGTGATTCCTGCACTCGGCGCGGGTGCTGTCAATGCAACTGTGCCCGTGGAACTATTCCCTCCCGAAATGCTCGCTGGCGCCAAAATCAATGATGATACCGTTGGCGCCAAAACCGTCAGAGTCGCTGTCTTCCCAGTAACGTAGGTGGCGGTAATCCCGACTGGGGTACTTGCCGACACCGACAGCGTAGAGATTGGGAAAGTGGCAGTGGATGCCCCACCAAGAACAGTTACCAGCCCGGAAACGGACACCACCGCTGGATTAGCACTGGCGAGGGTAACGGAAATTCCTCCGGTCGGTGCCGGTCCGCTAAGCGTTATGGTGCCGATGGAACCGCTTCCTCCCAATACGCTGGTAGGCAACAGGGTTAGCAACGATGGAGTTGGCGCGTTCACGGTCAAAGTCACCGTTTTTGCGCCATTGTAAGTCGCGGTAATTCCTACCGGCGTGTTCACTGCTACTGCCACCGTGGAAATTGAGAACGTGCTAGTCGACGCCCCGCCAAGAATGGTGGTCGTAGCGCCAACAACGGCAACCGCCGAATTGTTGCTCGCGAGATTGACGGTCACGCCTGTGCTAGGCGCCGCTCCTGATAGGGTGACAGTGCCAGTCGAACCCTTTCCTCCGATCAAACTAGACGGAAGTAGCGACACGCTCAGTACTGCAGGGGGATTCACTGTAAGAGAGGCGGTCTTGGTCACTCCCAGAGTAGCGGTGATCGCTGTCGGCGTTGCCGTGGACACCGGAACAGTGGCAATCAGAAATGTGGCCGAGGTAGCCCCGGCGAGTATATTTACCGTCGCAGGGGGCACCACGGCGGTGGTATTGCTCGCGAACGAAACAGACACGCCGCCGGCTGGCGCAGGCCCAGTTAGCGTGATCGTTGCCGAAGTGCTCTTTCCTCCGATTAAAGCAGTTGCAGCGAGCGCGAACGTTGACACCACCGGCGGATTGACCGCCAGTTGAGCGGATATTCCCCCATTGTTGTAACTCGCGGTGATGTTCACTGGGGTCAAAGTATTCACAGGAGCCGTGGTGATGGGAAACGTGATGCTCGAGAGCCCGGCTGGCACCGTCACCGAGCCTTGTGTCTGAGCCACCGCAGGCGTGTCGCTCGATAGCGACACGATAATACCCCCCACGGGAGCCGGTCCATTCAATTTGACGGTGCCAGTAGAATTTTTCCCACCTGCAACGCTGGCGGGCGACAAGGTCACAGACGAGACCATGGATGGATTAACTGTCAGTGGAGCCTGTTTTATCGAAGCACCGCTACTGGCGGTGATGACGATCGGACTGGAATTCAACACTGCCGCTGTCGTGATGTTGAAGGTTGCACTCGTGAGTCCCGCGGGCACCGTGACGCTCACTGGAACGGTAGCCACTGTGGTGTCGCTAGAGCTCAGATTCACCATAATACCTCCGGCGTACGCTGGTGCGGGTAGCGTAACCGTGCCGTGGACCGTTGCGCCATTCACAGCGCTGGGCACGGACAAACTGAAAGTCGACAGCACCGGCAGTACCGTGATCGTTGCTATCGCTTGACTACCATTCACTAACGTGCCAATCGTTGCGGCAGTGGACACGCTCACTGGATTCGTAGGCACTGCAAAAGTGACTTGGGACACGCCTTGGGGTATGGGCACTACGTCTGGTATCAGCACAACACCGGCATCGTTAGTGCTCGGCAGAATTACGGCGCTATTGTCCGGTGCGGGCACGCTTAAAACCACCACAGCGCTAAAAGAGCCACCCCCTATCACTCTGGTCGGAAGCAAGGACAAGCCACTTAACAAAGGACTGACGGTTAACGTGTTACTTACATTGACGCCCGCTCCGGAGGCGGAAATGAACATCGATCTGGGCGTGGAGACACCCACGGTTCTAACTTGAAAACTCACCGTGTTCGCTCCCTCCGGAATGGTCACGGTCGCGGGCACACTTCCAACCGTTGGGAGATTGCTCGCCAAATTCAGCAGTAGGCCCCCTGGCGGTGCTGGGCCGGCTAACGTAATCGTACCGATTGCTCCTTGGGCCCCCACAGTGACCCAGGGAGTAAACGCCAGCGAAGCTTGCGGATTGGGTCCATTGAACGGTGCGCGTCCCCCGGGAAATGGCTGATACAACGGGTCGCCCATGTTGACGTTAACCCACTTCAAATAGGCGGTGTTACGTAAAAACGCATCGCCCACATTGGCGCCCTTCATCAAATCCAAATAGACACCGTCTGGGTGCGAAAACCCTTGCAAAAATGGCTCGGAGACAACTCCACTGGTTACTGTAATTCCTTTTATAATCGCGTTGGCCGACCAATTGGTTCCACCACGGGGGTCAACCGCCGAGGCACTATCGATGTGAAACCCGATCGCACCCGCATTCCAGGTAAACGCGTCGTTGTAATGATTGAGGCTATACCACCCTGCGTACATGGCTGCACCAGGGCAATTCGGCGCTGGAAGCGTACCGAATTCTTGCGAGTTCTGATCTTCCGTCACCGTGAATCCTGCCTCTGCGGTAAACACTGCTGCCATGTGTAGGTCCCAGTCGTGCATGGCATAACTGTAATCGGAAAGGTTATTGATGTTTCCATACAGCCGGTCAAAACATGCCTGGCCGGATAATCCTTGCGACTCCGCCGTGAGCGCTTTATCAACTAAACCTTCCGCTAGTGCAGGAGTCGCTGCATCCAGCCGCCATACGGAATAAATTTGTAGCGCCCCGGGCTGCGCGCGATAACTCGCAAAACTTTGGTAAGGCTGGTACACGTTCCCCTGCGCTTGATTGGCAGCAAAATACGGTTGCGTCTGCACGGGATAGGGGTAGGCATCGACATTCGAAAACTGGTCCCAAATGTCAGCGACGTAATGATCCAGACCATAGGCCAGCCCGTTCTGGCCCAAAATCGTGAATGGCCGGATATAGCTCAGTACGATATAAAGAATTTGATCAGGGCCCACCGCAGTCAGGCAGTTCTGAATCGGCGTCTTGATCGACGACACATACTGTGCCCAAGTCAGTCTTGTGGCCGTCTCCAACGGCGTTACTGCACACAGGTTCGCGTTGGGAATTCCGCGACTCGCCAGATAGTGATTTGCCACACTAACGGAATTGGCGTTGGTCGGATCGTAGACGACCAGCACCCGTGGAGCAAGCGAGGTTTGCGCGTTCGCTCGCACAGAGAAACTCGCGAGTATTATCACCGCAAAGATAATCTTATTTAAGGCCGAGTAATATTTCTTCATTGGGGCTAAACCGCCCTTCGTGCAGTCTTATGGGTTGGTAAAATGAGCTCTAGACCGCCACCTGTGACATTAAAGTCCGGACCGATGCAACGCCGCACTGCGCCAATTGCGCAGGTGAAGTTTCGGTCGTCTGATTCGTGCGCTAAAGTCGAAAGGGGGCGGTTTCGCGAATCCGGATCGCATCTTTTTACGTTTCGAGACAGTATTTGTCAAGATAGTTAAAGACTGATAAGCGTATCCAGAGCCGGATTGTGAGTCCTGGTACGCCCACGGGGGACCCTTTCCTCTTTTGAAGCGTTCCATAAGCTCGGTTTTGTCACCCGAGACCGCCCGTCTCTCGAACTCTGCCTTAGCTAACGTATGATCCTTCTCGGAGAACCTGGTGATCATCGCTCTTGCCGAACAGCCTTGGTTTACCTCATGGAACTTTCAGGCGCTGCAATTCCTGTTTAGGTTTCTGCCGCACACCTCGCTGGGAATCAGCCTAGCTCGCTTTTTCCTTGAGAATCCACTGCTAACTACCTGGGTATACGCCGCTGTTTCTTACGTGTATTGGTCTAAACGAGATAACCAGCAGGAAGCACGTCGATTGCAATTAATGCGAACCGCGGTGGCCTGTGTTTTGGCCGTGGCTGTAGCGTTTTTGCTGGATTTGAAAATTGGGTGGCCTTCGCCTGCTCGCAACGCGGATTTCCAGGTGCTCTTCCCCCACTACCTGTGGGGCGTCGGAACTGCGAACAGTTTTCCGAGCCATTCCACCTTGGCTTATCTCACTGTAGCGATCGGATTATTGCGATTGAATAGGATCGCGGGCTGGATCCTGATTCCGTTTACGTTTTTAGCTATTTCCCTTCCAAGAGTTTATCTCGGTGGGCATTATTTAATTGATGTAGGCGCATCCATCTTTCTTTCCGTCCTGGTGATTGCCGCGACAGACTTGTTTCTTGGCATTCCAGGCTTGGTGCAGGCCTTCAAATGGGCTGCCGTGCAGGGGTGGATTATCGAGCTTGTTTTCTTCTTTTGGGTTTACGAGTTAGCCGAGGGCTTTCGCGGGGTCGAAGACCTGGTGCATTTTACGCTGAAATTTGGCCGCTCCCTGTCGATCTGAAAGGACTCATTCCACATTATTAGTTCGCTACGCTCACTTCTGGAAAGCGACGGACGGCACCCCCTGGCAATTCCATGGTTGGAATGTTTTAATTCGTCATTGGCATTATTCCCAAAGAGGAGTTTTTGAATGATTCACGCTGGCATGGCCGGACTGGGTGCTTGGGGCTGGAACGTGGCGCGAAGTTTCGCCTCTCTCCCAGAATGTCGCCTAGTAGCCGGTTGCGACCTGGACCCAAAACGTCTTGAGGCGGCCGCAAAAGCTTGGCCGGGGCTGGTCGGGTACCAAGACTTCGACGAAATGCTGCGGCACGACAAAGTCGAAGCAGTAATTATTGCTTCTTCCGCGGTGACCCACTATCCGTTGGTCAAAAAAGCCTTAATGCAGGATCGCGATGTGTTCGTCGAAAAGCCCTTCACTCTCAACGTCGCAGAGGCCGAGGAATTAGCCGAACTCGCCGAGAAAAAGAAACGCATCCTGATGGTCGGCCACCTCCTCGAATATCATCCGGTCGTTCGCCAGCTTAAATCCATGATCCATAAGGGTGAGCTGGGTTCCGTCTATTACATCTATACCCAGCGCGTTAACCTCGGAAAAATACGCAAAGATGAAAACGCGTTGTGGAGTTTCGCACCGCACGACATTTCACAGATTCTGTACATGCTCGATATGCTTCCGACCGACGTCAGCGTTCGCGGACAGAGCTACATCCAAAAAGGCGTCGAAGACGTCGCCTTTGTAAGCTTATTTTTCGAAAATCGTATTATGGCTCACATCCATCTCAGCTGGCTCGACCCTCACAAAATCCGCCGCACAACGATTGTAGGCAGCGAAAAAATGGCCGTTTTTGACGACGTCGAAGCTTCCGAAAAATTGCGTATTTACCACAATCACGCCGAACCAGTTCAGCCCAAAACCTACGGAGAATCCATCCAGGTTAGTTTTGGCGACATTTTAATTCCGCGCGTACAAATGACCGAGCCTTTGAAGCTGGAATGTCAGCACTTCATCGACTGCGTGCGCGATCGCAAAGAACCGTTAAGCAACGCGCAAGACGGCTTGCGGGTTGTCCGAATTCTCGAAGCAGCTCAAAAATCACTTGAACAGGACGGCGTTCCAGTCCGGATACAGGGAGATCATGGGAACCTTCATCGACCCGTCGGCACAAATCGGGACTGGTACTCAATGCGGCCATAACACCGTCGTTCTCGAAAACGTTAAAATCGGCAAAAATTGCCGCATCGGTCACGGCGTTATTATTCATCCCGATTCAGTGATCGGAGATAACGTTCGAATCGATGATCACGCCGTCATCGGCAAGCTGCCCATGAAAGCAGCGCTAAGCGCGGTGACTAAAGAACAGTCGCTACCTCCGCTGATCATCGAAAATGATTGCCTCTTGGGAGCCTTGGTGGTGGTCTACCGCGGCTGTATCTTGCGCACCAAGGTGATGGTCGCGGATCTGGCTTCGGTGCGTGAAGACGTGGAAATCGGCGAATACACGATTATCGGCCGCGGCGTTACCATAGAAAATAAGGTTACCGTGGGCCGTCGTTGCAAAGTGGAAACCGAAGCCTACATCACCGCTTTATCGAAAATTGAAGACGGGTGCTTTATCGCACCTGAGGTCACCTTCACCAACGACAATTTTTTAGGCCGCACTAAAGAGCGCTTCAAATATCACGCGGGCGTGACTGTTAAGCGTGGTGCTCGCATAGGGGCCAACGTTACCGTCTTGCCAGGGAAAGTCATAGGTCCAGACGCCTTGGTCGCTGCTGGTTCAACTGTCACCAGAGACGTACCTGCCGGCAAAATTGTTGTAGGTTCACCCGCAAAAGTGTGGCGTGACGTACCCGCCGACCAGTTGCTTGATAATCAGTAAGCAGTCAGGCATTCGATGACCAAGTTTCTATCCGTGGTGGGCGCTCGCCCGCAGTTCATCAAAGCGGCGATGATTCACACCGCTATCGACCGCTACAACCAAAAAAATCTCCATGGCGACAAAGTTGAACATTGTCTGGTACACACCGGCCAACATTACGAACATAACCTGTCAGAAATTTTCTTCACCGAGCTGCCGCTTCCAAAACCGAATCATCACCTAGATGTAGGCTCCGGTTCGCACGGCTCGCAAACCGCCTTAATCCTGGAAAAAACCGAAAAAGTTCTGTTTGGCGAAAAACCTGACGCCGTAATTATCTACGGCGATACAAACTCCACATTAGGCGCGGCGGTAGCGGCGGCCAAGCTACACATACCCGTAGCCCACGTCGAGGCCGGTTTGCGCAGCTTCAACCGCTTCATGCCCGAAGAAGTAAACCGGGTCGTGGCCGACCACCTTTCAAATCTCTTGTTTTGTCCCACCAAAACCGCGGTCAAAAATCTCAAAGTTGAAGGCATCACCAAAGGCGTGGTCTTGGTCGGCGATGTGATGCTCGATTCCATCAAGGCCTTTAAACCCTTAGCCGAAAAACACACTCCGCTTTTGGAACAGCTCGGTGTCAAGCCGCAGGAATATATCCTGGCCACCCTCCATCGAGCAGAAAATACCGACACCTACGGAAAGCTGGCCGTTTTGATTCAGGCCTTTGCCCAGATAAACCGGCCCATTATTTTGCCTATGCATCCCAGGCTGCGAGAACTGTTGAACAATCGCGCGGAATTTGCGCCCTTAAAAGTAATGCTCTCCCGCGCGCAGCAGCTTCGCGTGATTGAACCAACTACCTACGTCGATATGCTTATGCTGGAAAGTAATGCCCGCTTGATCATGACCGACTCCGGAGGGGTGCAGAAGGAAGCTTATTTCGTTGGCGTTCCCTGCCTGACTTTGCGCGATGAAACCGAATGGGTTGAAACCTTGCAGGGTGGTTGGAATACTCTGGTGGAAATTTCTCTACCTAAGATTTTGCGCCAGGTTAACACCTCCTGGTCCACACCAAGGAAACGCCGTCGCTCGAAGCCCAATTTGAAAAATTTTGGCGGAGGAAATGCCGCGGATCGCATGGTCGCTAAGCTCGTACAATTTCTCAAGCAATCGAAACGCTGAGTCTTGCCTCTCTGAGGCTCATTGGAGGCCTCGCCCTTCCAGCGATCCGCCGGCCAGAGCTAGACCCTATGTCGCTAAATTAGGAATTAGCTGCTCCGGCTCCTCCGCTCCCTCGACTTCCTCCTCCGCCTCTGCGAGTTCTCGCATTTCTTTCTTCGCCAGATATTTCAAAATGATGGTCGTCGCCACAATTTGATAAAACAAATCAAAGTAAGCAAATCCAAGAAACGCGCCGCTGGCGGCGTAAGCGACCAGGCTGGCTATAATCATGTTTGCGTACATCACCAGCCAATGGTCGCGATCAATTCTCCTGAATATCCTTTTTACCCTGAGCGCCGACCACATACAGGAACCAATCAACGCCAGAAACAAAAACAGCCCCGGAAATCCGTGTTCCGCCAACATCTGAAAGTAGATGCTGTGAGGTCCATACTCGGTTCCCAGCTCACTAATCAAACTAAGTCCATATCGCTGATAGAGCGGCTCCGTAAACGTTTTGAATCCACCGCCAAGAACCGGAAATTCATAGGCCAGGTGCGCGGCAAAGTTCCAGGAATTAAATCTTTCTTGCGCGGAAGCATCCGTTTTTTGCGCGGTCTTCAGCGTTTCCATTCTTTCGATCCATTGCTTCGGGGCCGCCGCAAGTAATACTCCGCAGATTACGAATACGCCGATGAGCGCGCGTATTTTGTGTTTGGACTGCACCGCTATGACTACCATCACGAAAAATAATCCCACCAGCGCGCCGCGCGAATAACTCAATACCACCCCAACCAATGCCGCGAAAAATGCCACATAAAAGCCAATGCGCACCGCCTTAGACTCTTCGTTCCGCGCCAGGTATATAAACATTGGCAAACTCATATTAAGTGCCAATCCAAATCCGTTGTTGTCAGCCAGTTCTGTTCCAGGCGGACCATAGACTCGCGCTTCTCCCGAAGTCACCAATCCAAACCTCAGTGCCTTGAACGACAAAAAAGCGAAGCACCCCGCGGTTATCAGGTACCACCATCGCAATTTATTTTTGTCCCCAATCAGAATCATCGCGATAAGCACCATCATTAAAATTCGCGTCACGTCCCCATATCGCTGAACGGTATCGTCCAGGTGATGCACAAAAAGATTCGAATAGTACACATTTAACGTGGTGATCCCGAACCAACACCACAGCATTGCCAACAGGAAGGTCTCCCGAGTGAATGGTGGGAAGCGCAGTTTGCCGCCGATGATCATTCCGATGATCGTCGGTATCGCGGCCATATAGCCGACGGGGAGAAATTGCGCGAATCCGAACGTATATCGATGTGGGCTCAAATAGCTGAGCACCGTCCACACCAACACGCCAAAAAATGGTCGGAAAATGCAAAGCACTAAAGCGGGGCAGAAAATTATGAGGAAGACTACAGTTCGCATACCATCACTTCAATCCGGTCCCCGGGGTGCGCGGCATCATCCAGGGAACGGCAAAGCCCCGCCCAGGGGATTCTGCGAATCGCGTAATACTTCTGCGGCGCACGGCTACTGAAGCGGGCTGACCGTAAATTCGTCAATGATATCGTCAGAAACGTTATAGCCGCCGTACGTTAGGTACTCATACGCTCCGATATCCAGGATCGAAGCCGACGTCCAATTCGGCGTGGTCATTGTGTAAGCGCTTGTCTGGACCAAGGTATTATTCAGGCTAAGCTTCGCCGAAGCTCCATCCCAAGTTAGTCCGATTTTCAGCATCACACCATTCCCATATAGCGCATCTTCTGTTCCAACTGGCACATAATAAAACCCGGTTGTATTCCCCACTCGATAACTGAATACCAGATTCCCGTTTGTCACCTCAGTTAGAAAATAAAAAACGTGGTTGCTGGCGGTATTGTCCCGCACATCAAACGCATACCTCATTCCGGTAGCGCTCGTCTTGCGCTGCGTAAAGCTGTATTGCGATTTCAGAAAGAATGAAACTTGCCCTTGGTGCGGGAATACCGTCCCTACGCCTGTGCCCGAGAATTTGTAATACGCCATATTGGTGTTATTACAGCAATTCAGGAAGTACACCCCGTTGCCTGTTTGAGCAGGAGCGTAATTTACCGAACCAGTGCCTCGTACAACTACAGTTCCCGCGAGCCCGGTAGGAACCGTGGACGGTGTAATCGTGGATCCATTGGTAATTCCACTGACCTCGGTAGCGTCTGCATGCAGCAAAAAGATCGGTTGAGGACCAACGGGCACGGCCGTCGTCGTGAACGTAAAGTCTGCCGACGTTGAAAGATTCCCCGACGAATCCGTCGATTGCACCTGGAAGTGATACAGCGTCGTGGGCTGCAGACCCGAAAGGGCTACCGAGTGCGATGTCACCAAAGCGGTTCCCAAGGTGCTCAGCGTGCCATAAGAACTCGTCAACCCATACGCCACCTGAGAGTTGGAGGCCGTGCTCGTCGTCCAGGTAATCGTTGTGCCAGACGAAGTCGGCGTACCGGAGGAAACGGCTGAAATCGCGGGAGGACTCAATGTTGTAAACGTAAAGTCCGCCGAGGTAGACAAATTCCCTGCCGAATCGGTCGACTGAACCTGGTAGTGATACGCGGTTGCCGCCTGCAGCCCCGACAACGTTACCGAGTGCGATGTCACCAAAGCCGTCCCCAAGGTGCTCAACGTGCCATAAGAACTCGTAAGCCCATACGCGACTTGCGAGTTGGATGCCGTCGTTGTCGTCCACGTAATCGTTGCACTCGAGGATGACGTTGGATTAGCGGCTACTGCTGAAATTGCCGGCGGACTCACGACATTGCTCACCGTGACTGAGATGCTTGCGGCAGTTGTCGTCAACCCGGATGAATCAGTGGCCACCGCGGTCAAGATGTGGGACGCATTGCTGGCCGTCGTGGTATTCCAGGAAATTTGATAGGCGGGCCCTGCCCCAAATACCGCAGCACCCAGATTCGCTCCATCCAGTTGGAATTGGACGTTGCTCATCGCTACATTGTCCGTCGCGTTCGCGGAAACCGTCACCGTACCCGAAACAGTAGCCCCATTGGAGGGCGCGGTCATGGATACCGCTGGAGGTGTGGTATCAGGCGGCGCTGCCGGGCCGCTAACGGTGAACTCATCAATTACATCGTCGTCGACGTTAAATCCGCCCCCATTCAAGTATTCATAAGCTCCGACATCAAAGGTAGAAGCTGCTGTCCAGTTCGGGGTTGTGCTTGTGTCCGATACCGATTGCACCAGGGCATCGTTGAGGTACAGCTTGGTGACATTGCCGCCCCACATGATGGTCACCTTTGCGATTACGCCTAGACCCAGCAGCGTGTCCTCGGTGCCGTGCGGAACGTAATAAAATTGGTTGTTGCCACCAGCGCGATAACCGAACAGGAGATTCCCCGAACTGATCTGGGTTTGAAAGAAAAATAGGTGATTGCTGTTGTTGGCGTCTCGTACGTCAAATGCGTATCGTGGTGAAGCCGCGCTGGTCTGGCGTTGTGCGAAACTGTATCGCGATTTCAGATAAAACGTCGCCTGTCCTTGGCTCGCGTTGAAAACATTGCCGACAGCCTGCCCGGTAAACTTGTAATAGGCTCGGTTTACATTCGAACAGCAGCTTAGAAAATAAACGCCATTGCCGTTCTGCGCCGGCACATAGTTCACCGAACCAGTTCCGGCTACAACGACTGTACCGCTTAATCCTGAAGGCGCCACACTCGGTGTGATCGTCGATCCGTTCGTTACCCCGCTCACTTCGGAAGCATCCGCATGCAAAAGAAACAAAGGTGCTAATTGCGATGCAGCGGTTGTAAACGTGAAGTCTTGAGAACTGCCAAGGTTTCCCGACGAATTTCGCGACAATACCTGGTAGTGATAGGTTGTGGAAGCTGCAAGTCCCGAAAGAATTACCGAATGCGAGGTTACCAGCGTAGGTCCGAGGGTGCTGGTAGAACCGTATGAACTGGTTAGCCCGTACGCCACTTGCGAATCAGAGGCTTGGTCGGTAGTCCAAC
>Ga0209006_10004846_pt1 | contig 12212 bp, 14 predicted proteins | sample JacPin_JW_Ref_O2_FD_188567 | JGI IMG/M metagenome (GOLD analysis project Ga0209006, IMG submission 188567) | Forest soil microbial communities from Algoma, Ontario, Canada - Jack Pine, Ontario site 1_JW_Ref_O2 (SPAdes) (version 2) | ecosystem: Environmental > Terrestrial > Soil > Boreal...
CGACATACGCGTCTGGTATACCGTTTCCCAGACCAAGACCACCGATAGCTGATGCGACTTCGTCATTACCGGCAGCCACCGCCGGTTCGTCCTTCCGCGCAGAATCTTCGATACCCATTCCCCGACCACGGCCATCGACTGTCGGGTCCGCGTTGGCCGCAAACCGAGGCGACGCGGTTGCGTTAACAGACGTTGCGTCAGACCCAAATCCGACGCATCGGGCAAATGCCCCCCCGCAGCCGTCCTCCTTCTTGCCAAACACCACCTCGCCATCAAGCACCGCTGCACCATCAAGCGCCGCTTCAAGCACCGACTTGCAGCCAAGTAACGCTTCTCAGCCGGCCACTGCATCGCCCATGGGGTCGCCAAATGCTGGCATCACCTCGTCAATTGTAAAACAATCCCCTGTAGCCGCGCCCCCCGATACAGCAACGGGCGATGTCTCTTCGGCAACTTTAGCGGTATCCCCGGCGGCTGATTCCGCAGGCAGGTTGACCACGCCCGAAGCTGAAACACCAATCGGCGCCGGTGCTGCTCAGATTACTCCCCTGATACTGGACCCAGCCACAACGCAGTCGGCAGACAATGCTTTGGGGCGCAAAATGGACGCCACCGATGCGAGGCGAAACGGCGCAGCCGCAAACATCGTACCAACGGACGATAGTGTGTCATCAGCGCGGAAGGACCTTGTTGCTGAGGACACACTTTCCGACAGGGAATCCAGTGATCCTGCTTTATCGCCAGAAAGTGGCTCCGCCGAGCCCCAAGCGCTCGCCCCGACGGTGATCCCTGATACTCACGCGGTGCGGCTTGGTGCTCCCGCCGGTTTGGTGCCTCTTGGCCGGGATGGAAGTCCTGCGAGCGACGACGCTCACGCTGTTGACCATACACGGGCAATATATCTCCTATACATCGTTGTGGCATGTGTGCTGGTGCTGGTCAGCCTGTCGTACTATGCCGTCTTCCGATACTTCGTTGGGGCTCGTGCCGATGAGCTGGAATAGCCGCAAGCATCCCCACTCATTAGTCGGACGCCCTCTGCCGCTTCGAGAATTTTACTAGGATGTTTGTTGCAGTCCGCGTCGGCACCCTTAGCCCATGTTTGGTATCTCCGTTGCCCATTTTTTCTCATTATCCGGCAGATCAAATAAATGCAGACATCATCATGTGGTATGAACAAAATTCACGATCGTCATTTAGACAGTAACCGGGGATCTTTGGTGTTACGGTCAAGGGCGCGGCGCACTGCCAAGCGTCAATGTGAAACAGTGGATGGATTTCACGAGAAACGTCGAAGCGTTATGTAATGAATCTTATTCGCGCCATTGAGTGTGGTCGTTACTCGCCTGCCGAAGTCATACAGGCCACTTGCAACATTATCGCTGCAGCGATTTATGAGACAAAGAGCTTGCCATCCGAGCTGCGCAACGTTGGATCAATACCGGCCTTGAAAGAGCCAAGGCGAATTACGTGGCGCGAACGCTAAATTAGTAGCGTCGCCCGACGCGACCTGATCGTGAAGTATCGACTCGCTGTTTCCTGAAGTATCAGTATCGTATCTCCAGGCAGACGAGCCTTGCGTGTCGTAACACTCTGATTGACGTGCGCAAAAATGCCACCGCCCGCATCTCGCCTCCATGCGCGACAAGCATTGCTTGGCGGGGCCGGCCGAAATTGTGAAAACCTACACTTAACCCGTTCTCGTTGCGCTAACTGCTGTTGAATTCTGTAAATTACGGCTCCTACGCCTCGAAAGCAGTATCAAGGTATGCAGAAATCGCTTTGCAAACAATCATCTGTTGCAAATAAGTAACAAAAAGCCGCTTCAAGCGGGTTGGACGCCTCAGAAATTAACTGTTGGGTCAAAATCGTGATAGTAGTAGCGCGGTGCGCCCCTGCTTCTCATTCCCGCTTTTTCAAGAAAGCATGCACACCTCCGCCTCGCAGGATCTGCCATGCGCTCCATTGCACTAATGACCTACAAAGGCGGATCGGGGAAAACTACACTTGCAGCCTCGCTGGCAGTGGCTGCTGCGGGAACCGGCGAAAAAGTAATCGCACTTGATCTTGATGTGCAGGGTTCCTTAACGCGCTGGGCGCGACGCAGACCTGGAAATGCGCCGCACAAGATTGCGATAGAGCCGTTTGAAACGGCGCGTCTCGGACGCCTCAGTGCGACGTTGCGACGACTGGACGACGCAGGTTTTACACTAGCGATTTTCGACACGCCTGGTGCGGATAGCGAGGACGTACGAACAGTTGCCGAGGCGGCTGATCTCTGCCTTCTGCCCGCCCGCCCAACCGTTCTCGATGTCGAAGCAACCGTCGACACGTTTCGCACGGCCTTAATTCACTACAACGCAGCGTTCGTACTAAATCAATGCCCGCCGACACCGCGTAGCCGTCGCGCACTCGACGCCGCGCATATGCTGTCGCGACTTGGCGTTCTGGCCGAACCGATGATCGCGGCACGCATCGATTACCAGGATGCAATCGCGGCAGGGCTTGGGGTGACCGAACATGCAGAAGGAGGCCGAGCGGCGCTTGAGATAATGGCACTCTGGAATTGGATCGAAAGTCGAGTCGGCCATCCCGAGCACGAAATGCCCGTCCGGTCGGGTGGATTTAAAGGCCGTCTTGCGGCAATTGCCCGTTATTTCGGGTAAATAAATATGTCGTGGTCATATTGACGGTCGGTCGAGAGGCACACGAACCAGATCTTTCATTACAAACATTGATACTAGTTTCACCTTGACAGTGCGATGAGTTCAACACGACGAGTTATCAAGTAGTGCGCATTAAGTCGCTAAAGCCAGAACATGTGAACTGCCGAGGCGTTAGTGCACTATATGCTGGTGCGGGCTTGCGCATGATTTATCCGCTGGCGCGCGGTCCCGACTGAGCGTCTCGTTCGTTGTATCATCGAACGGTGGTAGCAATACGCCTGTTTCAAGAAGTATCCAGAGCGCATCATCCACTTGGGGCGCCGTCACCTTCATGTGGCGCATCTGGGCGCGACGCCGAAAAAGCCCACGCATTGCATAAAGCTGGCGGTACGTGATCAAACAGCGCGTCAAGAATCTACCATTGAGTTGAGTGACATAAGCTTGAGAATTTTGATTGTACATAACGACCTATTTGCGACCGATTGCGATGGAATCTTTGCGCCAAGGTGCAGCAAATTTGTTGCTAAATCGTTTCTTAACCCATTCGGCTCGTTGCGGCCCGCCAGCCACGGTATGAGGAGTAAAGCTAAATCGCTCGCGTACGGCCGAGTGTAGACCGTGCGGCGAAACGCTCTAAACGAAACCGGATGCTCGCTTACGCACAGCATCGGCAGCTTACGCTGAAAGGTCCTTGGCCGGTGGTGCGCAAGGTACCAAAGAAAAGAAACGTGCAAGACCAATCGTTCGCTACGCTGGACCTGTCCCAAATCTTGCGGAGCCTACTTTGCCTTACGGCTTTTGCTCGGGGATTTCCCCACCACTGACAACGCATTTATTGTAATAGGCTCTGATCTCTGGTCCTGTCCCCCTTATGCTGCCCGCAGCCGGGTTGCCGATTACCCGCGGAGGGTAGGCCTCCGCAGTTAAGGCATTACACTTCTTTGCGAGCTCAAGGCTGATAGCGCTCGCATTGTCAGCCATCAGTCCGATCACGCACACAACGAACACTCCCATGGATTTCGTGCCGCCCATGAGTCTCTCCTTGCGCTCGTAGATAGGAAGGCCGTCCATGTACCAGTCTTTTATTAGGCTTCTCTGTTGTGCTCTCGCTCTTTTTTATCAAGTCTGTCGCGGCAACGAACATATCTGCTTAACAATTAAGCGCTTTCCGCATTTCGCAGCTTCATCAAATCTGACCGCGCTAGATAAGCGTCTTGCCGCGCGGTTCTCGCTGACTGTCCACCAAGCTCGTGAAGTGTGAGTGCAGCGGCAAGAAGCAGCAAATGATTGCGCTTCGTTAGAAATCGTCTTTGTCAGCCGCAGCTTTTTCTCCGGTACCTGTGATGGCCAGCGGAATGGCCAAGCCGTCCGCTATTCGCGCGGAGCGCCCGCGGCCACGGGCCACAGGCTTTCCGGCGCCGGGGGCGAGCTTCGGCAGATGAAATGGCAATGCCAGCATCGGGGTGATGCAAAAAAGCCATTATTTTTCCCTGCAATGTTGCCTGGGATTTTGAGCGGGCTAGGAAATGATATTTGCGATCTTCGGCGTCGCGATGTGTGCGTGTCGTGCTGTCTGTCACCGCCAAGTTTTCGTCCTATTACTGCTGAGTATTATGTTTGTGGTAGGCACCGCCGTACTTAGCGAAATGACCCGCGACAATCACTCCTCGCCGATGGTGACGGAAACTCCACTGGCCATTTGCGGGATGCAGTTAGCATACGTCGCGCTCTCGCTGTATCTCTTCCGCTCTGCCAGATCGATGTTGCGGTCTGTGTGGATTTGACTGAAGGACGGCGATGGCCGCAAGCGGTTAAGGCTATTCCTTTTCATGGAGCTGAGCAGCTGAGCATGGCCGCGGTCAAAGCCTTTCTGGATCATCCTCTTACAATGCGAGCGTAAATTGGCGCGACCGATCGTTCCTTTGATCATGTGCGGCGGTGCCGGAACGCGGCTGTGGCCAGCCTCGCGGGAGAACCGGCCCAAGCAATTCCTGCCGCTGTTTGGGCCATTGTCGACGTTTCAGGATACGATACGCCGCGTGTCAGATCCGGCTTTGTTTGGCCGGCCGATCATCGTCACCAATACCCACTATCGGTTTCTGGTCGCCGAGCAGCTCGCCGCGATTGGAGCGCAGGCGGATATTCTGCTCGAGCCGGTTCGGCGCGATTCCGGTCCGGCCATTGTGGCCGGCGCTGCTTACGCGTTGGGGCGCGGCGGCGATCCGTTGATCGTCGCCCTTGCCGCCGACCATGTGGTGAGCGATCCGCTCGCTTTCGCCAAGGTATGCGCGCAGGCCGGCGAAGCTGCGCAGGAGGACCGGATCGTCATGTTCGGCGTCGAGCCGACGCGCGCCGCCACCGAATACGGCTACATCCGTCCCGGTCCGTTGCTGGAGCCGGGCCTGTTTGCCATCGAGCGGTTCGTCGAAAAGCCGGATGCCGAAACCGCGGCGCGCTACGTCGCCGACGGTTATGTGTGGAACTCCGGCAACTTCGTGTTTCGCGCGGCGTTTTTGCTCGAGGAATATCGCCGCTTCGAGGCGCCAAGCGCCGCCGCCGTCGAGGCAGCGATCGAAGGAGCGGGCGCCGATATCGGCTTCGTCACGCTCGAGCCCGAGGCGTTCGCGCGCGCCAGCGCCAAATCGATCGACTATGCGGTGATGGAACGGACCGCGCGGGCGGCGGTGTTGCCGGTGTCCTATGGCTGGTCGGACGTGGGCTCCTGGCAGGCCGTCTGGGAATTGTCGGAGCGCGATGCCGACGGCAACGCCGCGCAAGGCACCGCCATCTTTGTTGATGCGCGCAACGCCTATGTGGCGAGCGAAAAGCAGGTCGTCACGCTGCTCGGCCTCGACAATGTGGTGGTGGTGACGACCGACGATGCAGTGCTGGTGGCGAACCGGCAAGGCGGCGACGGACTGCGCCGCATCGTCGAGCGGCTCCGGCAGGTCGCGCCGACCCTGACCCAGGACCATCTGAAAGTGCACCGCCCCTGGGGCTCCTATCAATCGCTCGATCTCGGCGAGCGCTATCAGGTCAAGCGTATCGTGGTGAAACAGGGCGGGCGATTGTCGCTGCAGCTGCATCATCACCGCGCCGAGCATTGGGTGGTGGTGCGCGGCACCGCGCGGGTCACAATCGGCGACAAGGTGCAGATGCTGCACGAGAATGAATCCGTCTACGTGCCGATCGGCACGCAGCACCGCCTGGAGAATCCCGGCAAGATCGATCTCGAGCTCATCGAAGTGCAGACCGGAAGCTATCTCGGCGAAGACGATATCGAACGGCTCCACGATGACTATAACCGGTAGTGCATGATCCGGAAAAGTGGATACCGGCTTTCCGAGAAGATCATGAACCTTGCGCTTTCGTTTAGCTGTGGCGACTTTTTCTTCGCTCATGCCGGCGTGCGGCCCGGCATTGCCTTACAAGCCCAAACACAACATGACTTGCTTTGGATCCGCGGCGATTTCCTGAACCATGAAGAAGACTTCGGCAAGATCATCGTGCACGGCCACACGCCCATTCGCGAGCCGGAAATCCGTTCCAATCGCATCAATATCGATACTGGCGCTTACGCAACCGACCGGCTGACTTGTCTCGTGCTGGAGGACGATCGCATCGGTTTTCTTTGACCGCTTACGATATATCGCTCCATCGTCACGCCCCTACATGGCTTGTGGGAGTTCACGGGTCAATTCACGCTTGAGCCGCTCCAGGCGATCGGAAAGTTGGTCGCACTGCTCGTCGTGCCTCGGCGACGACTGCAGCGACGCTAATGCCTGATAGCTGCTGGCCATTTGCAACCAGCATCTTTCCATTTCGACCAAATCACCCTGGATTGCAGGATTAGTTTCCGACTTGGCTCGTTCGGCATAATACCCAGCGCGGACCAGACACTCGCGCACCTCCGCGCTCAGGTTCTGCGGCATCGGAATTTTTCCCATATATCGAGCAGGTGAGCGCAATTAACAAATGCATATCGGGCAAATGAAGGGAAATATGTGTTACCGCCAAGCAACACACTCCGAAAAAATATTGTATTTTTGCGGCACGAAATCGCTCTCGAGGCCGATCGACTGCATGAAGAGTTCGGCAGCCGGCGCAAGGTTGCTAGAGGCCTAGAAAGCCCGTCATTCGTCAGCAGGAGATTTGCACAGTTTTTTTTTGGCGCTCGCCGGTCGTCCCTAATTCCGCGCGCTTTTCCGGATTGCATGAACGGTGGGGATATTGGCTGTGGGCGGGGCTGTGGAAAGGCGATCCTTCGTCGTCAAGGAGCAACGATTCATTCGACCGATACGTTGCGCCAAATGCGGCGGCAACGCGCATTTGACTCGGCGTTCACCCGATCAGGTGAAACGGGACGGCTCCGAAATTCGGGTCTTCGAATGCTACGAGTGCGGGCATCAAACGCATCGCAGCGTGAAGAATTGACGCGCACCGGCACCGGTCGGCGGCGTTCGCGTTCCGACGGCGCGAGGCGGCTTCGGTTTCCACGGCAACGGCATTTCTTAGTTTCACTAAGTGTTTAACGCGTGATCGCGAAAAGACTTCTGTCGGCGTGATCCGAGGAGCGGGAGCGGCCGCGCGGAAGCCAGCTCTCAGGCTTTCGCCGCCGATCGTCACGTCTGCCCGATCGTCAGGTTTGCCAATCGTGACGCAGGTCACAGAATGGGAACAGTCTCGGCGGATAAACAAGATGTGGGCCTCGGCGACTCATGTACACCGCCGAGGCCCCGTGGCCAGAGTGCCTCACGGCTTGGGAGCTTGGGGGCATCCCCCGGCCACAACCTATCGGTCGGCCGCATGAAAGCGGCCGACCGATAGCCTGAATAAGCGGGCCCCTAAAATTCCCATTTTTCCGATGTCAAAATGCCGGCCGATCGTGGCGGTAAATAGGCATTTCCTCCTTGGCGCTCGCAGGGCTGGCCGCGCGCCAAAGGGATATATGGCGCTATCGCACACCCCTTTTGAGACCGCTGAAAGCCCGTCCGACCGACGGGTGCTCCTTGACTGCGCCGGCGGAATGTTTCGATTGGCGGAACCTGCGATCCGCAAGCGCCAACCACTTTTCCGCAAGATCGAGAAGATGAGATCGCTCCGCGGAGTCGGAAACGTGCCCTGCCAGTTCCAGCGTTTGTGCGGCGTGATCTAAACAGTCGTCTTGCTTGGTCATCGGAGTGAAGCTCGCCTTCTCCATGGTAGCCCGGGAATCTCGTAACGTTGCGATGACCGGGCCGTTCCAGTTTTATTGAAGCCGGTTTCGAACCGCCGCCATGCGTGGCAAAGCAGCCACAAGTGACGTAACGTCCCGAACGTTACGATTACCATCGGGAGGGTGCGACAAATAACGTACCGTCGCTTCCGCGAGAATCGCGGGCGCTCGTCCAACGCCGTCGCGCGCCTGTCTTCGCTGAAACTCGTGTGTGGAAATCGCCAAGTCTGATCGCCTTTCCTGTCGGAAACGCGTGCCGCCGGCCGACCCCGCGACCGATGTCGCCGGCATCAATCGAGTGCACCGCGCTGTCTACCTTCACCGCATTTGGCGATCATTCGGTGAAAAGTGCGACAGCGGCGCTAGGGAACCTTCAATATCCGTGGGCGTAATGTGGCTCAAAGGGGGGCGCGCACTTGCTTGGAGGTAAAAATGCAAGAGCGTCGCCAATCCGTACGTCATACGAAGTGCCTGCACAGTCGGATCTATTTCAATAACGGTCGCGACTCGGTGCCGTGCCTCATTCTCGACGCCTCCTACGAAGGCGCTCGGATCGTCATCACCGATCCGGTCGACGTTCCGGATGAAATCGAGTTGTACATTCCGGGAAGGAACCGGGTTGCGCATGGCAGCGTGCGATGGCGTCACGGCGGCACACTCGGGCTCGCGCTTTCCGAGATCGCACGCCACATTCCGCCGTCAAGCCGCCGACACCCGCGCGCTCATCGCAATCACCGATAGATCAAGACGCTGCGCGACCGCCGAAGACGCCGATGTTGTCGAGAGCAAAATCGGCAATGAAGCGCAATCCGCTCATTCGAGCTAAAAGCCCCAGCGCTGCTGGGTGCGCGCTGGGGCTGCGCAGCGGCAGCCCATCCCCCGCGGCTGGCCACTGCGGTGTCACCAAACGATTTGCGCGTATAGGAGAAGCACCACGGCCGCCAAGCCTACCAGCAGCAAGGCGAACTGCCTTTTCGGTAGCGGTCCCGTCCCGGGTTGTCGATTCAACTCCGCGATCGCTGAGGTGCTGAAGCGGAATGCGCCGTCGATCATGGCGGTCCTCCTTATCCATTGCGAGATCGGCACCAAGGCAAGCCCGAAGATGCGCCCAAGCGCATTTGTTTTCGAGAAGGGATCGACCACGGCGTTATAGGCGCGCCATAAGAACCGAAACGGCCCGGTCGCGGGATAAACAACCGCTGACGCATCTGGCGGTACGTCGCCCCGAACGCCGCATACCTCCTCTTGCCGCCCCCGGGCCAGGCCCATCGAAGCACAGTATCCTGAACACCCTAAGCCGCCGCAGCCCTGCGCATCCGGCGGTTGGCGGTGTTTTTCACCGTGCAGGGCGGCGCCGTTTTGGTCGTTTGGTGCCGCCTGTGCTCACTTTTTTGTCATTTGCCTATTCGGGATGCCGAACCCGAACTACCGCCATTCGATGGTGGGTAGGCATCAGGGGGCACCATGCCGAATGCAGGGGATCACGAGGTCTTGTCCGATATGGTCGCTAACGGCGGGCGGGCGCAAATGGCGTCGGAGACAGCCAAGGGACGCGCACGACGGCTTGTCGAGCTTGGCTTTGCCACGATCATTCCGGTGAACGTAACGACCTTGACCATCGAGATCACCGAGCGAGGGCGCACCGCCAAGGTGCTTGCGGATTTCGGCATCTGGAATCCTGATTTTTGCGCGATTGAGCCCCAGCCATCAGAAACGAACGGCCAGTGGGTGATCAAAGTCAGCACCGTGAGCGGCGCTCCCGTTCTGCTGGACATCCCCGACGCGATTGCGTTGGTGGCCCGTTTGACCGACGTTGGCGCTACCGGCATTGCCCGACAGTTCCAGGCAGAGATCGAACGCGCCCAGCGCTACGTGATGGGCCGGCTTGGCGTTGAAATCCGATAATACACCTTCCGCTGCGCCAGGCCGCCTCGCGTCTTTCAGAAGTGGCACAAACAATCGACGCGAAACCTCGGCACAAACGCCGCACCGTGCGCATGTTGGTGGCGCGCGCCGCCAACCCTGCCCGGTTTTCATTACCGCGAGTTCATTTGACCGGCCTCAGGCGATGCGGCCTCATGACCGACGTGAGTCACAGCTAGTACTGTCAGCAACTTCGCCCCCGGCCGGTCCTGTTGACCGACCGGGGTTTTTTGTTACAGCGGGCGGTGCCATCGCGCGCTCTCTCGCTTCCGCGTGCGACCGTCCAGGCAACCGGCTAAGGGTGTTACCGCACCATAAGCCGAAAAGACGTCGACGCCCTTCCGCAGGGCAACAGACGTGCCCGCCGACCGTTAAGGCTCGCTTATTGAATCTTTGCCTATTGTCTTGAGCGCCGCGGCTCGCCTGCGAGCCTTGGTTCGACAATGCCTCACGGCGAACGCCCCTATCAGACGATAGCAATCGTTCCCACGTGAATCACAAGCCGAGAATGTGCCATCGCTATCGCGTTGTCGGCTTTGGTGCGAGCAGAGAAGTTCCGGGAGGACAAAATGGCGGAGCATAAGATCCACGAGTTTCACGAGCACGCGGCCGAGCACTATGAGCAAGCCGCCAAACATCATCGTGAAGCGGCCAAGCACCACAAAGCGGGCAATCACGAAAAGGCCGCGCATCACGCCCGGATTGCATTCGGCCACTACCTGGAGGCCGCCGAACATCAGAACAATGCTGCAAGGCGTCACGCCAAGGATCACAGCTAAAATCGCCACGAGGATGTCGGCTGTTGGCCGCCAGGCACGAGAAAACAATACGGCGCCTCAATCCATCGGCGCGGTTTTCAGCTACCTGACCTGATTTGACGGCACGCGGAAGCCGATCGAAAGCTCCAAACGAATATTTATTGCCAGCGTGCAATTCATTTTAGGCGGCACCATTTGGCGCGATACGATCGCCCGCCGAGCCCGAAGCGAAGCGATTTTTGGCCCCGCTGATCGCCCTCCGGGCGAAGTCAGGGCAGCTCCGATGCGCCTTTCGAGAGGTGATAAATTCCTCCGAGTAATAGCAAGAAGAGCACGACCGTTGATCCCCAGGCGTTGGCATTCAGCCAGCCCTGCATAGTCGCCACGAAATTTACGATGAGATTGACCGCCAGTCCCACGACGCTACCGATCAGAACAGCGCGGATGGGATACCACTCGCGAAAGTCCCTCGCGAACCACACTATAAGCCCCCACGCCAACACTGCCGCACCGCAGAACCGCAAATACAACACCGCGCGGGCTTCAGCGAAGTCGCTGAAAAACAGCGACGCTTGGACGGGAATTATCAGAAAGGCCAGTGCATAGAGGATCGCGACGACTGCGGCAATTGTCAGATAAAGCCTCACGCTCATCGATAGGCCCTCCTTCGCGAGTTGCGCCTCAGCATACCACCTCCCCGCCCCGCCCATCGGTCGTGTCGAGGAATTTCCCACACAATTTGCGGAGCCCCATGGGCACGCGAAGCGCAGCGACTTTTGGGGCGGCTACCCCGACAAGCTCCGTTGGAAGAAAGCGGCGCGCTAGCGAACAAGAAACAACAGCGGCGCGACCGGCTGATTTCACTTCGTAGCACAGCGCTCATCCGATACGCTCCGCGCGTCACCAAACAAATTCAGAAGCGATGGACCACGCAAGGCGCGAGCGCTCGCTGTCGAGGCGCGGAGGTTGGCGATCAACGCAGCCAGGGCCCCGCTTCGTGCGAGGGGCTTGAGACCACGGCGCTTGCAGACCAATCGAGCATGCCCACGTCTCCCAGTTCATCGCCGCCGGAATGAACATCCTGACCATCAGTCGCCGGCTTGGGCATGCTTCCTCTTCGGATATACAGCCGCCGGTTTGCCAATACCGATGCCCGGGCGGCCGAGATTATGGAAGCTACCTTCGCCAAGGTGCAAAACTGAACAAGAACATTCCGGCGGCAATCCAGTGGCAATCGCCCCAGGGAAGGGCTAGAAAGCCTCGGTTTGCCGGGTTAGCTCAGCGGTAGAGCAGCGGTTTTGTAAACCGTTGGTCGGGGGTTCGATTCCCTCACCCGGCACCAGTAAAATCAAAGAGTTAGCCCACATTCCTGATCGTCGATCTGCCCAGAAAATCGACCCGGGCTGACCATGGGCAGATTGACGCAGGGGACGAACCAGCTTATTTCGGCAAGCGGTCTGCTTCGCAATGGAGCCCGCATCGCATGGACGCCACGCCGATCCGCGATCACGATGAACTGGTCGCTCTTGTACGTCGACGGCAGGATGAGTTGGGCGTCGCCTGTGTCACGATCGATCAAGTCGCCGGCCTGGCCGATGGCCACTTCGCCAAGCTGACATGCGGCATCAAGCGGTTTGGGCCGGTGTCGAT
>Ga0209006_10004847_pt1 | contig 12210 bp, 20 predicted proteins | sample JacPin_JW_Ref_O2_FD_188567 | JGI IMG/M metagenome (GOLD analysis project Ga0209006, IMG submission 188567) | Forest soil microbial communities from Algoma, Ontario, Canada - Jack Pine, Ontario site 1_JW_Ref_O2 (SPAdes) (version 2) | ecosystem: Environmental > Terrestrial > Soil > Boreal...
TGTCTATGGATTTTGATGACCAACTATGACCAACTATGGCAGAATGGCCGGTTTGCTGATGCTCCAAGGTTTCCTAATAAGGCGAGTACGATACGATACGATACCTTACGTAAGACAACAATGGCAAACATGCTCGCCGCTGCATCATCGTTCTTTGGACGAACTGCAATCTCTCAATCTTACAATATCGGGGCAGCCTCATCTGGAACCAGAACGTCGACTCCAACAATCAATGCGTCGTCTTCTACCACCACCACCCCTCCCCTGGCGTTCGCTCCTTCTGTAACTATTGGGTTATGGAAAGTACAGTCTGCTTACCATAAAGTCACAAACAAACGCGTCTCTGTCTGGAGCTTTGATAAAAGGTGCGCAGAGATGGAGCGGCTGAACCCTGTCGCGAAGGAGAGAGCGATGGAAGTACTTAAAGCTGAGGTATCGACCTCCCTGATCTGACACGATCGTCGTGTTACTTGACGCGGTTTACAGGCATCTGCATTGGGGCGGCTGCGTCATCCATCCATCTTGGGTACGCAGTGATGGTTTTTACTTTTACAACACTTGTATACATCACATTGATACCTCTTGTTCAAGAAATGGTCGAACCATTGGAAGAAACTCGAGTCGAGCTCACGTTCGCTACAGAGCCGGTTTTATCCTCTCTGGAACTGTCCATACCAGGCTCGAAACGAAACTCGGGTTTCGTTGACCTGGATGAAATTGAAGTTTGTATACTGAAGGCACGAATTGTAAATGCGAGTTGAAGATTCAGATCACAGATCCAGAAAGGGATTCTCCAGATATGCAAGGGACTTGTATTCCTCCACACGTCGGCGAAATTGATACACACGAACATTTGTCCGGAGAGCGTCATCATCAACACCGCTGTCAGTCTGTTCGATTAAAGGTCACTAATCGGACTGGTTAAAATAGTCTTTATAGGGCGATTGGAAGATTGCGGGACTTGGTCTGACAATTCTTTTGGTTCAGGATGGTGCTCCTACACGGTGGGAATTTCCTACTTATGACGTACGAGCACCGTCATATATCCAGCGATCTTTTGACTACATGGGTACGTTATACAATGCTGGGATCGTGACGAACAGTTCACCTGACCTGACTGGTGATCGGATCAGCACCGGAATACGCATTGGATGAAGTCCTCGATACCGCTTCCGACATGTATTCTCTTGGTTGCCTCATTTATGCTGTCCACTGTAAAGGTAACCCTCCATTTCAAACGCACGACAGCCTTGGTGGTTTGCGGGAGAATGTTGGTCGACCACTCACTGGTATGGAGAGGCTGGACAGTGACCTTCAAGGTAGTTCAGTCATTGTCTCTGTGTCTATGTGATTAGTGATCGACACATTTCTCTTCCAAGCGTTGCTACGACTTTTGATCACCCGACATGCTAATAATCGACCAACTCCAACAACATTGCCCCCTCACCCATTTTTCTCTTCGTTGCCTATATCAACACTCAATTTCCTAGACCGATCTAATTTTACTTCTAAAACTCGGGAAGAAAAGATTTCGTTCATGAAGGGCTTGACCACCGTTTTGGACAGATTTTCTGAGGGCCTTCGGACTAGAAAGATCCTTCCGTCTCTTCTGGAAGAAGTGCGTACTTATCTTTATGCTTCTACATTACTCCTTGATTTCCGGATCTCCGAATACAGATGAAAGATAAGCATTTATTACCGCATATTCTGCCGAATATTTTTGCGATATCAACCGCGCTTTCTTCGAGCCAGTTCGCGAATTTGGTCCTCCCAAGTCTCAGGCCTTTGTTTTCGATCAAGGAACCCCCGCAGAATATGCTGACTCTCCTGGACAATCTGCCGATGTTGCAGAGTAAAACGGACCAACGGGTATTCCGCGAACGTCTGTTGAATCCTCCGCGTTTGCGCATTTGTGTCTGATCTGAAGCTTGAATTGATTTAGAGGTCCTACCCCTCGTCTACAATGCGCTCGAGTCTGAGCATGCTGTGGTAGACGTCTCCATTTATTTCTTTGTCGAAAATATCTGTTCTTAGACTCTCTGAAGGTCCAAGAACGTGCTTTGAAAACTGTCCCGGATCTATGTGAAACCATCGACTACGCAGAAGTTCAAGGAGTGCTGTTTCCCGGGGTCGCTGTACAGTATATTCTGGGTTTCCGCAACAATCTAGCTCATCCCTAATCATGCAGCTTGTATTCACGAAAACACGAATTTTATCGGTCAAAGTGGCCACACTCACGACCTTCCTCACAATGGTGAAGACACTTGATCAAGTGTGTATTTTTATCTCTAGTGGCTTTTTTTTTGATTTCCTAGTCTGCTGACTGAATCCTTCGTAGACAAGTCTGACTCAGAAACTCGTGCCTCTTCTATCAAAGATACGGACCAAGGAGCCAGCAGTCACAGTCAGTTGTATTTACGTATCGCACATTCTTGTGTGTTTATTGACCTTTCACTGTCCAGATGGCAACTCTATCAGTACAAGAAGCAATGGGGTTCAAGGTTGACCGGGAAGCTGTAGCAACTCTCGTCCTACCTCAACTTTGGGCGATGTCAATAGGTCCTTGTGAGTGACTTACATCCATAACCCTGAGAAAGGCAGCGAGAGAAATAACTATACGCCGCAGTACTGAATTTGGAACAATTCCAGCGGTTCATGGAAGTCATCCGCAAATTAGGCGATCGTGTCGAAAAAGAGCATATCCAGTTCCTTCGAGATTCTCAGCGTATCGGAGAACACTCATCAACCGAAACGAACGGGTCTGCGGGTATCAAAAACGTTGCCACCAATCTGAATTTTGAAAGCCTAGTAGGCGGAGCCAACAGTGCGTCCGTCATAGCCGACAGCACCGGTGCGGCGAAAGGCTGGGACGATGATGTTTGGGACAGTATTTTCACTGACAACGATGGGGTAAGAAACAATCGTCGTTTTGCCCTTTCTACAGGAAGCGATACGCAACCAACCGACTCATCTTCTGTTCTTGACAGGCTCCTTCGACCCCAGCTCCAATTACAACAATAGCACCACGGATCCCAATATACTCTTCTCCTTCTTCCCCGAAATCGCCGCAAAGTCACGTTCCGACTGCCACAGCTAGACCATCATGGCCTCTGGCAACTGCCATTCCGTCAACCTCTATGACAACGGGGAAATCATCGTCCCCGCGGCCGTTGCTCTCGGCTGCATCAGTCGTACAGCCTGTACAGCTAAAGGCGCCCTCTGGCTTTTCTAGAACGGTTGTCCACACGCCGCCAATCACCCAGAGCAAACCACCAATTCCCAACTACAACATATCGCTTCCATCAATAATTCCTCAACCACAACTTGGCCCTTCAATTCAAGGCCAACAGGTGTCTGCGACCACCAACTTATTTGCACCAGCGATGAGGGCCACCCCACCACAAATGGGGAGTTTACTTGCCCCGTCCAAGCCCGCTCAGCCATCTTGGCCTACAGGGGTTGCTCCAAAGCATGTAACGAACAATGACTGGGGGGACTTTGATCCATTAGCATAACCGATATTTACGGCTGCAGCAAGAATACAGTAACATATAGATATACAACATGTTCATCCATCCAACTCGATCTGCACCCCGTCAGCCTGTCGAACCCTGCTTGCCTCCACGATCGTAGTCGACCATGGACCATCAAGGCCGACTTGCCTGGGAATACGGTCGGTGTCAATCTCGAGCCCGAGAATTGCTTGCAGGATGATTTGGGCCCCGAGTTTGGAGTGAACTTCGTTATGTTCTCTGCATGACGGACTTAGTACACCTGCCGTTCTTCTGTAAGATTTTTTGTAGGTATCGGCAATAACTAGACGTACATTCTCCACATCCCCCATTACATTTGCACATTTCGACGACGTGGTGCGCGTCATGTAGTATTTCACGAACTAAGGAAGTCTTTCAGTTACAAAAGGCTTTGAGTCACTATGCTATAACTTGCCATTGTCGAAGGCCTTCGATGCCACACCACCACATTTTCCAATAGCGTCATAAAATATGAGACTGGTAAGGAGTCAGATGGCGGAAGTCGATGTTGGGCACGTTGCTCACCGAGCTGGCCTTTTTCTTTGTGACTCAGAAGCTTTGTACTCCTTTTCCGGTGCTTTGCATTCGGTTCTCATATCGGCAGCTAAAGCAAAACGGTTGAGGAATGCATGTTCAGCGGAGTGGATGGCTTCGGCTGGGATAATCTCTTTGCCTTTCATCAACTCGAGGATGGCCTTGGGAATATCAATCCACAACCCGGTTGTTTCGCGATCCCAACTCGGTGTTTCTAGGTCAACTACATCCAGGATTTTGTCATTTCTTCCAAGGAGATGGGCGTTACACAAAAGGCCAATTTAGAATGTCAAAACCGCATACCTGACCTTGAAGAATCCTGTGTTATTGTTAGCCTCTTCAATACGGCCAAGCAGAAAGGCAGCTTACCGAAGACCTTCGTCATTACGTCAACCCCTACAAGGAACACATATAATACCCACAAATGTGTAACAGACTCTCGAACTCACGGCCATAATAAACGAGGTGAGGAGAATTCTGTATCGCTCTGATGCGATAAGTTTGCATAGCATTGACATCTCTGGATGATAGATTAGATGCGCATTGGGTCGATACAGTGAATCCCATACGTAAAATCTCTGAGAGGACGTCACTTCGTCACTTATTGCACAAATCGTGTAAAGATACAGTGTGACATGCCTCGGTTTGGTGATCCAGTTCACATCGGCTCGCATGAGTTTCGCCGTTTTTGAGTCGTGGCTTACTTCTTTCACCTGATGTAACCTTCAGCCTTCGTCCGAAAAAGCAATGCGTGCCACGTTACTCACAATGAATGTTACTCCTTGGTGTATGAACTTTGACATGATAAGAAAATCGTCATATAAACTGAAAAGAAAGCAGGTAACATACCACTCCCCCTTCATACAATTCAAATATCGCTCTAGAGATCTCGACCTCCTCCAGCGTTTTAGTCGAAATCCCTCCATATGACACCTCGGTCGCCATATATTTTTCCTCTTCACCTCCGCGGATGGACACATGTCGTGAGGGGTACGGAAGAAATTTTGGATGTGTATGATACCTTCAGTGAATGAGTTCATATAATAAAATGACCGAAATAAGGGAGGCTTACCAACCCTCCTTGTCCTTTCTCAGTCGTGTTTCACAAAGCTCGAGTGTGTGCGGACCAAAATAGAATTCATCATCGCCACAGAGAGGCATCTCGAAACCGGCACATTGAAGGTGTGCTTCCAGGATCACCTTGCTGTCAAGGTCCACCACTAGGTCGTCTACCGGTTTGTCAAAGAGGTCATCCGCGTGCTCCATATGATGATTGTCCACCGGAAGACCATCGGGAACGAGAACCGCCAAAGAGTCTCGAGCCCTCCTCCCGGCTCGTCCAGCTTGTTGCCTCTAACAACAGATAGCTCGTTAGAGTCATGCGATTTTAGGACGCGAGATATACCCGCCATACTGGCGATGCTCATGGGAAAGCCCAACATTATAACAGCATCCAGGACGCCTATGTCGACACCGAGCTCTAAAGCATTAGTAGCTATTATCCCAAGCAAGTGTCCCGAAAAAGCTTCGTGCTCTATTCGTCGTCGATCCTGAACCCTAGATCTCAGTGACGCTCATTCGGTGAAAACAAATCATCGAGCTAACCTCCCGTGAATAACCTTCGTCACAACTACGTCAGCTACGACACTGAAGAAAGTGGTGGCACACTAACCTCCACGATAGGACATAACCCTGTCTAGTACATCAAAACGACCATCAGAGCTCAAATCCGTTCGAATTCTCTTCATGGCCTATTTGATCCGTCTAATGTAATGTCGGAAGTCTAGGAACAAATACCTACCAACTCGCAGACCCTCCGTATCTAGACATGACTTGAGAATTGGCAATAAGGGTCACAAAAATGAACAAACCTTGCAAAAGAGGATAACGCGAATGCCACGCTTCATCAAGTATCTCATTAGCCCAGTAGCCTCCGAGAGTGTACTGTGACGGCCAAGGGTGGGTGCACTAGCATCAACGGGTTGCGGGTTCCATATGATGAAGTCTTTTCGTCCAGAAGGAGCGCCGTCTTCTGTGATCACTTCAATGTCCTGATACATATCGAGCGCCATTATATTACCCAATAATCACGCCAACCCCGACTCACATCGATGCCGAAGATATTCTTCATGTGCTGCCCTGGCTTTGATATTGTGGCACTGCATGATACAAACCGAGAGCGCCTGTCTGCGAAGTGTGAACGTAACCACTTGCACAAGAAGCACATTACTCTCACTGCCAACAGCTGCGCAAACCCTGCGGAAACGGCGAATGACTTGTGCGACATGACTGGTTGTGCAGCGGGGCTCAGCCCTAACTTCGATAGTAAGACAATCAATCTCACCTTCCAAAAAGGCCAGAGTAGTAGTGCAGTTCATCAACTGCCACTAATTTCAAATTCTTGAGGAATCTGGGTGAGGAGTGAGGACAGATCATCATTTTCATACGTGTGAGACGGTTACCTCCTCCAAGAATCTTCGTGTGGGAGGATTGAGGCATGGATCATGTCCTCGAAGAGGATTCAATGTTTGGATCTTCCCACAATAAAAAAAAACGTTGACGAGACTCACAAAGTTTGTGAGAATCACAGACACGGTTTCTCGAATTCCTAAGGCGATTCAAACATGATTCATTTCTGTCATCCAATCGCACGGCTAGGCCTCCCTTACCCGCTCTTATTTCCAGTGGAGTATCTCCGTCATAGGTTGCAACCTAGTTAGAAAAAACGAATTGCAACAGCTTCGTGACGAAAACGATGGTCATGCATACCTTGATATGTTCCAGCCCAGGACAGCTGCTTAACAAATGTTCTAGGGCTCTTTTCTGATCTTGAGCAAGTGCCTAAACAAAGTTACGACGCTCGAATACTAACAGTACTGCGGGGAACATATTCCACGCACTTTCGTTGGATAGATGAAAATTGCCGTGGAAGCGCGATCGTCTTCGAGAAATTTCAACAACGGGACCTGATTTCCACTTGTTTACCAACAGATTCTGGATTTAACTAGTGGCGGACCTGGTAGATGACACTCTTCCCGGAAGCAGTACTAGTTGAGACAATGACGCTCCTTCCCTGCATGAGGGCATTGATAGCTGCAACCTGATGAGAGTATAAGCATGTGATATTTCTAGAGTTTCTAAGAGCTTGAAGAATCGTGGCCGACAATGGTGGATCGGGCACAGCTAGGACATTGGTCAGAATGAAAAAGGCTTGGTCAAGGTGCAACGCTCTCTACTGACATACTTGTTCCTCTTTCGCTTCGAAAATTCTCCTGTAGACGATTTGTTGTTTGTACCACTCTTGGGTCATCATGTCGGTAAGGACAGAATCAATCGTCGGGCGGTCCTTCGGTTCGGGCACAGGCGCATGTTCGTTGCCTCTCGACTCAGAAAAGGGGGCGGACTTGGAAGGAGGCATGATAGGGATGTGTTCCTTACCGGCTGTTTGTAACACCAAGATGATATCATCCGTAGAGGGGAATGACGATATCAGTCTGGGTGTGATAAAGAAATGCCAAAAGATCAAAGGATGACACCAAAGCGCCACTCACTCGTTCACAGCTTGGCAGAACCGCCGGTTTCTTTTCTCGATTAGTTTCTTTACTTCTGTGGGACTAAGCGCTGGAGGGACCGTAAGAGATGTTCTGATGGGTGAGAGACGAAAATGCCTCGATGAAACTTTATGATAATAAAATGTGGATCATACTAACGCCTGGTTTCGGTGTTTCTTTCCCTTAGAACTCTCCACGAACTCGAGGACAAGTACATGTTCTTCTGCGTCGATAGCAGAGCCCGTTGACTCACACAAAAAGTCGGGCGAGTTCTCCTGTTGGTGTCTCGGCGCGTCTCCATTGATGCTGTGTTGGTTTTTAGGGGTGTAGGCAAACTTTACGAGATCAGGTAGCAAAGCCCTAATATAAGCAAGGTCATTAATTGAGACGTGCGTGGCATCATCTCTGGACAAGACACACTTCAATTCTGCCACTTTGGACAATTCCAAGGGTCTATAAGTATCACGGTCATAATGGTCTGGGCGAACAAGTAACGGCTTACTCCTTCAATAGGGCTTCTACAGAAGAACGGACAACTGGAAATGTCATAGCAAGGTGTTTCCGCGACGATACAAATGCAAGAACGGTATTCAGTGCCTTTGAACGCATGAGAATAGTAAATGTAAATATGACGGACTGCATTTTAATACCTTAAACACCTAAGGACGATTAGGAAAACTTGGTTGAGATGTGTGTTCGGTATTTCTGGAAGACACATTCTCACCTTGAAAAGCTTTGCAGAAATTTCAACACATTTTCATCTTGAATCCAAAGACTAACTCACGGAGTGAAAATATTCCGGCCAATCCGCTTGTTCGTTCTCTCTGGATTCATCGTTTGAGGCCTTTGACTTCTTTTTCGACATTCCACCACTACCGACGTCCACTCCTTGGTCTTCTGTAATATCAGGACATGATTTTGCTTTACGTTTTTTCGTAGACGAGTCCATGCAAGGATGTCGCGATTGTCCCGTGAGGTGACGACGTCGGTCACACATCTCGAGATGCGATTTACCCTGCCGCTCTTCATCAGAATCATTCCTCGCAACGCTATCCAGCCTACAAAGGGCGGAAAAATAGATATTGTTCCTGAACCCATTCCACAACGATTGGAGACGAAGGAGACCCTCATAGGCGTACTGACGAGGCAACGGGAGGCAGCGGGGTCAGCCTGGCCGGCAAATTTGCGGATCGAGCCCGTGGTCACGAAGAAAACCTTTGAACGTGTTCACACAGACTACAGAACTGAGTTGAAAGCACTGCTGAAGGAGTCGTGAAGGAGGTATCAATAGGTGTCGGGAGTAAAGGCGGCTTGGCTAAACGCTCGCGAATATTTGTCTTGTGCAGGATGAGGCAGGTCAATATCTAGGTACATACATTCATATATCGCACATACAATCCCGTTCAATCCGTTCGCTCTTTTATCACCTTCTCCTTCCCCTCCCGGAAATTCCTCATTAGCACCTCATGGAACCTATCCTTCCTCTGTATATGTATGACATGTCCCGTCCTGGGGAAAACCACAAACTCTGCTCCGGGTATATGTTCCTTGAGGTACCAACTATGCTTTGAGTTTACAAGATTGTCCTTGTCGCCTGTAACGATAAGAATTCTGGGTATCGATGAAGATAAGGTAAATAGGCGTGATGGGGAGACATAGTGGGTGAAAGCTGCGGCCATTTGGGAGAGAGACCCAAGTAGGGTTTGAGGTCTCGCCATCGCATTGCGGCGGAGATAGACCTGTTAAGACATGATAGGCTGGAGCAAAATACGTAACGAAACATGAAAACATACCTCTGTTTGGATTGCTCGATTGGTTCGAGCCGCTGGGTCATCGTCTGCCTTTTGATCCAGCCATTCGCTTGGAAAGGCGGTTTCTAGGATGAGCGGAATCTTGGTGGCAAGATCTGTCATGAATGTGAGTCTACAGGTTGTGTTAGTTACCTGAAGGAGTCGAAGAGACATCAACTTGTCAACATGCCTGGTCAGAGATAAGAATCCCTTCCACTCATGTGCTTGTTTCAATCATGTTGATCAAGGGGAAACAGCTAAAGGGAGCATACTGGTGGGAGGTTTGTCCATGGGCTGCCACCTGCTGTTGTGACACCAAGGGTCAAGGAGATAATCCGATCTGGAATACGAGTTGCTAATTCTACAAATAACACTGTTGTTAATGGACGTAACATGGACGTTCTACGACATGCATACCTTGAGCTATCATACCCCCAAGGGATATACTAACAACATGAAAATCACGAGGTGCAGTCCAACCAAGAAAGTCCAAAAGGGCAATGGCATCCTCGGCCATTGCACTCGTTCTTGGTTAGTTTTTTACAAGCTTAGTCAGTGTGCTTCGCCGGAATCGCGTTTGAGGACATGAAAAAGACCTACGTGTATGGCCCTCTCGGAGTTCCACTGTAACCCGCTCCCCTGTTGTCGAATACCAGTGATGTATAGTTTGGTAACCGGCTGAAGTACTCGATCTGGTACGACCACGCAAAACAGCTGCTGTTCAGTCTGATAACCTAGGTTAACAATAGTCAAGGTGATTACGACGATGTTATTCACCCCATGATGAAAAGGATCTTCTCCGGGCCATTACCATGCTGTTCGTAGTAAAGCGAATGGCTCGAAAGCGGGTTTCGAACGTCTGAGACTGGACATAGCCCTCTAAGGACGCGGGTAGCACTGTCGAATATGGATGGAAATTCGTCGTCAGTAAGAGCCATGCTACAGCATCGTGCCCAAAAGCGGACTCAAATGTTTGGCAATCACTTGAGCGCTTCTGCATAATTCGCTTTGTGAGTCGTTTGCGAACGTTTTACATATAGTCATCACTCCAGGATTTCATGGTCAATAAAAGGAAGGGCAGCAGGCTAGAGGTCGAAGACGAAGACGAAAGGCAGGGCCGAATTCGTGCGTTTACCTACTCCTCTGGTGGTGGTTTACTGTATTCCATGTTAGAAAGTTCCCTGGAAAGGTTGGACAGTACAAGGACGAAGGGTGTGCTACCTACATTCGACTTTTCAGCAAGACAGGAGCCAATCGAGCCTCCAACTGAGCGTCTGTTGTCATCTTGGAACTCTGCTTAGTTCACTGCTTAAATATGTCACTGCTCTCCTGCAGTGCTTTCTCGTGTCCAGGCCTTTTTACCGCAGCTCAAAGCATCTAATGAAGTCCTCTTGCAAAAAGCTCAGGTGGATCCGCAGAGTCTTGATATTGAGAACATCGATGAAAATGACACCCATGTCATTGAGATGGTTTGTCAAATTGTTGACCTCATATCGCTCCTTGCTTAAGACACTACAGAACCTCGGCCTGGGAGTATTCGAAGATCGAAGCCATAAGACTAGAGAACGCGAGTCAGAGTCAGAGTCAGAGTCAGAAGACGACACGGAGGATATGTCGTCCCTTTCGGACACTAGTAGCTCGTCATCCCAGTCTGGCATTCTAGCATCCAATTCGACATCAAGACCGAAGATGCCTCTTCCGAAAAGGGCACGACCGGAAATTGTGGTTCTTGACGACCACACTACGCCTCGTTGATAAGATTTGACGGGATATTAATATTGTCACTAATGTTTGACATTGACGCGATTGTCTGGCGCCGGTGATAGATTCTATTCAATGCAGAGTACCATCATCATAGCTGGCGTTTACGCTAGGATCTAGCGGGCTAGGAATGTCAAGAGATCGCGTCACTCACTACCACTGTTAGGTTTTCTCATCCCACCGCTGGTAGTTATCTTGTTTCAGACTAGTCATATATGCATCTTCCATCGTCTCGCAAAGGGAGTCGAGGTCTGATAAGGCGGACAAGAGGGCTGTCAGAGACGACAGATGGTCTGAGTTGGATAAGGTGATCAGAAAATGTTGGATGCGTAGCTGAGTATGGAGAATTGTGACTAACCGTACATCTGTATTCGAATTTGTATGTGGTTCTCGGAAGGATGGGGTGCGCTAGAATGGAAACAATGAACGAATTTCAGATAATCTTGTTTTTTTGACGAGACCACGTACCTGTATCCACAAAATTCGACTTTTGGGCTAGACAAGAGGTTGATTACAAAAGGGTTGAGATGTTCTTCTTCGAATGCTCACTTTTTCATCAGCATCCATCTGAGAGCATTGCCGATGGTATGAGTTTCGTCATGAATACGATAAGTGGCAGCAGATAGATCAAGTTCTGCTCCTTTCATCTGAGAACGCCAGTCAATATTTCTAGTTCTCCGTACAAAATATTGAAATACCAACGATACTAATTTTTGGGATTGGTTGTGCCATGATAACTTTTTGCCAAATGATCGAAAAAAACTTTGACAACGTGGCGCGTAGCTTACATACCATACGCGAACGAACCTACAGCTTGATCATGTCGCGCCGTGAACTCTTCATTGGTGAGTATCTCAAGGACTCCCCTGAGCTTCAAGGTCTCTAATTCGTTTCAGAGAGACTTCTTCCAACCGTCATTTTCCCATGCTTGTCCATAGCGGGCGCATATTTCATGATCAGTCATCTTTACAAGTCAGGTACCAGAGCAAGACTTGACGAGAATTGCATTTCCACTGCCCAGTACAAGCTCGCATATACTGG
>Ga0209006_10004849_pt1 | contig 12209 bp, 11 predicted proteins | sample JacPin_JW_Ref_O2_FD_188567 | JGI IMG/M metagenome (GOLD analysis project Ga0209006, IMG submission 188567) | Forest soil microbial communities from Algoma, Ontario, Canada - Jack Pine, Ontario site 1_JW_Ref_O2 (SPAdes) (version 2) | ecosystem: Environmental > Terrestrial > Soil > Boreal...
AGGTTGAATGGCTTGCTGGTATTGGCCCGAATTGCCGACACTTCCGCGCGCATCTGATCGGGACTGAGCATGGCGCAAGGCAGCGAGCCCAGCCCGCCGGCGTTGGACACGGCGATGGCGAGTGCGCTCAATTGAACGCCGGCCATGGGCGCTTGAATAATCGGAAGATCGATCTTCAGAAGGTCCCGAAACGTGGTCATCTTGGTCTCTCCCATCCTAAGATATTCACGGTTCAGCTGGAAACGGAGAAGGCGTTGAACGTTTCAGTTTGGCAGGGTGGCGATAGGCTCGCGTGTTCTGGGACCGACAGTACTATAGTAGTTTAATCGATTTCTAGAAGCCCAATTTGTGTTGAAATAACTTCATGAGGTTATGTCGCGTAACATGATAACCACAAGCCGCTTAGATTCGATAGAAAGTAGTACCGATTCATCCGCTGCCTTATCGAGCACCGGCAAGGACGAGGCGCGAACCATTCCGCAGCTAATTAGCAATAGACACAGGAGTTATACAATAATTTTCGCCCTTCGAGTTAACTCGTGCATCGAAGAAACTCGCCTTGACTTGTTCCGTGATGTCTCGTAGTCTATATACCTAATAGAGCCAGTGCACTATACAGCGCCTTGAGGTTTGCTTCACTGGCCAGGTCGCTAAGGCTGCGGCCGTCCCTAAGACCATAAGGAGGTTCGTGTGTCCACCGCAATCCCCGATTCGCGACAGCTGCCAGCACTCTGTCGTCAGCGCTGAAGTTGGGGCTTTTTTGAACACGAGTAACAGATGTCTTCATACGCATTCAGAGTTTTGTTTCGCAGGCCGCCGCTCGCTTTTTGTGCGCTGCTAGCCGCCATCGCCTTAAGCGTTCCAAGCGCAGTGGCGCAGCAAGTGGATGACGCGATCGTAGTAGGAACGGTATTCGATTCATCGCACGCAGCCGTCACCGGCGCCGTAGTGAAGCTGACTCACCTGGCCACTAACGCCGTCACAGAAGTTCGCACGGATGCGCGGGGAGAATATCGCACGCAGTCCTTGAAGATCGGGGAGTACGCCATCACCGTGGGAGCCGACGGATTCAAACAATCCAATCAGCGTGGCGTGGTGCTCGAGATCGGCGACGTGCGCAAACTGGACGTGGTTCTGGAAGTGGGACAAACGTCGGAATCGGTGAATGTTGAGGCCGAGGCGCCGCTGCTCCAAGCATCCGATTCCACTGTTGGAGACGTTATCAATAACCGGCAGATCGAAGAACTGCCGCTGAATGGGCGCGACTATTTGCAGCTTGCGAACCTGTCGTCGGGTACAGTTCCGGCGACGCAGGGCGTCGAAATCGGCGGCCAGGCCGGTACGCAAGTGGCATTCCTGCTGGATGGACAAGACAACAACAACCAGCAGATCTCGACCAGCCATTCCGGCCAGAAGGAAGTGGTAAAGCCGTCGGTGGACGCCATTCAGGAATTTAAAGTAGTGACCAACGGCTATTCCGCCGAATTTGGACGTTCCTCTTCGGGTGTGGTTAGCGTAGCTCTTAAATCCGGAACGAATGAGCTGCATGGCAGCGCGTTTGAATTCATTCGCAACGACATCGTGGATGCCAAGAACCTGTTCGCCACCTACAAACCGCCCTATAAGCGCAACCAGTTCGGTTCGTCGGCCGGTGGCCCGGTGATTCGCAATAAGACATTCATCTTTGGGGATTTTGAAGCCACCTACATCCGTGAGTCCACAACCACGCTGAGCACCCTACCGACGGCGGCGCAACGAAACGGTCTTTTCTCTTCGAAGATCATCGATCCCTACACCGGTAGCCCGTTCCCGGGAAATCAAATTCCGTCCAGCCTGATCGATCCCATCTCGCTGAACATTCTCTCGTTTGTTCCTCTCCCTCAGACCGGCGCGGCGACCAGCAATTACAACTACGCCAGCCCGGCCAATGAAGACAACCATCGCTGGGATCTGCGCGTGGACCAGATCATCAACGATAAGCAGAATCTGTTCTTCCGCTTCAGCGATCAGGTATCGGACACCGTGGTATCGTCGCCACTGCCGCCGGTAAATGGACAATACTACGCGGGCGCCGGAGCGACGGCCACCAACAGCAAAAGCTTCGTCCTGGGTTACAACCAGGTCTGGTCGCCAACGGTTGTGAGCTCCATTCGCGCCGGCTGGAACGATCTGGCCTGGACGAATTATTTCCCCAACCAATCGCTCACCGGCGTCGGCATTCCCGGCGTCCCGACTGTGAATCCCGGATTTTCCGAGATGGTGATCACTGGTTATCCCAGCCTGGGCGTAACCAATGTTCCGAACGCGGACGCCTCCCAGGACCGGCAGCTATCGGGCGACGTGACGTGGTCCAAGGGCCGGCACAATCTGAAATTCGGCGTACAAGAGTACTGGCTGCAAACCAACTTCCTCAGTTCGCAGCTTTCCAGCGGGGTGTTTGACTTCGATGGCCAATACACCAAAAATCCACTGGCGGATTTCTTGTTGGGCGCCGCTTACTCCAGCAGCCTCTCGAACTATTCGTATCTTGCTCTGCGCGCGCCATACACGAATTTCTTCGCGCAGGACGATTGGAAACTTACTTCCAAACTCACCTTGAACATCGGGCTGCGCTACGAGCTAGACCCTCCTTCAGTACAGAAGAACAACACAATTTCCAATTTTGACGAGGACACCAACCCTGGACACCCCGTGCTGGTGCCGGCCGGATCGCAGGGCAGCAGCCTTGCCGACCGCGCGCTGCAAAACGTCAACTACAACCAGTGGGCTCCGCGCCTGGGACTGGCCTACAGCCTGGATAGCAAGACGGTCATCCGCGCCGGTGCGGGCACCTTCTACTCGAATTTGATTACCGAGGGCGGCATGCAATCCATGGAAGTCAATCCGCCTTGGAACATCCGGAGCGTCTTCACCACCAACAAAAACGTCGCGCCCACTCTGGTTCTTGCCGACGGATTCGCTTCCGATGCGCTGAACCTGGCCAATGCGTCCAACGTGCAATTGATTTCTTACGATCGCAAGGGCGTGACGCCCACCGACTACCAGTGGAACTTTAATATCCAACGCCAGCTGCCCGGCGGGATTCTGCTGGAAGTGGGCTATTACGGAAACAAACTGGACCATATGTGGCGGCAAATCGATGGCAACCCCGCGCCGCCCGAGCCGGGTAACATCAATTCGAATCGGCCTTACCACACCACGCTCGTTCCTGGCACCGACGACACCATCACGCTCGCCAACGTGGTGCGCATCCAAAAAGATGGCTGGAGCGCTTACAACGCCCTGCAGGCCAAGATTGAGAAGCGTTACTCGAACGGCCTTACATTCATCGCGTCCTACGCGTACTCGAAGGCGATTGCTTTGGGCGACACCGCCGCAGTGCAGGATCAGCAGGACTGGATGGCCGACAAGGCTGTTTCCAGCCTGAACATGACGCAGCACTTCGTGGGTAGCGCGGTTTATCAGCTTCCCTTTGGACAAGGACGGCAATTCGGCGCCAACTGGAACCGTATCACCAACGGGTTCCTCGGAGGTTGGGCCTTCGCTCCGATTTTCACGGTAAGCACGGGCATGCCGCTCAACATCACCGTGAACGGCAATCCGTCCAATACCGGCAGCGGCGCCGACCGTCCGAATGTAGTGGGCAACTGGCAGCTCGCCAACCCCAGCGTGGCGGAGTGGTTCAACACCTCCGCCTTCGTCGCCAATGCGCCTTACACCTACGGCGACGCGGGCCGCAACATTATTCGCGGACCTGGATTAGTGGATCTTGATCTGGCTCTGCATAAGTCGTTCCGCATTACGGAAAAGGTGAGTGCGCAACTGCGCATCGAATCCTTTAACGCAACCAATACCCCGGCCTTGGGCCCTCCCAACACGGTGCTGGGCAACGCGTTGTTCGGCCAGATTACAGCCACCGCGGTCGGGACCTCGTCGCGCGATAACCAGGTGGGATTGAAAGTAGTTTTCTAACAGAGCCGCGACCGTAAGGAAGTGGGCAACTAAGAAAGGAAAGAGGAAGGAAATGAAAAAACTAATTCTAATGATGCTGGTGGCGGCAACTTTCGCCTTCGGCCAAGCTGACAACGGCGGCAAACAAGCCGCTCGGAAGTCTCAGGCTAAGGTGCTGACCCGCGCCGAAATCGACGATTTGCTGAGCAAACCGGACCAAGTCCTGATCATTGACGTGAGGCGCCCTGATGAAGTGACAGCCATCGGCGGATTTCCCGTTTATTTAAGCATCCAGATCGGCGACCTGGAGAAAAGCCTGGCGTTCATCCCGAAAGATCGGACCATCATCGCGCTCTCTAACCACGCGGCTCGTGGCGGACGCGCGGCCGACATTCTCGCCAAGGCCGGATTCAAGGTAGCGGGAGCGGCGGGCGCGGAGGATTACGAAATGCAGGGTGGCACGCTGATCAAGATTGTGCCTCCTCCGCCGAATCCGAACGCGACATCAAAGAAGTAGTAGCGATTTTGTAAGGGAGGACTAGGTATGAAGGGGAAGACATGGCGTCTTCTGATATTAGGCGTGGTGCTGGCAGGCGTACCGGCACTGGCTCATCACTCGTTTTCGGCGGAATACAGCAGCGATCAGCCCATCACGCTGTCAGGAACGCTGACCAAAGTGGAATGGACCAATCCGCACGGATGGATCTATCTCGACGTAAAGGGTGACGACGGCAAGGTGACGAACTGGGCCATCGAGTTTGGTGCGCCCAATGCTCTTCTTCGGCGGGGATTAAGAAAGAGCGACTTTCCAACGGGTATTGAACTGGTGGTGAAAGGCTATCGCGCCAAAAACGGCACGGCCACCATCAACGGTACGACCGTGAAATTGCCGGATGGGCGGAATCTGTTCACGGGCTCGTCGGGCGGAGACGCGCCGGGAGGAAACCAGTGAGATCCGCGGCCTTGGCAGTGCTCGCCCTATTAGCAGGGAGCGCACTCGGATTCGCTCAAAAGCCGGCCTCGTCGCCGAGCATTCCGCGCGGCGCCGACGGAAAGCCCGATTTCTCCGGTATCTGGCAATCGCTCAGCGGGGCCGACTACGGCCTGGAGCCGCATCTTGCGACCAAAGACGGCCCTCCCGGAGCGGGCGTGGTGGAAGGCGGCGTGATTCCCTATCAAGCGGCGGCGCTTGAGCAGCGCGCGAAAAACTTCGCCGCGCGCGCCACCGCCGATCCACGAACCAAGTGCTTTACGCTCGGGACACCGCGCGGCATCTACAATAGTGAGCCGTTCCAGATCTTCCAGCGGCCCCGCGACCTGACCTTGCTCTATGAGTTCGGTCATCCGGTTCGAACCATCAACACCAACGGCACAGAACACCCGGATGGACACATCGATTTCTGGCTGGGGGACTCGCGCGGCCACTGGGAGGGCGACACCCTGGTGGTGGACGTGACCGATTTCAACGGGGAAACCTGGCTGGATCGCGTGGGGAACTTCAATAGCGACGAGCTGCATCTGGTGGAGCGCTGGAGCTTCATTGACCGCAACACCATTCGCTACCGAGCCACGTTTGAAGATCCCAAAGTGTACACGCGGCCGTGGAGCATCGAGGTGTTGCTCTATCGCCGTCTGGAACCGAACGTTCAGATCATTGAAAACTACTGCTCGACGCTCGATTACGACAAGTATTATCCCGTTCCATCCACGAAGTAACGAGGTGACTATGAGAAATCGTTTACAACTGGTTGTCCTGCTGGGCGCGCTCGCTATGGCTTCCGCAGTCGCCTCCGCGCAGAACTTGCGTGGGTGGCGAGAGTCATCGTTTGTTCCGACGGCGAAAGGTGAATGGACGGGGCAGCGGCTTCCCGATGGTCAACCGGATGTCGCCGGCCACTGGTCCAACACGGTGGGCAATCACAACAACCTTACGGACCCACAAGGACCGCTCGGCGCCGACGATGAAGCTCCTCCGCAGAACGGAGGCCAGAATGCGCGGCGCGTGAAACCGCGCAATGAACGTGCTCCCAGCCGAATTAGCGACCCGCCCGACGGGCAGATCCCGTTCCAGCCGTGGGCGCGGGCCAAGCAGCAGGAGTTTTTAAAGTACCTCAACAACCCCATTCTGCCGGAGTACGTGGAACCGTTCGCGCGCTGTGCCCCCGGTGGGCCAAGCAAATCGTTCATGTGGCACGGCTACGAAATCCGCCAGTTTCCCGGGTCTGTTGTATTCCTTTTTGACTCCGGCAACCGGGTGATCTACCTGGATGGCAGGCCGCACCTTCCGTCCAACCTCAAATTGTGGAACGGCGATTCGCGCGGTCATTGGGAGGGCAACACGCTGGTGGTGGATACGACCAACAATAATTCGAAGGCCCGGCTCGGCCGTAGCGGAGAGTTCGTCAGTGAAAACGCGACCATTGCCGAGCGCTTCATCTTCGATGCTAGCGGCGACAGGTTCACCTACGACGCCACCTATACCGATTCGACCGTGCTGACCAGGCCGTTCACCATTACCATCCCCAACCGGCGGGTGACCGATAAGACCCCGGCGGATGACTGGAACAATCTGACGTTTCCGGCCAAGCACGCGGGCAATCAGCCGATCATTGAAGCCTACGAACGCGTCTGCGCGGAAGGAAACGGCAATCACGGTCAGGTAGTGGTGGGCTCGAAGTAAGGGTACGCTGCCGCGCGCCGGCAGCTTCTGGACTACAGGACCAATCCTTGATCGGTTAAACTAGCTGAATCGCCACGCCGCGCGTTCTAGCGAGCTCTCTATTTCACCGACGAGGTTACTTCGTGAGGGTTGCCGTATCTGGTTTCGACGCCCTGAATTATGGCCGCGCCCGCTCCTAATCCTGCCGGTGGGCTGCGACGGGAACTCGGGCTGCGCGACCTGGTCTTGGCCCAAGTTCTTAATGTGGTCGGCTCTTTTTGGGTCGGTGTCGCGTCCAAACTCGGCAAAGCGCATGCCGTGTTTTGGGTGGGCGCCATGCTGCTCTTTTACGTACCGCTGGCCTTGGTCGTCATCTACCTGAACAGAGCCTTACCGCTGGAGGGCGGCTTATACCAGTGGGCAAAAGAAGCGTTCGGCGCCTTCTGGGGCTTTCTCATTGCGTGGAATCTGTGGTTTTACGCGGTCATCGTGCTGGGCAGTATTCTCTTCGCTATTCCTACCGATCTCGCCTACGCCATCGGGCCGCGCGCCGCCTGGCTTCCATCGAGCCAGGCCGCCACCAGCGTGTTAACGGGTGCCGTCCTCATCTTTATTGCATGCGTGGCGGTACGAGGTTTGTCGATTGGTAAGTGGTTGCACAACGCCGGCGGGTTGGCAGTGATGTCGGCGTACGTCATTCTTCTGGCTCTACCGGTCTGGGCGCTTCTGAACGGCAGATCCGTTTCTTACACGCCGATACCTCTGGCTTGGCCGGGAGTTTCGTGGGTCAACTTAGCGATCTTTGGACAGATTACCGTCGGCGGGCTGAGCGGTTTTGAATACGTCGCCATCATGGCCGGCGAATGCCGTGACGCTGGGCGCAACATCGGAAAGTCGGTTGCCATCGCCGCGCCGATCATCGCGCTGATGTTTATCCTTGGCACCAGCTCAGTAATCACGTTCGTGGGTGACCGGCCTATCGACCTGATCGGCCCCATTCCCCAGACCTTCCGCACCGCACTCGGTAACGCAGGCTTCGCATCGCGCTTCGCGTCCCTTGCCATTGTGCTGCTCATGGTGCGCGCCGTTTCCGCGGCCAGCCTCATTTTTACCGGACTCACCCGGCTGCCGCTGACCGCCGGTTGGGACCACCTTCTGACGGAATGGTTCACGCGCCTTGATCCACGCCGCAGGACGCCTGTAAATTCCATCTTATTCATGACGGTCCTCGCCATCGTGCTCATCTTCTCCAGCATGCTCGGCGTCCGGGAGCAGGAAGCCTTGCAGTTGCTCAACAGCTCCTCCAACGTTCATTACGGCATTGCCTATGTCGCGCTTTTTGCCATACCGCTCTTCGGCGCAGCGCGCTTGCGGCAGAGGCTTCCTGCATGGCTGCGCGTCCCAGCGTTGGCTGGGCTGATTTCCAGCGCCGTTGCCGTCCTGATCGCGGTGGTTCCTATTGTCGATGTTGTGAGCAACCTGGAATACGCGGGCAAGATTATTGGCGTAGTGGTGGTGACCAATCTTGCCGGCGTTCTGGTCTACGCCCTGCGAAGTTCCCCCAGCAATTCTGTTTCGAAGGCCTCCCAACCCGCGGTCTGATGTGCCCGCGCCGGCCCGAAGCCAGCTCATCCGACACAGAGCTATATTATTGTCTGAGCGGCCGTCAGCTCGCATGCCCCATGAAAGACACTACTTTCGATCTCAAAGCAGCGCTGATTTCTGCTTTTGCGACCAATAATCGCATTGATTGTTATTTGATCGAAAATATCCCGGCGGAGGCCTGGTCTTTGAAACCTCCGGAGGGGAGGGGCCGCAGCATTGCAGCCATCGCCGCCCACATGCATAATGTCCGACTGATGTGGCTAAAAGCTGTGGGCGTGGCGAAGCTGCCCGCGAAGTTGGAAGAGAGCGCCTCCGCGAAGGAAACGCTGAAGGCGCTGGGCGAGAGTCATCAGGCGCTGGCGGCCGTTCTGTCGGACGCCCTGGAACGAGGTACGGTGAAAAGTTTCAAACCGGATGCGGCGTCATTCTATGCCTATCTCATCGCGCACGACGCGCATCATCGCGGACAGATCGCATCGCTGGCGCGCAGGCTGGGGCATCCAATTCCGCAGAGCGCCGGGTTTGGTATGTGGGAATGGGGATCGCGGGCGAAAGAGGTGTGAAAAATGTTATGGGTTATTCATGACGGTCATCCCTAGCGGCGCGGCTCTCGGAGCTGAAATTCAGAACGTCGCGCTGAATAACCTGAGCGACCAGGATTTTATTGAAATCCACTGCACCTGGCTGGATCATCTGGTTGTTCGTTTCCGCGGCCAGAATCTCACCCTGGACGATCTCATCGCATTCAGCCGCCGCTTCGGAGAACTCGATTGGGCGCCCGTGCAGGAGACCGGACGCCGCTTCGTGGAAGGCCATCCGGAGATTTACGTGGTCTCGAACGTGATTGAAAACGGCGTTCCCATCGGAAGCTTGGGCGCGGGCGAAGCGGTCTGGCATACCGACATGTCGTACCTCGACGATCCGCCGAAGGCCAGCATGCTGTATGCGCTGGAAATTCCACCTGCCGGGGGCGATACGCACTTCTGCAACATGTATCGCGCATATGACTGCCTGCCGGACGCGCTGAAGCAGCGGGCCGCGGGCCTGGCTCTGAAACACGACGCCACCTTTAACAGTGGTGGCTACGTGCGCCAAGGATTGGCCGCGACCGACGATCCGGTGTCGTCTTCCGGCGTATATCATCCGCTAGTTTGTGTCCATCCGGAGACCGGCCGCCGCGCGCTGTATCTCGGACGGCGGCGCAACGCCTACATCGATGGACTCCCACTGGCGGAGTCAGAGGCGCTGCTCGACGAACTGTGGTCCTATGCCACTCGCGACGATATCACGTGGCACAACCAGTGGCAGCCGGGCGACGTTGTCTTATGGGACAACCGTTGCACCATGCATCGGCGCGACTCATTCGATCCAAACTCACGCCGCATCCTGTACCGCACCCAAATCAAGAGCGCGCCCAGTGAGCGGATGTGATTACCAGCGCATGAGCGCACCGCAGCTCATCTCCGGCGGCGTGTCAGTGCAATTGCGGCACCTCAAGGCGCCGCGCATTGTTCTCTTGCTGCTTTGCCTCCTGTATTTGATTTTGTTCGTGAACCGCGTGAACATCGCAACAGCGGCTCCTTTGATCAAGGCGGATCTCAGGCTGAGCAACTCGCAACTGGGACTGGCATTTTCGGCGTTCGCGATTCCGTACGCGCTGTTTCAGCTGGTCGGTGGCTGGATCGCAGATAAGTTTGGACCGCGCCTGACACTGTCGGTCTGCTGCGCACTGGTAGGCGCGTCCACCATGCTTACCGGCGCGGCAAGCGGCTTCGTATCTCTGTTCGTCATGCGCCTGGCGCTGGGCTTTGCCGAAGGCGCCGCTTTCCCCACGGCCACACGAGCGATGTCCACTTGGATACCGGTTCGCGACTGGGGCTTTGCGCAAGGCATCACGCATTCGTCCGCCCGAATCGGAAACGCAATGACACCGCCGGTGATGGCCGCGCTGCTGCTCTTCGTATCGTGGCGCCGCTCCTTCGTGATCCTGGGATTGGCAAGCCTGGTCTGGCTTCTGATTTGGACCTGGTATTTTCGCAACGACCCGCGCACACACCCTGGTATCACCGAAACAGACTTGGCAGCGCTTCCTGAGCCCGGCAGCCACAACCGGCCGGTGATTCCATGGCTGCGGCTGGCGCGCCACATCTTACCAGTGACTCTGGTCGACTTCTGCTACGGTTGGACGCTTTGGTTGTTCTTGAGCTGGATTCCCGCGTTTTTCTTCGAAAACTATCATCTGAATTTACAGGCCTCCGCGATGTTCTCGGCTGGCGTGCTCTTTGCGGGCGTAGTAGGCGATACGGTGGGCGGTGTGATGACCGATCGGTTGCTTCGTAAGACAGGCAGCCTGGTGGTGGCGCGCCGCTCCGTAATCGTCGCGGGATTCTTGGGCGCTTTCATCTTCCTGTGTCCCGTGGTGCTCTTTCACAACCTGGCGATAACCACGGTCTGCCTGTCGCTGGCATTCTTTTTCGCCGAGCTGATTGTCGCGCCCATCTGGGCGGTGCCCATGGATATCGCTCCCCGTTACGCCGGCTCGGCCAGCGGCATGATGAATTTTGGCTTTGGGCTGGCAGGCCTGGTGTCGCCTTCCAGTTTTGGTTATCTGGTGGACCGCACCGGCAGTTGGGTTTTCCCGTTCCTCTGCTCGATATTATTGCTGCTGGTGGGAGCGGTGCTCGCTGCGCGCCTGAGGCCCGACCAAGTCTTCAGCGAGGACTGAAACCGAGCTCGGGCGTCGGGCTGTTACTGGACGATCGAATTAACGACGACACTAGTCTTTCTAGTCAATGGCTGGGGGCCGGCCTTGGCGCCGTTCATTTTGAGCACATACGCCGTGATGTTCACAACAGCCTCGTCGTTCATGTCCTGAAACTGGAAGAATGGGTCACTAGCGGTGACTTGAAACCGGGCTATGAGTTCGGCGGCGGTTTTCTGCCCCCAACGGCTCAGGCAGTCTTTCCCAGCCAGAGGGGGGACGTGATTGGGAGTTCCAATGAACTTCTGATAGGGAGCCGATAGCGATGCTACGGGCGGAAGCTCGCCCTCTTCACCCTTGCGTCCCAGCAACGTGTACGTGTGACATTTTCCGCATGCGTTCTGGTATGCCGTGCGGCCCGCTTCAGCTTGGGCCAAGGTGAAAACTGTGGGAGCAGTATTTTGTTGTCCGGTTAGAACCAGGCCTCCTGAACCCAACATGGCGACGGCTAGCAGGAGAACGCTACGTTTCACTGTTGCTACCTCACCGCTCAATTATACCGGCACAACTGGTTTGCTCACTGCCCGTAGTGGAGCGAACAAACGGCGAATATGCTACCTTGTTCCGCATGGCTAGAAGGTCCGCCAGTCCTTCACGCGAGCAGCTCACCCGCGCCGAACTCGAAGCGCTGCGTAAGAAGCTCGAGGCGATGCCACGGCATGAGCTAGAGACGTTCTACAAGGCGACGCATAACGCATGCCGGTATGCGCTGAAATTGCCATCGGCACGGCTGATTCAGGAACTCGTGCAGGCGTGGAGAGCGTTGCGCTAGGGCTGCGATTCGATTGCTTTCCACTTAGCCACCAGTTTTTCTTTTCCGGCCTCAGGCGTCCTGCGGTTCCACGTGGTGTACATTTCGATGATTTCTTTTACTAACAGCTGCTTGCTCGGGGACCTGGGGTTGGAAGTCTTGTCCAGCCCGCGCCAGGCGCTCAGCAGAAGCGGCTCCGCCTCCTGAAAACGGCCTTCCTGAACCAGAACGCCGCCGAGCTTTGCTTGGCTGTCGAAAATGCTGGGATGGTTACTCGGAAGGATCTTTTCCCGCGTACGTAATGCTTCGCGAAGCAATCGTTCACTTTCCTGAAGCTTTCTGCGCTTGGCGAGAAGATCGCCTAAATTTGTCTCGATGGTCGCCAGATCCGCTTGATCCGGTCCCCAAACGCGCTCTCCGATAGCAAGAGCCTGTCGAAACATCGGCTCCGCCTCATCCAATTTACCTTCGTCCTTCAATAG
>Ga0209006_10004850_pt1 | contig 12207 bp, 4 predicted proteins | sample JacPin_JW_Ref_O2_FD_188567 | JGI IMG/M metagenome (GOLD analysis project Ga0209006, IMG submission 188567) | Forest soil microbial communities from Algoma, Ontario, Canada - Jack Pine, Ontario site 1_JW_Ref_O2 (SPAdes) (version 2) | ecosystem: Environmental > Terrestrial > Soil > Boreal...
CAATCCCGCCAAAGACCATCCGATAATTCGCCGTGCCCGCATTGCGTCTAGTGTCTCCTAAAACGACTGGCCCAAGGTAATGAAGTATTGCGTGGGGTTGATGCCCGGAACCGGGTTCAGGTTGCGCCCAATATCGATGCGAACCGGGCCAATCGGAGTCGCATATCGGAGTCCGAAACCCACAGTGTTTGTGTAGTTGTTAAAAAAGTTATTCAGATTGATCGCGCTGTAAACGTTCCCGCCATCGTAGAAAAAAACGCCGCCCAGCGGCTTCACAATTCCTAAAGGAAACCGCACTTCGGAGTTCAGAATAACAAGCTGGGGTCCGCCCACCGGCACGGTGACGTTCACGCAGCCGGTTTGATTCTGCAAAACATCGCAAAACGGAACCAGGCGCTGCGGGCCGGCTTCGTCGATGGGGAAGCCGCGCAAGGTCGTACCGCCTCCGGAAAAGTAGAGTTGGCTGGTGGGAACAAAGCTTCCGGAAAACTCCTTCGCCAGTCCCAGACGAAGGCTATTTGCAAAGACGACGGAGTGAAATGGTCTGTAAAACGCATATTGCGCGTAGAATCTGGCGAAATCCGCGCTCGATCCTAGAGCAACCGGGGTAATCCCCACATTGACCGTAGTATAACTGCCGCGATGCGCATCGAGCGGTTTGTCGCGGGTATCGCGCAAGAGCGTGCCGCTGAAAGTCGAGAGGCGCACGTTGCGATCCTGCGGAAGGACGAGTTCCTCGACCAGCAGATGCGAGAGAATGGTCTTGTTGAAGTCGTAGCGCAGCTGCAGACGCGTATTCGTTTTGCGGTTCAGCAGGCGCTCCAGTTGAAACGAAAGATCGCCCAGGCTCGCGGCGAAAAGAGGGTTTTCCGTCGTCCGTTCCAACGAAAAACTGGATAGGGAACTCCAACCCGAACTGAAGAAATGCGGCTGGCCATACGTGATCAAAACGCGCTGATCGAGCTGCGATAACAAAAGCGTAGCGCTGGCGGTTTCCGCCAAGCCCCGTAAGTTGCGGCGCGTGAATTCGATTGAGCCCAGCGGGCTGGCGAACGTAGACTGACTCGGCGCGATCTTGTTATTCCCCAGGCCGATCGTAGGCAAACCAGGAACCGCGACCGTCCCGCTCGGTATATTTCCTCCCCGGTGCGAGACTTCAAAACCGAATCCGTAAGTCACTTCATTCCGTTTGGCCTCATGGACTTTAACTAAGGCTTCCTCTTCTGTCTGGTCGGTGATCGGCTTCTTCGGTCCGACGCTCGACCAGTCAAACACGTTCAAGTCGTAGAGTCGGCTTTCAGCTTCCAACAACTCGCCTCGCCGCATGGCCTTTTCGGGAGGTACCTTTGCCGTTTTCTTGAGCAATGACAACCGCGTTAGCTTCTGGCCCAGATAGACCACATCGCTAACGCGCACCATTTGGTTCTCGGTGATCGCGTAGGAAACATCGACCTGATGCGGATTGTCCGGATGACGAGTCACGGAGGCCTTTACCTCGGCGTTGAGGTATCCGCGATTGAGGTAGGCGGCGGTCATACGGTTGCGATCGTCCGCCAGCCTGCGGGCGGAATAAGGCCCGCCGGAGCGAGCTTCTAACGCATGAGGAGCGGTCAGTTTATTCAGCGCGATATTTTTGTTGCCGGCAACATTGACGTTCGCGATTACGGTCTGTTGACCTTCTTCGATCTCGAAGGCCACATCGATCTTCGGCTCATGGTCAGTCACGTGCGGCGTGACCTTGGCCTCTTCGTAGCCCCTGTCCCGGTACAGCGCCAACAGATTGCTCGCGCTCTGCTTAATCATTTTTTGGCTGATGCTGCCGTGGGTCCATATATGAGATTTCTTGACCGTGACCTGCGCCAGCAAATCGGACTCGGAGATCTGGTGATTTCCGTGAAATGTAATGGCATCGACTTTGTGTTTTTTCCCCCGGTCAATTTGATATATCAGCAAAATCTGCTCCGGCTGCCGCTGCAACGTTGTCGTAACCTTTGCGTCGAAATAGCCCTTCTTCTGCAAGTAGTCGACCAGATTTTGCTGCCCTTCGTCGACGAGATCCTGATCGATCGCCCTCTCAGAATAGATTGGTATCAGCCGTTTCATCTGCCGCGCTGACATGAAAGGAATAACGGAGAGCCTGGCGCCGGTTGCCCGAACGGTTACGACCGGGCCTACTTCGACCTTGAAAGAAACGGCGACCCGGTTCGTCGCGGCATCGTATTGAGGAGGATCCTCAAGCACTGTGCTGGCGAGCCGGTGTTGTCTAGCCAGAGCATTCTTGATCAGAGTCGTCGCCGCCTTGATGCGTTCCGGTGTATAGGGCTTTCCGGCTTTCAGCAGTCCGCCCGTGAATCTGGCTCGCAGGGAATGCACCACACGCAACAGGCTCGCGCTTTCGGCTTCGCCGGCGCCCTCTACTTCCACTTTGCCAATGCGCGCCTGCTTCCCCATCTCCGCCGAGAAATTGACGTTGACCAGTTCATGAGTGTCATCGATTCTGATCTCCGTATGGACAGTGGCCTGAAAATATCCATTCCTTTGCAGGAAGTGCAAGAGCGCAGTCTCTGCGACAGGAATGCGCGCTTTGTCGTACGGATCTTCTTCCGACAGGTTGGCTACCTGCAAAAGTCGCGTGTAAGAAAAATACTTCATCGCTTCCGGAAAATCGACGGCTCCCAGGTAGTAGGACGGCTCAAGCACGAAGTCGAGCAGCACTCCGGGCGGATCCGGTACTACGTTCAATTCAACTTTGGCGAATTTTCCTTGGCTTTGCAGCGCTTCGATGCTGGCTTGAACCTTAGCTTTGGAGAACGGTTGACCGGCTTGCTGAACCACTAGTGCGCGCAGAGGCTCGACATCGCGATGAGGGTTGGCAATCAGGTCAATGGCGCTAACCGTCTGACCTTCATAAACGTCCTGTGGAGTTTGAAACGTGGCTTGGGGCCAGGCAACAATCGCTACCGTCATCAACAAGAGTAGGACTCCCGCGCGAACAGTAGAACCACGCCGGATCGGGTGGGGCAGCCAACCGCTAGTTCGCGTCACGAGAACACACTCCGACCGGGCCCGTAGAAATGCAAATCACTTCGCAATTAGTGTGACTGTGATGCTGCCGATAGGCAAGGAGTTGTCATGACCGACCAGTCGGGCGAAGTAGAAACGGTAACAAGAGAGGAGGGTCAGTCGCCAGCATGCAAGAAGGCGATTGGAAGATCGGCAAAGAGCAAATCCGCTTTGACCGCCAGCGAGCCGGTACTACCTGCTTCGGCCTCGATGGACGTTTTGCTAAGAATGCTTTCCCAACGAAGCGGAGTGGCCGAGGGCAATATCACCTCAGTGTCCTTCCACGCCAGCGCGTTCCACAGGCTATCGCGCTGGCCTCGCGCAAGGCCGCCCGAAATCTGCGATATCCACCGGGGCACTGCGATCAGCGCGCATTCTTTGTGGTGACGCCGGAGGAATGCAACAACGTTTTCCGCATGCGGCCCTCTTGTCTCCAGCGGGAGGAATTCTCCGTCGTGAAATAGTTCCGCATGCTCGCGCCGCCAACAGAGGGCTTGCTGAATCAAAAACAGCTTCAGCCGTCCGTCGAACCAATGCTCCACGAGATCCCGGACGGTTTCTGTTGCATCAATGGATTGCGTTTGGCGTATGCGCTCCAGCAGATCCATGCGTGCAGCAAAATCCACAATGCCTCGGTTGTCGGGATCGACCAGACGGAAATCCCATAGCTCCGACCCCTGATAAAAATCGGCAACTCCAGGCGTCCCAATCTTCATCAGCACCTGGGCCAGGCTGTTGATCATGCCGTAATAAGCGAGCTTTTTCTGAAATGGCCGGAAATCTCTCAAGAACTCTTCATTTTCTGCAGAAAGAATCTTGGCCACAAAATTCTTTAAAGCCTGTTCATGCTCTTCATTCGGACGCGTCCAGCGGGTGTGGACCATGGCCTCGCGTGTGGCCTTCACCAGGTGCGCCTGTAGCCTTTCGACAAGGGTTTCGCACGCTTCATGTTCCAAAGGCCACGCGCCCAACAGAGTCTGGTAGAAAAAATATTCTTCGTTGCTGTCTGGCGCGGGCCGGCCCCCCACCTCGGTCTTGTACTGCCGATTAACCCTTGCCCACAGTTCCAGCTTTGATTGCCACCCCTCCGGGATTTCGGAAAGGACGTTGATTCTCGCGCGCACTCCTTCGCTGCGTTTGGTGTCATGGGTCGTCGTTGCATTCATGCTATGCGGCCATCGATATCCGCGCGTTTTCAGAAATGAAAAGAATCCCTCGCGCGTACACACATCGTCGGGCTCCGGCGTGCCTCCCACTTCATTCAAAGAAAGCAATGGATGGTAGACATAGAGCGCAGTATCTTCCATGCCCTTGGCCACGATCGGTCCGGTAAACTGCTGCCAGCGCATAACAAAAGCAAGGCGGGCCTCGCGCTGTCCCGCAAGAACGTGAGGAAGATTTTGCAATAGCAGCACTTCCTGAACAAAATCGAAGGAAGCCGAACTAATCTGCGGCGCCCGCTGACGAGCCTTATCCAGAGCCTCGTGTATGAAATTCATCGCCGTCTCTGAAAGCTCCATGCTGCGTACGTAGGTACGATAAATGGAGAGGCACGCAGTAACCTCGGTGAGAGCCTCAATTAATTGCAAGCGCGGCAGTTCTCGAGCGTAACGATCTTGCGTGGCCAGTTCCGCCAGTTGGCGGCCCAGCGAACGCATCTCCACCGCCAGCAATGTGCTCATGACCAGCTTTTTCTTTTCGTACAACACATCCACGAATTTCTGGTGGCTGCCCGTGAAGTGCGCATAGATCTGCGCCAGGCGCACCGCTCCCTCGGGGTGAACGCCGACGCCGTTCGCGTAGTTGAGATAGTCGTATCCCGTTGTCCCGCTGACCGGCCAATCGTTTGGCACCCACTCCCCGCGGGAAAGAATTTTTTCGACGATCACGTATGCATTGGCGCCGCCCGAGGCGGAAGAAGACTCGCCGGGCGCGAGGCGTTCCTGAAGTTTGGCCAAATAGGCATACGGATCGCGGAGTCCGTCGATGTGGTCGATGCGCAAACCTGTGAACGGACCTTTGGCAATCTGTCGCAAAAGGTATCCGTGCGTGGCCTCGAATACGACCGGATCTTCGACGCGCAAGCCCACGAGATCGGCGATCGTAAAAAATCGCCGGTAGTTAATGCTCTCATTGACGTTGCGCCAATACGCGAGCTTATAGTTCTGCTCGGCGATAAGACGCTGCAGATCACCCACGCTCGCCGGGTCGTTCGGATTGCCATTCAATGCTTCGAGATTTTTCTCTATCAACTCCCCAATTTCAGGGCTCGACTTTACCAGCGACCACAAGCGGTCTCGGGTCGCCTCAAAGCGCTGGCGCCGGTCTGCCGCCGTATCTCCCATGCGGCGGTCGGCATTCGTCAGACTTCGAAACGACTCAAGAATGCCCGCGTATTCGCGATACGTCGAAGACTCTTCTCCCACGAGACTTTTTAATCGTTCGCTTGCACGGTTAAGAATCTCGCAATAGCTGCGCGGGGCAATAGGAAAGAACCAGTCGAAATATTGGAGATAGAACTTTCTTTCCTGCAGGGTCAATTTCAATTCGCAGGCATCGAGCGCTTCGCCGAAGGGCCGACCCAGAACCGGCAGCAGGATTTTACCGTCAAGACTGCGCGCGGAGGGATGCCAGTCGATATCAAAAAACGCGGCATAGGCTGATTCCACGCCATTCTCCAGCGTGTCCATCCACCAGGCATTCTCCATGCTGGCCGCCATGTGATTGGGAACGATGTCGAGCAGCAGCCCCATACCGCGTTTCTGCAACTGGGCCTGAAATGTTTCGAATTCTTCCTCCGATCCTAGCTCGGGATTGAGTCTTGTGGGATCGATCACGTCATAGCCGTGGCCGCTGCCCTTGCGCGCCGCGAGGATGGGTGAAAGATAAATGTCTGAAATGCCGAGGTCTCTCAGGTAGTCGAGAATTTTGCAGGCGTCGGAGAAACGAAAGTCTTTGTTCAGTTGCAACCGGTACGTCGCGCTCGGAATGCGGCTGGGCGGCATGCTAAACCGCCTGTAGCGTCGGCTCCGGAACCCGGATTTTCAATTGTTCCGCCAGTGCCCGGAGATTTTCACCCTGTTTTTCCATGGAGGACTCAGGTCCCGGGAGTCGCTCCAACGCCTTGATCAGCGGCGAAAAAGTAATGTTCTGCGCTTCCCATATCACGACGGGGAACGGAATCGACGGGATCAAGTCGAGCGACGTTCGCAATCGTCCAGCCAGGGCGGGATCGTCGGGATTATCGGCAAAATCCGCCGCTTCCTTTTCGATGCGGCGGCGAATAGCATACTCCAGCGTCGTAGTGTCGAGAGCGATGTTGCTGGCAGTTGCTTCGCGCAAGAGCCCGCGAATGCTATCGGCATCCAGATCAGGCCGCTCGAAAGATTGTTGCAATTGACTATTGAGCGCAATTTCAGCGGCCGACATAAGCGCCCGGGGCACGGGAATCGACAGTCCGTGAAGAAAACGAATCAGCGGAGCCTGGCTCTCGAAGATCGTTCGATAAACCGCAGCTGCCGAAGTTATGGACTCGTTCAAGATCAAGTTCGTAATTTTTCTCTGCTCATCGCGAAACAGTAACCGAAGTGAAAATGTATTGCTGCCGAAAAGTTGGTCCAGAACGCGGATCGCTTCCGTCGTCTCGGCCTTGGTAAAGGCGTCGAATAGTTTTTCCCTTATCTCGCCATTGGCGGCGGGGTCATGCAGACGCACTCCCGCGGTAATATTGTGTTCGCCGAGGTGCAGAACCGCGAAGTCAAACTGCGCCGACTCCTCGGTGATCTCTGAACTGAGCCGGACCGACCCGGTCGCCAGACGCATTTTCCCTTCCGCCTCAAGCGAATAATTTTCCCGCTCTACGTCGTAACAATAGATTTGCGTCTTGTCGCCGTAGTTTTCAAAGAGCGAGCTGATGGCATAGTGGCCAGCCACGCGCTCAATATTCACAAACGCGGGCTTGACCAATTTCTCGTAAATCTTCACTCCATCCCCATGCTCCAGAAGATTGCTCTTCGCTTTCGCCAACTGCTCCAGGAACCGGAATTCCAGATCCTCCGCGCAACACTCCTGTGCCAGTTGTAAAGCACGGCCCGCATAGCGAATCACTTGCACCGTCTCCAGCCCCGAAAGCTCGTCGAAGAACCACCCGCAACTGGTGTACATCAACATCGCGTGCCGCTGCATTTCGAGCAGTCTCAAAGCTTTGACCTGTTCCGCCTCACTCAGAACCCGGATTGCCTGATCGGAAAAGAAGCTGGCGCGCGATTCCTCTGAGCGATCCAGAACCACGCGAATGTATTCGTCGCGGGCTTGCCAGGGATCGCGAAGGAGCGGCGACAGTTCTTTTTCGAAGATCGTCGCCAGTTGGTCGCGCAGCCAATCCAGAGCCGCACGCAGCGGGGCGCGCCACTCCTGGTTCCACGCTGTACCGCCGGAGTTGCAACCGCAGTTGGAACGCCAGCGCTCCACTCCATGCACGCAACTCCACGAGCTGTTGTCTATGATTTCGACTCGCTGATTCGGCGGATACTTCTCCAGAAACTCGCCGTAATTCGTCAGCTGGGCCACTTCGCTTTCTTCTATCTGATGAAGCGCCGAACTCAACGCCATTTCTCCGTAGTGGTGATGGTGGCCGTAGCTCTCACCGTCGGTCGCGATATGAACGAGCTGCGCGCCGTTTCGAATATCAGAGAAACCGCCCATAAGCCGGTCGGCGAACCGTTTGCCGTCATTGAGTAAACCCTCGAAAGCGACGGCTTGAGAAATGGGGCCGTCGTAGAAAAATAAATTAATTTTTTTCTTCGAAGGCAGCTCCGCTAAATAGGCGCGGCTAGGATCGACGCGGCTACCGCTTACGTCTTCCCATTTGGTGCTCTTCGCGGCTCGAACTCGCTTAGCCTGGCGCGGAGCAAGGATCGTGAACTTGATTCCATTCTCCGCCAGCACTTCGAGAGTTTCGGTATCAACCGCGGTTTCGGGAAGCCACATTCCTTCCGGCTCGCGGCCAAAGCGGGACTCGAAATCGCGAATACCCCACTTCACCTGCGTGACTTTGTCCCGCCGGTTGGCCAGCGGCAAAATCATGTGGTTGTAACCCTGCGCGATCGCGGAACCATGTCCCGAGAAACGCTCCTGACTCAGCTTGTCGGCCTCGAGAATCGATTCGTATACTCTGCTGCACTTCGATTTAAGCCATGACAACAACGTCGGGCCAAAATTGTAGCTGATCTGTGCATAATTATTCATCAGCTTGATGATCCGGTCTTCGGCATCGAGAACGCGTGAAACGGCGTTCGGAGCGTAGCATTCTGCCGTGATGCGCTCATTCCAATCGTGATAGGGATAAGCGGAGTCCTGCACTTCGATCGCTTCCAGTGACGGATTCTCACGCGGCGGCTGGTAGAAATGCCCGTGAATACAGACGTATCTCATGCCGGCTCCCCTTCGGAAATCGATTCTTGCAGCACGAGGAAAGAATGAGGATGCAAGTCCAGCCGAAATGGTTTGGATAGTTTCACTTGCTCTGTGAGACTGCCTGCTCCCCTCCACTTCGTTTCCGCGGAGGATAGTCGTACCTTCCACAGGCCTTCCCACTCGGGCAGCTCGGGAGAGGCTTTCTTATCTGCAAAATTGAAGATTATCGCGAGACGTCCGGTCTTGTCCTCGCGGAAGAGCAACAACACCGAACTCGAGCATTCCCACACGTGCCAGTAGCTGCTCGCCCCGAGATCCAGTTCTTTTCTCAGTTCAATGAGTTCGCGATAAAAGCGAAGCATCGTCGCGTGCGGCTCTTCCTGTTTCTGCGGATGCCGCAACTGAGATCGTTGAAATGTAGCTTCGTCTTGCGGATCGGGAACAGCCTCTTCCCAGCCGAATGCCGAGAATTCTTCGCGCCGTCCGCGGCGCACCGCTTCCACCAGGCCCGCATCCAAGTGGCTGATGAAGTATTGGAACGGCGCCGTCTCCCCATACTCCTCCCCCATAAAAAGCAGAGGAACAAACGGAGAGAGGAGAGTAACCCCCGCCGCTAATTTCAACCCCTCGGAATCCACCAGCGCGCTCAGCCGTTCCCCCGCGGCGCGGTTGCCAACCTGATCGTGATTCTGACTGCATACGACAAAGTGAGATGAAGAAATCCCATGCGGCGAGTTGCCATGTCTTCGTTTGCGATGCCGCGAGTATTGGCCGCGGTAATACCAACCATCTCTCAGCGTTTCGGCAAGATGCGAAAGCGTCCCAAAGTCTTCATAGTAGCCCTTGCGCTCTTTGGTGAGCAACGTATGCACGGAGTGGTGGAAGTCGTCGCTCCACTGCCCATCCAGGCCATAGCCGCCACGCTCTCCGGGCAGAATCAGGCGCGAATCATTCAGATCACTCTCAGCGATCACATGAATCTTGCGTCCTAGACGCGTCGCCAAAATATCGACCGACGACTTGAGCTCCGCCAACAAATGCAACGCGCTGAAATCAAAGATGCAGTGCACGGCGTCCAGGCGCAGGGCGTCGAAGTGATATTCCTCCAACCAGTACAGCGCATTGTCGATGAAGTAACGCCGCACTTCGTCGCTCGCCGCGCCATCGAAATTTACGGCTTTTCCCCATGGACCTTGATAACGATCGGTAAAATACGGACCGTACTCGCCCAGATAATTCCCCTCGGGTCCCAGGTGGTTGTAGACAACATCGAGGGCGACAGCAAGTCCTCGCTGGTGAGCGGCATTGACCAGCCGCTGCAATGCTTCGGGTCCGCCGTAGGAATTCTGCGGAGCGAACGGAAAAACGCCGTCGTACCCCCAATTGCGCGAACCGGGAAACTGCGCGACTGGCATGAGTTCAATGGTTGTGATCCCCAACTCGGCGAGTTGTGACAGGTGTGCGATCACCGCATCGAACGAACCTTCCGGCGTGTAAGTCCCAACGTGTAGCTCATAAAAAATGCTCCGCTCAAGCGCGATACCGGTCCACTCCTGATCGCTCCATTGGAATGCTCCGGTATCGACCACTTCGGAAGGTCCGTGAATTCCCTCAGGCTGAAACCGCGAAGCGGGATCGGGCAAATCGCGCCCATCCTCGAGACGATAGAAATATCGCGTCCCCGCAGCGAGTTCCTCCACAACAGCCAAGTGGTATCCCCGCTCATCTTTTTCCATTTGGATCAAGTGGTCTCGCGGGTCGAGAAGATGTACGTTGACGCGCTCAAGCAAAGGAGCCCAGAGCGAGAAAGCCCACTCGCCACCCGAAAGCCGGCTAGCGCCTAGCGGGAGTGACTGGACACGGACAAGGGAGGGAGTAGTCATGGGAGAGTCAACGTCGGACACAGTGACCTATCTAGATGCCTTCGCGGACTCCTCGGACTCAGGTCTCCTCACTACCTATATCGGCGCAAGCGAGAAGGTGACAATACAGCGAAGCACCTAGAACCGACGAACTGGCCACAGTATTGTTAAGGAACGCTTAATTGTTAAGGAACGCTTACGTCGTCTCTCCGGGGCGGGTTGGGTTAGACTGAATATCCAAATCGGGGACTACACAAAATTGCCCAAACTTATGCGCCGTCTTGTTGCTGCGCCGTGCATTTTCTTTCTCGCTCTCACGACGGTCGCGCAGTCGGTCGCTCCCGAGTTCGTAAACGGGCTCAAATGGCGCCTGATTGGTCCCTTCCGCGGCGGCCGCGCGGTTGCCGTGGCCGGAGTTCCGGGCGACTCTACGACCTTTTATTTTGGCGCGGTCAACGGTGGCATCTGGAAGACCTCCGACGCCGGCACGGTATGGGCACCAACCTTCGATAAGCAACACATCGCTTCGATTGGCTCCATCGCGGTCGCTCCCTCCGATCCTAAAACTATCTACGCGGGAACCGGCGAGTCTGACATCCGCTCCAGCCTTTCTTTCGGCAATGGTGTTTACAAGTCGAACGATGGCGGCTCGACGTGGACGCACGTAGGCCTCGATGACACGCGCCACATCAGCCGGGTAGTCGTCGATCCGCAAAACGCAAATGTCGTTTACGTCGGAGCGTTGGGTCACGCCTACGCCCCCAACGAGCAGCGCGGAGTGTATAAGTCAGCCGATGGAGGTTCGCATTGGACGAAAGTTCTGGATCAAGGACCAGAGATCGGCATTTCGGATCTCGCGATTTGTTCTTTCGATCCTCAACTTTTATTTGCCGGAACCTGGCACACGCACCGTCCTCCGTGGAGCACATACGCCCCCATCGACGGACCTGGAGGTGGCCTGTTCCGCTCCCAAGACGCGGGGAAAAGCTGGTCTCAACTATCCGGCCACGGATTGCCCGACGGCGATTGGGGACGCGTAGGAGTTGACATCGCACCCGATGGCAAACGGATATACGCGCTGATCCAGGCCAAAGCCGCGGGACTTTACCGCTCCGACGACGGCGGTGACACATGGGTTCTCGAGAATGCAGACCCGCGCCTCACCAGCCGCGCCTGGTATTTCAGCAGCATCACCATTGACCCGAGCAATGCAGACGTAATCTACATGCCCAACGTTGCGCTCTATCGTTCTGAGGATGGAGGCAAAACGATCTCCGTCGTTCGCGGCGCACCCGGTGGCGACGACTATCACCAGATTTGGATCGATCCTAAGAACCCTTCCAGCATGGTGCTTGGCACGGATCAAGGAACCACGATCAGCCTCGATCACGGCCAGACCTGGAGCACCTGGTACAACCAGCCAACGGCGCAGCTTTACCACGTAATCACCGACAGCCAATTTCCTTACGTGGTGTATGGCGCGCAACAGGACAGCGGAAGCGCGGCAGTTCTCAGCCGCACCGACCACGGTCAGATCACGCCGCGCGACTGGTTTCCCGCAGGCGGGAGCGAGAGTGGATACATGAATCCCGATCCCAAAGATCCGAACATCATTTATCTCAGCGGAACTTATGGCAGCGTCGACCGCTTTGATAAGCGCACCAGTCTGAGCCAGGACATTACACCTTGGCCGGCGCTGGCCTTCGGTTCAGAGATCAATCGGCGTAAATATCGAGATCCTTGGACTCCGGTCTTAGTTTTTTCGCCAGCCGATGCGACTTCGCTTTATCTCGGCACGCAATACGTGATGAAGACGGTCGACGGCGGCCTGCACTGGGAAACCATCAGTCCAGACCTCACCGGAGCG
>Ga0209006_10004851_pt1 | contig 12205 bp, 10 predicted proteins | sample JacPin_JW_Ref_O2_FD_188567 | JGI IMG/M metagenome (GOLD analysis project Ga0209006, IMG submission 188567) | Forest soil microbial communities from Algoma, Ontario, Canada - Jack Pine, Ontario site 1_JW_Ref_O2 (SPAdes) (version 2) | ecosystem: Environmental > Terrestrial > Soil > Boreal...
AGGTGCAGCGCCTGGTGCGGAACATGGGTCAGCGCAATGAAGAGAATCCCGATGATTTGGATGCCTTTGGATTGGAATGGGTGCGCGTCGGCCCCGTCCCGGCCGCGACGGACGAAGCCTTGATGGCCAGGTTTCTCCGGTGCCGAACGTGAAGTCGTCGCCGCGAGTGCATCCTTGAATGCGCGGTGGCGCAACGGCATCTTCGTTTCGGCGGTAGTGCAAGCTTCGCTGGCCATGCCCGTGTTCCCGGCATGGAGTTACGCGGGCCCCGCATCTGACGCGCTCCCGACGGCCGTCCTCCTCGCAGGGCGCACCGGCGGCGTGACGCGCCGTCGAACCGAGATCGGCGCGGGAGATCCCTGATACCGCCTTTTTGTCAGCGCATGAATGGCTGCCGCTCGATCTCGATCGCTTCCTGATTGCGCCCCTGGGCGCGCAGCGCATCGGCGAGCAGCCGGCCCGCCTGCGCTTGTGTGCCGCGATCGCCGCTGGCGAGCGCGAGCGCCTTGCGCCCGCAGCTCTCCGCCTGATGCGCATCGCTCTCCGCGAGCCTCAGGCGCCCGAGTTCGATCCACAGCAGCGGATTGTTCGGCTCGATGCGCAAGGCGCGGTCGAGCGTCGACGAGGCGCCGTCAAGATCGCCGCGGGAAGCCAGGGTTCGTGACTGCGTCACGAGCGAACGGGTCGCGGGAGAGAGGTGGTTTTCGCGCGGCGCGGACGGCGCACGCGGCGGCGGACTGGGCGCGGGCGATCCAGGCGTGACCGGCTCCGAGGACTGCGGTCCCGTGGTTGGATTGGCCGGCGGCTCGGGTCGCCGGGACGGGGCCGGACACCCGCTCACGAGTATCGCAGCGCCCAGCGCTGCGGCGAGCGTCGTCAGTGAACGATATGCTTGAGCCATTCTTTGATCTTGTCACCCATCGTGTTGCTTGGCGAGGTGCCCGTTGACGACGAAGGACCGCAGCCGGGCTTTGCGGGCAGTGCCGTGTCCTTCGGCACCGAGACGGCGACAGCGTCCGTGCTGCAGGCGGGGGAAGTCTCGAGGCCGTCCCCAAAGCCGATCCAGCGATCCTCGACCTGCTCCGGTGGAACCGGTTCAAACGACGCGGACCTGAGCTTCGCGAGCGTGTCCGCCCACACCGGCAGCGCTCCCATGGCGCCCGTGAGCCCGGTCACACGATTGTCGTCGTAGCCCACCCAGGCGACCGACACGTAGCTTCCGGTGAATCCGGCAAACCAACTGTCGCGGGTATCGGAGGACGTGCCGGTCTTGCCGGCCACGACGGTGCCTCGAGGCAGCCGAGCGGCTGCGTCACGGCCCGTGCCACGCGTGGTTACGAGAGTCAGCATCCGATCGAGCTGGTAGACGGCGGCCGGCGGCGCCGCCTCCTCGATCTGAACCTTGAAACTCTTGAGCGGCCGTCCTTGCTCGTCGAGAACCGCAAGCACCGCGCGCAAGCGGGCTCGATAGCCGCCGTTCGCGAGCGACGTGTAGACCTGCACAACCTCGAGCGGCGTCATCTCCACCGTCCCGAGCAGCAACGATGGATTGAGCGTCGCCGGTGTTTCGAGGCCAAGCCTCTGGAGCGTCTCGGCCACCTTGGGCAAGCCGATGTCGAGCCCGAGCCGCACCGTCGCGAGGTTCATGGACTCGGCCAGGGCACGCGCCATTGGGACCCGGCCGTAAACTTGGTGCTCGAAATTTTGCGGCGCCCATATGCTGCCGTCGCTGAGCTTGAGTTCTATCGGCGCGTCTTCGATCACCGTGGCCGCGTTGTAGCGGCCGGTCTCGAGTGCAGCCAGATATATCGCAGGCTTGACGAGCGAACCGATCGGCCGACGTGCATCCAGCGCGCGGTTGAAACCGTCGGCGCCGACATCGCGGCCGCCGACCACCGCCACCACATCGCCGCTGTTCGGCTCGGCAACGATCACGGCGCCCTCGAGATGGCCGCCGCGTACCCGGCCGGCAGCATCGAGACGCTTCAGGTTCATCGTCACGGCGCGCTCGGCCGCCGCTTGCGCGCGCAGGTCGAGGCTCGTGTAGACAGCCAGACCCGCGGCCGCGAGGTCCGCCTCGGCGTAGTCGCGCTTCAGATGACGTCGCACCAGATCGAGATAGGCCGGTACATAACTGCCTCCCGGCGGCCGCAGGCCGAGTGGCGTCGCGGCGGCGCGTGCCGCCGCGGCGGTATCGATCAAACGGGCCTGCTCGAGCTCCTGCAACACGAGGTTGCGCCGCGCGCGTGCGCGGTCCGCGTGTTTGCGCGGATCGTAATAGGAGGGCCCTTTGACGAGCCCGATCAGCAATGCCAGTTCACCGACGTCGAGCTCGGCAAGGGGCTTGGCGAAGTAGTACTCGCTGCCGAGTCCGAAGCCGTGTATCGCCCGTGAGCCGTCCTGGCCGAGATATACCTCGTTGAGGTAAGCCACGAGGATTTCCTCCTTGGAGAAATGCGCCTCGAGCCGCAGCGCCATCACGGCCTCGGTCGCCTTCCGGCCGAAGCTTTGCTCGTCGGACAGAAAGTAATTTTTGACGAGCTGCTGCGTGAGCGTACTTCCGCCCTGCACCACGCGGCCGGCCCGCAGGTTCGCCCAGAGCGCGCGCACGATGCCGTGCGCGTCGACGCCGTGATGCTCGTCGAAGCGCCGATCCTCGATCAGTTTGATTCCCGAGCGCAGCAACGCCGGCACATCATCGGGCGACAAGACCAGCCGATCTTCGCCGTGGATCGGAAATACGCTGCCGATCACCGGCGGATCGAGGCGGAATACGGGCAACTCCTCGCCCTCGGCCTTTGCCTTTGCCGCGCCATCGGCCTTTGGCGCGCCATCGGCCTTTGCCAAGCGCACAATCGAGTTCGCGTCCGCACCGATCGAGACGAGTTGGGGCTCCCGCTGTTCGTCGATGAAGCGCACGCGGCGCGCGTAGAGATCGAAGGAGCCGCCGCGCCGTCGATAGACCCCGGGTCGCGCGACCGGATCTCCGGAGTGGTAATGGAGGCGGCGGAGTTCCTCTTCCAGATCGTTGGCGGAAATCGGCGCACCCACGTAGAGTTCGAGCGGTGCGGCGTAGACATGCGCCGGAATCGACCAGTGTCGACCCTGGAATTCCCGGGTCACGACGTGATCCAGGTGCACGATCCAAGCCAGACCTGCGGCCGCGAGCACGATGCAGCCCGAGACGAGCGCCACGGCCCACCGACGCAACCTGGAACGCGCCACGCGGGCCATCAATGCGATTGCGTCTCCGGAGCAGCATTCGAATAACGCGTGCGCCGAGCGGGAACCGGGGTGCGCTCGGGCGCCAACTGACTTTCCGCATCACTCAGTTTGGCGGCGAGACCGGGCATGTGCGGTGCCAGCGCCGCGGCGCGGCGATAGTTCCGAACGGCGTCGGCCGGGCGCTTCGCCCGCAACAACGCATCCGCGAGCGCGACGAGAAGCTGCGGATTGCTCGGGTTCCGGCGAATGGCATCGTTGCATGCGTCCACATCCGCCTGCGTAACGCAGCGGGCGGAGTCACGCTTCGCCGCGGCTTCGGCCGGCGACGATGCCTCCACCGACCAGGCCGCCGCGGATACCAACAAGGTTGCCATGAGCAGAAGCTTGGACGTGGACGCCGACATTTTCGGACCTCGCCTGCGAATACGGCGCTTCATGGCCCAAGGTCCCTGACCAGACGAATGCCGACGCTGCTGGTGCGGTAATCCGCGGCGAAGTGATTTCGGTAATTCGCCCGCACGTATGACGGTGAAGTGAACCACGAGCCCCCGCGAAGTTCACGCTCGGAGCAATCGCCGTCCGTGCGTGCCGACCCGTCCACCGGCGCGTCGCGGTAATCTGCGTGCCAACAATCCTGAGTCCATTGAAAGACGTTGCCCAACATGTCGTCGATGCCCAGCGCGTTGGCTTTGAATGAACCGACCGGTGAAGTGTTGACATAACCGTCGTCGCAGGCGAACACCGTCAACCCCGGATACCGGTGTGCGGCGCTCGCGTCAGCCACGTTCGCGAAGGCACAGGCGTTCGATCCGTTCGAAGCCCACGGGTACACCGTCTCGCTGCCGGCGCGCGCGGTATATTCCCACTCCGAGGCGGTCGGCAGGCGGTATTGATGCCCGGTTTTGGTCGATAACCATTGCGCATAGGCGACGGCGTCGTTCCATGACACGCAGGTGACCGGATGCAATCCGGACTGGGCGAATCCCGGGTTTTGCCAATTGTTCTCGGGCCGATACGCCCATGATCCGTCGTATGTCTCGCAGCCCTGCAAGGCATGCCCCGTAGCGTCGGCGAATCGGCGGTAATCTTCGACCGTGACGAGGTCCGCCGACATGGCAAACGAACGGCTGATGTTCACCCAATGCTCCGGCTTTTCGTAGGACACCGCGCCGCGGTCGGTGTCGGCATAGCCTTGTTTGAATCGAGCCGCGGGCAGCACGATCATGGCGGCACAGGTAGGACAATCGCGAATCAAGGTGCCCGGAATCGGGGCGGCGGCTGCGACCGCCGGATTCGTCGGCAGCGACGCGCGATGCGCAACGAACCATGCGGCGGCCGCCGTTGCGAGCGCGACCGCGCTCCATCCGATCACTCGAGCAATCGAACCACGCGGCGAGACTCCTCGAGCTTTGAGTGCACTGCCTTCCTCGACCGAAGCCGGGGCGGGGTCCTGGCGTAAGACGGCAAGATCGCTCCAATCATCCAGCGCGGGCAATTCGGCTTGTGCGGGCAATTCGGCTTGTGCGGGCAATTCGACCTGTGCGGGCAATTCGGCCCGTGCGGTTTTGCCGTCCGTGACACGCTTTTCGGCCGGCGGAATCGGGGTCGATAGCGGCGCTGTCCTCTGGGGTGAGGTCGATTTCGCGGCAGGCGCAATGCGTCCGGTCCGACGCCGCATGGAATCCGGCAATGCCGATGCTCGAGCCGGCGATGCCGACGTGCGAGCCAACGTGATCGCCCGAGCTACGACGTTGCTGAAACCGTCGGCGGGGGGACTGCGCCTCAACGCAAAGGCGGAAGGTGGACCCGGCGCGGGCGCCGGGGCGTGCGTCGTACGGGCGGCGGGCATCTGGACTGGAACCGTGATCAGCTTTGGCTCCGACGGTTCTGACTCGGGCGTTGGTGCCGGATCCGGAATTCGTGGCGGCGGCGCAAGTTGAATGACGGTCTTGCGGACACCTTCGGTCCGCGCAGCGGTCGGCGCAATCGTTGGGGGAACAGAACCCGCAGCGGCGCTCTCGGCCTGCTGTTCGCCGGCTGCCGCGGCAGCCCGTTCTTTGGCAGCGTCCAAAAGGCCGAGGACTTCCTTGTGGGCATCGACCGGCAACGGCTCTACGAACTCGCGGCGCCGGAGAATCTCCGACAATTCGTTCGGGGATGCACCGGCCTTGAGCAGCCGCTTCAACTCGATCACGACGTCGCGGGACGTGAAGCCGCCGGTCTCGAAGGAACGCAGAACCTTTGTAAATGCCGATGCCGGCGAAGATGACTTAGAAGCCATCAACGTAGGCAGCCGCCATCCTTGAGAGCCTGCGGCGGCGATTGGGTACGATGCTCGGTTCTATACATGACATATCTCGTGGGTCGATACTGCCCGGATATTACCCCGATTAGTCAGGGTCCGCTAAATGCCGCTTCCCGCCCCCTTCGGCTGCAGGAAATTCGGCACCGGTGTTGTGCAAGTGCCACGTCAGCCGCAGGCCCCGCAGCGACCGCACCGAGCACGCCGAGTAGACGGATGAATCAGATCCTGTCGAACAGCGAATACAGGTCAATCTGCCGACTATCACCGATGACCTGCTCGAAATCGAGTCCCAGCGTCTCGAGAACAGGTTGCGCCACCGGCCTGACCTGCTTCCATACATAGTGCTCGCGGTCGATCGGGTGTTGAACGTTGTCCACCGGCTCCGGGCCTGCGGTAGTCACGAGGTAGCTCACCAATCGACCTGCCGGCCGTATCGATTTGCGCGCGGCGACCACATGCGGCGGACTCGTGGCCGTGTACTCCTGCGCCTGTTTGCGCAGATTCTTGCGGTACACCAACGTGTCGTCCAGTTCGCCGTTCCTGAGTTGCTTCACGACCTCGGCGAGGTAGACATCGACCGCTTGGTCCGTAAAGAGCCGCTGATACAGCTCACGCTGCACCTGCTTGGCGAGGGCGGTCCAGTCGCGGCGTACGACTTCCATTCCGATGAATTCGACGCTGTCGGCGGCGGCGCCCTGACGAAGGCCGACATAGCGCTTGCTGGCACCCCGCGTGCTATTGCGCGCGCGCGGCAGGAACAACCTCAAGTACATTTTCTCGAATTTGAGCTCGAGGCGGCTCGGTACTTTCCAGCGCTCGCCGATATAGGTGGATAGATCGTCATTCAAGGAGCGTGCCAGCCGTCGGCCTCGGTCGCGCGTCTCGTTGGGATCCCCGCCGCGCGATTGAACGAACAAGCTGTCGGTGTCTCCGTACAACACGTTGAATCCGGCAGTCTCGAACCAACGCTTGGACCATAGCAATATTTCGCGGCCCGTACCGGTAATCGAGTTGGCCAGAGCAGGGTTGTAAAAGCGGCAAGCCGGTGTGCCGAGAACTCCATAGAAAGAATTCATCAGAATCTTGATCGCGTTCGACGCCACATCGTCGCCGATGGCTTTCGCCGCGTCGCGCCGCGGGAACAGGGCATCGAGCATTCGCGGCAGGATGGCGGATTCCCGCCGGAACGCGCCGCCCGGTGTTCGAATCAGGTCGTCATCCGGCGACGGGCCCGCTACATACGACAAGGGATCGATGTTGAACGTGCGGATGATGCTCGGATAGAGGCTCTTGAAATCGAAAACCCAGACGTCGCGATGCAGGCCGGCCACAGGCTCCAGAACGTGACCGCCCTGCTGAGAGTCGGAGACCCCGGAATCGTCGGACCGCACGGTGGGCGCGACGACGCCCAGTTTCTCGAGTTCAGTCTGGTAGAGGAAGTCGAACGAGGCGATGCTGGCCGCCACACGATCCGGCGTCATGCCGGCGAGTTGGCTTCGCGCAAACGCAAGCCGCACCACATTCAATTTCTGCACGATCTCGAATGCGAGCCTTGCGTCGGTGCGGGCATAGAGTGCGAACGCCGGCAGATCGTGGCGGTAATTGTGCGTGATCTCGGCGATGCGATCGCGCACATCCCCGGCGACGGCTTTGCCCTCGCCGAGAACTTCGCGCGCCACGGCGTCGAGGGAGTAGTCGTCCATGCGAATGAAGGCGCCGCGCAGCAGGTCGATGCCGTCGAGCACGAGACGGCCCGGAACGCTCGCCTGCCCGCTGCCGAAATAGCCTTCGGCTTTGCGAATACGAATGCTCCCGGCGTCCCGGCCCAACGAGAAAGGATGGCGCACGCGCTCCGCAATGTGCTGCAGCACCGTCAAATCGAAATCGATGATGTTCCAGCCCGACAGCACATCGGGATCGAGGCGTCGCACCCGGTCGCAGAACACCTCCAAGGCCGCAAATTCATCCGCGCAGCGAATCGCCTTGTCGGGCATTGCGCGCTCGCTGCCATCGACGATGAGAACCTCATCGATGCCGGGGGCATACATCGAGATTGCCAGCAGGCGCGCAGGGGTGCCGTGAGTTTCGATGTCGAACGACAGCACGCGCGGCTCGATTTTCACCTCGGCCGGCCGCAGGATCGGATTGTCGAATATCCAGGTGATGCCCGTTCCCGTGGCCGCTTCGCCGTCGATCTCGCAGCCACCTTTGATGCCGCGCTCGATCAGATAGCGCACCGCGAAGCGCACGTCGGCCTCGAATGTATCGATGTGGACCTCGTGAAGTCGATCGCGCACAGCCGGGACCTCGGGCGGTGTGTCCACTTCCAGCAGCGAGACGGGTGCGCCGTCAAACGTCCGCTTGCCGGACGGCTGCGGCGGTGGTATCCGCAAGGCCCGGGCTCTGTCAGCGTCGGCGGCTCGAATGAAGAAATGCGGCCGCTGCCGGTCGTCCCGGACGAGAAAGGTTCCGCCCGATTCCAATCGCCCATAGATGTGGATGACGGGCACGCGCTGTCCATTCGGTCGGGATACGACCCGGTAACTGGACTGGAGAATGAAACCGCGGAATTGGGTCACATCGCCATTTTGCGCGCCCGCGGCCAATCTGAGTACTCCAGGCGCGAATGTGGGGGTGCTAAAATCCTCCCGCATGGCGCGCTCCAAAAACACATTTGCCGAATTGTTCCTGCCGCAGAAGCCCAAGAAATCGCTGTCGCGGCGCTCGGCTGCCGGCGGGGACAGTCCCGCGATTCAGTCGATCTGGGACGTGGTCGGCATGATTCCGCGTGGGATGGTATCGACCTATGGGGCGGTCGCGCGCGCCGCCGGATTACCGGGCCGTGCACGGCTGACCGGATTCGCTCTGAAAGCCGCGCCCGAGGAACTGAACCTGCCATGGCACCGTGTCGTCGGCGCCGGGGGCCGGATCGTGTTCCCGAAGACGTCCCTTCAACATCGCGAGCAGGCAAGACGCCTGCGCGCCGAGCGCGTCGCGGTCAAGGATGGTCGCGTGGGCCGTTCCTACATTGCGGATGTCGATGCGTTCTAATCGAGGTGCTTCATGAGACTATTGCGTTACGGCCCCTTGGGATCCGAGAAACCCGGGCTTTTGGACCGCGGAGGCGGGATTCGCGATCTCTCCGCGCATGTTCCGGACATCACGGCCGAGGCGGTGACGCCGGCCGGGTTGCGCAGGTTGGCGGCACTCGATCCTGAGTCATTACCGGTCGTTGCCGGCACGCCCCGGATCGGTGTGCCGGTGCGCCAGATCGGCAAGTTCATCGCGATCGGCCTGAACTACGCCGATCATGCCAAGGAGGCGAACTTGGCCGTTCCCGCCGAGCCGCCGATGTTCACCAAGGCGATCAGCTGTCTCAGCGGTCCCAACGACGATGTCATGTTGCCCAAGGAAGCGGTCAAGGGCGACTGGGAAGTCGAACTCGGCCTCATCATCGGCCGCACCACGCGCTACGTCAGCGAGGCCGATGCCCTCGACAGTGTCGCGGGCTACGTTCTCGCCAACGACGTGTCCGAGCGCGCCTTTCAGATGGAGCGCGGTACCCAGTGGGACAAGGGCAAGGGATGCGACACTTTCGGCCCGGTGGGTCCATGGCTGGTGACCCCCGATGAGGTCGGAGATCCGCAGAGCCTCAACCTGTTCTTGAACCTCAACGGGAAGCGCATGCAAACCGGGAGCACCGGGAACATGGTCTTCTCCGTCAGGCAGCTGATCGCCTACGTGAGCCGCTTCATGACGCTCTATGCGGGCGACTTGCTCGTCACCGGCACGCCGGCCGGCGTCGGCCTGGGTCAAAAGCCGCATCCGATTTTTCTCAAGGAGGGCGATGTCATGCACCTCGGCATCGACAAGCTCGGCGAACAAAGACAGCGAGTCATCGCCTGGCACCACCTCGGCGATGCGAAGTTGCCCTAGGGAAGCCTCAGAAAATCCACGATCAGGTACATTATCCGATTGGTCGACCAGGGCAGTCCGGAATTGGTATCGCCCATGAAGGCCAAGTCACCATGGCCGGCACCGTCCACCACATAGCGCGTGCTTCGAGCTCCTGCCGCTACGAGCGCGTTGTGCAGGATTAGCGTCTGACTCGGCGATACAAGTCTGTCCTGGTTTCCGTGGAATATGAGGAAGGGAGGCGCGGAGGAAGTTATGTAGGTCAATGGGTTTGCGGTTGTGCTCGCGATCTGAGCGTCCAGGACGTGTCCGTCTCCTCCCTTGCCGATATAGAGTACGAGATTGTCGCTTGAATAAGTTGCGCTCTGCATGGCGGCATCAAAGTCATCGGCGATCCTGGAAAGGTCTGAGGCTCCAAATTTGTCGACGACACGTTGCACGTCGCTGCGCTGATCGAGATTATTGCCGACCTCGAACGACTTGTTGCCGTTCGTGACACCCACCATCGCGGCCAGGTATCCTCCGGCCGACTCGCCCCATACGGAGACGTCGCCGGCATCGATACCGAATCGGTCAGCGTTCGCGCGTAGAAATCGGATCGCCGATTTGACGTCTGCGATCCCATCTCGAAAGGTGGCCGAGTCTCGCGTCGCGCGGTACTGGATGCTCGCCACCACAAAGCCCGCCTCGGCCACATAGGTGCGCAGGTCGGCTGCGCTTTCCTTGGCCGCCAGGACGAATCCTCCGCCTGGTATATACACCACCAGCGGTCGCTTACGGAGGGGTTCGGGCAGCTGGATATCCATCTTCAGATCGTTCGTCTTATCGTCCGGCGAAGTCCGCTTGACATAGACAACGCCTTCGATCGTCCGGACGGGGGATTTGCCGCATTGGATTTGATCGCGCGCATCAGGCCGAATGACCGTACTCGTACTCGTGTCGCTCGCCCGGATTTCCGATGCCATGGGCGGCTTCTTGAGCACGCCGATGCGAAACAGGAGGGGCAAAAAGCCGTGCAGCGGCACGTTGTTCGGGCATGCCGTTCGCAGCCCCGCACGGGGCGCCTGGGAGCGCGTGTGGTTGAGGACCACCACCGTCAACACGCCAACAGTCAGCAATACCAAGGCGAATAGATATCTCTTCAAGATGGACGTTTTGCTTTCGCCTAATCCGTGGAGGCTCCATATCCTACATTATTGTCTGAACTTGGGAGTCCCGGGAATCGTCGCACTCTGTCGTTGCCGGTTTCGTGCAAGGTAAGGTAAGGTATCGTATACTTGTGTACTAGAGTCCGGAACGTTTGCGCAGCCGATTCTAATGGAGGAATGCGTGCCACTAAATCATTACGTCACCCTGGGACGGTCCGGTTTGAAGGTGAGTCCCTTCTGCCTCGGCGCCATGACGTTCGGACAGGAATGGGGATTCGGAACGGATGAGGCGACGGCGGGGCGCCTCATGGATCGCTTCATCGAACGAGGCGGCAACTTCATCGACACGGCCAATATCTACACCGGCGGCCATTCCGAGCAGATTATCGGGAGCCATATCGGCCGCGACCCGGCGAAGCGCGATCGTCTCGTCATCGCGACGAAATTCAGCGGCAATATGCACCGCGGCGATCCGAATGGAGGCGGCGCCAACCGCAAAACCATCGTTTCGAATTGTGAGGCGTCGCTGCGGCGGCTGCAGACCGACTATATCGACCTCTATTGGATGCATTGGGAAGATCCGTTCACGCCGGTTGAGGAGACGATCGGGACGCTTAACGCTTTGGTTGAAGCCGGCAAGGTCCGCTATATCGGGTTCTCGGATACGCATGCATGGAAAGTGGCGCGCGCTCAGACCGTTGCGGAATTTCGCGGATGGGCACCGCTGATAGCTCTCCAGATCGAATATTCGCTGCTGGAGCGCACGGTGGAAGGCGAACTCATTCCGATGGCACAGGCTTTGGGTCTCGGCGTGACGCCTTGGTCGCCGCTCCGCTCCGGCGTGCTCAGCGGCAAGTATTCCCGCGATAACATGAAGGCGGAATCCGCGGGCCGCGCCGACTGGGTGGCACGCAATGCGAACGAGCATACCTTCAAGGTCTTGGACGTGCTGGCCGGCGTCGCGCGTCAGCGGGATACCACACCGGCGCGCGCCGCCATTGCCTGGGTCTTGTCGCGTCCTGGAGTGACCTCCCCGATCCTCGGCGCACGCACCGAAGCGCAACTCGACGACAATCTCGCGGCCATCGACGTGAAATTGGCGCCCGAGGATATTGCCGCCCTCGACATGGTCACGAAGCCTGCATTGAATTTTCCGACCGCGTTTCTCCGCGGCGCCGTGCCGGCGAGCTACCCGGGCATCACGGTCAATGGCCGGGATTTCCAAGCACACTTGCGCTCCACGCAATGAGCGCCTTTTATATCGTGTTCGTGGAGAAACCTGCCGACCCGGCTGAAATCGCCGAGTATCGCCGACTCGCCTTGCCTACGCTCAAGGACCGAGGGGTCAAATTTCACACACGCCCCGGCTGTGAACTCCATACTGTCGAGGGGGACGAGGTGGATGCCGTCGTAGTGCTCGAGTTCGACACCGTTCAGGCGGCGAAGGATTGGTACCATTCGCCCGAATACCAGAATGCGGTCGGGCATCGCCTCGGCACGGCGCGAAGCCGTGCCGTGATCGTCAATAAATTGCCGAATTCATGATTCGTTGCGGTTCGGTAAGAGCACATCGTCGATAGACGGCAATTGACTGGCTGCCAGTTCGAACCCA
>Ga0209006_10004852_pt1 | contig 12205 bp, 9 predicted proteins | sample JacPin_JW_Ref_O2_FD_188567 | JGI IMG/M metagenome (GOLD analysis project Ga0209006, IMG submission 188567) | Forest soil microbial communities from Algoma, Ontario, Canada - Jack Pine, Ontario site 1_JW_Ref_O2 (SPAdes) (version 2) | ecosystem: Environmental > Terrestrial > Soil > Boreal...
CCTACAAGGCGATGCCTGCGGAGTCCACAGGCCGCTACCTGAATGCAGTCGCGGAGTCCACCCAGTCTGGGCGATGCGGTCCCGATGTGGGCAGCGGTTTCTGGATGAGCTGGGAGATGCTCCGGGAAATGCGGGCCTCCGGCATGACGGTTGCCGGCCACTCGGTGACCCACCCGATTCTGGCACGGGCGCCTGTCGACCGGCAGAGAGAAGAGATATTCGGCTGCGCTACCAGGCTGGCAGCGGAGATGGGTGAGCCGATGCGGTACTTCAGCTATCCGGTTGGCGGACCGAACAGCTTCAACTCCGTCACGCGGGACTGCCTGCGAGAGGCCGGGGTCCAGTACGCCTTCAGCTACTACGGTGGTTTTCGCCGATTTGGCGACTGGAATAACTACGATGTCCGACGAGTGGCCGTCGAAACTTATCTAACTGCCGACTGGTTCCGCTCAATCGTTAGCCTGCCGCAATTCTTAGCTTGAAAGGGAAGATCCAGGGAGTCCTCGAGTGATATTCCGTCTAACCCGTCACACGGTCTCGCTGAGCGGCAAATGGTTCGCCTGATGACTACTACCACGCATTCATTTCCACACAGGCCCGCTGTCCGTGATCGTCATACCCTGAACCGCCGTGGCCAGAGCCTTCGTCGAGCCAGCCGCCGTGATGGTTCCGCCCGACGAGGTGATCCCCTTGTTAATGACGAGGCTATCGTTCGCCCCGAGCGTGATCGTAAACGTCCCGCTCGACGGGCTCCCAGGAGTCGAATCGACAACTCCCGGAGTCAAGGCGCTAAATCCAGACGCGTCCCCGAGCTGAATCGTGTAAATATTGTAGCTGACGACATTTCCAGGATTGCTGTTATTCGCCTCGATGCGGTATTGCCAGGCGGCAGCTGTTGCGCCGTTCGCGTTCTCTGCAACGATGCTGATTGTTGGCGCGGCTGGAACGAGCGCTGTGTAGAGCGCCTCCTGCGTCCCGTCGATACACTTCACCGTGGCCGACACCACCGTAGGACTGGTTTCACAGTGGCTTATGAATGTTGTTCCGCGCGTAGCCGTGTCAGTCTGCAGCCTGTCAACGATGACCACGACGTTGATTCCTCGAAAGTAGTAATACTCACGTACTACCGAAATCGCGGACAGGTTCTCTCTGGATGTTTTGCCCGAGTCAACCACATTGTTATGATAAGTGAGCGTCAAGTCGTCAGCGGCAAATGCATAATTTGGTTGTGACTCCAATCGCTTGACGATGCCAGGGCCGTCTGAATACTCTTGCGCTATCACTCCAGCCTGACCGCCCACCAACGGGACATTATGAGCCAATCCTCCCGACGTGCTGGTAGTGCCAACGCCGTTGTAGCCGGCAACCGTTTCCGAGTACCCCATGGTTTCTCGAATTATATTCACTCCCTTACGGGAGGCTTGAAAGGTTCCCGCGTCGATATGCCAATGGCCGGTGCCGATAGCGAGAGCAGGCGAAGGATTGCCTCCTTGGTTTAACCCCATCTGCCAGAGCATCGTTGTGCCCGTCGACGCCCAGGTGTCGTGCAGATACATATATTGAGCGCCCGATGAGTAGTAATCGAGAGGGAGGTTGGAGAAGGCGAGAGTGGTGCCACCCGGATCGACCGATTTGAAGAGCGGCCCAATGGCGGGATTCACCGTCGAGATCCATTGGCGAGCGTACTTGCCGATGTTTGTCGCGTTGTATTCCGTGGCAGTCGCTTGCATGAAATCGCCATAGTATTGACTGGACATTCCGCATCCACCATGACCGTCAGGCCCGTTGTGGCTTATGTATCCGCAGCCCGCTCCATTAATCCAGTTCTCGTCATCTCCCCATGTGAATCCATCCCATATACTGCGGCTCGTCGTTGGCACGAGCATCGTGTTGTAGATGGTCTGCAGAACGCCAGCTTTGAAAGCCGTCGTTTCGGTCCACATATCGCGGCCAAGAACCGCCGAGGAAGTTAGAGCAAGAGCATAGTAGTCGAGGCAGTAGCGCCCGTACTCGCCGCCGCCTTCTTGACTGTAAAGCCCGTATCCAAGCGCGGCATTTTTCCCCGTGCCAGTCGGAGAGACAAAGTTAAGCATATCGTTCCAGCGGTTCATCACGCCGTATTTCAAATTTGCGTCGGCGCTCGTGTTCTCGTTATAGCTGGCAATCCCAAAATCGAAATCATTGCGAAACTGCCCGCAGAAATAGTTGCTGACGGGCATCCCAACGTTTCCCCATGTCTGGACGGCCGCATCCTGATTCGACTGCCACAAGTTCCAATTCGTGTCGAATGTCGCTACCTGCGCAGAACTGAGGCAGGACGCCTTCGCGCATCCTGGAGAGAGCCAGTCGCGAATCAAAATCCGCTGCTCCCCGAGAGCCCGCATGTTGTCGTCTCCTGTTCCTCCGCCGTTTGTGGAGGCGGGAGCAAAAGACGCCGCATCGTTAATGGCCTGCGTGCACGCAGCCGACACGTTCATAACGAAGCAGGTGAACGCCACGTCGTAGTCGTCAAGTGGCCGGGGACTCGTCGTCAATCCGGCATAGCTCGTGCTTGCTACCCATCCCCGGGCCGTCGTGACTCTTCCGGCGTTCCAAAACAACCTGGGGTGGCCTGTAGGAATATTGAGGCCGTACGCCGTGCCCGCAGAACTCGCGCTGAAAATAGACAATGTTGCTGAACCCGTTTTGGACGGATCCGCTGAACTGGTTGCTGTGACGGTAACCATGTCTGGTGACGGAACCGCCGGAGGTGCTGTGTACAGCCCCGTTCCGTTGACTGTTCCGCAAGCTGCACCGTTGCATCCGGCTCCTTGCACCGTCCATGTCACAGCTGTATTCGAGTTCCCGACAACAGACGCATTTAATTGTTGCGTCGCGCCCGCCACCACCGAGGTGCTGGCCGGCGTCACAGTGACGAAAACAACGGGCATGATCGTTACGGTCGCCGACGCTGTTTTGCTAGGATCAGCCATGCTGGTCGCAACCACCTTGACACTCGCTGGCGAAGGAGCCAGCGACGGCGCTGTATACACAGCGGCCAACGAGCTGGACGCCAGTGTCCCGCAAGTGGATCCGCTACAGCCCGCGCCATTCAAACTCCACGTCACCGCAGTATTCGAGGTTCCCGCCACAGTTGCCGTAAATGAGTCTGTGCTGGCGGCCGGAACGGAAGCACTCGTCGGGCTGATGCTCAGCAAAACTGCAGTCGCCGCGACGAGGGTAACGCTCGCTGAAGCCGATTTGGTTGGGTCCGCCAAGCTGGTCACGGTTACGCTGAGGGTCGCAGGCGCGGGTACACTCGCTGGTGCCGTGTAAAGCCCGCCCGCCGAAATGGTACCACACGCTGCACCGCTGCAGCCCGCACCGCCAGTGATGCTCCAACTGACTGCCGTGTTCGAATTACCCGTTACCGTCGCCGCGAATTGTTGCGTCGCTCCAGCTGCAACCGTCGTGCTACTTGGGGACACCACGATCGCAACCCCAGCCGAGGCAGAAACGTTAAGAGTGGCAGCGTTGCTGGTGGCACTACCCGCGCTGTTGCTAACGACTACCCTGTACTGCGCTCTGTTGTCGGAGGTCGTCGCGGGTGGAGTTGTGTAGGTCGAAGAAGTCCCGCCACTGATTGCGGTGTTGTTCTTTTGCCACTGGTAGCTGAAAGGGGCCGTGCCCGTCGTTGCTACGAAGAAAGTCGCCGTTTGCCCAACCGTGACATCTGCGCTTACCGGTTGCGTGGTAATGGACGGGGCCGCCGACGCGCCATTGTCTTTGGTATTGCCGCTAGTGCTCGCGAAGCCCGCGCATCCTGCAAGGATGAGCCCTCCCGATAGAACGACGAATAAGAGGAATCTAACCTTCTTTTGAGTCAGTTGCGAATGAGTGGCCTTCAACATTTAGCTCCGGCTTTCACATGAGCTCCGTGCCGAATTGCAACACGTGCTCTAACTACAGTGTTTACAGGAGCGAGATGTCCTTTACAGCTGACCTCCAGTCCCAAAAAAGGCAACTGCCCAAATACTGTCCCTGGATGTCCAACGGACCCAAATTGGTCTAAGAGTGTCCGTAGGGATGGGTTTGGAACGGGGGCAGCTTTCTCAGAGAGAGAGCCCAAAAGCCTGCGCCACTAAGACCCGAACGCGCGTAAATGCTGGTCTCTATAAGGATCATGGCTTATCAAGTTGACGAACGAATTCCGGCACCCCAGCCCGGCCTTCGTAAAAGAAGCAAGATCTTCCCTCGGTAGGAACCTTGAATCGGAAGATGAGAGTGGCTCTTCGAACCAAGCTAAGTTATTGATTCTACTAGGTCGAAATTTGGGTTAGGCATCAGCTTCTAGGCCGAGACCGCTCCCAGGACGGAATTCTTATGTGTGGCATTGCCGGAATGTTCAATCTCGATGGAGGCGCCGTTGGCCCGGAATCTCTGCTGGGGATGATCCAGATGCTGGTGCATCGGGGCCCCGACGATACCGGACTCTATTCCGAGAATGGCGTGGGCCTGGCGCACGCCCGGCTCAGCATCATTGATCTCGCTGGCGGCCATCAGCCCATGTCCAATGAGGACTCCTCGCTATGGATCACCTTCAACGGCGAGATCTTCAACTACCTCGAGCTTCGAGAAGAGCTCCTCAGTCGGGGACACAGGTTTGCTACCAACTCCGATACGGAGGTCATCCTTCACCTTTACGAGGAGAAAAAAGAGAACTGCGTCGAGTACCTGAACGGACAATGGGCCTTCGCCATCTGGGACAACCAACGCCGGCGTCTATTTCTATCCCGCGATCGTCTAGGCGTACGACCTCTCTTCTATACCCAGGTGAAAAAGACCTTTATCTTCGGCTCGGAAATCAAAGCAATCTTCGCCCACCCCGGGGTCACACGAGAGATTGATGTCGACGGCTTGGACGAGGTGTTCACCTACTGGTGCACCATTCCTCCGACGACCCTTTTCCGAAACATCCAAGAGCTTCCTCCAGGCCATTCGATGACCGTAGATGGCACAGGGATCGCGGTCCGTCCGTACTGGCATCACCAATTCGAGAAGGCATCGGGAGCCGTCGATCCTGCCCGAGAACAGTCCTACGCCGAGGAGCTCCTCGATCTTCTTGCTGACGCCACGCGAATCCGTCTACGTTCCGATGTCCCGGTTGGCGCCTACCTCAGCGGTGGGCTGGACTCGACCATTACCACGGCATTGGTCAAAAAGGTTACCAACGCCAAGCTTCGGACCTTCTCCATCTCCTTCGACAACGCCGAATTCGATGAAAGCGAGTTCCAAAACGAGGCAGTCCGCTTTCTGGACACCGAGCACCAGGACTTCCGCTGCACCAAGAATCAAATAGCCGAGGTATTTCCGGACGTAGTCTGGCACGCCGAGAAACCCGTGCTACGCACGGCTCCAGCTCCCCTCTATCTTCTCTCGCGACTCGTCCAGAACAGCGGCTTCAAGGTCGTTGTAACTGGCGAAGGCTCCGACGAAATGCTCGGCGGCTACGATATTTTCAAAGAAGCAAAGATCCGTCGCTTCTGGAAATCGCGACCCGATTCCAAGGTGCGGCCCGTCCTTCTTCGCCGCCTGTATCCTTACTTGCAGAACATACAAAACCAATCGGACTGCTACCGCAAAGCGTTCTTCCACATCGACGTCGATCCCAATCTACAGCCATTCTTCTCCCACATCCCGCGATGGCAGTTGACAGCGAAGCTGAAGACCTTCTTCTCCGACGCCGTCCGTGCGGAGATCTCGGGAGACGATGGTTATTCCAAGGTCCGATCGCAGCTACCTCAGCGTTACCCATCGTGGGACAGTTTCTGCCAGGCCCAATATCTTGAGACGAAGTACTTGCTTCCCGGCTATATCTTGTCCTCGCAAGGCGACCGCATGGCCATGGCTCACTCCGTGGAAGGCCGGTTCCCCTTTCTGGACCATCGCGTAGTCGAATTCGCCTCCAAACTTCCAATCTCTCTGAAAATGAAAGTGCTCAACGAAAAGTACCTCTTGAAACGCTGCGCTAGAGGGCTAATTCCTCCTTCAATTGCGAAGCGTTCTAAGCAACCTTATCGAGCGCCCGAAGGCTGCAGTTTTCTCCAGCCGGCCGCGCGCGAATACATGGACGATCTGCTTTCCCCCGAACAAATACGCCGCGACGGCATTTTCGATGCGCCGGCGGTGACCAAGCTCGTGGACAAATTTCGCATGGGCACGGCCATCGGCACAAAGGACAACATGGGATTAGTCGGCATCGTCTCCACGCAGCTTTTGATTCATCAGTTCATCCGTCATTTCGAAGCCCGGACGGCACCGCATGACGCTTAACGACGAATTGAGGCAGTTCGTCACAGACAACTTCATGTACGGCAAGCCCTACAAAGGCTTTGCCGATGACGACTCCTTCATCGAGCGTGGCATTATCGATTCCACCGCGGTAATGGAGCTAGTCGCATTTCTGGAAAACCGCTTTCGGATCAAGCTGCTCGACCAGGACTTGGTTCCGGCCAACTTGGATTCCGTCAACGGTTTGGCGCGCTTTGTAGAAAGCCGCCTTCCGCCAAATTTCTCGAAAGCTTGTGACCCAAGTCGAATTGTTCTTGGAGTGTAGTTCCGTCACGCCGCCCCGCCGCCGGCTCGAATCGCCACAATGAGCATAGCTACCGCCGTATTCTCCCCTGACGTATTAACGATCGATGCCGTCGCAGTCTCGGCCACCATCGAAAGCCAAATTCGCGAGATCGTTCTCCAACGATTAAATCGCAAAGGTGTAATCGTTGCCATGTCCGGCGGAATCGACAGTAGCGTTGTTGCCGCTCTGTGTTTCAATGCGCTGGGAACCACGCGAGTTCTCGGCCTGATGCTGCCCGAGGCCGATTCATCTCCGGACAGCCTTCGCTTTGCGAATCTACTTGCTCAATCACTCGGTCTTCGAACACATATCGAGGACATTGCTCCCATTCTCACTGCGGCAGGTTGTTACCAGCGCCGCGACGAGGCTATTCGCAAAGTCATACCCGCATACCTAGAAGGCTACAAGTGCAAGATCGTTCTGCCCGACCAAATCAACGGCAGTGCCTATCCGATTTTTTCGGTCATCGTCGAATCGCCGTCGGGCGAACGCACTAAAGCCAGACTGACTCCGGATTCCTATCTCGGAGTGGTCGCAGCGACTAATTTCAAACAGCGTACTCGCAAAATGATGGAGTATTACTACGCCGATCTTTTCAACTATGCCGTCGCCGGCACTCCTAACCGCCTTGAGTTTGATCAGGGGTTCTTTGTCAAGAATGGCGACGGCGCGGCCGACCTAAAACCGATCGCCCACCTCTACAAAACACAGGTCTATCAATTGGCCGCACACCTTGGCATACCACAAGAGATTCAGAAGCGGCCTCCTACAACAGACACCTATCCGTTGGACCAATCGCAGGAGGAGTTTTATTTCCCGCTGCCCTACGACCGCATGGACCTCTGCCTTTATGCGAAGAACCACGGTCTCCGACCGGAAGAAGTCGCGCCCGTAATCGAGCTGACCACCGAACAAGTGGCTCGCGTCTACCGCGTGATCGACGCAACCCGTAACGCCACGCGTTATCTCCATCGCAAGCCAGTCCTCTGCGAAGAGGTGCCCGAGGTGCCAGATGATGTCCGGCTCTGAATCGCAGGCCTCGCGTCCCGTTCGCATTCTCCTTCTCGAGAGCGGCACAGGACCCGGCGGCTCGGTCAATTTTCTTCGCGACTTCCTTCTTAACCTGGACCACTCAACGGCACAGGTCATCGTTGGATTGTATTCTCCCAATCCGAGCAAAACCCTCGAGGAAATTCAATGCCTCGGCTACCCAGTTGTCTTTTTCAGTGACGCGCGACCGGCGCCGCCGACAAAATCCACCCGCTTGTCCAGCCTTTTCGACTCGAGTCTGAAACGCCTCCGCAAGGTGAGAACCGCCGCCGTAGTTCTCTCGCGGTTCCTCCGCGTTCAAATGCCGCTAACGTGGAAAGTGTGGAGATTCGTCCATCGCGAAATGATTGACATCATCGTCCTGAATCAGGACGTTCACTTTCATGTCTCCGGCGTCCTAGCAGCCAAACTGGCTGGTAGGCCCTGCGTGTGCCGCAAGGCCGGGGGCATTGGCGAAGCCAAGCGGCTGAAACGGTTCTTGAATCCCTGCGTCGATCTGTTCGTAAGCATTTCCAAAGCCACGGAAACCGACCAGCGAAATACTCCCGGAACGAGAAAGGTCCTCAATATCTACGAAGGCCTGGACTTGCACCGGTTTGCCTGCCTGCCGCCAAGAAACTCCATGCGCCAATCATTGCGCATCCCTCAGCGAAAAAAGGTCGTAGCGGCAATCACGAGAGTTGAGATTGGCAAGGGCTTACCAGAATTCGTCCGCATGGCCGCCAAGGTAATCCAGCGCTACCCGAACGTCGTTTTCTTGCTCGTCGGCGATGAAGGGCTGGACAGTGGCACGCTAACCAGCGAACTCAGAAATCTCGTCCGCTCTCTCGATCTCGATGAGCACATGATTTTCACCGGATGGCGCGACGACATTCCGGCAATCATGAACTGCGTCGATATCTTCGTGCATTGCCCGACCAGCTTTACCGAAGGCCTTGCACGCACCTGCCTGGAAACCATGGCGCTCGGCATTCCCGCGGTCGTCTCGGAGAACGGTGGCATGCCCGACGCAGTCGTTAATGGAGTCACCGGTTTCGTGGTTCCACCCGGAGACATCAAAGCCATGGCCAAATCCGTCTTGATGCTCCTCGAGAACGAAACGCGCTGTCGCGAATTCGGCGAACGTGCCAGATTGCGCGTCGAGCAACTCTTCGACGCGGTGCATAATTCTCGACAGCTTCAAGAACAAATTCTGCAGTGCGCCAGGCCCGCGAAAGTCATGGAACTTCGCGGCGTGCGTGTTCGAGTTTCCTGAAAGAATTGCGTCTCAATCATGCCTGAATACTCAGTCGTTCCTGCCGATCTCGTGAAAGACAGGCAAGTCGTAGTCGACTTGTGGCGGCAAAACCTCGCCGATGTAAGCCGTCTCGACGAAAAGTACGACTGGCATTTCCTCAACAACCCCTTTGGACTGGGGCAAATCTGGATCCTTATGGCGGATGGCCAACCCATTGGTACGACTTCTCTGGGCATGCGTCCCCTAAAACTTGGCCAGACTGCGACCACCGCTGGCGTAGCCTGCGACCTCGCCGTCAACAAGGATCACCGCTTTCTGCAACCTGCCCTGATGCTTCAGCGGGCGCTGCTTTCCTCGGCCCATGCCGGAGTTCGAATTGTCTATGGAGTGCCAAATTCTGGCGGTGCCTCGGTCATGAAATATGTCGGGTATCAAGAATTCTGTTTTGTACACCGATACGTCAGAGTCCTGCGGATTTCTCACTACCTGCAGAAGTCCGGGAAGTTCGGGGCCATGGTCCCGTTTATCGGGAGGATGGCGGACCAGGGGTTCGCCGCCCTACACTTGTTCGGACGGCAGCGAAGCAGAAGCCTCACGCAGGTTTTGCCCTGTTTCGATGAACGATTTGACGAACTATGGAATCACATCGCTTCCGAGCAATGGGCCCTCACCGTTCGCAACCGGCGGTTCCTGAAGTGGCGATATCAGGAATGCCCGCTTCGCCAGTATAAAATCCTGGGGCTTCTCACGGAGGATAGGTCGAGATTGCTAGGCTACTTGATCTACTACATTGAAGACCACTCTGCAGTGTGCGTGGACTTCCTTGCATCGGGCGGCCCTGAGGATCTCGACGGCCTGCTGTCATCCTGGACGGGGCTCGCTTGGGGATGTGGACTCTCCTCGCTGTCACTCAGTTGTTCCAACGGCACGCTTGCCGCCAATCTGCTCAGCCACGGCTTCTCGCGGCGATCGGCTGCGCCGCCAACCAAGCCCGATCGATCCAGCCGGCGCGAACGCTGTAAGACTCTTTTCACCTACGACCAAAACTCCGCCACGCAAGATGCCGTCGCGGGCGGTTGGTATTACACCGAAGGAGATTCACCGTACTAGGTTTTGACCCCGCCTTCCGACGGTTCACCCCAAATGAAAATCGTCCAACTCTTGCCAAGCCTTGATCTCGGTGGAATGGAGCGCCTCGCCGTAGACCTGGCACGCCAGCAAAAAGTCGAAGGCCACCATCCCTCTATCTATTGCACCAGCCATCCAGGTCAATTGGCGCCGGAAGCCGAGGCCGCCAACGTGCCCGTGCATTCGTTTGGAAAGACTGCGGGCTTCTCTCTCCACCTGATCCTCGACCTCGCTTCGAGGCTCCGAGTGGATCGTCCTGACGTGCTTCACGCTCACAACGCACTCGTTCTTCACTACGCCATCGCCGCCGCGCGCCTGGCCAGAGTCCCGGTCGTCGTCAACACCCGGCACGGCGGAAATGGCAACTGGGATCCCCACTGCGAACGTATCTGGCGCCACGCCGTCCGCTGGATTGATTCTCTGGTCTTCGTTTCCGAAGGAGTTCGCGAATTCTACGTCACCAGGGATCGTCTCTCGAGACGCAAGACCTCGGTCATCTACAACGGCATTGATGTCGACAAATTCACATCCCAGCGCGCGCATCCAGCCGCCGCTCTACCCACGTTTCGCTTAGGCTCGGTCGGACGTCTGGTGCCCGCCAAAGACCACGTCACACTGATTCGATCCTTTGGGATGGTCAGTCAAGCCATGCCCACGGCAGAATTGCACATCCTCGGCGATGGCCCCTGCCGCGCGGCAATCTCTCAAACCGCAGAATCTCTGGGAGTTAGGAGTCGTGTCTTCCTTCACGGCGCCAGTCTCAATGTCCCCGGTTTTCTCTCCACTCTCGATCTCTTCGTGCTCTCCTCGGTCGATGAAGGTCTGCCGATTTCCCTGATGGAAGCCCTCGCGGCGGGCTTGCCGGTCGTTTCGACACGTCTTCCCGGCCTCACAGAACTCGCCCCAGAAACGGTGGTCGCAGGGTACTGCACCCCTGCTCATCCCGAATCGCTCGCCGAACAAATCCTTCGTGCCGCCAACCGGCGTGATCTTCCCGCCCTTGGAAAAGCGGCCAGCCGATGGGCACAAAAGTTCGCCATCCGAGAAACCTGGCACAACTATCAGGCCGTCTTCGAGGCGAGCTTCAGAAAAAATAAGGGTTATCCCGTCGAACGGCTGGCGCGTAGAGCGAACGCCCTCGCGGAGGTCCGCCGTGGCGAGTAGCAAATTCCACGTCTGATCGGATTTCGCGGACGCGCAGGACCGAACCATGAAACTTCCCCGGCACAGCCAGATCTGGCTCCCAGGCTATATAAAGGACAGGCTCAATACTTTCTCGCGAAAGCCCGCGAAGAGGCTTTGGCTACTCTTCGCCGATCACTATGAGCCGCTCTGGAATGGCGCCGACGAGCATACCGGTGCGGAGCGGGTCGCTCGATGGGCAACCCGTTGGCCGGCCATCGCCCTAAAGTTTCAGGATTCAACCGGGCGGCCGCCCCGTTATACCTTCTTCTATCCCGAAGAAGAGTATCGGCCCCGCCTCATGGAACCTCTCGAGCGCATGACCTCGGACGGTATCGCCGATGTCGAGGTCCATGTGCATCACGACGGCGAAGGACAACAAAACTTTGTAGACCGCATCTCCAACTTCACCGAAACACTGTTCTCCCGCCACGGCCTGCTGAGGAAAGACAAGGGGCGAGTGACATTCGGATTCATTCACGGCCTCTGGGCACTCGACAACGCTCGCCCCGACGGGCGCTTCTGCGGCCTGAACAATGAGCTCTCTCTCCTCCGCGACCTCGCTTGCTACGCCGATTTCACCATGCCTTCAGGAGCGTCGCCGACGCAAGCCCGCCTGATCAACACGATCTACTGGGCCGTAGACGACCCCGACAAACCAAAATCTTACGACACCGGCGTTCCCGTCACTCCCGGCGGCAGAGCTACGGGCGATTTATTGATGATTCCAGGCCCATTCGGTCTGCGGTGGGCCCAGCGCGTCATGCCGCGAATTGAATACAGCGAACTCTGTTCCTATGATCGCGCCAGCGAATACCGCGTCGGCCGCTGGCTCGAACTCGCCCCGCGCATCGGGGACGACATTTTTCTCAAACTCTTCACCCACGGCACGCAGGAACGTCATTCGCAGTATTTACTCGAGGGTGGCCTGGAGTTCACTCTTTCTCTCATCACCAGGCAGTGCCAGTCGGCGGGTCTCGATCTGCACTTCT
>Ga0209006_10004853_pt1 | contig 12204 bp, 7 predicted proteins | sample JacPin_JW_Ref_O2_FD_188567 | JGI IMG/M metagenome (GOLD analysis project Ga0209006, IMG submission 188567) | Forest soil microbial communities from Algoma, Ontario, Canada - Jack Pine, Ontario site 1_JW_Ref_O2 (SPAdes) (version 2) | ecosystem: Environmental > Terrestrial > Soil > Boreal...
GACCTGGCAGTCCACCGGCATCGACTATTCGGTCGAGGTCAGCTCCGATGCCCCTGCGGACCGGCTCGCCCAGCTGCTCGCGGTGGTGGACCAGGTAGCCGAGATCCCCCAGGCCATCCGGGCCGGCGCCACCGTCCGCCGGATCACGGGGGGCTAGCCTTCGGCTCGTCGGCGGGCCGCAGTACCGCCGCGCCCAGCCACTGGCTGGCCAGCAGGGCTAGTTCCACGTTCAGGCGGTCCTGGGTGATGGGATGCCGCAGGCTCTCCTCGGCCTTGCGGACCCGGTACTGGACCGTGTTCTTGTGCAGGAGCAGACGTTCGGCCGTGGATTTGTAGCTTCCGTTTTCCTGGAGGAAGACCCGCAGCGTCTCGCGCAGCCGGGCGTTGTGGCCGTCGTCGTCGGCCAGCGCCCCCAGCGTCTCGGTGACCCACGCTTGCAGCAGTTCGATCGAGCCGGCCATCAGGGCCAGCGGCGCGACCTGCCCGAAGCTGGTGACGATCTGGCCCGATGGCCCGGCCGCCAGCGCAACTGCCTGGGCGTTCAGCGCCTGCTGGTGCGTGCGGCGGAAACCCGCCACGCCGGGCGCGGGCTCGCCGAAGGCAAACCGGATCTTGTCCCCGCCAGCACTGCCCGGGGCCGGCAGGTCGATATCGCGGTGTGCGCCGAGCGGGATCCAGGCCCAGGCGCAGAACTCGTCCTGCGGAACGAACATTGGCCGCCCGTCACAGTGACCCTCGGCCGCTATCTCCGCGGTCGCGCGTTCCAGGAGCCCGAGCGCATCCCCGCCGGCCGGCGCCTCGGTGATCCAGGCGACGACCCCGAGGTGGTGCTGCCTCAGCCGGTAGCCCAGGATGGCCTCGGAGGAACTCAGGTCGACCGGCTCGCCCTTCAGCAGGGCCCGGACCCGCGCCGCCCTGGCCACGCTCTGATTCCGGAGCCAGTTCTCCTTCTCGGACTCGTAGGCGGATACGACCTGCTCTGAGACCTGGTCTATGTAGGCAGCCAGGATCCTGGCGATGCGCAGCCCGGCCGTGCTGATCACCGCCGCGTCGTCGCTGCGCCGTCCCAGTTCCTGCAGGCACCAGTCCTCGAACCGGGCCGAACCGATCCGGTAGGCGCGCAGCAGCGCGGCCACGGGGACGCCGCGTTGGGCCAGCCGGCGGGCGTATTCCTCGGCCGCCGCCGGAGCATGCACCTTCTCCAGGTCGATGCCGTGCTGCAGGACATGCAGGACGGTGGCCACATTCTCCGCCACGCTGGCTTCCAGCAGCGCCAGCATGCGCTTGTCGTTGTGCAGGTGAGGGATCTCCTGCACGATCAGGCGGTAGATATCCGCCGCCAGCTCATCAGCGCGCGGCGCAAGCGCGGCGGTGACCTCTGCGGCGCTCTCGGCAGCGGACCGGCTCGACCTGTCCATCGACGGATCGTACGTCGCCGACCGGCCTTTGTCTCCCCAGGTCCGAAGGGGCGGGCCGGACCGGGTCACGCCAGGGACCGGACCCGCTTCATGACGGCTTCGGGGTCAGCCTCGGCCGGGACGGGAGCGAGCACGACGCCGGCCCCGGTCGGCGGGTCTGCGCCAGCCCAGAAGTCTGCGTCGGCGACGATACCCCAGCGGCCGGCTGGCTCGCCTGGTCCGGCCGAGCCGAGCCAGACCGCGACATCCGGGACGGGACCGTGCGGCCAGGCCGCGGCGGCATCGGTCCGGATGAGCACCGGCCACTCGTAGTGATCGGCGACGTTGAGCACCGGGCGGTAGGCCTCGGGATGGATCAGCTCGCCGGCGGGTGCCCGGCCCTCGTCCAGGAGCAGGCCGTCGACGCCGGTGCCGGCGAACAACCGCAGGAAGTCAGCGCTGTACATCGCGGCGGTCTCCGCCTGGCCCGTGTCCGGCGGCCCCGGGTCTGACCCGGCCTCCCGCGCGGCCGCCACCAGCCATCGACCGGGCGCGGGGACGGTCAGGACCAGCGGGATGGATCCGCTCGTGGCGGCCAGGACCCGTACCGCCTCCGCTGCGGCGCCCCGGGCCTGCTCGTCGCCGAGCAGGGTCCGCAGGGCGTAGCCGGGCCGGCTCCGCGCCGCCATCGCGGTCCGGAGCTCCTGGTCAGCTGCGAGCCGCCGGGCGAATATGTCCGCGACGTCGACCAGGATCGCATCCGAGCCGAACATGGCGCCGATCTTGGCGAAGAACGAGCTCAGCTCGGCCGGCGAATCCCACGGCACGTCACCACCGCCGAGCAGCTTGGCCTGGCCGTAGGCTGCTGCGTCGAACCAGCTGGGGCAGGCCCGCCCCGACGGCGGCGCGTCCAGGCTGGCCAGCAGCCGGCTCATGAACCCTCCAGCTCGCGCAGGCGCGTCTCCAGTTCGGCGATCCGGGCCTGTTGCACGGCCAGGGCGATGACGTTCGGATCGGGCAGGAAGATCTGCGGCAGCTGGCTCGCCGGCGCCGCCACCCGTACCGGCCCGTGCGTGGCCCACGCGGTGGCATGGATGATGCTGTTGTCGTCGCCCCACGAGCCGTAATAGGGCAGGTGGGCCGGGGGTTCCGGGGTCGTCCAGGCCTCGACGAACTCGCCGTACGGCCTGCCGCGGCGCAGCCGGGCCTGGCGTTCAGCGGCCCGGGCGGCCTCGGTCCCGGAGGTGTCCACCGCCAGCGTGCCGGGGTCATGGACGACGAAGTAGATCTCCCGGGCCGCTTCGCTGGACAGGTAGCCCGCCTCGACGTCGGCCATGACCGCCTCCGGGTCGCGTTCGAGCACGTCCCCGTAGCCGCCGCCGGTGCCCTGGCAGATCATGTACACCTCGCCCTCGTCGGCGAGCTCGAAGCCCATGCCCATGTGATGGGTGGAGTAGCGGGCACCGGCGAACGGCCGGGAGTTCATCAGCGTCTCGTAGTCGAAGGACCAGGTCTCCGGGGCCTCACGCATAACCTCGAAGACGTTGACTCCCTTGATCTTGGCCAGCGGATAGGTGGGGCATCCGTAGCCGCCGAACAGACCGGGGATCGCCGGGAACTTCGAGCCGCTCGACACGGTGGCGAACCCCCACAGCGGGGTACCCCGGGCGGCGACCGCGATCTCGTAGCCCATGCCGCCGCGGTACTTGCCGAAGCCCTGCGCGTCGCGCTTCATCTTCTTGGAGATCAGCTGGATGAAGGGCACGTCGTCCTCGATGATCTCCTGTTCGCCAAGGTCGGCCATGGCGGCGAAGAACGGCGCCATGGAATGCTCGCCGTCGCGGTGCGCCCGGGCGCCGCCGCCCATGCCGTTCAGGTCGGCGCAGACGTTGCCGACGAACTCGCCGTGCTGGGTCACGCCGCCGAACAGGAACGTGTTGATCTGGTTGAACCAGGGCGCGATCACCGACCCGTACTTCTCCGGGCAGGAGTACTGCACCTTGGCGAACAGCGACTGGGTGACACCGAAGGTCTTGAAGGCTCCCTGCAGGCTCTGGCCCAGCGGCGCGTCCAGTCCGGGATTGATGCAGCTGCCCTCGTCGGTCAGGACCTCCATCGGGTTCATCACGCTGATCCCGCGGGGCAGGTCCGGCCAGAAGAAGCCGAGCAGCGCCTGGCCCAGTCCGCATTTGGCGGTGCCGAGCGTGGCGTTGAAGGCACGGTTGAGGAACTGCGGAGCGGCCCCCCTCCAGTCGATGATCAGTTCGTCGCCCTTCACCGTGATCGCGCACGGGTACTTCAGCAGGACGTTCTCGCGCAAGGTGGAATCGGAGAAGAAATTCACCCGGAACGTGCCGTCCGGCAGCTCAGAAATCCGCCGCCGCGCTTCGACCTCGATGTCCTCCAGCGACTTGCGCAGCGAGGCGATGAACACCTCGCGGCCGACCTCATCGACCAGGGCGATCAGGCGCTCCTTGATCCGCTGGGCCGAGTAGAGCTTGACCTTCAGGTCCTGGTACTGGAGCTTCGGCTCGCGCACCGAGTTCTGCAGGAAGGTCAGCAGGTCGCGCCGGATCCGGCCGCGCTCGACGATCTTGAACGGGCTCATCCGGATGCCGTCGTCGTAGGCGGATTCCGAGCTCGACGGCATCCCGCCGGGCTCCTTGGCGCCGTTCTCACCCTCGTGGATGATCGTCGCGACCCAGGCGATCAGCTCGCCCTCATAGAACACCGGCAGGATCATGCTCTGGTCGGTGTTGTGGATGTTGCCGTAGCGGGCGTCGTTGTGGATGAACGCGTCTCCGTCGTGCACCCCGACTGAGGCGTCGCTGACCCAGTACTTGTTGATGAACCGCACCGGATAGTGCAGCACCGAGGCGAAGGCCAGCACCCCGCCGGTGCTGATGTGGATCAGGTCGCCGGACGCCGAGTAGACCGCGCTGGTCAGGTCGCCCCACTTCGCCCCGGGAGCGGCGCCGGTCTGCTCCATCATCTCGAACGCCTCGTCCAGGCCGGCCACGATCCGCTTGCGCACCCGGTCCAGGTCGTTCGGGTCGATCGGCCCGGACAGCAGCCGGTCCTCCTCCGCGGTCCTCGGGGCCATCCGATGGTCGTTCATGATCTGCGGGTCGGGTCCCAGGAACAGAGTCGTCTCGGCGAGGAACGCGTCGACCCACTCCTGCTCTTCAGAGGTGAATTCGCTCATCGCCGAGCCTCCTGTTCGCGCGAGTTGGCCAGGAACCAGATGGCGCCGTGCGCGCCGGTCTCGATCCGCCAGCCGGGTTCGACGAGGTAAGTGGTGGTGGGCGTGGTGACTACCGCCGGACCGGGCACGGCCAGTCCCGGCTCGAGCGCGGTCTCGTCGAAGACGGCGGTTTCCGTCGGCCCCTCGGTGCCGGGGAAGAAGCAGCGCCGCGACCCGGCCGGCCGGGCGGCCGTGGTCGGGCCGTGCGGCGCGGTGGCGTCGAATTCGATCGTCTCGCCCTGGACGAAGGACGCGACCCGCAGCGCGGTGACCCGGATGCCGGCCTCTGGCGACTGGCTGCCCTGGCCGAACCGCCGGCCGTAATCGTCGGAGAACAACCGCATCAGGTCGACGACGTCCCGGATGGAATCCAGGCGCGTCTTACGCGCGACGACGGCCATCGTCACCAGCTGGTTTCCGTACCGCATGTCCAGCTCGAGCCGGTGCCGGACCGCGTCGGCCGGCAGTCCCTGCCGCTGCAGGTCGGCGCGCCCCTTGGCTTCGAGCTCGGCCACGATCGCGTTGAAGCGCCCGAAGTCGGTGAACATCGCCCGGCTGGTGGCGTCGAACATGATCAGCGGGACCGAGCGCTCGTGGATGTGCAGCTGCGGCATGTTGCCGGCGCCGAGAGCGGAGAACACCGAGCTGTACGGCGGCGCGAGGATCTTGTTCATGCCGAGGTGGGCGGCGATCCCGCAGCAGTGCAGCGGGCCGTTGCCGCCGTAGGCGAGCATGGTGAACTCCGCCGGCAGGTAGCCGCGGATCCGGAGTTCCTTGGCCAGCCCGTTGGCCATCTGCTCGTCCACCTCGGCCTTGATCAGCCGGGCGATCTCGACCGGGTCCAGGTCCAGGTGGTCACCGAACGCCTCGTCGATGGCGAACTCGGCCCGCTGGCGGTTCAGCTTGATCTGGCCGCCCGCATAGCGTTCCGGCGTGAGGTAGCCGAGCAGCAGGTCCGCGTCGGTGACGGTGGGCCGCAGGCCGCCGCGGTCGTAACAGGCGGGCCCCGGGTCCGACCCGGCGCTGAGCGGCCCCACCTTGACCGACTGGTGCAGGCGGTCGTAGCCGGCGATGGATCCGCCGCCGGCGCCGAGCGTGACCAGGTGGATCATCGGCACGCTGACCAGCCACCGGTCGATGACCGGCATGAAGTCGTAGTGTTTGACCCCGTCGGCCGGGACCAGGCCGATGTCGAAGCTGGTGCCGCCCATGTCGGTGGCCACGACGTTGCCCAGACCCGCCTGGGCGGCCAGGTGCTCGCTCGCCGAGATGCCGGCCACCGGCCCGGAGTGGATGGTCTGCAGCGCGTCGGTCGAGTTCAGCTGGGCCATGCCGCCGGAGTTGTGAATGATCAGCATCGGTCGCGGATAGCCGTGCTCGCGCAGGTTCTGCTCCAGGTCCGACAGGGCGTGGTACATGGTGGCGTGCAGGTAACCGTCCACGATGGCCGAGGTGGCGCGCACGTACTCGCCCTTGCGCCCGGACAGCTGATGGCTGAGCAGCATCGGGATGGCGCCCAGCTGGTGCGCCGGGTACTCGGCCAGGAACACCTCCTGCACCCGCAGCTCGTGCGCCGGGTTCTCGGTCGCGTTGGTGAGGCAGACCACCAGCGCCTCGGCGCCGGCGTCGATGACTTCGCGCAGCGCCTGTCGGATGTCTTCCCGGTCAAGGTCCATCAGGACCCTGCCGGAGTAGTCGACGCGTTCGGCCACCGAGCGGATCAGGGTCTGCGGGACCAGCGGGTCGGGCCGGGTGCCGCTGGACATGTCGTTCCTGGCCAGCTCGTCCAGGCCCTCGCCGTAGCCGCGGCCGCGCGACAGCGGGATCGTCGCCTCGAACCCGGCGGTCACGATGACGCCGACCTGCGGGCCTCTGCGCTCGATCAGCGCGTTCGTGCCCAGTGTGGTCGCGTAGCGAACCGAGTCGACCTCCCGCAGCACGTCGTCCCGCTGCAGGTTCAAGGTGATGCAGGCATGATCCAGCGCCTCGTTGAAGCCCTGGGACAGGTTGTGGTGCGTGGTCAGCGCCTTGGCCTGGATGTAGCGGCCGTCCCAGGCCACGAAGCAGTCGGTGAACGTGCCGCCGATGTCCACGGAGATGCGTTTCACTGGTTGCTCCCGGAAACGCGCAGTGGCTCGGCGGTGACGTCCCGGCCGAGCGGGATGACCGTGCCGGGCGGGCGCGCGGCCCACTGCGCCTTGAGCGCGTCGACGTCGATCTGCATGTCGTAGGTCGGTGGATGACCGGGCGGCAGGTATTCGGCCTCGATCTGGGTCCCGCAGCCCGGGCAGTAGAACTCCAGGATCCGGCACCAGGCCGGGTCGGGGGCGAAGGTGAACTCGTAGCGGCCGGGGTCGATCAGCGGGCGGTGGATCTCAGTCGGATCGCGGTTGTAGACCAGCGTGCCTTCCTTGTAGTTCCCGCGCGCCGGGCCGAGGTCGTGCGCGCACCGCCGGCACCGCCACCGCTCGGTTTCCAGGTCGATCTCGAGGTACTCGGTCATGGGGATACGCATCACTGGCCCCTGTCAGTCAGCCGCAGGTCACCCGCGGCGGTGGTGTCGAACTGCCAGCCCGCGGGGACCCGCATGGTGAAGAACGGGCCCTCGATCACGGCCGGCCCGGACCCCTGGGCGCCCGGGCGCTGGCTCGCCAGCGCGTACACGGGCGTCTCCGCCCGTCCGCCGTGGCCGTCGCGGAGCATCCGCGTCCCCTCGGCCAGCGCCGGAGACGCCCCGACGTCGCCGCCCTCGCCCAGCGTGACGTGGGGGAGCGGGGCCAGCAGGACGAGCTCCAGGCTGGCCCGGTCGCCGGGGGTCAGGTGGGTGGTGGCATCGTGCAGGTCGTCGAGCTCGATGACCCGTTCGGAGTCCTCGTGCTCGACCGTCAGCCTGAACCGGGCCGTGCAGGCGCTCATGTCGACCCCCTCGGCGAACATGTCCCTGGCTCCGAGCGCCAGCAGCCGGTCGGCGACCTCGCCGATCGTCGCGTCGTCAACCGCGGGCAGGGGCTGCTCGTAACGCTGGCCCAGATCGGAGAACCCGATGCCGAACGCGCTGAACACCGCGGCCATCCGGGGGATCAGCACGTGCCGGGCCCCGGCCCGGCGGGCGGCTCCGCAGACGGTCATCGGCCCGGCGCCGCCGAACGCGGCCAGCACGGTGTCGCCAGTCACGGTGGTGGTAGCGGCCAGGGCGCGGGCGATCGCCTCGGCGTGAGCCTCCTCCATCTGCCGCAGCGCGTCGTCGAGCGTGAGGCCCAGCGGCCCGGCGATCTTGTCCTCGATCACCTTCGCGCCCCGGTCGGGGTACAGCGGCAGCGTGCCGCCGAGGTAGGTGGCCGGGTCGAGCAGGCCCGCGAGCAGCAGCACGTCGGTGATCGTCGGCTGGTCGCCGCCGAGCCCGAAGCAGGCCGGCCCCGGTGCGGCGCCGACGCTGTCCGGGCCGACCGTCAGGCGGCCGTCGGTCACCCGGAAGATCGAGCTGCCGCCCACGCCGTAGCTGGTGATGGCCGCCAGTTCCAGGGAGCTCGGCGCGTGTTCGATCGTCCCGCGCCGGTCGACGTGGATGGCGCCGTCGCTGACCACGCCGATGTCGGTGGTCGTGCCGCCCACGTCGACCATGACCAGGTGACGCAGGCCGTAATGGGCGGCCAGGACGCGGGTGCCCTCCAGCCCGCCCCGCGGCCCGGAGCTGTACGTCTTGAGCGCCGCGGACTTCGACACGCGGGACGAGGCGCCGTCGTTGCGGAAGATCCGCAACGGCTGGCGGGCCCGGGCGTCGCGCAGCCGCCGATCGGCGTTGAACAAGAAGCGCTCCATAGCCGGATGTAGGAACGCGTTGAGCAGGCCCGACCAGGTCCGGCGGATGTCGTCGGAGTCGGCCACGAGTTCCCAGGAAAACAGCAGCGGGATCGCGCCGAGCAGGTGACGGGGGTAGAGCCTGAGCAGCAATCCCTTCACCCGGGCTTCGCTGGTCGCGCCGTCCGCGCCGCTTACCGCGATGACCAGGCGTCTGGCCCCGCGGGCGGACAGATCATTGACCCGCGCGAGCAGCTCGCGGCCCAGCGTCTCGTCGTCGGCGTCGAGGCTGATCGGGCGCCACCGGTCGCCGACCAGCGCCGCTAGCAGATCCTCCTGCGCCTGGGTCGCCGCCAAGCCCTCGACTAGCGTCGGATCGGTGACCAGCAGGCCCAGCTGCGGTCCGGCCCGCTGCACGAGGGCGTTGGTGCCCTGAGTGGTGGAGTACCGGATGCAATCGGTGGACTGCAGCAGCGCCGCGAGCCGCGGTTCGGAGTACGCCAGCTCAGAAACCTTGGTGAGGCCGTCGAACAGGCAACGGCTCAGGTCGTAGGGCGTGGTCAGGGTCTTGGTGTAGCGCACCTCGCCGCCATCGACGAGGCAGAAGTCGGTCAGCGTGCCGCCGTTGTCGATGTTTATCAGTCGTGTCCGAGCTGTCATGACCGCAGCGTAGGTACGCCCGCGGCGCCTGGCATCGTGGCGCGGACACGACGCTCAGCTGCGAGTTCGTAGCGGGCGCACGATGGCAGCGTCGCGGCTCGCCCCTAGGGTCGGCCTGGAACGGAAAGGGAAACGCCGTGACCGCAGCCGCAATCCCCGATGACCGGGCGCTACGAGATCCCGGCGGAGCGTGCCTCGCCGATGAGCACCAGACCCTCGACAACACGGGTTTCGCCGAGCGGGTGACCGCGCTGGCCGCTGTCTTCGACGCGGCCGGGCTGCGCGCCGGCGGCGTGCTCGCCATCATGCTGCCGAACCGGGTCGAGCTCGTCACCAGCATGTTCGCCGCGTGGCGGCTCGGCGCCGCGGTCACGCCGGTCAACCCGGCCCTGACCGCGCAGGAGGCCCGCTACCAGATCGACGACGCGGGCGCCACCCTGGTCGTCGCCGACGACACCGCCGCGGCGATGCTGCGCGACGGCCCGTACCGGGTCATCGGTCTCACCGAGGTGACCGCCCCGGTCCCGCCGCAGGAACCGCCCGCCCTCCACACCGACCCGGCCGCGCTGGCCCTGCTGATCTACACCAGCGGGACCACCGGCCGGCCCAAGGGCGTCATGCTGGACCACGCCAACATCAGCGCGACGGCGGAGCTGATCATCGGCTGGTTCGAGCTGACACCGCAGACGCGCTGCCTGCTGGTGCTGCCGCTGTTCCACGTGAACGGGATCATGGTCAGCGTCGTGTCCCCGCTGCTGGCCGGCGGCTCGGCGTTCATCGCCGAGCGGTTCCACGCGGCTAGTTTCTGGGCGACCGTCGAACAGGTCAGGCCCACCTTCTTCTCGGCCGTGCCCACCATCTACGCGCTGCTGGCGTCCCGGCCGGGCCCGCGACCCGACCTCCGGAGCCTGCGCTTTGTCATCTGCGGGGCGGCGCCGATGCCGCGCCAGCTGATCGGCGAGTTCGAGGAGCGGTTCGGCGTTCCCGTGGTCGAAGGCTACGGGCTGTCGGAATGCACGGTGGTCTGCACGCTGAATCCGCTGCACGGCGTCCGGAAGGCGGGCAGCGTCGGGCTCCCGATGCCTGGCATCGACGTCGGCGTGGTGGACGAGACCGACCGGTTGCTGTCCGCTCGGCAGGCGGGCGAGGTGGTCGTCCGCGGGCCGAACGTCATGCGCGGCTACCTGCGCAGGCCGGAGGAGTCGGCGCAGGTCCTGCGCGGCGGGTGGCTGCACACCGGCGATGTCGGCCGCTTCGACGACGACGGTTATCTCACCCTGGTCGACCGGGTCAAGGACCTGATCATCCGGGGCGGGGAGAACATCTACCCCAAGGAGATCGAGGACGCCCTCTACACCCACCCCGCGGTGCTCGAGGCCGCGGTCGTCGGGCAGCCCGACCCGGTCTTCGGCGAGCAGCCGGTGGCCTTCGTGACGCTGCGGCCCGGCTTTGACGTGGTGCCCGAGGACCTCATCGAGCACTGCCGACCGTCCCTCGCGCGCTACAAAATGCCGCGTGCGGTCTATATCGAGGAGTCGCTGCCCAAGAACGCGGTCGGGAAGGTCGCCAAGCCGGTCCTCCGCCAGCAGCTAGCCCACAGACCCATGACCTGAGCGCCCCCCGCGGGCGCTGCGGCTTTGCGGCTGGGCCGCCAGATGAAACGATCGTCCCGTGATGCCACCGCAGGCAGGAGCGATCCAGGTCACGGACCGGCTTGAGCGCCGGATCCGCAAGCCGATCGACCTGTTGCGCTGCGCCACCTCGGGCATCGAGATCATCGTGCTGGCCGGGGCGGGCGTGGCGGCCAGCGCGACCACGACCGGCGTGGAGACCGACATCACCGGCGCGAGCGGCCGGCTGCCGCACGCCCTGCTCACGGTGGCACCGCCGCTGGCCCTGTTCGCCCTGTTGATCCTGCCGGTCGCGCTGGCCGTCCGCCAGCTGGTCCGGCGGCAAGTGCGGCGGCTCGCCGAGGCGGTGGCCACCGGGGTCCTGGCCGGGGTGGTGGCGGCAGTGGTCAACGCCGCGCTGCGGCGTGCGTTCGCCGAGCGGCTCTACGACGCGATCATCATGTCCCGTCCCGGCCCCAGCCACGTCGCGGCGCTGGACCCGTACCTGGCCGGCCTGGTCGCGTACGCCACGATCATCGGCCTGTCCGGCCGCCCGGGCTGGCGGAACGCCTTGTGGCTGGCCATCGGCGTCTACGCGCTGGTGCACCTCGCGGCCCTGGACACCACCCTCCTGTCGTTCCTGATCACGGTGCTCGCGGGCCGGACCATCGGCCTGGGCGTCCGGTACGCGGCCGGCAGCCCGTCGCTTCGGCCCAGCGCGGTGGAGATCGCGGTCACGCTGAACAGCGCGGACCGCAAGGTGATCGAGATGTGCCGGCTCGGCAACGGCGTCAAGGTCCCGAACCAGGCCGGATCGCGTCACTACGGCGCGACGACGAGCGCCGGGGACCGGCTGGACGTCACCGTCTACGACAAGGACCAGCAGGCGGCCGGTGCCGTCTACCGGCTGTACCGGGCGGTGCTGCTGCGCGGGCAGGTGTCGCGCGGCGCGCCGCTGTCGGCGGACCGGATCGTGGAGCGCCGGGCCCTGCTGTCCTACGCGGCGCAGGACGCGGGCGCGCCCACGCCACGGCTGCGCGCGGTGGTCCGGGCCGGCCCGGAAGCCACCGTGCTGGCCTACGACCACCACGAGGGGACGACGCTGGCCGAGCAGAATCGAGCAGTCACCGACGCCCAGCTCAAGAACATCTGGGACGCCGTGCAGCTACTGCACGAGCACCGGGTCACGCACCGGTCGCTGACCGCCGACCGGATCCTGCTGACCCACGACGACCAGGTCATGCTGCTCGACCCCGGCGACGGCGACGTGGCCGCCAGCGACCTGCAGGTGCGCCTGGACCTAGCCCAGCTCCTGGCCGAGCTGGCGCTCTACGTCGGGCCGGAACGGTCCGCCGACCTGGCCCTGGAGAAGGCGGGCGCGGACGAGCTGGTCGGCGTGGTGCCGCTGCTGCAGCGCGTGGCCCTGGCCCGCTCCACCCGGGCCGAGCTGCGCCGCCGGCGGGACGTCCTGCCGGCGCTCCGCCAGCGGCTTCTG
>Ga0209006_10004854_pt1 | contig 12204 bp, 8 predicted proteins | sample JacPin_JW_Ref_O2_FD_188567 | JGI IMG/M metagenome (GOLD analysis project Ga0209006, IMG submission 188567) | Forest soil microbial communities from Algoma, Ontario, Canada - Jack Pine, Ontario site 1_JW_Ref_O2 (SPAdes) (version 2) | ecosystem: Environmental > Terrestrial > Soil > Boreal...
TTTTGTCTCCAGATTCCTCACAATCTAGAAAAAGGCGGAGCCGTCCCCAACCAAGGCGCTCTACATTCTGACTGGGCTGACCATTTACGGCAATTGGAGTATTGTTGCTGTGCTTATGGCCCGTTCCCGGAAGGAGTTGTTGACCCTCAGCCCGTTGATCTGGCTGACCGGGGTCATCGTGATTCTCTATGTCGCGCGCGAAGTTCTCATCCCGCTGGCGCTGGCGTTAACGCTCAACTTCCTGCTGACGCCGATGGTCATCTGGCTGCAGCGGCGGGGCATGCAGCGAGCGTTAGCGGTAGCCTCCGTGATGCTCGTTTCCACCGCGGTCTTAACCGGAACGGCTTGGGTCGTCGCCGATCAGTTGGTGCAAGTGGCGAGCGACCTACCCAAGTATCGTCTGAATATTCACGATAAGGTCGACGCCCTGCATCTGCCGGCGCGAAGCGCCTGGGGTCGCGCAGCCATCAGCCTGAAACAGATGGATGCGGAGTTTCTTCAGCCGCAGGCTGCACACTCGGCAGAGGTTTCCTCATCGACGTTGCCGCCGAAAGCAGGACCGCTCCAGGCTTCAGTTGCTATTCCGGTGCAAGTCGTGACGCCTCCAGCGAACGAATTGCAGTATCTCGCCCAGATGTTGAGCCCTTTGCTTAAGCCTCTGGGAACGACGGGAATGGTGCTGATTTTCACTGTATTCATTCTGGTCGCGCAGGAAGATCTGCGCGACCGGTTTCTACGTCTGGCAGGCGTTGCCCAGTTGCACGCCACGACGCTGGCGCTCGACGATGCCGCGCAACGCATCAGCCGTTACCTTACGATGCAATTCATGGTCAACGCCTGCTACGGGGTTTGTTTCGGGGTCGGCGCATTCTTCATCGGAATTCCGAATGCTCTTCTTTGGGGTGTAATCGCGGGACTTTTCCGCACCGTCCCCTATGTGGGCGCACTGGTGGCAGCGGTTTTTCCCTTCGTTCTGGCGCTGGCCATTTCTCCGGGGTGGGGAGCGCCGCTACTGGTGGTTGTGCTGTTCGGAGTTCTTGAATTATTGGCGTCCAATGTCGTGGAGCCTTGGTTGTACGGCTCGCATACCGGCATCTCGGCGCTCGCCTTGCTGGTTACCACCGTTTTCTGGACCATGCTCTGGGGATGGGCTGGCCTGGTGCTGGCCGTTCCCCTCACGGCTTGCGCGATTGTATTAGGGCGTTATGTGCCGGGCATGTCTTTTCTCCACATTCTGTTGGGCGACGAGACTGCGCTTTCCGTGGAGGCCCAGTTTTATCAGCGGCTTCTCGCTCTCGATCAGGACGATGCCCGCAGCATCGTGCACAACTTCTTAAAATCGCACTCGCTGATGAGTCTCTACGATCAGGTTCTGATCCCGGCGCTGACTCTGGCCGAGCAGGACCGGCACAAAGGAGCTCTCAGCGAGACCCGAGAGTCGTTCCTGTTTCTTAGCGTCAGCGAGATCGTTTCAGAGTTGGCGCTCTACCAACCGGGGGAGGGGTCGCCGAAGCCACGACGGCTCATTTCGCGCTGGATGTCGAAACCGACGCCCACTGTGTTTGCGTCCGCTGCCAGCCAGGTCGAGCCTCTGCCGTCTAGCACGCGCATTTTCTGTCTGGCAGCCAACGACCAGGCGGACGAGATCACTTCTTCGATGCTGGCACAATTGCTGGAGCGCTCCGGCCACGGTGTGCTGTCCCTGCCGGTTGGGTCCCCCTTTGAGGAGATCGTGAAGAACCTGCCGCTTGAACCACAAGATGTCGTATGCATCTCGGCCTTGCCGCCATTCGCCTTTGCCCAGGCTGCGTCGTTGTGCCAGCGGGTCCGGTTGCATTTGCCGGTGGTCAAGCTTCTGGCGGGTATCTGGGGGGTTCCCGGGGATATGGAAAAAGCCAGGGATCGTTTTGCAGGCGCCCATCCCGACGCCGTGGTGGGCTCGCTGGCCCAGGCAGTGCAGCAGATCGGAGAGTGGCGCAGTCAATTTATGGAAAGCTCCTTCAGTGAACCTGTGCCGCAATCCGAAGCTGAGGGTTTGTCGGAACCCTGAAACTCGACGGCAACTTCCCGTCTTGCCGACTTCACGTCGGCCTACATATAATCCCGCTTCGGCTAGAATCGTTTGACGAGGCCAATCCTTTGCCCATCGGAACTGCATTTCACGAGCGCACTTTTCCTCTCTGCCAGAGCCTTAACTACCGCGAATGGTCGGGATATTACACAGTCAGCGTGTATGAAGTTCATCACGAGCATGAGTACAACGCCATTCGCAACGCGGCAGCCCTCATCGATATTTCGCCGCTCTACAAATATCTGATCACGGGCAAAGACGCGAGCCGCCTGGTGAATCGCGTGATTACGCGCGACATCAATAAGGTCAAAGTGGGGCAAGTGATTTATTGCTGCTGGTGCGACGAAGAAGGCAAGGTGATAGACGATGGAACGATCTCGCGCCTCGAGGAAAACGTTTATCGCTGGACGGCTGCCGATCCCAGTCTGCGTTGGTTTCGGCAGAACGGCCTAAACATGGACGTTCATGTCGAAGACATCTCTGAGAAAGTTGCGGCGCTGGCCCTGCAAGGACCGACCTCTGCCAAGCTGCTGAAGGCCGTTGCCGAAGCAGACATCGCGAACCTGAAATATTTCCGTGTGACTCGCGGCAAGATCGCGGGTGTACCGGTCGACATTTCGCGCACTGGATATACCGGCGATCTCGGGTACGAAATCTGGGTGCCACTGAACCATCCTTCTGATGCGGTGAAAGTTTGGGATGCGTTGGCGGATAAGGGCAGGCAATTCGACCTGCACGCCGCCGGGATGCTGGCGCTCGACGTGTCGCGCGTCGAAGCTGGACTGTTGCTGATTGAAGTCGACTACACCAGCTCAAAGAAAGCGCTGATTCCTTCGCAGAAGTTTTCGTCGTATGAGCTGGGCTTCGGCAAGATGGTGCATCTCGACAAAGAAAACTTCATCGGCAAGCGCGCCCTTGAACAGGATGCGAAGAACGGAGTGCCGCGGCAACTCGTCGGCCTCGAAATTGATTGGACGGATGTAGAGCAACTTTACGAACGTTACGGCCTAACTCCTGCCGCCCCGACTCAGGCCTCGCGCGTGGCGGTGCCAGTGTACTCAGGAGATAAGCAAGTCGGCAAAGCGACGACGACCAGTTGGTCCCCGGTGCTGAAAAAGCTGATTGCCCTGGCTAGTGTAGAGACGGAGTATGCGAAGCCGGGAACTTCTCTGCAGATGGAAGTCACGATCGAGGCGATGCGGCTGAAGATGAATGTGAAGGTGACCACGCTTCCGTTTTTCAATCCGCCGCGAAAGACGGCGACACCGGTCTAAGTGGTTATGTGGGGCGGCTGTCTCCACATAAATCTGTTGGCTTCAGCCCGCGCGCGCGGAGCGTCGTTTTCCCGCGAAATAAATCCACGCTCCGATTAACACCAGCGCCCCGCAGCCGCCGACAACCTTCAGCAGCGCAAGCGCCTGGTTCGGTTCGTCCGGTTGCGGGATCAGGGACAGCACAATCGTCAGCGCCGTAGTGGCAAATCCCATGATCGCGACCAGCTTCGCGACCACAGTTCCTCCCGGAACTCGGATGACCTCTGGTCCCGCCGGTTCGCGTTGCAGCTTGATCATGGCGGCGAATAAATACAGGTACGGAATGAAGTAGGTGATTACTCCCATGCTCACCAGAACGTCATAGGCCCCTTTCACACTGGTGCCGGCCTGGCCCAGGAAAATAAAGATGGCGCCAAGAATGAACTGAGTGAACAGCGCGACCCACGGCGTTTTCCATCGCGGATGCAATGCCCCGAATGCCGGGGGCAGGAACCGATCGAGTCCGGCAACAAAAGGAAGACGCGCCACGGCTGCGAGATACGCTCCAGCCGCACCGATATTGCTGAGTGCGATCAGAAACGCCGCGACTGGCAATACGCCGGGAAAACCTATGCGGGATGCGGTTTTCGAGACCGCCTGCACCAGTCCCTGCAAGCTGTTGACTTCGGACGAGGGCAGCGCCAGCAGCACGCACACCGTTCCCAGGATGTAGCAGATCGTCACCGTCACTCCGGCGGACAACAGCGCGAGAGGAATAGTCCGCCGCGCATTTTTAATTTCTTCGCCCATGAACGACGCCGTCTCGCAGCCGCCGAAGGCGAACGTCAGCACTGACCAGAAGATCAGGTCGTTGATGTGAGTGCTGGGAATCATGGAATGCAGGGTGAACGAAGTTGCCGATCCGTAGCGATGCCACGCTACCAGTCCCATCACGATGACGATGCCGACGGGAATCCACATGGCGATGGCGCCGATGTTGTGCAGCCACTTGCCCACGTCGAGTCCGACGATATTGAGCAGCGTGGCCGCGCCCAATGTGAGCAGAGAGAAGACGATGTAAAACGCTGCATTGCTGGAAAGATGCTGCCACGCCGCCTGCCGCATGAAGAGCACGTTACTGGCGGCAAAGTAGAGAACGGCAGGGAAGTAGGGAAGATTGCTGGTCCAGTAAGTCCACGCGGCCATGAAACCGGAGAAGTCTCCGAAGGCGCGCTTGCTCCAGACGTAGAGGCCGCCTTCATTGGGATAGCGCGACGAAAGTTCGAGCACCGAGAGCGCCAATGGAGTGTAGAAGCATAGCCAGGCGCCGACCCAGATGACGATGGAACTCGGACCTGCCGCCGCCGCGGTTGCGATCCAGCGCAGGCTGATTCCTGTGATGACGTAAAACAGAGCCAGGTCGCGGAATCCCATCACTTGGCGCGGACAGTTGGGGTCTTCGATTTGCGCGATGGAAATGCTCGGCGAAAGAAAATCGTTTTTGTCGGGTGACTGCTTCGAGTTGGATTCCGCCAATGAGGTGTCTCGGGGTCAGGCGATTTCAAGCAAGAAGGAAGAGGAATAACACTGCAGACGGAATCGGGCAAGACGAAAGTTAGACTCTACGTGATCTCGGGGTGCGATGACGCGAAGAAATCGCGTTGGATAAATCGCTCGCAACACTCCATGCAGAGCCAGTTCCGGCCGTTGCTGTATGCCGTGCCGTGTTCGCCGCCGGATTCGAACAGTTCCCAGCCACAGATGAAGCAGTGATCCTTTTTCCAACCGTCTTTGACTACTCGGAAGTGCTCGGCGTCCGCGGCCAGGTCGAGTTCGAAGGAAAATTTGCCGTCCTTTTGACTGATCACAATGTCACGTGGTTTCCAGGTCGTCTTGTGCCAATGCCAGTTGTAGGCGCGGATCATGCTGACCACATCGCGCACGTAGTCGGCGTTCCGTTTGAGGCCGTGAATGTCGATCATCTCGCTGGGCGCATTTTGGCGAGGCCGACCGAAGCGTGCTTCGCGATGGAGTACACCGTCTAAGGGGGCGGGTTGCTCCGCGATTTTGGCACGAATTGTTGCGGCATCGGCAAGGGCTTGCCGCAGCAACTGGGCGGCGAGACAGTCCTCGACGGCGAAAAGAGCAAGGAACAAGTGTTCGGTTCCGATGTGACGATGGGCCATGCGATCTGCTTCATCCACGGCTACCTTCAAGATCTTCTTGCTGTTGGCGCTGAGTGGCAAGTCGATGCTGGTCGAGACTGAAGGGCGGCGAGGAGTCTGTGTCTCGATCCAGTTTCGGATCGTCTCCGGCGGTGCGTTTGGTATCCATTTCCGGAAGATTCTGTTTTCTCGAAGCAGTCCCAGTAGCAAATGTTCGCTATCAATCTCCGGCGAGCCGAACTGGCTGGCTTCGTAGCGCGCGAAGAAAATCACGCGCCGTGCTTTCTCTGTGTAACGCTCAAACATCGACTGCTCCACTTTCTCTAGCCGATCACCGCGTGTTTCCGGCTGCTGCGCTTCCAGAACAAATAAAACGGCACGCCGATCAGCACGATTGCCGTTCCCCAGAATGCTTCGGTGGGCCGGGTGAAAATTGTATTCAGCGTCCAGGCCGTACCGATCAGAACATAGATCGCGGGCAGCCAGGGATATCCTGTGCAACGATAGGGGCGTGGAATGTCGGGGCGCTTCCAGCGTAGCCAGAACATCGCGATCACGGTCAGCGTGTATGAAAGTACCATGCCATAGATGACATAAGTGTAAAGCTGATCATAGCGTCCACTGAGCGTGAGCGCGGCGGCCCACACGCCCTGGCCAATGAGGCTGAAGGCTGGGGTTCTCCACTTGGGATGGATCACCGCCATGCGCTTGAAGAAGACGCCATCCTGGGCCATGGCGAGATAGACGCGCGCGCCCGAGAGTGTGCAGGTTGCCGCCGCACTGAAGCAGGAAATTGCGATCACCAGCGACAGCCATACCGCAGCCCGGGGCGAGAACAGCGCAGCCGCGGCGGCGTGCGCGATGGTTTCATGAGTGGCGATTTCCTTCAGCGGAAGCGCGTACATGTAAGTGACGTTCATTGCGATGTAGATTACGCCCACCACTAAAACGCCCAGCACCATGGCCAGAGGAACGTTCTTGCGCGGTTCTTTCACTTCGCCTGCCACCCAGGTGATGTAGACCCATCCGTCATAGGCCCAGAAGACCGCAATCAATCCGACGCCGAGCGCGGAGATCAGCTGCGCTGGACCGAGCCCCATGGTCAGGCTGACTCCGTGAGAGTGGAAGTTCGACCAGTGGCCTTTGCCAATTGCGAATCCCAGCACGACGAAGGCGGCCATGGCCGTGAACTTGGTCCAGGTAGAAACGTTCTGCAGGAGGGTACCCCAGCGCAATCCGAGTACGTTCACATAGGTCAGAATCGCGATCAGCACCAGACCCAGGAAATGCGCGCGCGTTATCACGACGCCGGCAAACGCGAGTACGACGTGATCCTGCGAAACAATGGGAATAATTTCGCCGACATAGGCTGCTGACGCTACCGAGAGTGCAGCGATGGTGCCGCCATTGGCAACGCTGAACAGCATCCAGCCGTAGAGAAATGCGACCAGGTCGCCGTAGGCTTCGCGCAGATAGATGTATTGCCCACCGGAGTCGGGAAACATTGAGCCCAACTCGGCAAAGGCGAAGCAGGCGCACAGCGAAATTAGAGCGCCCAGGACCCACACCAACAGGAACAGGACGGGCTGTGGCAAGGGTCCGGCAATGTCTTTTGCGGTGAGGAAGATTGAAGAACCGATGATGCCGCTGACCAGGAGCAGTACGGAATCGAGTAACCCGAGGCCGCGCACCAGGGTGGGCTTCGCCTCGTGCGATTTCGCGTCGGACAACACACGGGTGGCAGGAGGAGCTGGGACTGGATTCATCAACCGATCCCCAACTCGTCGGAGGATTCAAGCGGCGTCCCGCACCGCCGGCAGATGATGGAAGAGCAGTCACCACAGGTTAGCGGATCATTCACTGCTTGCGCACAATTCGGGCAATAGAGAGAAGGTTGCGGCTTCGGCGTGGGATCTTGCGGCTGCGTCGCCATGAGGAGGAGAACTGTACCACAGAACGGATGACGTTCTCCGGGGTAGGAAGAGAGGTAGCGGGCTACTTTGAAAGTAGCCCACTACCGAAGGGAGATTGGACGGGATAGAGAGTAAATCGTCCGACTGGTGGCACGAGTGCATACACAACCGTGGGAGAGCGACCCTTTCAGGGCCGCGTCAGTGGACACAAGATATGCGGGCTTTCAGCCCCTGTGGTCTTTTCTCTTGCTTTCGACGAAAACATCTCGCTGGGGCAGAAGCCCGGGCCATTTTTCGTGCTCGCGGCCCTGAAAGGGCCGCTCTTCCACGGTTGTGCCCGCATTGGCAGTGATAATCCGTGAGGACGTCACGCACACTCTAGACGCCGCGTCCTGGTTCATTGCGAAAAGCGGGAGCCGTTGCATTGGCTCCCGTTTATTTTTCACGAGTGGTGCTCGGCTACCGGCTGGCGCTGATTGGCGTCCCCGGCGTGAATGAGACGCCGCGCAGAACTTCGCCCCATCCGGCTTGGCGAAGAGTGAAAAAGCTTTCCTCCGCAGCCGTCTTTGGGTCGGTGTTCGACAGAGAATCGAAGATCACCACCAGTTCGTTGGGGTCCGCGCCTTGGTCACCGTTTCCGCTGATGGTGGACGTGATTCCCCAGATCGCGGCGTAACCGTCGGCGGTTGCGCCTGTAATATTGCGAAGACCGTCGGTCGCGGGCGCCCATGGCAAGCCCGTCGCCGCATTATTGCCGGTCGGATAATACTTCACCGTGTAGGGCACGCCCAGACCCAGCCCGGCCTGCAACGTGTAGGCTAGATTCCAGGTGCTGGTGGAGGAATCGAAAATCCACTTCTGCAATCCGGCGGTGGTTTGCGCGGCGGCATGGGTATAGAGATCGGTTCCGCCGGCATACCCGTCGCCCTCGTCGGCAACATAAAGAGTAGTGGCGTTGGCGAACCACATCCCGAAGGGGTAAGCCAGCGTCGTCGCCGTTTTGTTGGGAACGTCAGGGAAGCCCGCCAGGATGCATATGTTGCTGGGAAGGCCATCGGTCTGCAGGTTGGCTGCGTTGTAGGCGAGCGGAGTTGTGGGCAGGGTCGCCGAACTTGAAGGCAGACCGACTCCGTTGGGGCATGCGGTGCCAGTTGTGTCCAGGAAATAAACGGTATTGACGCCATTGCTGCCGCTGCCCTTGGAGTAGTACAGCACGTTGTTGAAGATGGTGAGGCCGCGGAAATTGTCGTCTTTGCCGATCTTGTCTGCCTTCGCTCCCAGTTCCGTAACGTTGAAACTGCCCACTGGAGTTGGAGTGGAAGGATTCTGGTCGATCTCTGCTACGTGCGCGGGGGATATGATCTGCGTGCCCGCACCGAGTATTACCCCATTCGGCTGAGGATTGCTGCCGTTGCCCGCATTGCCGGCGGTGTAGAAGAAGCTAGCGCCATTGCTGTTGTTCAAGATGACGGCGCGTCCGTTATTTCCGCTGTAGGCGTTGGTTTCGGTGAACTGGAACAGTCCATATTTATCCACCAGAGCCTCCGCGCGATAGACGTTCTCGCCGACCGGATTGGTTGGATCGACCGCGCCCGGGGTATTAGAGTTCGACACGTCAAGGGCGTCGATCGGCGAGACATACCCGGCAAACGACAGGAACTGGCCGTTAGTCGAGAGATTCAGGGCCAGCTCAGACTTGGAGCTGAAACTCGTAACCAGTTGGTTGGTCTTGCTGGTAACGCCTTTTTCCGAATTGTTCGGTACTTCGAGACTGTTAATCACCAGGCCGAAGGGGAGCATCTGGTCGAGGAAGATTTTCGACGTGATTCCGAAGCTGCCGTCATATACGTCGTTATTCCAGACGGACGGATAAAAACCGTTGTAAGGGGCGCCGCTGGACGCGCTGCATCCGCCCTGGGTGTTCGCGCAATTGGGCGGCAGGATTTGACCTTTGGTGACATTGCTGGCCTTGTTATCGTAGACGCTGCGGCTGACCACAAGATTATTGGGATAGAAGAAAACCCGGGGGTTGGCTTTGGCGTCCTGGGCGATGGCTGGGATGGTGGCGGCGAGCGTAGTGAGTGAAATTACCGCAACTGCATTTTTCAGAGAACTGCAGATACGTTTGTTTGGACTTTTTTCTGGCATTGTGAATTCCTCTCGTTTATTGGTTCCCGCACACGCCCACTTCCCGAGAGTTGTAGCATTCTGTGATTAAAGATTCGTTACAATCTCTCCACAGGCCGAGAGAAATAGTTTGCATATATTTTCGAAGTATGGGAGCGGAATCAATGCCTGACAAACCCCCAACTCCAGACGAAAAGCTGCAACGGGAATTCAATCGCTGGGCCGCGGCTGGCGAAGGTCCGAAGATGGAGAGCCATCATCTTGACATTACAGAAAAGACAATCCGCCTGATGAATCTGCGACCCGGCGAGCGCATTCTCGATCTCGGATGCGGTTCAGGCTGGGCCACACGGCTCCTGGCGCGACTGGTGGGGGATGGACCAGAGGGATTCGGCCAGGTCGTCGGCCTGGATGTCTCCGACGAGATGGTGCGGCAAGCTCGTGAAGGCTCGAAAGACTTTGAAAATATTCTCTACGTTTGGGGATCGGCGCAGCAGATTCCATGGGAGGAGAATTTTTTCGACAAGGTGCTCTCGGTGGAATCGTTCTATTACTATGCAGATCAGGATCGCGCGCTCATGGAGTTGTTTCGGGTGATGGCGCCGCGTGGCAAACTGTTTATCCTGATTAATCTCTATACAGACAACCAGTATTCGCTGCAGTGGGTCGACAAGCTGAAGGTGCCAGTGCAGGTGCGGTCGGAGGCTGAATATGTCGAGCTGCTTCGCAAGCATGCGTTTGAGAATGTCGAAGCCCGCCGTATTCCCGACGACACGCCGACTCCAGATGATTACAAAACCAAGTCCTTTCACAGTCTGGAAGATTTGCGGGCATTCAAGCGGGAGGGTGCGCTGTTGCTGATGGCGACGAAGCCTGACTTGCGCACGCCGGCGCCGGGGTACACGATCTATTAGCGTTAGCGTTGTGTTTTAGAATAACCGTTGTAAGCTCAGCGCTGGCGCACGGCCAATTCGACTTCCTCGTACAGCTCCGGCAGACGATGAGCATCGTCGATGGAGTTTCCAAACCGGGCGGATTCGTAGACTTCAGTGAAGCGCGCGACCGGCGCGCGCAGGCGGGCGTCTTCAATTTTCTTGGCGAATTCCTGTGGCGTTTGCGCCAGCGGACGCTGCACTCCACGCCGGGCGAGAGCGCGAGCCATGCGCTCGTACCATATGGTGGCCGCCTGCTCGGGTGATTTCTCCGGATGCGCCTGCAGCCACTTCTCGTGCAGCAGGCGCGCGATGCGTCCCAAATTTCCCAGGAGCAGAAGGACTATCGCGATCCCCAACCCAATTACCGCCCAGCGCACGGGCGAATTTTCTACCCGATCCTGGCTGCGACGAGCCCAGCGCAACATGCGCTCATAGTGATTGCGGGCCCAGACGCGAGCCCGTTCCCACAGACTGCGAGTGCCACTCACCGCGGCCTGACCGAGGACGTACTGATGCGAAGTGTCGTAACTGACTACCCAGTCGCGCCAGAACGAGGCCATGGCATCGACGTAAAGTCCGACCCGGCCCCAGCCTTGTGGCGTTCCCGAACCGCCCCCCGGAGTGGGATCGAATGTCTGCCAGCCGTAGCCGGGAAAATAGGCTTCCACCCAGGAGTGCGCGTCTTTGGCGCGGACCACGTAGTTTCCCGTGATGTCGTTGAACTCGTCGGTACGGAATCCGTTGACCACTCGGGATGGAACGCCCAGGGTGCGAAGCATCACGGCCATAGATGAGGCAAAGTATTCGCAGTGGCCTTGCTTGCGTTCGAAGAGGAAATTCGCGATGGGATCTTTCACCGCCGTGCGCGGCAGTTCGAGGGTGTAGCCGTAACGCGTCCGCAAGTGGTTTTCAAGGGCGGCGGCCTTGTCGAAATTATTCTTCGCCGCTGCCGTCACCTGAGCCGCCAGTTGCGATACGCGCGGGTCGACCGCCGGGAGGCCCAGGAATAAAGCCATGATCTGGGGCGGGTAATTTTGTCCCGCGGTCCTTAACTCGGCCGCAGCCGGTGTCGCGATATCGGAGTCGGCCTCGTAGCGGCTGATGGGCCTTGCCGTGTCGAAGTCATACACCGCCCCGCTGGAATCTGCTCCCAACAAGCGATAGTCGCCAGTGACGCTGCTGGCCCATGGGGCAAGGAAAAAGACATTGGTGCCGATCGGCTCCATCAGCACGCGATAGTGAATCTTCTGCTCGCGGGCCATGGTGGGAGCCACGTAAGACTTCAGAACCGCATTCCCGAATCGTGGCACGCCAAAGCTGTTGGCGGTCAGGCGATCAAGGGCAAACTGGTCTCGGGGATTCGACCAGCTGTGCCCGTCGAAATTGCCCAGTGCCACGCCTCGCCAGTGCAGGTCATAGCGGCCGACAGTGTCGCCGTCGATCTGAATGTGCATGACAACGGCAGTTGATTGCTGGATTTGTCCAATCTGCCCCAATTGGACGTGATCGCTGAAGCCGGAAGAAAAATCGGTGCCGAAGGAGTACCCACCGAGATATCCCGCCGACATGCGGGGCAGCAGGAAAAACACTGCGGCGCCGGCTACGAGAATCATCAGCATCAAGGCTGGCGCTACGCGGGCGAGAGAGAAGGCGAGATGGCGATGCTCCTGGGCATCGGCGGTATGGCGCGCCTGGATGTTGGCATCGTGTGCCGAGCGCCGCATCTCCATGAGGACGAAA